>Ga0307372_10000660_pt1 | contig 60649 bp, 54 predicted proteins | sample OX1MG_FD_202533 | JGI IMG/M metagenome (GOLD analysis project Ga0307372, IMG submission 202533) | Soil microbial communities from Risofladan, Vaasa, Finland - OX-1 | ecosystem: Environmental > Terrestrial > Soil > Coastal area > Acid sulfate soil | place: Finland: Risofladan, Vaasa | collected... | reverse complement strand
AAGTCGCGGCGTGGGAGAAAGATCGCAACGCGGCCAGTGGGCGCGTGGACTGGCGGTTCACCACCGCGGATGCTCGAATAAAACTCAAGCGGCTCTACCCGTCAATTCTAGAGAGATGAACCACTAGGCCGCAGGACGGTGGACGCGAAGAATGAGCCCGGAGCGCCGAATCGTGCAGTTATTTTCCAAGGAAAAACTCGATGAATTCCGCTTCATGCCGGCCAAGGCCCGCCTGCAATGGCTGGCGCAAGCCAACGCTCTTGTCCGCAAGGTTTCCGCGATGGAACGGTCCGCCCGCGCCAAGACCATAGAGTGAAGGCGGAAGCGGTTCGGTAGGCATTTTTTGCCGATTTTGATAGGATAGTTTCGTTATGCCCGCGCAAGCGGAAAATCGCTCCCTGAAAATATCCTCGATCGCGGCCCGCGCGGCGCTTTGCGCCATGGCCGCGGGCGCGCTGGCCGCTCCGTCCCGGGCCGCAAACCTCGACTTGACCGCTCAATACAAATTCGACTCCGTCGCCTACGACAACCTGGCCCTGACCACCCATGGCTCCAATAACCACTCCTTCATGGCTGACGACGCCCGCCTGGGCTTCGCCGTCGACCAAATCGACCTGGGAACGTTGGGCGGCGGAGATCAAAGTATGGACGTGAAAGTCCTGCTTCACGCCCTGGGCGCGCCCGGATTAAACACCATGCCCACGCCCTTTAACCGCGTCGCCGCCAATTACCCGAGCACGGACTTCACGCCCTTTCTGGAAAACGCCTTTATCCGCATCCACGATCTTCTCGGCACATCCATGATAGCGACCATCGGCCGGCGATCGTTCAAGCTGGGCGGCGGGCTGCTCCTGGACGACGACGGCGCGGGCCTGACCGGCGCCACGCTGCTCATCCCGCTGCCTTGGTGGACCATGAAGACGGAGCTCTTCGTGTTCAAGACCGACGCGTTCAGCGCGTCCAGCGCGCCGGCGGGAGGGTATTTCAGTCCGGCGGGGGGAAACAGCCTGGATCTTTTCGGCCTGACGCTCGCCTTTCCCACCGACGGCCTGTGGCAGATCAACGAGCTGGTCGAGCACGACCCCGGCGCGGAGACCGTGCCCGGCTGCGTGGCGGGCTCGGGCGGCGGGCCCGCGTCCTGCACCATCTCGCACGCGCTCAGGAGCTTCACCAGCCTGCGCTACACCATCAACGTGGGCCCCATGTTCTTTGACGGCGAGGGCGCGATTGAAAAAGGCTACGGCTACGGGGCGGTGGATAGCGCCGGCAATCCCCTGGGCCGCGTGGCTTACAACGGCAACGCCGAGGTGCTGCGCGCCAAATGGAAGCAGCCGCTCTACCACGTGGGCGAGGGCATCGCGCGCATCACCGTGGCCCACGGCAGCGGCTACAACCCGGGCGGCAGCACCACGGACACCGCTTTTTTCCCGTCCCACGGCCATCAGTTCGACGGGCTGGACCGCCAAGGCTTCGGGGAATTTTTCGGCGCGACGCCGTACAGCGCCTTCGGCGGGACTTACACGCCGGGAGGCAGCCCCAGCGGCCTGCCGGCCAACGCCAGCGGCATCGACGTCGTGGGCGCCGGGTATACGCCTCCGGCCTACCACGGCGTCGCCCTGGACCTCGATTATTACTTCTTCCAGGCCGACCGGGTCCACAACACCACCGGAACGCTCGGCAACGAGTGGGACATCGGCCTGCGCTACGATTTGACGAATAGCCTTGACGCCTCCATCACCTACGCGCTGTTCAAGATTGGGCCGGCCATCAACCCGGGCGGGGGAACGGCGCGCAAGGTGGACCTCGAAGTATCCGGCCGCTTCTAAGGGCCTGCCCACGGGGTCCAGCCCCCATCCTATCCAACAATCCACAGCCCTATCCACATCGCCGTTGTCTTTATTTCGGCATTATAGCGGCATATAAATATATTTAAAGGCATATTAATCTTTGTTAAATACGTTTAAATAGTTATCAACATGAAATTGACATAAATATATTTTTATGCCATCATGAGGGCGGACATGGCACACGAGACCCCGAACCTGCGCCTGCGCATCAAGCTGCCCGGCGGCGCCGAATTCGAAGCCGAGGGCCCCCGGAGTTTCATCACCGAAGAAAAAGACGTCTTCCTGTCCGAGCTCCGGGAAGCAGCCGCGACAGCGCCAGGAGCAGCAGCCCCGCCCGCTCAAAACCGCGGCGGCGCACGGAGCGGCCCGACAGAGCCGGGCGCGCCCAACATTTCCTGGGACGCCGTTATCGAGCGCCGCGGCGACCGGCAGATCCAGCTGCGCGGCAAGCTCAAGGCCGAGCACTCCGAAAAAGAGGCCTGCCTCGTGCTCCTGGCGGCCGCGGAAAAGCTTTTAAATGAGCCGAAACCACGGGCCACCCTGCTGGCCAAGTGGCTCAGGAGCTCTGGTTACGCCATATTAAGGATAGACCGGGCCATCCAAGAAGGCCTATCCCAAGGCCAAATCATCGCCTCCGGAGCCAAACGCGCCAGGCGCTACGAGCTCACCGGCCCCGGAAGAATTAAAGCTTACCTGCTGGCGCACGAACTAAGCAGAACCATCACCGGTTTGCCGTAAATTAGCCCGCTACTGCTCAATTCGCCCGGTCCATCAGTCCGAATACTGCATTAAAACCACGGACGACTTCCCTGAAAGGGGATATATTAATTAGTATTGATAATAAATATTATGTTACATTAATACGCTCTAAGCGACGCCTCTATATATCTATAAATAACATCACATATTTATAAATTATTGTTATTTATATGTATTTTATTTATTATTTCTCCATTCATTATTGAAATTTAAAACCAGCGGTCAAAAAGAACGCGGAATTTTGCCAGAAATTTCCCCAAAATAAAACCACGATAAAAACTGGCCCCGGAAGTTGCCGACTTTTGGGCAAGAATTGGGCCCGCAGCGGCATCGCGAAAAACCCAACAAAGAACCCACGGAACCAGTCAGCCTGGAAACAACCGGAATAGCGAGACACAAGGAAAAACCCGGGAAAGATTGCCTCCAAATTGAGGGCAATTAAAAACCCAAGAAAGGCTGGAGGGAAAAAAACCGTCAAATAGGAGGGCGCCCTAAAAACCCGAAAGACGCATCGTGGGCGCCGGAATATGCCGGCAGAAAAACTCTTAGGTGGGTTTTTGGTCGGGGGACGGTCGGGTCCGGTCGGGGCAGAAGATGCCCAGGCCAATGATCGCGTAGCCTCCCAGAATTAGGAACGGCGCCGCATCGGAAGCCCAATTGCGCCCCATGCGGTCGGTGAGCGTCAAGACAAAGAACCCCAGGGCTAGGACGCCTATCCCTAGAGCGATGACTTTTTTCCCCGCCGCCGAAATAGGTTCGACAGCCGTGCCGGCGGCAGGGCTTTGCGCCGCTTGGGCAAGCTTTTCCCGCTTCTTAGCCTTCTTTCCCATGGGTTTTCATTATAGCAAGGCTTAGGTTTCCAGGCCCACGATCTCTTTCATGGTCTCTCGGCGGCGGATCACCCTGGCTTTCCCGCTTTCGATAAGCACCTCCGCGGCGCGCGGACGCGAGTTGTACTGCGAGCTCATGGAGAACCCGTAAGCCCCCGCCTTGGCGACGGCCAGCAGCTCGCCCGGCATGGTTTTTGGAAGCCAAACGCCGCGCGCCAGGAAGTCCGCGGATTCGCACACAGGGCCGACGACGTCGGTTCTCTCACGCTTTGCGCCCTTGCGTTCCGTCCAGACGGGGTGTTTGGCTCCGTAGAGCGCCGGCCGGGCCAAGTCGTTCATGGCCGCGTCCACGATGAGGAATTTCCGGCCGAAGCTTTCTTTCCGGTAGAGCGCGCGCGTGAGCAACGCCCCCGCGTCCGCGCACAAATAGCGCCCGGGCTCCACGATGAACCTGGCGTCGGGGCAGGCTTTCATGGTTTTTCCCGCGATTCGGGCCAGGCCCGTCAAATCAAGAGCGTCTCCCCCGCCTTCGTAGTCAACCGCGAATCCCCCGCCGATGTCCAAAAACTCGAGAACCGTTCCCCGCCGCCTCAATTCCTCGGCGAGCTCCCCCATGTTTCGCAGCAGCGCCTCGTACGGTTTTAGCGAGGAAATCTGCGATCCCAGGTGCGACTGCAGGCCCGCGACGCGGAGCCACCGGCTTTGGCGCGCGGTCCGGGCCAGGACGAGAGCTTCCTCGGGGCTCACCCCGAATTTATTTCCGGCTTCTCCCGTCGCCACGTGCGGGTGCGTTCCGGTCCTGATGTCGGCGTTAATGCGCGGACAAATGGGCGCGACGACCTTCAACCTTGCCGCTTCGCGTTCGATGGCGAAAAGCTCCTCCCGCGACTCGACGTTGAAGGCCAGAAGCCTCCGGCGCAAGGCCAGGCGTATTTCTTCCCGAGTTTTTCCCACTCCGGAGTAGACCACGGTTCCGGGCTTGAATCCCGCGGACAGGGCGCGCAGAATTTCTCCGCCGGAGACGACCTCCGCGCCGCAAGCCTGCTCCGCGAAGATGCGGCAAAAGGAACGGTTGGAATTAGCCTTGAGCGCGTAGCAAACTAGCGGCGAGAGCTTCTTAAAGGCGGCGCGCAGGCGCGCCAAGCGTTCCAAGGCCGTTTTCCGGGAGTAAACATAGAGCGGCGTGCCGAAGCGCCCGGCGAGGCTGCGCGCGCTCAATGCGTCCAAATGGAGCTTTTCGCGGCGGTAGGCGATCATTGTTTTCGGGCGCGGCGTCCTGGCGCACGGGGAAAATGCAGAATCCAGCGGTCGCTTCCCGCCTGCTTCACTCAGCTCCGGGAGAAAGCAGATCGCCCAGCGTCAAGGGCTTGGGCGGGGCCAGATATTGGGCGGCCTTCTTTCGTCCCTCGATTTCGGCGTAGCGCTTGAGCGACACGGTCACGTCGAAGGTCTCCGGATGGACGCCCAGGACCACGGCCGAGACCCTGCTTCCGGCCTTGTAGGCGGCGCCTTCCTCGCATTCGCGCAGCGGGCAGAAAGCGGACTGCTTCTCGCCGATTTTGAGCTTGACGCCCTCGGGCAGGGACTCCAAAATTTCCGCCTTGACGATCATCTTTAGGGGATACTTCCTGGCGACGGCGTCCGCTGGATTGGGCTGCAGCTGCTTGGCGCTGAAAAGCACGAGGGCGTCCTGGGCCTCGGGCTTGGACAGGACCTTGACCCGCAACTTGGCGCCGCGCTCGTAGGCCTTCATGTCCGGCTTGCCCCAGGCCAAATCCGCCAGGCGCACGAAGCCCTCCAAGCCTCCGATGTCCACGCCCACGCCCGAAGGCCCCACGCGGACGACGCGGCCGATGCGGACCTGCCCGGGCCGAAGCTCGGCGAGAATTTTTTCCCGGCGCTTGTTCGATTCTTCCTCGAGCACCGCCCTGCGCGAGATGATGACCTGCTTCTTCGCCTCGTTGAGCTCGACGATGGCGCAGCGCACCCCGGTCCCCACCATGAGCTCCGGATTTCTCACCGGCCGCAAATCGGACAAAGACGCCGGCATGAATCCCGGCACCCCGCCGACGTCCACCAAAAAACCGCCCTTGATGGCGGCCTTGACGCGGCCGCGCACGCGAGATTTTTCCTCGTAGGCCTTGCGGCAGGCCTGCCAGCCGATTTCCAAAACCGCCTGCTTGTGGGACAGGGCGACGCTGGGGCCGCGGCGCGAAAGAAGCACGATGGGGACTCTTTGGCCCGCGGCCGGGGCCTTTTCGAATTCGGAGAGAGCCACGACGCCGTCCTGCTTTTCCCCGATGTCGACCATGACCTCCTTGTCCGTGACTTGGATGACCTTGACCCAGGCGACTTGGCGTTCCGAGAGCTTCTGGGAAAGCAGCTCCTGCTGATCCAGCAGGGACTGCATGCTTTCCCCGCTTTCAGAAACCTTCTCCTCGCTTGATTTTTCCCCGTTGCGCTCTTCCATGTCGGTCTTCCCCCTCGAATATTAAAGCTCAAAAATGCGCGTCATGACCCGGCCGGCGAAAGCGACGCATTCCTCGCGGCTGTGCGGATCTCCGGAAAATTCCAGGCCCGGCCCGAAGCGAATCTCCAAAGGCCGTCCGAACGGAAAGCGGTCCATATTAACGAGCCGGGCCGGCACGACGGGAGCTTTGCCCAACGCGGCCAAGAACCCCAACCCCGGCTTAAGCTTGGGATCCTTCCCCGGCCGCGCTCGCGTCCCCTGCGGGAAAAGAGCCAGGCAGCCGGCGCCTTCGAGAACCTCCAAGGCGCCGCGCATCGCGGAAACGTCGCCCCGCCGATCGAGAGGGATGCTCCAGCTTCGGGTGAGAAACCAGGATAAAAATCGGTTGCGAAAAAGCTCGGCCTTGGCCAGAAAAGTGATGGGACGCTTAGGGCTGACGGCGCAAAATAGAAGCGGCGCATCGACCCAGCAGGAATGGTTGCCGGCGACGATGAGCGGTCCGGTCGCCGGGACGTGCTCGAAGCCCGAAATCCGGAAATCCCAAATCGTCCGGACCGAGGCATTGATGCCCCATTGGCAGGCGCGGTGAAACGCTGGAAGCGGACGCTCATGGGCGAGGGGCATTTTTGACGGCTCTCAATATTTTATTGGCCACCTGATGCAAAGTCAACCGCGTCGAATCGATGACCATCGCGTCCGAAGCCCTGGTTAGAGGGTTTATCTTTCTTTGCAGATCATTGAGATCTCGTTTTAAAATCGCTTCTTTAATTTTCTGCCGATCGGCCGGCTTGCCCGAGGCCTTGAGCTGGCGGTAGCGGCGGTCGGCGCGCTCCTCGACCGAGGCGTCGAGATACACCTTGAATTCCGCGTCCGGAAAAACATGCGTCGTGATGTCCCTCCCCTCCATGACCACGCCGCCGTCCTTGCCCAGCCGTCTCTGCAGCCGGCACATCAACCGGCGCACGCCCGCGTGGGCCGCGACGAGGCTGGAGTTGGCGCTGACCTTCTCGTCCCTGATGTGCGCGCCGACGTCCTCGCCGTCCACGTAGGTCTTAAGCGTGCCGTCGCTTGTCGGCTGGAATTTCCATTTTAACCTCAAGGCCAACGCCTCGATAGCCGGACCGCCGCCCGGTTCGAGCCCCTCCTGCAGCGCCTTCCAAGTCAGCGCCCGGTACATCTCCCCGGTGTTGAGAAAAAAATAGCCCAATTTCTTGGCCAGAAGGTGGCCGACCGCGGATTTGCCCACGCCGGCCGGGCCGTCCATCGCGATGATGAATCCCTTCTTGCGCGGGCGCATGAGTCAAGCCGCGAGCGCGGCCAATTGCCCGCGCAGGACCTTTTTAACCGCGGAAACCAGCGTTTTGTTTTGGGCCGAATCGCCGATGCTCACGCGCACGTGGTGGGGAAGTCCGTACTCGTCCAGCGGCCGAACGATGACGCCGTGCTTGAGCAGCGCGTCGAACAAGGCGGTTCCCGGCAGCGGCGAGCGGATGAACAGGAAATTGGCCGCGCTCGCGCCGACCACGTCCAAGCCGCAATCGCCAAGGGAGCGGGCCAATTTTTCGCCTTCGCGCCGCGCCAACGCCACGCTCCGTGCCACAAATGCCTCATCCGAGAGGGCGGCGATGGCGGCCTTTTGCGCGGGCAGATTGACGTTGAAGGGCATGCGGATCCGATCGAGCCAGCCGATGAGTTCGGGATGCCCCACGCCGTAGCCCAACCGCAGTCCGGCCAGGCCATAGGCCTTAGAGAGCGTGCGCAAAACAATGAGGTTGGGATGCCGCCTGACCAAATCGGGGAGGCTTTCCGGATAGTCGCCGCGCGCGGCCGCGAACTGGCAATAAGCCTCGTCGAGAACGACGACCACCGAGGGCGGGACCGCGCGCAGGAACTCCGCCATCTCCGCTTCGGTGTTGTAGGTTCCCGTGGGATTGTTAGGGCTGGCGATGAACGCGACCTTGGCGCCGGATTGAGCCGCGGCGGCCATGGCCTTCAAGTCGTGCGTCCAATTTTTCATGGGGATCTCGCGCAGTTCCGCGCCCATTAAAAGAGCCTGCTGCTTGAAGCGCAGAAAAGCGTATTGGGAAAAAACCGCCCCGTCGCCGGGATCCAGGAACGCCTCGCACACCAGGCGGATGATCTCGTCCGAGCCGTTGCCGATGATGACGCCGGCCGCCTCCCATCCGTGAAACCGCGCCACGGCCTCGCGCAGCTCCGGGCTTCGTCCCTCCGGGTATAAAAACATTTTCGCCGCGGACTTCCGGAATTCGCGCAGAGCCTTGGGTGAGGGGCCCAACGGGTTCTCGTTAGACGCGAGCTTGACCACCCGCTTCAAGCCGAATTCGCGCTCGACCGACGCGATGGATTTGCCGGGAATGTAGGCGGCGATGCGGCCCAGGCACGGCCGCGGCTTTATCTCAAGAGCCATGGCTCAAGGCGCAAAACGCCATCATCCGGCAGTCCTCTTTTTGACGCCGGAAGGAATAAAAAGTCGCGCTCTCGCAGCACGTGCAGCTTTTGCAAATGGAGATGTTCTCTTCGGCGATTCCGGCCCGGACAAACCGGGTCTTGGCCTCGGCGCCCAAATCGAGATAAAGCGCGCCGTCGCGGCGGCGCGCGCTGGCGGCGGCGAACTTCGCGGCGACGTCCTCGCCCACCTTGTAGCAGCACGGCCCGATATGGGGCCCCACCGCGGCGCAAAGTCTTTCGGCCCCGAGGCCGTAAAATTTTCGGAACGCGGCGCCGGCCGCCTCCGGCATTCCCGCCGCGGTGCCGCGCCAGCCGGAATGAAAAACGCCCATGGCCTCGCCGCTCCGCTCCCAGATGAAAATCGGCAGGCAGTCCGCCGCGTAAACCCCGGCGGCGACGTCCTTGCGGCGGAAAATCCACCCGTCCGCCCTGGGCGCTTCCATGGGTTGGGCGCTCTCAATGGGCTCGATTTTTGTCCCGTGGACCTGATGCGGCAGAAAAAGCGGCAGCCCGCCGATGCCGGCCTTCTCCAATGCCGCCCGACGGAGCTTCGCGTCCTTCATGCTTCCCAGCGCCCGCGTGGTCACGCCGTGGGGCACGCCCAATCGAACCAACCGCTCTTCGCGGAAAAATCCGCCCGTCGAAACCCATCCGGTGGAATTCTTGACGGGGACGCTAGACATTCACCTTCCCGGGCTCGACGCGGGCCTTGGATGCCGCTTCCGACGGCGCGCGGCGCAGCGGCCGCACCCACTTCGTGAAGCTGGAGGGCTTGAGCGAATACTCGTGGACCATCCGGACCACCTCGGAAATCGGCATGAACTTCTCCCAGTTGATGCGCAGGATGCGCACGCCGGCCCGCTCCATCTCCCCGATGAACTGCTCGTAGTTGTTCTTGAGAAAGCGCAGGTAATCCAAGTCGATGCTCTGCTCCATGGGCCGGCCGCGCATTTTGATCCGCTCCATGGCCATCTCCGGCCGGCAGTCGAGGTAAATCAGGAGCTGCGGAAACACCAGCTCGCGCAGGACCATGTTGTCGAACAAATCGAGGTAGGTGTTGTAATCGATGTCCGAGATGATTTTATCGGGATGGGCGTTGAGCATGCGGGCGAAAATCGTGTCCTCCCAAATCGTGCGGTCCTGCACGACGCCCCGGATTTTCCCCAGGCTGATGCGGGTCACGAATTCCCGGTGCTGGCGGAAGCGGTGGTTCAAGAGCCAGACCTGCATCATCGTCCCGTAAGTTCTCATGTCGTGGTAGAACTTTTCCAAATAAGGGTTTCCGTCCACCTCCTCGAGGATGGGCTCGAAATTGAGCGCGTGCGCCAATTCCATGGTCAACGTGGATTTCCCCACCCCGATTGTCCCGGCGATTCCGATATAGCCTTCGGCGAACATGTCTACCCCCCTTGCCTGACTTCCTGCTCGATTCCGCGCAGCGCGAGTTTGACGTCGTCCGGGCTGGTCGCGGCCTCCATGATGGCGGCCTCCGTCGCGAGCCCGTCTCGAAAAAGCTTGACCAAGGACTGGTTGAACGTCTGCATTCCGTAAAATTGACCCTTCGCGCAGGCCTCGGTAATGCCCACGGTGTTATTGTCCTCGATGAGCTTCCTCACGTGGGCCGTCACGATGAGGATTTCCAAGGCCGGCAGCCGTCCGCCCTTGGCGCCTTTGACCAGGCGTTGGCTGATGACGGCTTTTAGGCTCTCCGCCAGCTGGATGCGGATCAGATGCTGCTGGTGCGGCGGATAAAGATCCACGATGCGCGAAATCGTGTGGATGGCGTCGATGGTGTGGAGCGTGGCGAACACCAGGTGTCCCGTCTGCGCGGCGGTCAGGGCCGCGGAGGTCGTCTCCAAATCCCGCATTTCCCCCACCATGATGACGTTGGGATCCTGGCGCAGGGCCATGCGCAGGCCTTCGGCGTAGTCGGAGGTATCCTCGCCGATTTCCCGCTGGCTGATGATGGATTTTTTGTCCTTGTGGACGAATTCGATGGGATCCTCGATGGTGATGACGTGGTTGGCGCGCGTCTCGTTGATGTAGTCGACCATCGCGGCCAAGGTCGACGACTTGCCCGAGCCCGTCACTCCGGTCATGAGAACCAGGCCGCGGCCGTTGTCGGCGATTTTTTTGACCGTGGCGACGGGCAGGCGCAGCTCCTCGATGGTGGGAATTCTCATGGGAATCAGGCGCACCGCGAGGCAGAGCCGCTGCCTTTGGCGGAAGGCGTTGACGCGGAACCGGGCGGCGTCGCGAACCTCGAAGGAGAAATCGCACTCGCCGCGCTGCTCGAATATTTTCTTGGCCTTCGGGGTCGCCACGGACGACAGCATGGAGACGATCTGTTCCTCGCTAAAGACATCCGGGGCGGCCTGCGAAAGCTCGCCGTCGACGCGGATATAGGCCGGGCCGCCGGATCTGACGTGGAGATCGCTGCCGCGGCTTTGCACGAGCTTCTGAATGAGGGAAGGGAAATCCATATTACTTGATCTTCCTGGCTTTGAAACGCAGGAAGGCGGGCTTGAGCCAATCCGCCGGATCGCTCGGAGAAGAGCCGTCGCTTCCCGTCTCGGCGATGGCGGCCTCGAAGTCCGGCCCCAGACCCGGAACAGCCTGGCCTTCAATGCCCACGGAGAGGGATTGCCCGGGCTTCGCGCGGCGGCGGTAAGGCCGGCTGCTGGGAAATCCGGTCGCGATGACCGTGATGCGGATGGCGTCCGTCATGGATTCATCGTAGACCGCGCCCACCTTGATCTTGGCGTCCTGGCTGGCCGCGCCGCCGATAATTCCCATGGCTTCGTCGATTTCGGCCATGCGCAGGCTGGCCTTGCGGGCGGTGATGTTGACGCTCAGGCGCTTGGCGCCGTCCATGACCGCGTTTTCCAGCAGCGGCGAATGGACGGCGGCCCTGGCGGCCTCGGCGGCCCGGCCCGGTCCGGAGGCCTCGCCCATCCCGATCAAGGCGTCGCCGGCGTCCTTCATGACGGCCTTGATGTCGTTCAAGTCCATGTTGATGATGCCGGGCGTGGTGATCACGTCAGAAATGGACTGGATGGATTTGCGCAGCACGTCGTCGGCCATCCGAAAAGCCGTCTCGGTGGTGGTGTCCGAATCGATGATGTCGAAAAGGCGCTGATTGGGAATGACCAGGAGCGTGTCGACGCTCTTGCGCATTTCCTGGATGCCCTCCTCGGCGATGCCGGCGCGCGTGGATTTTTCGAAGGAAAATGGCCGGGTGACCACGCCGATGGTGAGTATCTCCATCTCGCGCGCCCAGGAGGCCACGATGGGAGCCCCGCCGGTTCCCGTGCCGCCGCCCATGCCCGCCGTGATGAAGACCAAGTCCGAGCCCTTGAGGATTTCCTTGACCTGGGACTCCGACTCCAGCATGGCCATGCGGCCCTTGGTCGAGTCGCCGCCCACGCCCAGTCCGCGGGTCAGGTTGTCGCCGATTTGGACCCGCACGTGGGCCAGGCTGCGGCGCAAATCCTGCGCGTCCGAGTTGGCCGCGATCAAGTCCACGCCGCGGATGCCGGCCTCGGCCATGCGGTTGATGGCGTTGCCCCCCGCGCCGCCCACCCCGACGACCTTGATGACGGCCGAATGCTCGGCCAAATCCTCGCTGATTTGGATTCTCAAAACAGATCCTCCAAAACGGAGGCCGCGCGCCGAATCCACATCGGCCTTTTCCGGGCCAGCTGGCGTCCGTGGCCCGCCATGGAGTTCCAGGAGGGATCGCGGGACGCGCGCAAAAGGCCCAGGGCCGTCGCGTAGGTCGGCGAAATCCACTCGTCCCCGGAGATGAAGAAGTCGGGATGCGGCATGCCCAGGCGCACGGGCATGTCCAGAACTTGGCGCGCGGCCTCGGCAATCCCTTTCATCAGGGCTCCGCCCCCGGTCAAGACCGCCCCGCCCGGCGCCACCACGTCGGCGTAGGACGAGCCCTGCAAATCGTCCGAAATCAGGGAGAAAATCTCTTCCACACGCGGCAGGATGATGCCCATGACGTTCGAGGTCTTGATGCGGCCGGGCGTCCGCCCATCCACGCCGCTAAACGATATTTCGTTGTCGCCGTTTAAAAGCGAAGGGTGCGCCACGCCGTGGTCCTTCTTGAGATTTTCCGCCGTCACCAGCGAGGTGTGGAGCCCGATGGCCAAATCCCGCGTGATGAAATCGGCGCCGATGGGCAGTTCCTTGGAGTAGCGCAGATAACCCTCGGAGTAGACGCCCATCGACAGGGATTGGCCGCCCAAATCGATGAGCAGGCAACCCAAATCTTTTTCCTCGGGAGTCACGAGCAGGTCTCCGCAGGCCAAAAGCCCGTAGATCGCGTCCGCGACCTCGAAGCCGGCCTGGTTGACGGTCTTGACCAGGTTGTTGACGTGAGCGGAGGAAGCCGTGACGATATGGACCTCGACTTCCAGAAGCGAGCCCTCCATCCCGACGGGATTGGGAACGCCCCTCTGGCGATCCAGCGAGAATCCCTGGGGCACCACGTGCAGGATTTCCCTATCGGCCGGCAGGGGCACAGCCTTGGCGTTGGAAAGCACGTTCTGCACGTCCTCCGCGGTGATTTCCCGATCCGTCCGCGCGATGTTGAAGGCTCCGCGGTTGTTGAACGACTTCAAGTGGGCGCCGCGCACGCCCAGATAAAGGCTGCGCGCCACGGCTTTCGCGGACGCTTCGGCTTCCTCGATGACGTGAGTGACCGTCTGCGCGGCCTCCAGGATGTTGATGACCACGCCGCCCTTGATTCCCCGGCAGGCGGCGCTGGCGCCCCCCAAAATCCGGGTGGCGCCGCTGTCCTCCGCCGCGCCGATGAGGCAGCTCACCCGGCTCGAGCCCATGTCGAGGCTTGCGATCACGTCCTGTTTGGCCATTAGCATCACCTCATGGAAACCGATTTTGCGGACGCCGCCCTCAGAATGATGCGGCCGTCGCCGAAATAGCGCAAATCCACGTTCGCCGGCCCGCTCAAGTCGTCCTTGGCGTCGTTGAGAACTTGGCGCATGCGCTCGATTTTAAGATCGGTCCATCGAAAATCGCCCCACTCCGCCTCGGTGCCGTCCGCGAAAAACGCCTTCCAGCCGTCTTGCGGCGAGACGTAGCTCAAGCGGACCAGAGGAGAGAGGCCGTCCTGCGCGCGCGCCGCTTCCGCGAGGAATTTCGCGGCTCCAACAAGATCGGTCCCGCCCGCCTCTCCCATCTCGATCTGGGGAACGGCGCCGGAATAAAGCGACGCCGGCGCCTGGAACAATCGCCCGTCCAAAGAGAGAAACCCCGCCGGCTTGCCGCCCCGTGTCACGCGCGCGGCGATCTCCTTGGGAGAGCTCCGCGGCGCCGCGCTTCTGGCAGGCCCGGCCGCGGCCGATTTTTTCAGGGCCAGCAGCTGCCGGCCGAAATGAAGCGCGGCCGCGGCGGCGCAGCCGGCCAGCAAGACGACGGCGGCGACCGCCAGAAATTTATGGAGGTTCTGCCTTTTAAGCTTCGGCCGAGGCGCCGCGTGGCCGCGGCGAAAACGGGATTTAAGCCTCACCGACGACCTTCACTTCGAGCTCGAGTTCCACAGCGAAAGTTTCGCGCACTTTTTGCCGTATGAGTTCGATGAGTTCCAGGACGTCGCGCGCCGTCGCTCCGGAAAAATTTTCGATAAAATTGGCGTGCTTCGGAGAGACGCGGGCACCGCCCACGGCCCGGCCCTTGAGGCCGGCCTCCTCGACGAGCCTGGCCACAAAGCGGCCGGGTGGATTTTTAAAAACGGATCCCACGTTGTAAGTATGGATGGGCTGAGTTTGCAAGCGCCTTCGCTGATAGCTTCGAACGCGCTTCATTATATCAACTTTGTCCCCGGCATTCAATTGCAGGACGCAGCCTAAAATAATCCGGCCGCCGAGATTGCTGGAGCGGTATCCAAAGCGAAGCTCGCCGCGCGGCAAAACGCGGCGGCAGCGCTTCTCCGCGTTCCATATTTCCACTTCCGCGACCCACGGGCCGATTTCCCCGTCCGGCGTGCCCGCGTTCATGACCAAGGCGCCGCCCACGGTGCCGGGAACGCCGATGAGGGGCTCCAAGCCGGCCAGGCCTTTTTGCGCGCAAAAACTCGCCAGCTTCGGCACGCGCGCCCCGGCCCCGGCGCGAACGCGCCCGTGATCCAGCGTTTCAATCGCGTCGAAGGCCCCTTTGAGCCGGACGACGACGCCCCGAATCCCCCGGTCTAGAACCAGAAGGTTCGAGCCCTGCCCCAGAAAAAAAACGGGCAGCTCCTGCTCGGCGGCCAGCGCCGCCGAATCCCGCAAATCATCGGGATTTCCCACTTCCAAATAGCAATCGCCCGGGCCGCCGATGTGAAACGTGGTGTGGCGGCTCAAAGGCTCGTCAAACTTGGCTTGAGGAAATCGCGCGCGCCATTTTTCGCGCCAGCCGGTTCGCGCCGCCATGCTTCCTTTTATACAAAATTAGTATGATGCGCCCGTGATTCCCGCGTGGCTCGGCAAAGCGGAAAGGCGCTTGGGCTTCGTCCAAATTCCGGGGCTGGCCAAGTTCCTCATCGGGATGAACGTCGCGGTCGGCCTGCTGAACTTCTTCAACCCGCAGTTTCCGGCCCAGCTTCTCTTGGATCCGGCGCTCCTGTTGAGCGGACAAATCTGGCGCGCCCTGACGTTCCTTTTCGTCCCTTATGCCTTCGACGCCCTGGGGCTCCTCATCTGGATCCTCTGGCTCTTCGTTTTCCTTCCGCAGCTCGATTGGATGCTGGGCGAGTTCGGATTCACGCTGTTTTGCCTCGTCAGCGCTCTGGCGACCGTGGCGGCCTCCGTTCTTTACGGGGCCGTGCTTTCCAACACGTCCGTCTACGCCGCCTTGTTTCTGGCCTACGCCCGCCTCAATCCCGAGGCGCAAATTCTGCTTTTCTTCTTTTTCCCGGTCAAAATAAAATGGATCGGCGTCGCGACCTGGGCTTATCTTCTGCTGAGCTTTTTTATGTTCGGCCCGGCTTGGCGCGTGGAGCTTTTGGCCGGATTGTCCGGCTATGCGCTCTTTTTCGGGCCCGAGCATTGGCGGGACTTCCGTTTTTGGATTCGGAGAATCAGAAATCGTGGCCGCTATTAAGCGGGGACCGCGCCTGCGGCCCGCCGCCTTCGCCCTCCTTGCCGCGGTCGCGTGGTGCGCGGCCGTTTCCCCCGCCCCGGCGCAAGATTTGCAGGCCGCCCCCGAAACCGCGGCGCCGTCCCAATCTCAAAGTCTGAAGCTCTTCGTCTACGACTCCCGCGGCCGTCTGATGAGCCTCGAGGAATTTCTCAACTTCACGGGCCGCGCCGACCGCAGCCCGCTTCCCGGCCAAAGCGGCCCGGCCGTCATGGTCTACGGGCTCGACGGCCTCTCGGGCCAAAAGCCGGCAATCGCGCAGTCGGGCCCCTGGCTAAGCCTCGGCTGGACGGGCGCGCCCAGGATATCCATCGCCCTGACTTGGCCCATTCCGGGCGACGGGTTTTCCACGGTCTTGGCTGACAACGGCGGCGCCGGCTTCGGCAGCGGCGGCGCGGTCTATCTCAACGAGGAAATCGCGTTCACGGAGTACCGCCTGTTCCGGGACGCTTGGTTTCGCCGTTTGGACTCCATGCGCCCTCCTTACCGGCCGAGCCGCAAGGCCAAGCGCTTGGCGGCCAAAGCCGAAAAGCTGATTTTCGAAACCAAGGCGTCTAAAAGCGGCGCGGCGCGCGCGGCCGAGGCCGACCAAGCCCTGCAGACCACGGCCCTGGCCTGGGAACGCATGCTCTTCGAGCACGGGCTCCAGATCGCCGCTGACGCCAAGCGAAAAGCCGACCTCCGCTTCGGCGTCACGCTGGACGCGACTATTGAGAACCGGCTGCCGGATTACCAGAAAGTCATCAAGACCCTCAAGGACGCCGGCGTCAACTGGGTGCGCTTGGCCTTCGCGCCCAACCCCTCTGATTTCACCTACTCCCAGGCAAATTCCTTCAACACCTACGACGCCGTCGTCCAGGATCTCAACAGGGAGGGCATCAAGATCATGGGCTGCGTGCTGGACTCGGCCAGTTGGCCCCCGGGACTCACTCCCCCACTTTATGCCGCGCGCGCCAAGAACCTCGCGCTTCATTACGAAGGCCTCGTCCCCAGTTGGGAAGTCGGCAATGAAATCAACGGCGATTGGCTGGGCGGCATGAAGACGCCGCTCTCGACCGACCAGACCTTCGCGATCACCCAGGCCGCCGCGGCGGAGGTAAAGGGAATCGATCCGCGGCTGGAGACGGTCGCGACGCTCTACTGGTGGGGCCCGACCGCGCCGGACTTCGCGCATTCCCTAAATGGCTGGCTCTCCCGCTACGCTCCGCAAGGGTTCGGACAGAACATCGACGCGGTGGCCTTGAGCCTGGAGCCCGAGGACAACCCCGTGGGCGTCGCCTTCGAGGACATCTTCCAAAAGGCCGCCCAATTTTTGCCCGGCAAGAAGCTCATGATCGGAGACTTCGAGTACGGGCAATCCGGACGCCAGCGGGGCTACTGGTGGCTCAAGCCCGATGATATCGAGGGGGCGCGCGAAGATCTAATCAATCTTTATACCCCGGCCGCCTGCGCCGTTCCCCACTCCGTGTGCGGGGGCTTTTTCTGGTACGCCTTGGAGCAGATGCTGCCTCCCGGCGGCAGGCCCACGCGCCTCTTTCGAGTCTACCAGGAATCCCTGCGCGCGCTGGGCCGCTGATTTCCCCTTGACCTCCGGCGGGGCGGGGCTATACTAAGGAGCAGGACTGCCGTCGCGCGGGCGGGGCGCGCCTGGAGGCCCCGTGGACCGGAAGCGGAAAGAGGAAAGACCATGTCGAAAGGGAAAGTGAAGTGGTTCAACGATCAGAAGGGGTACGGCTTCATCACGCCGGACGACGGATCGAAGGATCTCTTCGTGCACTTCAGCGCGATTCAAGGAGACGGCTTTAAAAGCCTCGCCGAGAATCAGGCCGTGGAATACGACATCGAGCAAACGGAGAAAGGACCCAAAGCGGCCAACGTCAGAAAAGCCTAAATTTCCAGGGACTTCTTGAAAATCGTCCGGCGGTAGTACGCCAATTCCGCGATGGACTCGCGGATGTCGGCGAGGGCTTCGTGTTGCTTGCTTTTTGAATAAACGTACTTCTCGCCCGGATACCAGCGCTTGACCAATTCCTTGATCGTGCTCACGTCGATGGAGCGGTAGTGGAAGTAGTCGTGCAGCCTGGGCATGTACTTGACGAGGAAGCGCCGGTCCTGGCCGATGGTGTTCCCGCACAGAGGCGCTTTTTTCTCCAGGCACCAGGACGCGATGAACTCCAGGGTCCGGGCCTGGGCCTGGGCCAAAGAGACGCTTGATTCCTTCACCCGATCCGTGAGACCCGATTTGCCGTGCTGATCCACGCACCAGGGATCCATTTTAGCCAAGGCCTCGTCGTCATGATGGATGGCCAGGACCGGCCCCTCCGCCAGGACGTTGAGATCGCTGTCGGTGACCACAGTGGCGATTTCGAGGATGGTCTCCGTCTCCGGCTCAAGGCCGGTCATCTCCAAATCAAGCCACGCCAGATTTTTCTCGTTCTGCATCGCGCCGGACATCATACCATCCTTGCCCAATCTTGACAACAGCGAAGACGCTCTGCTACACTGCCCGAGTCAACGCGTAGGAGTGTCCGGGAGGGAGGAAAATCATGAATCTAAAAAACAAGTTTGTTTCGTGCGCGGGGCTTTTGGCGGCCGGACTGGGATTGACTTTCATCGCGGGCTGCCACCATTACGTGGTGTCCCCCATCGCGAAGAACGCCCCTGATTGGGTCAACAAGGGCAACGGCGCCTTCAAGGACGGCGGCCAAAGCGTGTTCTACGGCGTGGGCAGCGTCCAGGGCATCCGCAACATCCCCCTGGCGCAGATGTCGGCCGATGACCGCGCCCGCGGCGAGCTCGCAAAAATCATGAATGATTACGTGGCGACTTTGACCAAGGACTACATGGCCTCGACCACGGCCGGCGACATGACCAAGTCCTCTGAGGAGCAGATGGTGTCGAGCACCATGAAGAACTTCGCCGAGTTCACGCTGCACGGCGCCGTCATCGTGGACCGCTGGGTGGACCGCTCGGTCAATCCCCCGGTCTACTACTCGCTGTGCAAGCTGGACATGAACGCGGTCCAACAGAGCCTGAATCAGTCCAAGGACTTGAACGCCCAGGTCCGGGACTACGTCAAGCAGGACGCGAATAAGGCTTTCGACGCCTTGAACGCCGAGGAAGCCAAGCATAACGTGGCGAACTAGCCGAAAGGAGAACGCTTCCAGCAGACCATGAAAAAAGCATTGGCTTTCTCTGCGCTAGCCGTTGCCGTCGGATTCGCCGGGTGCAGTTCCATCAGCGTCAAGCGCGAAAGCGCCAACCAAGTCCAAGACTTGAGCGGGCGCTGGAACGAGCAGGACTCCCTGCAGGTGGCCCATACGATGATATCGGACTGCCTGTCCCGCGCTTGGCTGGATAACTGGGACGCCGGCCACTCCAAGCCGCCGGTCGTCATCGTGGGCGACGTCCGCAACATGGGCTTCGAGCACATCGACACGGACTCCTTCATCGAGGACCTGCAGAGCGAGCTCATCAACTCCGGCAAGGTGCAGTTCGTGGCCGGCGCCCAGGCCCGCCAAGGCGTGCGCGCCGAGCGGCTCGACCAGGACGCCAACGCCTCCGCGGACACGCGCAAGGCCAACGGGCAGGAGACCGGCGCGGACTTCATGCTCCAGGGCATCATCAACGAGATGAAGGACACCGTCGGCGGCAGAAGCGTGGTCACCTTCCAGACCAACCTCAAGCTCGTCAACCTGGAAACCAACGTCATCGTTTGGAACGGCGAGGACAAAATCAACAAGTACATCAAGCGCTCCGCACTGGGATTCTAGGCCCGGCGAATTATGCGCGCTCATAAGCCCCCGAAAGGGGGCTTATTGATTTTATTGGCTCTCGCGGCGGGAGCGCTTTGCTCCTGCGCGGGGCCGTCCACCGGCGTCGAGAAGAAGCTCAACACCCTCATCGCCGCGCAGAACTATCCCGCGGCCGACTCCTATCTCGACCACGTCAAATACATCCAGTTCGGCAAGAAAAACGCCGTCCTCTTTTATCTGGATAAAGGCGCGATTGAACACTACGGCGGGCAGTACTCGCAAAGCGACCAGGATTTGGCGACGGCGGAGCACCGCATGGATGACCTCTACACAAAAAGCGTGACGAAGATGGCCGGCATGCTCATCTTCAACGACAACACCATGGATTACGCGGGAGCGCCTTTCGAGCACGTGCTGGAGCACATTCTGCGCTCTCTCAACTACGCGCTGCAAGGCGACATCGACGACGCGCTGGTCGAGTCGCGGAAGGTCGAGCTCTTCCTCGACAACCTCAACGCCAACGCCGGAAGCGCCAACATCTACAAGGACGACGCCTTCGCCCGCTATCTTGACGCGCTCTACTACTCCGACGAGGGCATGAACGACGACGCCCGCATTTCCATGGACGCCGCCAAAAAAGCGTACGGATGGTACGCCGCCGACTACAACACCCCCATGCCCGAATTTCCCCCGCTGGACCAAGATCAAATCACCCCGAACACCGGCGAGCTCGTTTTCATCCATTACAACGGCGTCGCGCCGCGCAAGATTTCCAAAACCATTCAAATCGCCTGGAACGACGCGCTCGTCGCCCTACGCCAAGACCGGCAGGAAGAGAACAGGGACCCGCGCGTGGCCAACGCCCTGTATGCCGGTTTTTTCGGGAACGCCATCACCGTGGCCTACCCCGAATATGTCCAAGACCGTTTCTCCATCGTTTCCTCCGACGTCCTCGTGGATTCCCAGCCCGCCGTCGGAACCCAATTGGCCGAGGACATCTCGGCCATCGCGTTCAAGACCCTGCGCGACAACAAGGCGCTTATCATGACCCGAGCCATCGCCCGCGCGACCGTCAAGTTCATCCTGGCCAAAACGGCGGCCGACGCCGAAGCCGGCTACTGCGACAAAAAATTCGGGACCGGGAACCTGGGCGATATCTCCTGCCGAGCGCTGGGCCGCGGCGTGGCTTTCGGCGCGGCGGCGGGAACGGAAGTCGCCGACACGCGCTGCTGGACGACCTTGCCGTCGCAAATTCGCATCGCCCGCCTGGAATTGCCGGCGGGCAAGCATGACGTAAGCGTGCAATTCCGCGACGCCGCAGGCGCCCTCGTGGAAACCCGCACGTTCAAGGACGTGACCATCAACCCCGGGAAACGCACCTATCTCGCGTTCAGGACGGCCCTATAAACCATGAATAAAAAAACAGCCGGTCTTTTCGCCTTGTTTGCCCTCCCCGTATTCGGAGGCTGCGCCTTTCTAGCGAGCCGCCACGCCGCCGCCGCGGCGCGGCCCGATTGGATTGAGAATTGGAGCGCGCAATACCCGAGCGCGCAATACCTGGCCGGAGTCGGCATCGGGTACAGCCGCGCCTCCGCCGAGGATTTCGCCCGCGGCGAAATCGCCAAAATCTTTTCCGCCCAGGTCAACGTCCAGGAGAGCGCCTCTCAGACCGAAACGGATCAAAGCGGCGGCAAGACCGACGCATCCTCCCTGCTGACCTCGGCCTCGCAGAATGTCCGGACCGTTTCTCACAAGGTTCTTGAAGGCGCCGTCATCGCCGCGGATTGGCAGGACCCCCAAAGCGATCAGTATTACGCGCTCGCGGTTCTCGATCGCCAGAAAGCGGCGGACTCCCTATCCGCGCAGATCGGCGACTTGGACTCCCAAATTCAACAGCTTGAATCGGCCTTGAAGCAGTCGACAACCGCGCTGGCTCGGGCCAAAAACGCCATGGGCATCGTCACGGATCTGGCCAAGCGCCGGGACTTGTCCGCGGAACTCAGGGTCGTGGGGCAAAGCGGAGAAGGCGTCCCGGCGCCGGTCGATGCCGCGTTGGCGCAAAGCGACGCGCAGAGCGCCTTGGCCGCGCTCAACGTGGTCATCCACATCGACGGCGACGATTCGGGCGTCGTGACCAACGGGCTTATCCGAGGCTTAAACGAGCTGGGAATTCAAGCGCGCCAGGGCGACGCCGCGCAGAAAAATCTCGACATCGCCGTCACCGGGTCGATTTTCACCTCGTCGGAAAGCTTGGGGAGCGAGAGCCCCTGGAAGCGGGCGCTCAGCAGCGCGGACATCCGCGCCGCGGACGCGGCCGACTCCAAAACCATCGCGGCCATCCGGCCCTCGGCCAGGGAAGACTCCCAGGATTATCAGACCGCGGTCGCGCGGAGCCTGGACTCCTTGTCCCAGGCCTGCGCCCGGCAGATTAAAAAAGCCGTTTCCGATTACCTCGTCGGACAATAGCGCGCGGCGGCGCTTATCGCCCGAAGAGCCCTTGGATAATCTGCTTGGCCGGCTGCACCAAGAGTTGGCCCAGCCGCGCGTGGACCTTGGGCTTGTCGAAGCTCCCCGACACTTCCACCGGGAAAGGCGCCAGCCCCGCCAGCTGCGTGTTCATGGTCAAATCGAGCTTTTGCGCCGGCAAATCGATGGTTCCCTGCGCGTCCAAATCCGCCACCTCGCTTGAAAACCGGCTGTCCTTGACGGTCATGACGCCGTTCCGGAAGGCGTAGTCGCCGTTCAAGCCGAAGAAGGCGATGTGATCGAAATTCGGGAATAGCCGGATGCCGCCCAAATTTCCGATTTTCTGAAAAACAAGAAATGGAAACGTCAGGACTTTGACCACATTGGATTCATCGGCCAGATCCCCCAGCCCGTCAAAGCGGCCGCCGGAGACCTTGATCCGCGCCCAGCCGTTTAATTTCGAGAGATCGGAGCCGATGCCGGAAAGATTCCAATAGAGCCGGACGTCCTCGGCCTTGATGTTGGGATGCGTCAACTCGTCGATGGTCAACTGGCCTTTGGCCTTGGCGAAAAGCTTTGTCGAAGCCCCCTTGGGAGAGGGGCGGGCCGCCGCGGACGGCTTTTGCGCGGCAGCGGCGCTCGATGAAACGGCCGCCAGCAATTGCCCCAAATCCAGCTTGCTCAGCTCGGCTTGAACGTCGACGGCCGGATGCGGCGTGGCGTAATCTTCGAGGGTCAAATTAGCTTGGAGCTCGCCGCTGCCGAAGCTTCCGTCCAAATTCGGGATGTCGATGCGCTGGGCGTCGAACGTCGCGATGCCGCCGAAGCCCGCGAATTTCAGTCCGGAAAAATCGCCGCTCAAGCCCTGAAACTTCATTTTCCCCGCCAAGAAGGGGTCCGTCAGCGGACCGCGCGCGGCCAAAACGAAGAAACCACTCCCCGCCAGATGCAGCGGAGCCAAACTGGGAACCAGCGGCGCTATTTCGCCGAGCACGAACCGGCGGCAGGTCAGCATCGCCTTGACCGTGCGCCCGGCTTGGCGCCATTGCGACACATTGCCGGAAACTTCCAAATCGTTGTCCCCCACCACGGCGCGCAGTGATTTGACGTCTATTTGGCTTGAAGCGATATGCAGGGCGGCGTCCCAGCGCGACGCGGGCAGGACAAAATCCCGCGGCACATCCGGAAACGGCAGCTGCGCGGCGCGCAGTTCGGGGATGCTCAGTTCCGCGGCCACGTTCAAATCCGGCTCGGGAGCGCTCCAGAGCCGCCGCGCCGCGCCGGAAATCTCGACCGTCCCATAATCGGTCTTCAAATTAAAAACGGAAATATTGGCGTCCGCTCCGGACAGCGCCGCTTTAGCGTCAAGAACGAACGCCGGAATAATCAGCCCGGAGGGAACGCCGCGCGGAAGAAGCGTGATGGCCGAGGCTTTGATTCGCGGCGCGCTCAAGTGCGCGGCAATGTTCAGATTCGGGTTCCATTTTCCGGATGCGACGCCCGCGATGGAGCCCTCTATATTGACGTTCCCCACCTGCGGCGAAGCGACGGACACTCCGCTTAAGCCGAGAATTCCCTTCGCGAAATCAATCCGCCCCGCGAGAGAAAGCGGCGGGACACTTAAATCTTTCGGCAGGCCGGAAAGTTTCAAATCGGCCGCATTAAACCCAGGGCTTTTGAGATCGACGTCGGCCCGGACTTGCTTGACCTCATGATCCTCGGAGAAAACGGCGCTGCCGGAAAGACGGCCGTCCGCGATTTGCGCGCCGTCGCGCGCCACGTCCGCCTGGATGTCGAACTTCGGCGACTCCAAATCCTGGGCATCGCCGGACAGAGTCGCGCCCCAGCCCAAAAAGGACGCGGCCGCTTTCCGGAACTTAAATTCCATTTGGCCCGGGTTCCCGCCGCCCAAGCCGACATCCCCGTCAAAAGAAACCGTTCCCTGCCGCGTTTGACCGCCCTTTTTCACGGCGAACGCGGCTGACAGCGAAGCCGCGAAAGGCCGGATCATCTGGAAATGGCGGATATCGGCGTCAAGCCCGGAAATTTCCATCGTCTCACCCGCCGCCTCGTTCCGATACTCAAGCCGGCCGCCGGAGATGAGGATTTTTCCGGCCGCGTAGCTAAACGGCTTCGCGGAGGCCGCCGCGGCGCCGCTCGCGGCCTTGCCGGCCGCGTTTTTGGGAGCCGTGGAAAAAATGTCGGAAAAATTAAAGGTCCCGTTCTTGTGCCCGATGACGCTGACTTCCGGATTCTGGACCGTCAAGCTCGCCACCGCCAGGCGCCGATGAAGAAGCGCAAGAAGCCGCACCCGAACGCTCAGGGAGTCGAGCGACAGGAAGGTCCCGGCCGAAAAATCGGGCCTTTCGGAGACCGCAAAATCCTTGATGGTCACGCCGTGGATGAGGCTCCAGCCGACGCTCCCTATTTTAACGTCCCTGTTTATTTTCTGCTTGGCCTCCGAAGCGATCAAGGCGCGGATTCTCGCGGGCGGGAACAGCCGGCCGAGAATAAACGGCGCGAGCGCCGCGGCGATGAGAAAAAGCGCCGCGGCGACGGCGGCGGCGCGCCACAAATAGGAAACGGCTTTCTTCATGAGGATGCCCTAAAAATACTAAAATCGGCGTTCATGGACAAGATTGTCATCCGCGGAGCCAGGCAGCACAACCTCAAGAACATCAGCCTGGAGATTCCGCGCGGCAAGATGGTGGTCGTCACGGGCCTCTCCGGCTCGGGAAAATCCTCCCTGGCCTTCGACACGCTCTACGCCGAAGGCCAGCGCCGCTACGTGGAGAGCCTCTCGGCCTACGCGCGGCAGTTTTTGGAGATGATGGACAAGCCCGATGTCGACTCCATCGATGGGCTCTCGCCGGCCATCGCCATCGAGCAGAGAAATCCCTCGCGCAACCCGCGCTCGACCGTGGCGACCTCGACGGAAATCTACGACTACCTGCGCCTGCTCTTCGCGCGCGTCGGCGTCCCTCACTGCCCCGAGTGCGGCAAGCGCGTGCGCAAGCAATCCCAGCAGTCCATCGTCAACGAGGCGCTGCGCCAGTACGCCGGAGAGTCCATCTCCATCTACGCGCCGATTATCCGCAGCCGGCAAGGCACCTACGAGGAGCTCTTCAAACGTTTGAAGCGCGAAGGCTTCGCGCGCGTGCGCGTGGACGGCAAGACTTTGGAGCTGGATAAAACTCCCGCGCTCAGCCGCTACCAAAAGCACAGCATCGACCTTTTCGTCGACAAGTTGAAGGCCGAGGGGGACGAGAAAGAGCGGCTGGCCGACTCGGTCGAAATCGCGGTCAAGCAGGCCCAGGGTCTCGTGCGCATCGAGCCGTCGTCCTCGCCTTCGGGCGGAGCGCTGATGAGCGAGCACCACGCCTGCCCGGACTGCGGCATCAGCCTGCCCGAGTTGGAGCCGCGCCTTTTCTCCTTTAATTCTCCTTACGGCGCCTGCCCCGGCTGCGGCGGCTTGGGCATCAAAAGCGAAATCGATATGGGCTTGGTCGTGCCGGATGAATCCCTGTCCATCGAGGAAGGCGCGGTGGCGGCCTGGGCCGATCCGGTCACGACCCGCACCAACCGCTGGAAACGCTCCTGGTCCGGCTACTACGCGGAAATTTTGGAGCAAATCTGCCGCCAGCACGGCATCAATCCGCGCGCGCCTTGGAAATCCCTGCCGAGCAAGCACAAGGACGTCATCCTGCACGGCGGCGGGACCTACAAGCCGAGTTGGGCCAAGAACGATCAGGAATTCGAGGGCGTCATCCGCAACCTGGAGCGGCGCATTTCGGAGACCGAGTCCGAGTTCGTCAAGGAATCCATCGCCGAGCGCTTCATGCGCAAGAAAACCTGCCCGGCGTGCAAAGGCGCCCGGCTCAAGCCCGAGCCCCTGGCCGTCAAAATCTCGGGCAAGAACATCACCGAGCTCACGGCCCTTTCGGTCGGCAAATCCGCCGAGTTTTTCTCGGGCCTGTCCCTGGGCCAGAGCGAGAAAGTCATCGCCCGCCCCATCTTGAAGGAAATCGTCTCGCGCCTGACCTTTCTCAACAGCGTCGGCCTCAACTATCTGACCCTGGATCGCGCCTCGGAGACATTGGCCGGCGGCGAAGCCCAGCGCATCAACCTCGCGACGCAAATCGGCTCGGGCCTGACCGGAGTGCTCTACGTCTTGGACGAGCCCTCCATCGGCCTTCACCCGCGAGACAACACGCGGCTCATCGCCACGCTTAAAACCTTGCGCGACTTGGGCAACACGCTGGTCATCGTCGAGCATGACGAAGAGACCATGCGCAGCGCGGATTGGATTATCGACTTGGGCCCGGGCGCGGGAGCCCACGGCGGACGCATCATGGCGCAGGGACCGCTTTCCGCCATCATCGCCGAGCCCGAATCCAAGACCGGCGCCTACCTGCGCGGCGAGATGAGCGTGCCGCGCGCGCCCGAAGCCCGCAAGCCCAAAGGGTGGCTCAAAATCATCGGCGCCAAGCAGTTCAATCTTAAGGACGTCAACGTGAGCGTCCCGCTGGGCCTCTTCGTCAGCGTGACCGGCGTCTCGGGCTCGGGCAAATCCACGCTGGTCCACGAAATCATCTACAAGGCGCTGGCCGCCAATCTTCACGGGCTCAAGGACGCGCCGGGGAAGCACAAGGCCATCAAGGGCATCGAGAACTTGGACAAGGTCATCGTGGTTGACCAGTCCCCCATCGGGCGCACGCCGCGCTCGAACCCCGCCACTTACACCGGCCTTTGGTCGCCCATCCGCGAGCTCTTCGCCATGCTGCCCCAGGCCAAGGCCCGCGGCTACAAGCCGGGGCGATTTTCTTTTAACGTCAAGGGCGGGCGCTGCGAGCATTGCTCCGGCGATGGAACCCTGTGCATTTCCATGCAGTTCCTGCCCGACGTCTACGTGGTCTGCGAGGAGTGCGGCGGCAAGCGCTTCAACGAGGAAACGCTCTCCATCCGCTACAAAGGAAGGAGCATCGCCGAGGTGCTGGCCCTAAGCGTCGAGGAGTCCCTGGAATTTTTCTCGGCCCACCCCGCCATCTCAAGGACGCTTAAGACCCTCCAGGACGTGGGTCTGGGCTACATCGCGCTGGGGCAAAGCGCTACGACCCTTTCGGGCGGAGAAGCGCAGCGCGTCAAGCTCGCGGCCGAGCTCTGCCGCCGCGACACCGGCAGGACGCTCTATATTCTGGATGAGCCCACCACGGGCCTGCATTTCGCGGACGTGGCCAAGCTCCTTGAGGTGCTCCACCGCCTGGTTTCCGCCGGCAACACCGTCTTGGTCATCGAGCACAACATCGATGTCATCCGAACCTCGGACTGGATTATCGACTTAGGCCCTGAAGGCGGCGACGGCGGCGGGCGCCTTGTGGCGGCGGGAACGCCATCGCAAATCGCCAAGGACTCTGCGTCCTACACCGGCCGCTACCTTGCCGCCGCCCCAAGGCGGCACGCTTCTGCTTCGGCTAGAACCGCCGCCGTTTAACCTTGGCAGACCTGCCTAAGCACCTACCACCGCCACATTTATGGCTTAAACCCGATTGGACGCCCGGGCTCTTCTGGCGGCGCCATTAATTCGCGGCCGGCGTCAAAGACAACTTTAAATTGGGAGTCATATGCTTATGCCTTTGACGCCACCAATTTTGATAAAACCCGTGTGGAATGCGACAGAAACTCACATCCAAGGGTTGCCTGGATCGAAGAGGGGGTTGATAGGGGATCGGGGGGATCCCTATCCAGGGGGATCGCGATCCCCCTATGATCCCCCATATAACCCCCTATGATCCCCCCGTGCGCGTGGAAATCTCCGGCGCCGGGATGCCTATGATCCCCCATATAACCCCCTATGATCCCCCCTGGATCCCCCTAATGATCCCCCGGATCCCGGATCGATCCCCCTATCCCCCGATCCAGGTGTAGGCGCCGTCAGATTCCTTGCGCGCCAGGCTATCCCGGATGAATATGCCTTCCGTTACAATCGACGTCTTTACAGGGAACATGCTTTTCTCAGTCTCTTGATTTTATCCACTCGCTTGAAGCCTTATAGGCCACTTCCCGCGAATTTGGTGGCGTCAAAGGCATAAGCATAATAAATTAATTTAGTAATATAATAGTTACACTATTATATAAATAATAGATAAACGCATATTTAAGTTAAATATTGACGAAATTAGTTTTTCCTGTTATACTGATCTCGCCAACATGGAAAAACTAAATCTCGAAGCGCTCGAAAGTCATTTATGGGAATCCGCCAATATTCTCCGGGGAGCCATAGACTCCTCTGATTATAAAAATTATATCTTCGGCCTGCTATTCTTAAAGCGCCTCTCGGACGTTTTTGACGAGGAAGCCGCCAAGTTATTAAAGGAAGGAAAGAGCAAAAAAATCGCGCTGGAAGATCCCGACGAGCACGAATTTTTCGTGTCGCCCAAGGCTCACTGGAAATACCTGACGACCTTGACCCACAACTTGGGCGACGCCATCAATAAAGCCAACGACAAGCTGGAGGAAGACAATCGCGGCTTGGAGGGCGTTCTTTCCGCCGCGGATTTCAACGACAAGGACCGGCTGCCGGACGCGACTCTGGCGAAGCTCATCGTTCATTTCTCTCAAATTAATCTCAGCAACGAAAGCCTTTCCGAGCCCGACATCCTGGGCCGAGCCTACGAATACTTGATTGGCCAGTTTGCCGATGACGCGGGCAAAAAAGGCGGCGAATTCTACACTCCAAAGGAAGTCGTGACGCTGTTGGTTGAGATTCTCGATCCGCGCGAAAGCATGTATGTCTGCGATCCGGCCTGCGGCTCCGGCGGCATGCTGGTTCAAGCCGTTCATCACCTCAAGGCCATCCGCCAAAACACGAAGAACATCGTTCTGCACGGGCAAGAGAAAAACATCGGCACCTGGGCCATCTGCAAGATGAACATGCTGCTCCACGGCATCTCCGGCGCGCGCATCGAAAAGGGCGACACCATTCGCGAACCAAAACTCCTGCAGAAAGGCAAGCTTATTGAATACGACATCGTGCTCGCCAATCCTCCTTTTTCGCTCAAGAACTGGGGCATTGAATCCGCCGAGCATGACGGCTATGGCCGTTTCAAATACGGCCTGCCGCCCAAAGGCTACGGCGACTTGGCTTTTGTCCAGCACATGATCACGGTCTTAAAGCCCTCCGGCCGCGCCGGGGTCGTTCTTCCGCACGGCGTGCTCTTCCGCGGCGGCGCCGAGGGCAAGATTCGGCAGGGACTCCTGGAAGAGGATTTGGTTGAAGCCGTCATCGGCTTGCCGTCTAATCTTTTTTACGGGGCCAGCATCCCAGCCTGCCTGTTCATCCTCAATAAGAAGAAGCCGGCCCAGCGCAAAGGCAAAGTGCTCTTTGTCTATGGCGCGAAGGATTTCCTGCAACTCAAGAGCCAGAACCAGCTACGGCCCGAAGACATCGAGAAGATGCTCAAGGCTTACCGCGGCTATGACGCGGTCGAGAAGTATTGCCGCCCCGTTTCGCTTGATGAAATCCGCCGCAACGACTACAACCTCAATATTCCCCGCTACATCGACATCACCGAGGCCGAGGAGCCCATCGATGTTCAGCAGACGCTCGATGAGCTCGTCAAGCTAAAAAAAGAACGCGCCCAAGCGGAAGAAAAGGTCGCGGGCTATCTTAAGGAATTGGGCTACAAGGCGTGAGAGGTAAGCATGTTATTTTTTATTGACGAAAGCTGGCAATTGTCAGCCGACAGAAAGCACAAAGCGGGAGTTCTTTGCGCTATTCCTATTGGCAGCGGGAACTTTAACCAATTTTCGCTGGAACTATTCAATCTCAAGAAAAAGCATCTCGGATTTGTGGGCGGCAACTTGGAAATCAAGGGACACAGATTGTTGCAGCGGTACTACTTTAAGTTGGAGAAAAAATTCTCGGATCAAAGCACCCAGCTCAATCTCGCGCGCGATATACTGTCTCTGTGCGAAAACAGCGGCCTCAAGGCTTTTGCGACCGTTACTTTTCCTAAAGAAGAGTTGGATTTAGCCTGCGCTAACCCGAACCAATTGGAACGGCCTTTTTTCTTTCTATTCGAGCGGATTAATCAATTCATGAAGGAAAATCATCCCGATATGATTGCCAAACTGGTTTTCGATGATCGCGACGTTCAAACGAACAATCGCATATCGGCCAGCGTCAGCAATTTCCTTCACAAATCGCACGTGGGGAAATCGTTCGATCGCATATTGAAGGCCCCATTATTCGCCATTTCGAAGGAAAATGCGGGAATTCAGATGGCGGACATTTGCGGCTATATCATTGGCCGACGGTTTACAGGGGACAGGGATGAGATTTCCCAATTTTTCCAAAGAGTTAAAGCTTTTCAATATGTCAGCGCGGAATTGGCCGGCAAGCTGCCCAGCGGCGATCCCTGCCCTTTAAAAGGGATAAAAGTGATCAAAAAAGAACGGGCCGATGGAAAGAACATCCCAATCGGCCCGGGTTCTGATGACGAATAAAATAGAACTGGCAGTTCAACGCGCCCAGACGGGTCAACGTTCAACTTATCGCAGGGCCAGAGGGCCCCACACCAACCCTGATCAAAGTATAGCAGACCCGGGAAAATCCGTCAATAGAAGGTATAATACAGCCAACACACCGGCCACGCCTCCGAGCCGTAAGGCTCAAGCGCAACTTGGGCCGGTTTCTTTTTTATCGCTTCTTCCATATTTCACGGCTTGGCGGACGTCCGCATGAAATACGCGTTGCCGCTTGGAGAATTCCGGGAAGCCATGCTGGACCGGCTGCTGGCCTTTTTGTGGCGGCAGTGGTCCGCCTTGGGTGTTTTAGGCGACTCTGGGACAGAGGATCAGTGGATTTTAGACCCCGAACCGCTCTTGGTCTTTTCCCTGGAACTGGGACGCTACGAGCCGCGCCTCTTTGATGAGGTTCTGGCTTGGCTGGAAACGAATGGACACTGGCTTGACACCGCGCGCCTGCGGCAAATCTTGTCCGCCCAGGAAGGCGGCGCCCTGCGCGTCATCGGCGGCGCCTTGCGCCATGCCCAAATGCATGGCGGCGAGCGCAAGTGGAAAAATCTTGCGCTCTTCTGCCATAACCGCAAGCCGCCCATGGGCGGCTTTCTTGAGCCATTGTTCAAGGAAAAATCAGGCAAGTTTTATCCTCGCGCCGAGGGAGATAAAATCGACCCAAGTTTTCAGGCCTTTGACTTGAACCGTCCGCGCCTCAATATCCAAAAAAAGGCCAAAGAAGTCCCGGTCAACGCGCACGCCAACCTGCGCTTTTTGATGCGCTCCTTGTTCGGCGTCGGCGCCAAGTCCGAGGCCTTGCTTTATCTCATGACCCATGAGAGCGGACACCCGCGCGAAATCGCGGACTCCGTGGGCCTGTTTTGGCTGAGCCTCCAGCAAGCTCTCGCAGACCTTTCGCGCTCGGGCCTGGTGCTCACCAAGCCCAGCGGGGGCAAGAAGGTGAATTACTGGATTTCCCAAAAAAAGTGGTGGGAGTTTTTGACGCCCATCGATTACGAGGCAGGACCCTTTCCCCGTTGGCTTGACTGGATCGCGATTTTCCGAGGCTTGGCCAACGCCTGGAGAACGGTGGACGCGCTGGTGGGAAATCCCAGCTCGGAGTACATGGCCGGCTCCAAGCTGCAAGACAGCCTGGAGTTTGTGGCCCTGGAGTTCGCGCGTGCGGGCTTATTTGTGTCCGTGCCCGGCTCCGGTCTTCCCTCCGACATGCGCCAGGAGATCGCCCTGCGCTTTTTGGGTGAGATTATCGGCCTAAAAGAAGGCCCGGTCGTACAGGCAGGAGCAATCCATGGCTAATCAAATTTCCACGCTGGCAATGGGGCAGAAGTTCAAGAAAACTCCCGCCGGGGAGATTCCGGTGGATTGGGAGGCAAATAAGTTGAGCGCGGTAGCACAGATGTATTCTGGTGGAACGCCTCTGCGCACACGGTCGGACTACTTTGATGGGAACATTCCATGGGTCAAGTCAGGAGAGCTTAGAACCAGGCTAATAACCAGAACGGAAGAAAGTTTGACCGAGGTGGGACTTAAAAGCAGTAGCGCCAAATGGGTGCCTGAGAATACAGTTTTGTTGGCCATGTATGGAGCCACAGCCGGCCAAATTGCCTTATTGAAAATTCGCGCTACAATCAATCAAGCGATCCTGGCAATTTTGCCCAATCAAGAAAAATTGAGCAGCGAATATCTTTATCAAGCCCTGAAAGCAGAGGTATCCCGGTTAATTTCTCTTACGCAGGGTTCTGGACAGCCAAATCTCAGTCAGGGACTCGTAGGTAATCTATGGATATCGATTCCGCCCGTTCAAGAACAGAAAAAAATCGCCGAGATTTTATCCGCGGTGGATTCAGCTATCGAGAAAACCAGCGCCGTCATTGAAAAAAGTCAGACGCTCAAAAAGGGCCTGATGCAAACCCTTCTCACCAATGGTACAGAGAATTGGGACGTGGTAAGACTACAAGATGTTGCAGAACAGTCGGAACAACGGTTCGAGCCAACAATAACAGATACGCGCCCCTATATTGGTTTGGAGCATATCGGCAGCGGTGATGGGCGAGTGCTTACCATTGGAAATTCCAAGTCCGTGGCGAGCCTTAAAACAGTTTTTAGAAAAGGGGACATCTTATTCGGCAAGCTTCGTCCTAATCTCAGGAAAATCGCAATTGCCCCATCCGAAGGGGTTTGTTCCACCGATATAATTGTTATCCGACCGACCAAAGCGGTATACAGTGAATTTCTATTCTATCGCCTCCAATCTTCGGATGCTTTTGATTTTGCAATTGGGACAGTGGCGGGAACGAAGATGCCGCGAACGTCATGGATATTGTTTAAAAATTTTGAATTTCTATGCCCCCCATTGAATGAGCAGCAGAAAATCGTTGAGATTTTATCCGCGGCGGATGAAGAGATCGAAAAAGAGGATATTGCTCTTAAAAAAATCCAAGGGCTTAAAAAGAGCTTGATGCAGATGCTTTTAAGGGGAAGGGTGCGAATTGGCGCGTTCCAAAATGGAGGGAGGGTATTATGACCCCAATATTAAGGGCACAGCCTCTTCCGCATTCTGTTATCTGCGATACAAATATTCTATGGCATGATGATACTGGCCCTGCTGTAAGTCCCGCTTTCGATAAATTGTGGAATGAGGTTACAAAAGAGTTCGAGTTAAAGCTTTATATTCCCGATACAGTCTGGAAGGAACTGCAATTCCGACATTACGCCCCAGCTGTACGAGAACTTAGATCCATAGAGGAAGCACATAAAAAAATTACTGCTATTACTGCAAAACATCACCGCACAAAGATTTCAGAGCAGAAGCTCAGGCAGCACGTTGAGGTTAAATTCAACAATTGGGTTAAGGCGCATAAACCGACGACCATTCTCTCGTTACCGCACACGGTAATCAATTGGGGGCGTTTGGCGAATGACGCCATTTGGAGAATCCCACCATTTAGCGCAAACGAGAAAAATAACAATTTCGAAAAGGGCTTTCGAGATGCCTTGATTTTAGAGACAGTTGTTGATTTCGTTGGCAAGCATTCGGATCAGAGCAAAATTGCATTTCTTTGCAGGGACAAGATGCTTAAAGATACTGCAGCAGGAAGACTTAAGGCAGATGCACGATTCGCTGTATACGAAAATTTAGAAGATTTTCGGACATATCTCCGCTTAACAAAAGAAAAACTCGACAGTGAGTTTATTGCAAAAATCCGTTTCCGCGCCAAAGAAAAATTCTTTAAGAACAATGATGATTCGTGCCTGGTAGAAAAAGAACGGCTTTTAGAAAAACTCAGGAATGATTATAAAAACTACTATGAAGATGCCGTTGATCCTAAAAAACAAACCTCCGGTCTCCAGGGTTTGGCAGCATTGAGTGCATCGACGTTTAGATGGAGTCCGACTAATGGTGGTACACACTGGTTCTTTCCTCCTGAATTTTTAAAAATTGAATCACCTAAGCGTTATTTTTGGAAAAGTATTATTAGGTATTTCCAGCTTCACACAAATTCCTATGCAACAATATTGGGTGCGGATTCCCAGCGCGTGCTATTTCTGACCTTTGAAATAATTTGGTCGGCCAAGGTCAAGGATGATGCGCGATTCCATAAGCTAAAAATTGAGAACATAAAACTTCAAAGCAACGAATTCCGGACGCCAACCACGGAGGAAATCGAAAGCTATAGGCTGGTGTCCCAGTCGCCTGAGAAGCCGCTGGTCTGAAGATGTCAATAATTCGGAATAGTTCACTATTTAACGAAGACACGCTCTCAGAAAAGCCCGCCATCGAGCAGTTGCGGCGCATGGGCTATGAGTTCATCCCGGGCGGAGCGCTTGACCCGCAGGAAAATGAAAATTGTGAGCGATCCTCGCGCCGCGAGGTGGTATTGGTTGGGCGGCTTCGGAAAAAGCTCGCGGAGCTAAATCCCGAAGCGACGGAGGCAACGCTTGATAAGGCTATCCGGCGGGTCACGAGCGCCCAGGGGACAGGGCTCTTGGACGAGAACAAGGCCTTCCATCATGATCTGATCTCAAATGTCTCTATCGAGCAGGAAGCGGGCGGCGGGCGAAGAAGCCTTACCATCAAGTTCATTGATTTCGAGAACCCGGAGAAAAATGATTTTCTGGCCGTCAACCAGTTCTGGGTTAAGGGCCCAAAACTCGCGGATAGGCCGGACCTCGTGCTCTTTGTCAACGGCATTCCCTTGGCCGTCATCGAGTGCAAGAGCCCGGTCGCGCGGGAGACAGGCGTTATAGACGCCATTGAGCAGCTTCAGCGCTATCAGCGCGAAATCCCGGCGTTGTTTCGTGGCAATCAAATACTGGCCGGCGTGAATCTCTTTGGCGCCAAGTATGGCGCCGTGGGCGCGGACATGGAGGGCTTTCACGAATGGAAGGCTGCGCCTGGCGAAAAGCTGCCCAATCTGGCCGAGCATCCTTCCGTTAAGGAAATGCTGGCTTTGGGCGTGGTCAATAAAGACGATTTGCCCAAGCTTCCGGCCGCGCAGGACGTCTTGATCGCGGCGCTCTTTAGCAAGAAAAACTTTTTGGACATCATTCGTAATTTCATCGCCTTTGACGTAGACGAGGGCAAAATCCGCAAGAAAATTTGCCGCTACCAGCAATTTACGGCCGTGCAGAAAATCGTGCGCCGCGTCCTTGATGAAAAAGAGAAGAAGGGCATCATCTGGCACTGGCAGGGATCGGGGAAATCCTTGACCATGCTCTTTGCCGCCTTAAAGCTCCGCCGCGAGGAAGCCCGGCTTAAAAATCCCTATTTCCTTGTGGTCACGGACAGAAGGGACTTAGACAAGCAGATTTCAGGCACGTTTGCGGACTGCGGTTTTCCCAATCCCATTCGCGCGGAAAGCTCCAAAGATCTCTATCAAATGCTCTCGGAGGGTGTGGGCCGTACCATCATGACCACGGTGCAAAAGTTTCGCATGCCGCTCGAAAAGCCGCTCACCGAGGCCGAAAACGTCATTGTGCTAACCGATGAAGCGCACCGCACCCAATACGGAAACCTAGCTTTTAATTTGAGAAAGGCTCTGCCCAACGCCGCTTTTTTCGCGTTTACCGGGACGCCTCTCGATCTGCGCGAACGCAACACCTACCGGCATTTCAGCCCCGAGGGCGAGAGATATCTGGACAAATACGGCATCGCGCAGGCCGAAGAGGACAAGGCCACGGTTCCCATCAAGTACATGAGCCGCTTGGCCCAGCTGCAACTAGTCGGCGCGTCGCTGGACTCCTTGCTCGCGGGGCTTTTCCCAGGCAAGAGCCAAAAAGAGCTTGCGGATATTAAGCGGCAGTACGCCACACCGGATGTTTTGGCATCTGCACCTCCGCGCATCGACCGCATCGCCATGGATATTGTCGAGCACTATAACCAAGCGATTAAGCCCAACGGCTTTAAAGCCATGATTGTCGCGGAGACCAGGGACGCCGCGGATCTCTATAAAAAGGCCTTGGACCGGCTCATCGATCCGCGCCAATCCGAGGTCGTGATGACGGTCGAGCGGGACGACCCGCAAGATTGGCAGGACCACTATAGCCGCAGCGATGAAGAGGAGAGCCGCATTAAAGAGCGCTTCAACGAACCCAAGAGCGGGCTGAGTTTTCTTATCGTCTGCGACAAGCTCTTGACCGGTTTTGATGCGCCAATTCTCCAGGCCATGTACTTGGACAAACGGCTGCGGGAGCACACGCTGCTGCAGGCCGTGGCGCGCACCAACCGCACTTATCCCCGCAAGAATTTCGGCCTCGTGGTCGATTATGTGGGCCTGGGCAAGGAGTTGGCCAGCGCTCTTGAGCAATTTAGCGCCGAAGACTTGCAGGGACTTTTTCGCACTGATGACGTGGAGCGAGAGCTTAAGGCTCTGGCCGACCACCGCAAGGAGACCATGGGGTTCTTTGCCGGCGTTGCGCTGACCGGCAAGCCCAGGACGATTATCCAGAGCTGCCTCGATGTGTTGAAGAATGAAACAGTGCGCGGCGAGTTCGACAAGGCTTATCGCGCCTTTGCCAAGAGCCTGGACTTCTTGATGCCGGATTTGCGCGTTGAGCCTTATTTGAAAGACTTTAAATTCCTGGGCGCTGTCCGTGAAGGCGCCAAGAATCTTTACCGCGATGAGCGGCTGCGCACGGAGGATTTAAGCGCCAAGGTGGAGGCGCTAATTCACGCGCACATCGCCGCGGAAGGAATAGAGCGCCTCTTGGAGCCCCTGACGATTAGCGCGCCGGATTTCTCCGAGCAGCTTAAGGCCAAGGGGAGCGACAAAGCCAAAGCCGTGCATCTGCGCTACTCCATCAACGACAGGCTTCACGCCCGAATTGGCGAAGACCCGGCTTTCTACGGCCCCTTGCAAAAGCAATTGGAAACCCTCATCGAAGCGGAAAAACTCGGGCGCATCAGCGACGCGGAATATTTTTTGTCCCTCATGAAAATCAAGGAAGCCGAATCTCACAAGGATGAGGACGCGCGCAAGCTGGGCTTGGACGGCGGCAAGGAGTTCGCGTTCTTTGGCTTAATCAGCGGGCGCTCGAAGGAAATTCCAGCCAAGACTCAGGAGGACCGCGCTGCGCTGGCGAAGGATATTATCCAAATTGTCGAGGATCGGGCCGTCACGGAATGGGCTGAGCGCGAGGACGTGCAAAAAGAGATGCGACGCGAAATCAAGCGTTTGCTGCGCACAAAGGGCTGCGATGAAGAGGCGCTGCCTTCCTTGGTGCGCGAGATGATGGAACTGGCCCAGCAGTGGGTCAAGCGTTAGAATGCCGACCATCACCTACAAGAGTCACGAGCTCCAGTATGAGGTGCGCCTCACCGCCAGGCGCAAGACCATCGCCCTGCAAGTCCATCGCAATGGCCTAGTTGAGGTGCGCGCGCCAAGATTCATCAAGCGAACGGAGTTGCATCGATTCGTTGGCAAGAGAGCCGAGTGGATTCTTGAAAAACAGGCTTATTTCGCCGATCTCGCCAAGAAGTTTCCACCTAGGGAATTCAAAAACGGCGAATCGTTTCCTTTGTTAGGGCGAAGCTATCGCCTTAAAGTGGAGCGCCGCCCCGGATTACCAAGGCCCATATGCAAGCTGGCGGGCCGTAGGCTCAAGGTGCTTGTCAACGGCCAAGTCGGAGATGAGCTTCGGCAAGATATCCGGCGGGCTCTGCGCGATTGGTATGCCAAGCTCACGCAGGAAAAGACCCAAGCATCCGTACGCAAGCATACCCAAGCTCTTGCCGTGGCGCCCAAGACCCTTAAAGTTGTCGAGCAAACGCGGAGGTGGGCGAGTTGCTCTCGGGCCGGGGACATTCGCTTCAACTGGCGGCTCTCTATGATGCCGAACCCCGTTTTGGAATATGTCGTAGTCCACGAGTTATGTCACCTAAAAAATCACGATCACTCCGCGAAGTTCTGGGCCATGCTTAAATCAATATTGCCGGACTACGAAAAGAGGCAGCGGTGGCTAAGACAATATGGAGCAGCTCTTACGGTATTTTAGGCCCCTATTTTAAGGCCGATTTTTTGGTAAAATAGCGCATCCCTCGGCCGACGGCGCTTGAGCCCTGGAAAAGACGCAAGGAGACACCCGCGACATGCCCACGATGAGAACGCTTTTCTTAAATCCCCCGTCCTACTCCGGTTTTGACGGCGGCGCCGGCTCGCGCTATCAGGCGCGCCGCGAAATCAAGTCTTTCTGGTATCCGACGTGGCTGGCCCAGCCCGCGGCGCTTATCTCCAACTCCAAGCTCATCGATGCTCCCGCCGATGACTTGAGCCTGGCCGAAGTCATCCAACGCGCCAAGGGCTTTGAGCTCTGCGTGCTGCACACCTCAACGCCTTCTTTTGACAACGACGCCAAGGTGGCCCAGGCGCTCCGCGACGCCTATCCCGAAATGGTCATCGGCATGGTGGGCGCGCACGTCGCGGTCATGCCGGAAGAGTCCCTTAAGGGCGCTCCGGCCGTCGACTTCGTCGGCCGCGAAGAGTTCGACTACACCCTTTTGGAAGTCGCCGAAGGCAAGCCCTACGCCGACATCACGGGCTTGAGCTTCAAGACCCCCAGCGGCCAAATCCAGCACAACTCGGACAGGGAATTTATCCCGAACATGGACGCTCTGCCCAGCGTGCTTGACGTCTACAAACGCGACCTGACGATTGAAAACTACTACATCGGCTACTTGAAGCACCCCTACGTTTCCATCTACACCGGACGGGGCTGCCCGGCGCGCTGCTCCTTCTGCCTCTGGCCTCAGACGGTCGGCGGACATGTCTACCGGACCAAGAGCGCCGCCAGCGTCATCGCGGAAATGGCCCGCGCCAAGGCCATGTTCCCGCAAGTAAAGGAATTTTTCTTCGATGATGACACCTTCACCGCGGACTTGCCCCGCGCCGTCGAAATCGCCAAGGGCTTGGGCAAACTCGGCATCATGTGGTCGTGCAACTCCCGCGCCAACGTGCCTTATCAGTACCTGAAGACCTTCAAGGAAAACGGCCTGCGCCTGCTCTTGGTGGGCTATGAGTCCGGCAACCAGCAAATCCTCAACAACATCAAAAAAGGCCTGCGCATCGACATCGCCAAGGAGTTCACCAAGAACTGCCGCAAGCTCGGCATCGTCATCCACGGCACGTTCATCCTGGGCCTGCCCGGCGAGACCAAGGAAACCATGATGGAAACCCAGCGCTACGCGCAAGAGCTTGACGTCAACACCATCCAGGTGTCTTTGGCCGCGGCTTACCCGGGAACCGAGCTCTATCGCCAGGCGACGGCGAACAAGTGGTTCAAGAACGACTCCATGGTCCGGGGCGACGGCTTCCAAGAAGCCACTCTGCAATACCCGCACTTGAGCGCGGAAGAGATCAACGACGCGGTCTCGCGCATGTACTCGAAGTTCTATTTCCGCCCCATGCCCATCCTGCGCATGCTGGGCGGCATGTTGAAGGACCCGGCGGAGCGCCGGCGCCGTCTGCGCGAAGGCAAGGAGTTTCTCAATTACTTGGGCAAGCGGGGACATCATGCCCCCGCCAAGACCGCGGACGCGCCGCCGGCCAAGACAGAACCGGAGAAAATCGCCGCTTAGACGGCCATGCTCCGGGAGGCCGTGGACCGCGTCCTGCCCGGCGGATGGCATCGCCTAGCTCCGGTCATGAGCGCAGCGCATTGGCTCTGGCGGGCTGCCGGCGACAGCCTCAACGTCCTGGCTTATTCGACCGGAATATTTTCCCTGGCCTTTGCCGTTTTTTCGGCCATCGCCTCGGTTTTTTTCCTGCGCCGGCTTAAACGCTCCGCCGCGGCAAAATCATCCGGAGATTTCACCCCCTCCGTCGCAATCCTCAAGCCCATCAAGGGCCTCGATCGGCGCCTCTATGAGAACCTGGCCAGTTTCTTCCGCCAGAATTACCCCGGCTATCGGATTTATTTCACCTTGGGAAACGAGGCCGACCCGGCGCGGCCGGTCATCGAGCGGGTCTGCCGGGATTTCCCGGACATTCCATCTGAGATTATCGTCTCCAAGAAATCCCCGGGCTGCAATCCCAAGATCAACAGCCTCGCGGGAGCCGAAGACCGCCTTGAGGCGGACATGATCATCATGGCGGACTCGGACATCCGGGTCGCGCCCGATTTTATCCGGCGCTGCGTCGCGCCTTTCCGCGATCCCGACGTGGGCTTGGCCAGCTGCTTCTACCGCATCGCCGCGCCCTCAAACCCCTGGGAGCGGCTCGAGGCCCTGTCGGTCAACTGCCAGTTTCTGCCGCAGGCGCTGGCCGCCGCGAGCTTCGGAATGACCTTCGCCATGGGCGCCGCCATCGCGGTCCGCGCCGAGGCCTTCCGCAAAATCGGCGGATTTAAGAGTCTCTCGAATCATTTGGCCGAAGATTTCCTGCTGGGCCGGCTCATCGAGGGCGCCGGATACACGGTGGCGTTTTCAAGCTCCGCCATCGAGTCCGTCCCCCATTTGGCGCGTTTTTCCGATTACCTCCGCCACCAAGAGCGGTGGGCGCGGACCATCCGCCTGTGCCAGCCCTCCGGCTACCTGGGAACGTTCCTTCTTCAAGGCGTCTCCCTGCTGACCCTAAAAATTGCGCTGCTGGGGGCCAGTCTGCCCGCGACGGCGCTGGCCGGAGCGGTTCTGCTGGCCAAGGCGGCGGGAACCTCCATGTTGTCCGTCGCGGCGTTTGACTCGCCCCCGTCGCTCAAGACTCTGTTTTTATTGCCGTTGGGCGAGTGGATGGGCTTCTACGCTTGGTTCCAAGGCTGGAAATCGACGCCCGTCGTCTGGCGCGGGAATTCCTACGAAATAGGAACGCATGGCCGCCTTTTACCCTCCGCAGATGACTCGCTCGGCGCCTCCCGCGGCATCGCGGCGGTGAAACTCTAAATGAAATGGCTTGAGCGCGTCATCCTCGTCGCCGGGTTCGCCACCATCGGGTATCTTGTCTGGAGATTCAATCCGCACGTGGTCTTTGCCCAAATACGGCTTTTCGGCTGGGGCTTCGCCGCCGTCCTGCCGCTGCAGTTCTGCGACCAGTTCTTCAACTCCCAGGCCTGGCGGTTCGCCTTCAAGTCGCAGGACGGCCGGGGAATTCCGCTCTACAAACTTTTCCTCGGGCGCATCGCGGGCGACGGCGTCAATTACCTCACCCCGAGCGGCAGCGTGGCCGGAGAATTTATCCGCCCGACTGTGCTGGGCGACGTCCGGCCCGAGGCCGTCAAGAACGCCAGCGTGTTCGTCGCCAAATTCGCCCAAGCCCTCGCGCAGATGGTCTTCATCCTGGGCGGCCTCGTCTTCGTGCTCGATGAGCGCCTGAGTTTTTTGTCCCTGCGGGAAAGAAAATACGCGACCTTGGCGGCCCTAGGAATGCTGATTTTTTTATGCGTCGCCCTTTACTTGGCCGCGAGCCCAAAATCCATTTTTTTCACGAAAGGAAAATGGCGGGAGGCCAAGGACGGCATGGCCGACTATCTCGTCTCCCATCCCGTCAGATTTTCCACATGCATCGCTTTGTTCGTGGTCGGGTATTCAGCCGGCGCCTTGGAGGCGTTCGTCATCTGCCATTTCCTGGGCATGCGCATCGCCGCGGTCACGGCGCTGGCCATCGAGGTGCTCTCCAACATCATCGACTCCATCTTCTTCATGGTCCCGGCCAAGGTCGGGACCCAGGAAGCCGGGAAAACGGCCATTTTCCTGTGGCTGGGCTTCCCGGCGGCAAAGGGCCTCGCCTTCGGCATTATACGCCATATCCGCGAGATCCTTTGGGCCTCGGCGGGCTTTCTGGTCTTCGCCTGGAAGCGCCGCCAAGCGGCCTCTATAAAGGAAGCCGGAACTTCCGCGCCTTCCTCCGAACCCCTCTCCGAAACTTTTTAACGACCCATTGATTTTAAGCCCTTCTGGGACTATACTACTTCCGCCTTTTCCCAGCCTTATGAAACGCGCGCCGATACGGTTAATTCCCGTTGCGAAAGCCTCGGCGAGGGGTTTTACCCTCATCGAGATGGTCGTCACCATCCTTATTTTAGGGGTGTTGGCCTCCTTCGGTTACGTCCAATACACGAAAGCCATCAACAATCAGCGGCTGACCAACGCCACGGCCCAGGCCCAGGTCATCGCCGCGGCTGACCAGCAGTATTACAACGACAACGGCAGCTACGCGCCGAACGTTAACGCCCTGGTCACCGGCAACTATCTGGCGAACCAAAACTGGAGCAGCCCTTTCTACTCCTACTCGGCAGGAGACCCATCCAATAAATGCGTCGCCTCGGCCGCGACGCCCAACGCCGCTTCGGTGGCCGGCGTATGCGTCGATGCCAACGGAAAGTCCTACACGTTCGCCGCCGGCGGCAGCTGCCCGGTGCCAAGCACGTGCAGCCAGGCGCAGGTTGCATCTTCCTCTCCGCCGCCCGCGGTAGCGCCGCAAAACCCATCGCCCTTGCCGCCTCCCACCACATGTTCTCCGCAAAAATCCTGCTCCGCCATGCCCGTCTCCAGCATCGCGTGCGGAAACGCCTATTCAGACAGTTGCGGCAACAGTTGCGGCGTGGGAACATCCTGCCAGAGCGGCGCCTGCACCGGCGGCATCTGCTCATCAGGAAGCTCCTCGCCGCCGCCACCGCCACCTCCACCGCCGCCGTGCACTCCCAGTTGCAGCCCGACATTAGGTTGCGGTATGACCGCGTCCAATGGCTGCGGAGGAAACTGCACCGGCCACTACTGTCCCGTCAAATATGCCTGCTTGGCGAAATCATGCGTGTATCTTGGCGGCTTCGGATGTTTCGTCGCCGGCACTCCGGTCCTGACCCCGGCCGGCAGCGTGCCCATCGAGAAAATCAAGCCGGGAGACGTCGTTTATGCGGTGGACCCCGCGTCTTACGCCTTAGTGCCGGAGAAGGTGCGCGCGGTGGAAACTAAGACAGTGGATACTATCCTCAAAGTCGTATTGTCTGACGGAATTCAAATCGAGGCCACCCCCATCCACCCCTTCTTCGACCCGGCCAGCGGGCGATTCAAGCAAATCCAGTACTTTAAAGCAGGGGACCGCGTGGCCTTTCTTGAAAATAGCGGCGCGGCGCCTCAAGACGTCGCTCTTGCGGGCGGAGATCCGCGCCTCACGCCGGCGCTTGAGTGGGATATTAAGATCGTTTCAATAAAGCGGATGCCGAAGAAGGCCGTCGTCGTTCATAACCTGACCATGTCCAAGCCCTACGAGGATTTCCTGGTCGACGGAGTTCTCGTCCACAACAAGCCGATCGGGTACCTGCCCTAATTGCCGTCAGCCTTGCTTAAATTCCTCAGCAGCCCGCCGCACGCCGCCGTCAAGCAGGGCTTCGAGTTCATCGATGGAATAATGGGTTTCCGTGGGCTTGTCCTCGATCCGCGCCGCCGCATCGTCGCAAGGATGGAGGTAAATCTCCGCGGCGCCGGCCGGAGCCTGCCGGATAAGCCACTCAAGGTAATCTTTTTTCATCAGGCCCGAGCGCAGCAGGCCGTAGCACCGCCGCGGAACTTCAAGCCCGCCGGCCGACGGTTTAAGAGCGAGCTTGAGCAAAGAAAAAACGGCGGCAAGACCGCTGCGGGAGAACGCATTTTCCCGGCTATAGCGAAGCGAGAGCCAACACTCTCCTCCCGGGAGGCGCGTCCGGGGGATTTTGTACTCCCGAGCAAGCCGTGCGAGGATGGGGAAAATAACCGGGTGAACGTGGATGTGAAAATGCGAATCGATGTGCGTGGGCTTAAGGCCCAGGTCCATGAATTTTTCGATTTGCCGGCGGATTTCGGGCTCGATGCGCCGCCGATGCTCTTGGCTGAAAAAATAGCGTCTGCCCCAAGCGCCGGGATTCTCGGAGCAGAGCTCGACGTGAAGCCCGACGCCCAGGCCTGAGTTCTCCTTAGCCAAGCGGACGGCCTCCGGAGCGCCAGCCCTATCGACCATGAGGCTGGCGTGGGTCAAAATTCCCTCCCGATGGGCCTTGATCACCGCGCGGTTGACGGAAGGGCTGGCCCCAAAATCATCGGCGGTGATAATAAATTTTTTTTGAAAGCTTCGCGCCGGCATTTAATTGGTCGAATAATTCGCCGCCACGCTCGATTGGCACGCCGGCCATACGCCACTCCCCGAGACCACGACCGTCGGCCAGTAGGCAGCAGACGGCGTGCAGGTGCAGCTGCATGCCTTAAGAGGGCTGCATGAGTATATACTGGTGGCATCGTTCGTGCAAACGCCGCTGCCGGCTGAATTCCATGCGTTGATCAAAATATTAAGGCCGGATCCATCATAACGAACGGCGGCGTTTCCCTGCTCGATGCGGGTCGTCGAGCCGCCCCGCGACAAAAGCATGGCGGCCATGCCCGCGGCTAAAAAAGCGACGATGATCCCGAGGATCATCACCTGAAGCAGCACCGAGCCCTTCTGAACCCGCTTCATAAGGATTAATCGCTCGCATCTCCGGGGGATTTCTGCATCATGACGGCGTTGTCAATCCGGTAAGAAACCGGCGTGGGCCTCTGCGGCGTCGGCTGGGAATAGCCTACGATATAGTGCATGTCGACACCGCCTTTGGCGTCGTAGTAAAAAAAATTGCCGAACGACGGCTCCAGATATAAAGCGTTATAAACAACGTTAACCGGACCCGAACAAGTCGCACCCCCCACCGCGGGCGCGGAGCCCACGCCGCATGCCCCGCCAAGAGCCGGAAACGGGCATATATTGGCGCCAGGCGATCCGACCGTCTTAGCGCATGAATAACGCCACAAATCGTAAGCGCCGGGCTCATGCACGGACGCCTTCGTAAGCGCCGCGCAATAATAATAAGATTTGACCTGGGCGCCCGGCGCCGGATTCAACGCCTGTCCATAGAGCAGGGACCAGTTCTCGCAGCTGGAAAGCGCGTTGCCGGAAGCGCTTGCCGAGTTGGGCGCGACAAGGGAATTCGCGTTCTCGATCTCATTATTCATTTGATCGAGGCTGATCAGGGTTTGTCCGCTCACTTCACCCTGGCTGACGCTCTCGAAGTGCTGGCGCACCATCGAGGCGGCCACGGCGATGATGCCGAGAAGCACCATCGTCGAAAGGAAAACCGCGATGATCATCTCCATCAAAGTAAATCCTCTTTTCATGGCGTCGGCTCGTTCCAATAGACGTCGATGCAAACGGAGGGAGGCCCCGCGGCCGTGGCGCTCTGGCACGACGGCGCCCCTGCCGCAGTATTAGTGCACGTGGCATCCGGCGTGCAGGCGCCGGAATAATTCACGTCATAGCAGATTCTGCCGTTATAGGGGGAGCTTTCCGCCAGAGGCAGGCCGGCGCCGGCGGTCGACGGCAAAAAATTCGTCAAGACATGATGTCCGGGAGCCAAAGCGTAGCAGCCGCCGCAGGAATCCGATATCACTCCGCCGGGCGACGCAACGCCGGTCAGAGACCAGCTGTGACCGCCCGCCGCGGTCTTGGGAGCCATGCTCACCGTGCTCGCGGAGCAGTCCGCCGTAACGTATGATTTTAGGACGGAGCTCAACTGCCGGGCGTACTGATCCGCGATGAGCTTCCTGTCGGTATGGACGTTTCCGGCGCGAATGGTAAGCGCGAGGCTAAAGACGCCGGTGACGATGATCGCCGTCAACAGCATGGCGATGACGACCTCGACCAAGGTGAACCCGCGGTTTTTCGTTTTCATGCCTAAATAATCCGATTGCCATCTTTCATTGCTGCGGCGGGGTAGGCGCTCCGCCACAGGAGCTTGTAACTCCGCTGGTATCAACGCTATAGCCCCAATTGTTATAAGGGGCCGTGTTGGTCCCCTGACGCGCGACGCAGGCCACCTCACCAGATCCCCCGGAACAGGATCCTATGCCGCAAGCTCCGTTGGCCACGGCTTGAACTTCATACGGGCTGTTGTCCCAATCCTGCTGGGCTAAATAGCCGCAGTAAATCAGGCAGCATTCGGACGCTGGCCCACCAGAACTAGGGCAAAGGGCGCTGGTGCAATTTGTGGAGTTGCCGCCGCATGAAGCGCCGGTAAAAACCCCTGAAGCATAAACTCCACCATGATCCACCGCATACATGCGGTTCGCGGTGGCCACCATATTAGCCAAGGCAGATCCCTGGTTGGCTTTGCTCGTTTCCTCGGCTTTAAGGTAATACGGCACGGAAATTCCGGCTAGAATCCCGATAATCAAGACGACGACGAGAAGCTCGATGAGCGTAAACCCGGCCGCGGAGAAGTTCTTCAATGCGCGCCTCCCAGCGTCGAGAGCTTAAAGATGGGCAGAAACACCGATAACACGATGACGCCGACCAAGCCGCCGATGCCGACGACCAGGATGGGGTCGATGATCGCGGTGAATCGCCGCGTGAACTGATCGATTTGCTCGCGGTAAAACGCCGAGAGAGTCATAAGCATATCCGGAAGCTTGCCCGACTCCTCGCCCATGTACATCATCTCGGTAACCAAGGGCGGCAGGATTTTTTCCCGCTTGAACGCCGCGGAGATGGACTTGCCGCCCGCCACGTCCTCCCGCGCGCCTTTGAGCAGACGGTGGAAGATGACGTTCTTGGAGAAAACCAGCTCCAACACCGAAATGGCGTTTAGGATGCTCACGCCGCTCTCGATGAGCGTGGAAAGCGTGGTCAGCAGGCGCTCAATGAGGATATTCTTGATGAACGCGCCGAAGAAAGGGACGGAAAAGATGAGCTTCCACTTGGTTTCCTGGCCGACTTCCGTCGCGGTGTAGGCCTTCCAGGACAGATAGCCGAAAATCGCGATGGCGATGAGCAGAAACAGGTGGTGGACGATCAGGTTCGACACCATGATGACCGCGGCGGTCAAGGGCGGCAGGGTCATGTGGAATTGATCGAAGATTTTCGCGAAGATGGGGACGATCTTGACGACAAAAAACGCCAGGACGCCCACGGACATGAAGGCCAGGACCGCCGGGTAGGCGAGCGCGGTCATGATCTTTCCTCTCAATTCCGCTTGAGCCTCCATGTAGCTTCCCACCTGTTTGAGCGCCTTGGGCAGCTGCCCGCCCATTTCTCCGGCCTGGACGAGCGAAATCCACAAGGTGTTGAAAACAGCCGGGTGCTTCTCGAAAGCCTTGTACAGCGCGGAGCCGCTCGAAACGTCCTTGGTCACCGACAGAAGGGCGTCGTGCAGGCCTTTGGACGAGGAGTGCTCCCCTAGAAGAGAAAGCGCCCGGACCAGAGGGACACCGCCGTTGAGCAGCGTGGCCAGCTGCTCCGCGAAAAACACCAAGTCCCGGATGCCGACGCCGCCCCTAGATGACGCCTTGACCGGTTGGCCGGTCGCGGTCTGGGTTCTTTCTCCAACGATGGACAGGATGAAATAACCTTTCCCCTGGAGAGATCCAATTGCCTCGTTTTCATCCGAGGCTTCGACCGCGCCGGAGACGGTCTGCCCTTGGCTGTCTTGAACCGTATAAGTGAATCGGGCCATGAATAGCTGATTCTAATTAATAGTTCGAAGTGTCTTCAAAATCCGGCTACTCAAGAGTGGTGCTCCCCAAAACCTCTTCCGTGGTCGTGATTCCTTCCAAAACCTTGCGCCAGCCGCTGGCCCGCATGTTCCACATCCCCGATTGGGCCGTGATAGCCTTGAGCCTCGCCAAGTCGCCGCCGTATTTATAAATCACTTCCCGCATCTGCTCGTTGATGCGGTATATCTCGTAGAGCGCCCGCCTTCCTATGTATCCCGTCCGGATGCACTTGTCGCACCCGCGCTTGCGGTAAAACGTGATGGATTGGGGGTTAGGAAGGCTGGTCAGCAAGGATTCCTTCAAGCAGATGTCGAGTTCCTGGGAGCTCGGCTTATAAGGGATCTTGCAGGCGGGGCACAGCACCCTCACCAGACGCTGCGCCGCGACCAGCAGAAGGCTGCTGGAGAGCAAAAACGGCTCGATGCCCAAATCAATCAGGCGCACCACGCTCGACAAGGCGTCGTTGGTGTGCAGGGTAGAAAGAACCAAATGCCCGGTCAGGGCCGCGCGCAGGCAGGTCTGCGCCGTTTCCTGATCCCGGACCTCGCCGACCAGGATGACGTCCGGGTCCTGCCGCAAGAACGAACGCAGGGCCGAGGCGAAGGTCAGCCCGATATTGGCGCGCACCTGGACTTGGTTCAAGCCTTCGACCTTGATTTCGACCGGATCCTCAATGGTCATGAAGTTCAAGGCGGGCGTCCGAATGGTGTTGAGGACGGAATACAAGGTCGTGGTTTTTCCCGATCCGGTCGGGCCGGTCAGGAAGATGAGCCCGTGCGGCATCTGGGAGGCGGTCAAGAAATCCTGCTTCTGCCTGGCGTCGAAGCCCAGCTTCTCGATGTTCAAGTCCACGGCCGCCTTGTCCAGCAAGCGCATGACGACTTTCTCACCGTAGACCGTGGGGCAGATGGACACGCGGACGTCGATGGGCCGGTTCTGGACCTTCAGCGAGAACTGCCCGTCCTGGGGAAGGCGGCGCTCGGCGATGTCGAGCCTTGATAAAATTTTTATGCGCGACACAACGGCCATGAACGCCTTCTTCGGCGGCGCCATGCGCTCGTAGAGGATGCCGTCTATCCTGAATCTAAGAATGACACGCTCGTCGTAATTCTCCAGGTGAATATCTGAACATCTTTCGGTCACTGCCTGCTTTAAAACCGCATTGACGAGACTGACGACCTGATCATCGCCCGTCCTACCAAGAGTCTGGTCCAAATCAATTCGAGCTTCTGCGCCCCCCTCACCTGCGGCTTCATCCGTCATCGTTGAGGATGCCGCAGAGGGTTCGCGATTCATCGTTTGTTCGATGAGGCTGGTTCCGCCTCCTTGGTAAAATTCATCGATAACTTTGATGATCTGCGTCTTGGTCGCGACGAATGGTTGGATTTCGTAGCCGGTCATTACCCGAAGATTCTCACGTAACAGGATGTTGTCCGGATCGACCATCGCGACGGCCAAAATTTTGTCGTCCAAAAAGAGCGGAAGCACAAAATGCTCTCGGGCATAGGCTTCGGGGACCATCTTGTCCAAGCCCTGGGATTTCTCTACCTTGAGGATTCGGTTCTCTTTGGAGGCGTAAGGAAGGCCAAGGAGCTTCGAATAGGCAATGGCGATAGGTTCATCATCGCAAAACCCCAGTTTAACCACGGCCTCGCCAAAGGAAATTTTAGATTCCTTGGAAAATCCCAGCGCCCTGGCCCGCTGGTCCTCGTTGATGATGCCGCTGGAGACAAGCATGTCCCCTACGTGAGCCTTCTCGCTCATTCGTGCCATCTTAAATGAAGTATACCCGCTCCCTCAAAAAAGTCAAGCAAACGGGCCGGTGCCTCCTAATGTCTAGTCGCTCACGATGGTCGGGGTGATGAAAATGACCAGATCTGAATTAATGCGCGAAGAGGAGGTGTCGGTGAAGAGCCACCCAATGAGAGGAATATAGCCCAGGAACGGCACCTTGCGCACGGTTTTGTTCTCCGTGGATTGGAGAAGCCCCCCCACCACCAGCGTTTGGCCGTTCTTGACCCGTACCATGGTCGAGGCGCTGCGGGTAATCGGATCAAAGACGGGCTGAAGGGCGCTGGAGAGCGCGGAGCTCTGCACGTTGGTGAAGATCGGCTTGACGGACATGGTAATGTAGCCGCCGGTGTTAATCTGCGGGGTCACGACCAAAGTCAAGCCCGTGCTCACGCGCTCCGGCGTGACCGGAACCACGGTGGCCCCGCTGACTCCGGTAGGATTCGGCGGCACGAAAATGGCTTGGTCATCGACGGTTTGAATAATCGCGGGCTTATTATTCAACGTCAATATTTTCGGCTTGCCCAAGAAACGCGCTTCGGAATGGGACACCAAAGCGCGCAGAATCACCTGGAGCGACGTGAGGTTCAGCACGCTGGTCATGACATTGCTGCCCAGCAAGGGAGTGCTGAGAAGAGAGGCGCCTGAACTGCTGTTGGCCGTGCTCGCTGCGCTTTGCGTGCCCAGCGTGCTGATGACGTTGACCACCGGATCCAGAAACCTGACGGCGGACAAATTGCTCGGCAGAACCATGGGAAAGCTGGTGTCGCGCTGCCCGCCGGTGAAGCTGGCCAGTTCGCCGTCGTTGCCGCCCCAGCTGACTCCCAAGTCGTTTTCCTTATCCGAGTCGATTTCCACGATCTGGGCCTCGATCATCACTTGCCGCGTTTTCTTGTCGAGCGCGCTGATGATTTGATCGACTTGCGGGAACACCTCGGGAATGTCGGTCACGATGAGCGAATTGGTGCGCTGGTCCACTTCCGCGTGTCCCGCGGGAGAAAGCACGCTGCAGATGATGCCAAGAATGGGAATTTCAGAGGATTGCTGCTGCTCTCCTCCTTGGCCTTGCCTGCTGCTGCCGCTGCAGCCCTCCGACGTCGTGCCTGTATTTCTCTGGGACGATCCAGACGTCGAGGAGCCGCTGCTTTGGCCGGACATGCTTCCGCCCGTCATTCCGCTGCCGCTCGATCCCGGAGTGATGCTTGCCTGCTCGGCTTGAATTGACTCGATGGGAATAAGCGGAATATAGGAGAGGGCATAAATCCGCGTGATGAGATTAGGAATCGTCTTTGATCGGGGCATGACGATGTAGGTGTTGCTGTGGCCCACCTGCTGATAGGTCAAGCCCTTAAGCTCCAGAAGGACCTGTAGCGCCTCCCGGACGGTGACCTTCTGCAGGAAAACGGTGACCGTCCGGCTTTCCAGGCCCTCCGTGATGATGAAGTTGACGTTTGACTGCGCGGAAATGGTCTGAAGAAACGTGGCCAGAGGAGCGCCCTTAAGGCGCACGCTGACCACTTTGTCCAATGGGGAAACCGATTTGGAGGGCGCAGGCCCGCTTGAGGGAAGCTGCTGGCCGACCTCGATAGACGGCGGCGGGGCGGATGAATACGAGGCTTGGGACGAGCCCTGGAACTGCGAGCTTCCCACCGGAGTCCCCTCCATGGAATTAGCCTGCTGCTGCGCGCTTTGATCCTGCTGGGAGAACTGCGGATTGACCTCCGGCTCCGCGTCGCGCCTCTGCGCCCAAGCCGGCTCGGCGAGGCAAAGCGCCGTTTGCGCGCAAAGTAAAACCACCGCCGTTTTCTTCGCCGCGGCATACGCCCGGTGAAACGTCCGCCGCTTGAAAATTCCCGCGAAAACCGCAAACGCCGTGAACTGTCCGCGCTGTTTCATACGAAAGCCTCCTCGATTCATTTGCCCATGGCCTTCACGAACGTTTTATTTCCGTAGCCGAAAACGACGGAGTTCTTATTGATCTTGATGACGCGTATCTTCCCGATGCGGTCGCCTTCTTTTAGAGTCATGTTGTTGTTGACAATCGCCATGGAATTGCCGGGCGCGTAGACAATGCCTTCTAAATGGACCGTCGATTCGATGGGCGGCCGGTATATTTTTATTTTCTTCCTTTTCGGCGGATGCAGCCGCAGCCACTCCGCGCGCGCGCGCTCCAGCCGGAGTCTCCGCAATTCGCTCAGATCCGCGGGGGAAAGAGTCGGGTCCCGCGCCACCTCAATTTCGTAGGTCGCGGGAGCGGCGTCGGAGCTTCGCGAGACGGCGGGCACGGACGCCGCGGGCTGCGCGATCTTCTTGGCCGCGGCGGGAGCGGGAGAAGCAGCCGCAGGGCCGGCCACCGCGGCGGGAAGGGCGGCATCGGCTTTTGCCGCGATGGGCGCCGCCCGGCCGCCCGACGAATCCAGCGGATTTCGAAACTTGGTTTGCCCCGGAGATTTGCCGAAAATATCTCCCGAGGGAATACGGCCGCGCGCTATTTCGGAAATCGCCGCGGCCTGGGTGCTTTGCATGCCGGTTTTCCAACGGTAAAACAAGAACGCGGGAATGGCCAAGACGACGGCCAAGAGCCCCCATCCCAAGGCGCCTTGTCTCACGGCGTGAACCTCTGCGTTGGGATAAGCGTGTCGATTTCCAACGTCACCTGGTTGTTCCCGACAGACTGAGCGTCTTTCTTTAGATGAATGGACGAAATCTCAACCCGGGGCCGCAGATGCTCCAGGCGATTGAGCACGGCCAAAAGTTGGGAATACCTCATGCCCGCGGTTACGGTGAGCGACTCATGCAAAATAGAATCGGGCGTGTCCGCGTCCTCCTTGGGCATAATCGAATCCGCAGTGACGCCCTCTTCTTCCAGGCAATTAAGAACGGACGCGTTGAGCCAGTCGCCCTTTTGTTTCGACGGCAGATGGGAATAGATGGCGTTTAAGCCGCCGCTCAGCGATTTATACGAATCGGCGGAGTCGAATTCGGATTTCGCCGCGGCGATTCTTTCTCCGATCATCTCCAACTTGGCGCTGGCCGGTGAATAAATCAGCATATAAGACGCCAAAACAAACGCCCCCCCCGCGACGAACGCCCTGGAAAAACGCCGCCATCCTTTGTCCCGGAGAGTCGCCGTCGTGTTTCGAATTTCCTCTTGAATGGAGGAAACCGCGCGGTTGAGAAAAAGCTTCAAATCGATGTTCATTCTGATTTCCGGGCGCTGGCGTTCAGGGTAAAAGCCATCACCGGGCTTGCGGCGGAGCCAGGCCCGCCGTTGTATTGGGACTGATTCTGAATGCTGATTTGAATTTGCTTGAAAAATTTCCCAATCACGGGCGCGGCGCTCAAATTATCGCGGAATTCATAAATCGCGTTCTGCTCGTCGATCGGCGTGGACGCTTGGCTGTTGCCCTGTATCTCAAGGCTCCGGCCCTCGGACTGCGCCCCATATCCGTCCAAGGCCGCGTTGGCCGCTTGGTTCTCGTAGGAAACATCGTTGACCCAAACGCCCGAAGGCACGCTGTCTCCTATGTCCCTAAGAACCGCGGACGGAGGGGCGCCGCCGGAAGAGACCCCCTGCAAAACCGTCAATTGCTTGCGCATCGAATCCAGCAGCGTGGAAATATCCATCGCCGACTTCCCGCCTAAAACGGCGCCGATCTGCGGATCGACCCGATAACGCGCAAGCTCGCCGGCCCGCAGCCGGTAGGACAAGAAATGCGCCGCCCCGATGACCGCGAACCACAAGCTGACCAGCACGGAAGCCGCCAAGATGGTCCGCGCCGCCCTCATTTCATCATCGCCTATTTTTCCGATTCCTCCTAAATCCAACGAGATCGGCGAAGGCGCCGTGAATCTCAAGGATGCTCCCAGCGCGGCATAGCCGTCCCAGCTGCCTTGCTTGAGACCCAGCGGAGCCGCTTCGTCGCGAATGGCGGCGTTGATTCCCAGTTCCTTTCCGAAGGCTTCCCGCCAATTCTCCAAGGGCACGCCGCTGCCGCTGATAAATACGGCTTCGACGTTTCCGACGCCCAACTGCTTCTGGGAAAACGCCACGCAGCCCTCCAAGTCCAGGCGCCGCTGATCTTGGAGGGAGACTCTCGGCCCGAGAAAAACTTCGCGGAAGAACACGGGAATGCCTTTGTCCGCAAGGATAATCCGGATATTGCCGCCGTCAAAGTGCACGCAGCAGCATACGTTCGGCTTCCCGGCCTGGCGCGCCTTGCCCCAAAACCGGAGCGTCGAAAGGCACGCCATTTCCACGCTCATCGGCCGCAGCCCGAGGCTTTTCGTGAAATCCACGATCCTGCCCAGGTTGTTCTTTGCCGCCACGCCGAAAAGCACGCCGCTGCGCGAATTTTTCGCGGCATCGGGCGCGATGGGAAAAACCTGGAAGTCGTGGCTCAACGTTTCGAAGGGAAGAGGAATGTATTTTTTCGCTTGGAGCGGAATGGCGGATTTCCAAAATCGCCGTTCGATTGATGGCACGACGAAATACCGCAGGATGCACAGCTGATGAGACAGGGTCACCACGACGTTTTTCGTCGCCCATTCGGTTTGTGACAAGGACTGGCGGAGAATTTCGGCGGCCTTGGAGCCTCCGGAGAGAAAATCCTTGTCGATGGCCGCGCCGGCCGTCGGAAACGCCTTGAGTTCCGCGTCGCTTTTCGGATCGATGGAAATCGGCACGCGCACGAGGTGCCGGGCCTCCAGCTTGCCTCCGGATCCCAGGGCCGTCTCGGCCAGATAAACGGCTTCCTGGCTGATGTGCATTCCCAGCACGGGAAGGTTGCTCGGCGTCGTCTTGCCGAACGCGAGCTGGGTGATGAGTCCGTCAATGTCCGGGGAATTCATTTCGATTTCGAGAACTCCACGATCGCCCGAGCCTTGGATCCATCGGAAACGTTCGAGGAAACCTGCAGCCGCGACGGGTTCATGCCGAAGCGATTAATCAGAAGATTGGCGACAATCTGCCCCCGGCTGCGGGCCAACTGCGCGGCGTTGGCCTCGGACGACGCGGCATAGCCTGTAATCGCGAGAGAGTCGGAAGGCTGCGCGGCCGCCGCGTCCGCGATTTTGCCGACGAGCGCTTCGTATTTCGAATCCAGCTCATAGCTGCCTTGCTTGAAGGCCACGTCGTAGCTACTGGGAGCGGCCGGGGCTTTCTTCCGGATGAGAATTCTAGGAGCGTGAACGCGCTTTCTCCGTCGCGCCTCTCGCCGGGGCCTTCTTTTTCCGGCGATTTGAATCCAATGCAGGCTCCGCCTGTCCACAATGAGAGAAGCGGCCTTGGGCGCGCTGGCGAGCCAGTCCGGCGAGGGCGCTCCTTTGGCCCCCGCGGACGCGGCCGGAGTGGCGGCCGGAGGAGGCGCCGGCATCGCCGCGGCGGGCGGGGGCAGAACGGTAATCCAGCGGTGCAGGACCCTTCGCCGATTCTTGCCGTCCGTCGCGATCAAAACGCATTCGTAGCGTCCGGGCGGCAGGGCCGCCCCGAAATAGCGCGAATGCCCATTCCAATAAATTTGATGAAAGACGGGGCTGTCCCCCATGACGCGCTCGATGGGCGTCAAGCCTCCGGACCCGCTCGCGTCCACCTTGAGCAGTTGGAACTCCCAGGACGCGATGCCCGCCGGAGGCTCCTCGACCGAGAATTCGATGATGCTTCCCCCGCCCTTATCCGTCCTGAAGCTCGGCGGGTCCACGCCCAAGGATAAGGGTGGGCCGTTCTCGGCGCCGATCGCCCCGCTGTTGAGCTGGAGGGGCTGATCGTAGACGAAGACAAGAATAATCCCATCGAAGCTTTCGATCGAGCCGGGAACGTTGACTTGGGAGTTCAAGAGATTGACATTGACCCTGTCCGGCGCGAGGCCCGCGGAAAAAAGCGCGGAAGAAACCCCCATGGCGCGGCGCATGTCTATGATTTTAGCGTCGCCCAGCGGCGCCCCTTGCGGCAGAATCTCAACCTGGGCGTTTCCAAGGGCAAAAATGAGGTCGGTCAACGGGCCCACCATGGCGTCGGCCCCTTTCTTGAAGTTGATGCCGGAACCGAAAAGAGCGGCGGCCGGCAGCCCCACGGCCTGCGGATTGCCGTCGGGACCGACCACGATTTTAACGCCCTTGACGGCCCGCAGCTTATCCAGGCTCTTTTGCGCCAGGCTTTCGATTTTAACTTTGATTTCCCGCTCCATGAGCGCTTCGTTCATGCCCTCGCCGCCGCTGGGCGCCGGAGAGCCCGGCGATGAAAGCGCCGGCCCGGGTCCGGCGGCCGGCGCTTGGCCGGGGGCTTCCGGAACAACTGCATTTTGCGGCTCGCCCACGGCGCCCTGTCTGGCCTTTAAATCCATGCGGCGGGTCAGCAGATTAAGGTACTCATTGGCCATGGTGCGCTCCGAAGGAACGCCGCTGGTCAGTATATCCATGAATCCGTCCATCGCCGACAAGTCATCCCCCTTTTGATAATCCCGAATCGCCCGCTGCATCTCCTGGCTCAAACCGGCCGTTTCCGGCGTGGGCGTCTGGGCGCCGGCGAACGATCCCATTTGCGCCGTCGCAGGATTAAAAAAAAATGCGGTCGCCGAGATCATAAATAATGCGACAAACAAAGTTCTCTGCATGAGCGCGGCCCCGCGCCGCTCTATCGGCGTACGGGGTATAGACTATATAGGGATTAAGGATTGCTGAATTATTACAATGCGCGCTTATTTAAATGAGCTTTGGATGGACGAAAGCTCCCGCTGCGCGATCTGGTTGCCCGGATCGATGGATAGGACCCGGCGCCAGAGGTTGGCGGCATCGCCGAGCCGCCCGGCGGCTTGATAGGCATCGGCGAGGTTCATGCAGGCGGTCTCATTATTCGGAGCGTCTTGGACGGCATCTTCCAGCGGCCCGATAGCCTCCTGCGGGCGTCCTCGAGCCAGAAGCAGCGTTCCCAGCAGGAACTTCGCGTCGGCCGCCTGGGGGAGCAGTTCCGCGGTTTCTTGCGCCAGCGCGATGGTCGAATTGGACATATTTTTTGCGGCGACGCGGCGCCGAAGCTCGTCGAGCATGTCGAGGCCCTTAAGAACAGCCGGCTCGGGCAGGCGGGTTTGCCGCGCCAAAGCGCTCAAGTTATGGCGCGCGATCTGCAAGTCGGGATTGATCGCCAGGGCCCGGGAATAGGCTTCCTCGGCCTGGGGGTATTGCTTGCGCAAGGTGTAGAGATATCCCAAATTATTCCAGTAGTCGGGCGAAAGCGGGAAAATCGAGACCGCCTGTTTTAAAATGGACACGGCCTGTTCCCCGTATTGCCGCGGATGGCGCAGATAAAGATCGCTCAGAGAATTGTAGGCCGGCTGCGACAACGGGTTGATGAGCAGGGAAACGCGCAGGAATTTCACCGCGTCCTGGTCCAGGCCCAGATGCGCGCTGTCGACGGCGCCGATGTTGTAATAGATCTCATCGTAGCCGGCGTTCGACCACAGAGCCTCCAGATAGGCTTGGCGGGCGGCCGCGTAGCGCTGTGCCTTGGCGTAGGAGTTTCCCAGTTCGTAGAGCATGTTGACCTCGCGCGGCCCCCAGGAACGGGCCTCTTCCAACTGGGCGACGGCGCCGGCCGTGTCGTTCATACGGTCGAGCTTGAAGCCCGCGAAATAATGGACTTCTCGATTCCAGGTTTTCACCCAGTACCAGCCCGCTCCAAAAAACGCCGCCGCCGCGACGGCCCCGAGCGTCCGCTTCCACGCGGCGCCGAAATTAACGTTCCAAGGCCTGTCGCTGGCTTGAGCGGGACTCGCCGCCGCCATCGTAAGGCCGGCCACCCACCAAAATAAAAACGCGGGGACCGCGAAATGGAGCGAGACGTTGAGCAAATTATCCACGAGCATGCCCGCAATCCCGGCCGCGCCGGCTACAAAAACCCAGTCTTCCTTGCGCCGCGATTCGAAGTGGGTCCGCGCCGCCCTGAAGAACGTCGTCCACATCCAGAGTAACATGCCCACTCCCAGGATGCCTGCTTGCGACCAGTACTCCAGGATTTCATCGTGGGCGTTGTTGGCGTGGGTCCTCAGGCCGCGAAGAAAATGGATGGCCAGAAGGACCGGACCTTGATAGAAGGGATAAAAGAGCTCGAAAAATCCGAAGCCCTGGCCGGTCAACGGATTTTGCTTGCCCATGAGCCACGCAGAAATCCAAATGAGAACGCGCTGGTAAAGCGGCGAATAAATTTTATGCCGATCCAGGGCCCGGCCGAGTTCAAGGAAGCGGCCCATGGCGCTCAGGCGGTAGCCCGTCGATATCGAACTCTCGGGCCAGAAAATGGCCATCATTGCGGCCAGACCGAAAAGGAAACCAAACGGCCGCGGATTCTTGGAAACCGATCGACGAAACTCGCGCGAGAAAAGAAGAACAGAGAGCGCCACCGCCGAGCCGAGCCACGAGGAGCGGGTTAGGCTGCACAGCAGGGCCGCCTCCAGAGACAGGGCCACGGCGGCGTAAACCTTGCGCTTGGCGCCGCTTGCCTGGGCGTAGAGCATGACCGCGATGGGCAGGAGGACGACGTTGAACGAGGAGAGAAAATTGGGGTTTCCGAAAGTCGAGACCGAACGGCCGCCGTAGGGGTTGAGCGTGTAGGGCCAAATGAACTCCATATTGAAGTACTGAACGATGCCGTAGACGGAGGCGATGAAGCCCACGGCCAAAGCCAGATGGAGGTAGTCAATCCAGCGATTCTTGCGGCACAGCCAGCATGCCCCGATAATGCCTCCCACCCAAAGCAGGGCTCCGTACCCGCTCCAAAACTGGCCCCAAATGTTCGCGGCCGCGGCGTCAGGAGGCCGTAGCGACGGAAAACCAAGCCAAAGCACGCTCCAGAGAAGAATGACGCCGATCCACGCCCATATATCGACGTCCACGTCGTTGCGCCGCGTGTTTCCGAACAAGACCGCGGAGAGGTAAAAAGGAAGAACCACATTGGTCCCCAGGAATAAATACGCCGTGGCGCCCTGGCTGATCATGGCCGGCCGATAGAAAGCGCCGTGGCCGTAATAGCCGATGGCGGAGCTCGCGGCCAAGGCAAAAACGAAGCCTGCCAACGGCACGTTCAGGGGCGTCTGGGGCCAGGGCATGGCGCCGTCGGCCGCGCCTTGCGCCGCGGTCAGGCCCGCCGCGAAAAGCAGCGCCATGTTCAAGACGACGATTTGGGTGATGTAGGGATTGCGGGTCAGGTCGGTGAAAAAAATAAGCGGGGAAACGAAAAAACAGAGGACGAAAAGAAGTATCTGGGTCCGTTTCATGCGCCCAAGGCCCGCCAAAGCGAGCCGGGGATGGGATTCGAACCCACAACCTATCGCTTACGAAGCGATTGCTCTACCGTTGAGCTACCCCGGCTTAAATTACTATTTTCTATTTGTTTTATATACAAAATCTTTAATACCACTTTCGACCTGCCCCGCCCCATTTTTGCCGAAAGTGTCCAAAAAGTGTCCACTCTGGAACTTCCTAGACCCCGCTTTATACAACTTGGCCCCGCCCTCCGCAACGCCCTCATAGCCGCACAAACGGTCCATCGCCGAGCCGAAAATTTCGGCGGCGATCCGTTTATGATCCGGCGACAAATGGCCGTAGCGCTTGTCCACCATTTCAGCTGTCGTGTGCCCCACCAGTTCGGCGATCGTCTTGAGGTCGATGCCGTTCATCATCATATAAGAAATTGCGGTGTGCCGCAAATCATGAAAGCGGAAGCCCTTGATGCCCGCGACCCGCAGCGCCCTCTTGAAACCGAAGCGAACATCGCGCATCGGTCCGCCGTCCCTGCGATGGAAAACGCTCTCCCCTTTCTCTCCGGCTGTTTCGCGCATGGTCTTAAGCAGTTCCCTGGCCCTGGGCGGCAAAACCACCTGATCCGGCTCCTTCTTTTTGGTCTTGGGGAAATAAACGTAGCCGTTCTCAAGATCGACGTCCTGCCACCGCATACCGGCGATCTCGCCGAAGCGTCGCCCGGTATAAAGAGCGAAGGTCACGATCTCCTTTATATGCGGGCTGCAGGCGGCTAAAAGAGTCCGGATTTCCTCCGGCTTCAGGTAGCGCTTGCGGATGAATTCCCGCTCGTCGTAGAGCTTGATTCCGCGCAGGGGGTTGGCCGGTATGAGCTTCCAATCCGCCGCCTTGTTCATGATCCGGTGCAGGCAGGAGACTTCCCGGTTTACGTGGGATTTGGAGATCGTCTTGCTGTTGCCGGCATACCAAGCGGCGATCTTTGCCTGTCGTTCGGCCTCGCTCAGCTTCCACGCGGCCCGGCCCGTGTAAGGATGGTGGCGCGGTTCTTTAAGCCTCTGCGCCATGAATTTCTCCGCTCGGGCGACGTCGATATCGGAAAGGGCCAGATCGCCGAAGGTCTCATTGAGCCGCCGGACATAAATGCGCTCCTGGACAATTGACCGGATGCGGCCCTGGACCCAATCCAGATAGGTCTTGGAAAAATTATGAAAAGTCTCCCGGCTGACCTTGCGCACGTCCAAAAACTTGTTTTCCGCGAGATCGAGCTTCCGTTTCGCCAGAACGGATTCGGCCAATTTGCGGTTCGGGCCGACTTTTTCACGGATGCGCCGGCCGTTGGCACGGTAATCGATGAACCAGTTCTCGCCCTTTCTAATTATGGCCATGGTTCCCTCCTATCAGCATACGTCCAGACAGACGGAATAGTTCCCTCCTTCCCTCTCTCAAATCAGCGGGAAAGAGGCACGGAAGATCAGCTTTCTTCCGCGGAGAGCGGATAGAGGGCCAATCCCTTCATCGGAAAATCCTTGATATTATCCGTGATGAAGACGCATCGGTTAGACACGGCCGTTGCCGCCAACAAGCAATCGGCGACCGAGAGGGTCAATCCCTTTTTGGCGAAGTCGCGCTTGAAGAGGCCCGCCTGGCGCGCAATATCGAACGTGATCTCCATGTAATCCAGGCTTTCCAAAAAAGCGCCGGTGTCTTCTTCCTCCTTGGCGCGAAGGCCGGCGTATATCTCCGCCACATTGATGGCGCAACAAGCCAGGGTATGGCCGTCTTTGAGCAGACGTTCCAATAACTTCTCCCGCTCGTTGCGCCCGTTCAAAACGTCGATAATGACGGAGGTGTCGAGAAGATAAGAGGCCATCTAGCGTCCCAGATGTCGCTGATGACGCTTCTCGTCTTGCGCCCTAAGCGACTTTACCCATTGGACGGAGCCAGCCTTGAGTTCGGGATGATCCTCGCCCTTCCAGGAACCCGCGGCCCGCCGCAAGCCTTCGATCTGGCTTAAACGCTTCAACTCGTGAGAGGCTGCGTCGGCCAAAAAGCGGCTGCGGCCCCGCTTGCCGACCAGGGAATCGATGCGCCTGACCAAGTCCCCGGGAATGACGACGTGCGTGCGTTGATTCATCGGAATTCTCCTAGTGGGATATATATGTCCCATTGATATATTAACACAAAATGGGATATCTGTCAAGAGCATCGTTCGATTGGAGAAATCAAAAACCTATAGGGCTCCCCAAAAATCCGACCACGTGCTAAGGTAGTAAAATGACCTTCAATGGGAAGGAAAAAGAAGATGAACGGCAAGCGAAGGAAGCACGGAGCGGATTTGAAAGCGCGGGTGG
>Ga0307372_10000657_pt1 | contig 60741 bp, 55 predicted proteins | sample OX1MG_FD_202533 | JGI IMG/M metagenome (GOLD analysis project Ga0307372, IMG submission 202533) | Soil microbial communities from Risofladan, Vaasa, Finland - OX-1 | ecosystem: Environmental > Terrestrial > Soil > Coastal area > Acid sulfate soil | place: Finland: Risofladan, Vaasa | collected... | reverse complement strand
CTGGTGCCGGGAGCGGGACTCGAACCCGCACGCAGTGACCTGCACAGCGCCCTGAACGCTGCGTGTCTACCAATTTCACCATCCCGGCCGCAGCTGGGAATCGTAACTGACGCCTCAGCCGCTCCCCAGCGCCAGGGTGGCGCTGGGGAGCGGTCAGAGACTCCAGTCGGCGACCTGGCGGAAGCGCTGGCCGGGGTCCCCGAGCGCCGACACTCCGGGATCGTGGACCGAGCTCAGGTGAAGGTAGACCTCCACCGGGGTGTAGAGAAACACCGCCGGCCGGTCGGCTTGCAGCCGCGTGGCCACCTCGCGGTAGGCGCTCTGACGGGCCGCCGCGGTGGTGGCCGTGGCCAGCTCATCGAGCGAGTGGTTGAGGAAGAGGTCCGGAGCCGACTGACTGAAGTTGAGTGACTGGCCCGGTTCCAGCCCAGATTGCCAAAGGGAGGTGAGGTCGGGGTCGGACCCATTGTCGAAGCCGACCAGGGCCACCTGAAACTGCTCTTGGGAGAGGGTGCCGGAGACGAAGCTGGCCTCCGGGAGCGCCTTGACCTTGACCAGGAATCCCCGCGCGTCCAGTTGGGCGGCCAACCCGGCGGCCGCCTGGGGCAGCGGGTCGAGGTTGGGGACGTCGAGGGTCAGGCCCAGTGGCTGGCCGAGTTTCACCCAAAGGTGGGAGCTGGGCGAGCGCTGCCAGCCCGCCGCCCGAAGGATGGTTGCCGGCGAGCCTGAGGCCGCCGGGCGGGAGGTGGAGCTGGCGGCCCAGAGAATGGAATCCGGCAGGGGCCCATATTGGGCAGCACCCAGGTTGGCCAGCTGGTTCTTCAGCAGGGAGTGGCGGTTGATCGAAGCCGCAATCGCCTGCCGGACCGCCAGGGAGTTGAGCGGCGGCGACTGCTCGTTCAGCAAGAGCTCGACAAAGTTGTAAGTCGTGATCCGGGCCCGAACCAGGCCGGCGGGCAGCCCCCGGAGGTCGCTCGGGGTCGCCGCCAGCCAGCCGTCGACCTTGCCCTGGGCCAGCAGCTGGTCCACCGCCGCCGAGCTGGGCTCCAAGAGCAGGGTGAAACCGCCCAGGATCGGCCGGGGCCGGTAGTCAACGTTGCGGGCGAGGGAGACCTGCCCGGGGCTGTTGGCCGCCACCCGGAAGGGCCCGGCACTGGGGGCGAACTGGGCTTCCGTGCGCTGGTCGCCCCGGAAGAAGAGAGCGGGCCGGGCGTGGTAGTGGGCGGCGGGCAGCACCGCGTCCTCGGCAGCGGTCGGGAAGCTGGTGCTGGGCCCCGGCAGCACGAAGGTTCCGGACCACAGTGAGCTGGCGTAGAGCGAGACCCCGGTCCAGGGAGCCGCGAGGTCGGGGTTGGGGAACTTGGCCGACTGCAGCACCGCCAGGGTGAAGGCGACGTCCTTGGTGGTGATCGGGCGCCCGTCAGACCACCGCCGCTTGGGCGACAGGGTGAACTGGTAGTGGAGCCCGCCGTCCGCCGCGCGCCAGCTGGTCGCCAACCCCAGCTGGGGGGTCCCGACCGGCGAGTCTGCCATCAGGCCGGGTCCAGTCAAGGCGCCCACCGCCTGCGCGACTGGGTCGCTGGGGGTCAGCAACGGGCTGAGGGCGGACGGCCCCACCGGGGCGACCACCGCCTCGACGTAGACCTGGTGAGTGGCCAAAGTCCGCGCCGAGATGGTCAATGCCGCCACTCCGCCCACCACCACCACCAGGCTGCCGACCAGAGCCAAAAGCCGCAGGGGGTGGCTGGCGCTGAAGTAGCCGCTCGGGGAGGGAGGTCCGGCTAGCTGGTTCCCAGCCGGATCTGCACGATTGCCACCAGAGCGAACGCGGCCACCAGCCAGATGGAAAAGCGGAAGAGCACTTTTTCCAGTCCGCGGCGGGTGCGATAGCCGCCACCCATGTCCGTCCCGCCCCCGATCGTGCCGCCAAGGCCGCTTGCCTTGGGGGTCTGCAGCAGGACCGTGACGATCACCAGGATCGCCAGAACCATCTCCAGGATGCCGATCGCGGACTTCACGGGGCCTCCGCCACAAGACCGGCCGGATTATAGCCGGGACCGCGGTGACCACCCTTCAGGGGAACTTCCTCGAAGCGGTTGGGCACCTCCCCCCCCACCAGCCGCCAGGCCTTCGCCTCGGCCAGCCGCCCGCCCTGAACCGAGATCACCACGTAGCGGTAGCCCGGCCAGGCGCGCTCGGTGTCGAACTGGCTGGGCCGGGCCGGGTGGTCGGGATGGGTGTGGTAGAAGCCGATCACCTCCTGGCCCGCCTCGCGGGCCTGGCGCTCCGCTCGGATGATGTCCTTGGGGTCGAGCTCGTAGCGATCGTGCCGCCGGTCCTGCACCAGGTTACGGCCCTCGACTACCTCACTCACCGCCACCAGAACACCCCCCGGTTTTCCCACCAGCACCCCGCAGCCCTCGTAGGGGTAGGCCGCCTCCGCGAACTCGGTCATCCGCTCGAAGATCTCGACTGGGAAGAGCAGCTCCTCCGCCGTAGCCACGTTCATCTCGCCCCGTAGAGCCCGGAACTCAGGTACCGGGAGCCGCCGTCGGGGAAGATCAAGACCACCACACCCTCGCGCAAACCCTCCTGGACCAGCTGGTCGACCCCCCAGAGCGCGAGCCCCGAGGAGTGTCCGGTCAAGATACCTTCCTCGCGGGCCAGCCGGCGGGCCAGATCGTAGGCCGTCCCAGTGGGGCCGTCCAGGTTGCGGTCCGCCAGGCTAGGATCGTAGATCCCCGGCACGATCGCGCTGGGCAGGTGCTTGAGCCCCTCCAGCCCGTGGAAGGCGTCCTCCGGCTGCAGGCTGATGCAGCTGATGGCGGGATTGAACTCCTTGAGCCGCCGGGCGGTCCCCACGAAGGTTCCCGAGGTGCCCAGGCCTGCCAGAAAGTGGGTGACCTCGCCCTCGGTCTGATCCCAGATCTCGACGGCCGTGGTGTCGTAGTGGGCTCGCCAGTTGAAGGGATTGTTGTATTGGTCGGGGGTGAAGTAGCGGTCCGGGTCGGAGGCCTGGATCTCCCGGCAGAGCAGGATCGCCCCGTCCGACCCCTCCTGCGGATCGCTCAGCACCAGCTCCGCTCCGTAGGCGAGCATCAGCTGGCGCCGCTCCTCGCCGACGTTGTCGGGGACCACCAGCTTGACCCGGAAGCCGAGGGCCGCCCCCAACATGGCGTAGGCCACCCCGGTGTTGCCGCTGGTGCTGTCCAGGAGCACCTGCCCCCGCCCCAGCTGCCCGGCGCGCTGGGCCTCCTCCACCATCCGCAGGGCGGGGCGGTCCTTGACCGACCCCCCGGGATTCATGAACTCGGCCTTGCCCAGGACCCGGAGATCGGGAGCCTCCTCCTCGAAGAGGCGCACCTGCAGCAGCGGCGTGTGGCCGATGCAGTCCGAGATGCGGCGGTCGGGAGGCGAGGCCAGGACCTCCAGCCCCCTCCCGGCTGAAGTCGGCATGCACTTCACTGTAGCAGTCAGGATCGGAGGTGACTAAGCGGGGGCTGGGCGGGGGCCGCGGCCCATCCACTCACGGTTGGCGAAGCGCGCCGAGCTGCCCAGTTCGCGCTCGATCCGCAGCAGCCGGTTGTACTTGGCGGTTCGCTCCCCCCGGGAGGGCGCCCCGCTCTTGATCTGGCCGGCGTTGACCGCCACCGCCAGGTCGGCGATGGTGGTGTCCTCGGTCTCCCCGGAACGGTGGCTGATCACGATCCCCAGGCCGTGCCGCTGCGCCTGCTGGACCACCTCCAGCGTCTCGCTCAGCGTCCCGATCTGGTTGGGCTTGATCAGGATGGCGGTGGCCACCCCCTCGTCGATCCCCCGCTGCAGCCGGGCGGGATTGGTCACGAAGATGTCGTCGCCCACCAGCTGGACCTGGGAGCCCAGCCGCTCGGTGAGCTCCTTCCAGCCCTCCCAGTCGTCCTCGGCGAGGCCGTCCTCCAAGGAGACGATGGGGTACTGCCGGACCCAGTCCTGCCAGAGGTCGATCAACTCGCTGGGCCGCAGGGTTCGACCCTCGCCCCGGAGGTGGTACTGGCCGTCCTGGAAGAGCTGGCTGGCGGCCGGGTCGAGCGCCAGGGCCACCTCCTCCCCCGCCCGGTAGCCGGCCCGCTCGATGGCCCGCAGGATCAGCTCCACCGCCTCGACGTTGCTCTTGAGGCTGGGGGCGAAGCCACCCTCATCGCCCTGGCCGGTGTCGTAGCCCCGCTCCTGGAGCACCTGGCGCAAGCATTGGAATACCTCGGAGCCCGCTCGCACCGCCTCGGCGAAGGTCGCCACCCCGACCGGGGTCACCATAAACTCCTGGAAATCCACCGAGGTCCGCGCATGGGCCCCGCCGTTGAGGATGTTGAACTGGGGCAGCGGCAAAAGGCAGCTATCCGCGCCCCCAAGGTAGCGGTAGAGCGGCAGCTTCTGGGCGGCGGCCGCCGCCTTGGCGACCGCCAGGCTGACCCCCAGCAGGGCGTTGGCCCCCAAGTGGGACTTGTCAGGAGTGCCGTCGGCCTCGATCAGACGGCGGTCCACTTCGCGCTGGTCGAGGGCGTCCACGCCGACGAGCAGAGGTCCCAGGACCTGATTGACCCCGAGCACGGCCCGGGTCACCCCCCGGCCGCCGAAGCGGCGACGGTCGCCGTCCCGCAACTCGACGGCCTCGTGGACCCCGGTCGAGGCTCCCGCGGGCACCGCCGCCTGGCCGACCGCCCCGTTAGCCAGGACGACCTCCACCTCCAAGGTGGGATTGCCCCGGGAGTCCAGGATCTCCCCCGCCGACACCCGCTCGATGGTGGTCACGCCCGGCCTCCCTGCACTCCCGGACCTGGGCCGGGGAACCGCTAGTCTCGGGGAGCGTGAGCCCCTCCAGATTTCAGCTTCCCAGACTAACGACCGGGCGGTGGATCACCCTGGGGGTGATTGTCTTCATCGTGGTGGCGGTGTTCTTCGACGTGATCACCAGCCTCAAGGAGGTGAGCTCCGGTCAGGGTCCGCCCCAGGCCCAGCTCAACGGCAAGCTCCCGACCGGCGCGCTGCAGGTCGGGCACCGGAGCTCGTTCACCTTCGCCCTTGACGACACCGCGGGAGGCGCCATGGACCCCGCCTGCTTGGGGGGCAACCTGACCCCCGAGTTCCAAGTGGTCCGGATCACCTTCCTGGGCACCGCCGGCGGCCCTTGGCGAGACGACCGATCCTGTGGGGGAATCCTGGAAGCCGGCGCGGTGGTGCCGGTGGTGATCACGGTGATCCCCCTTCACCCGGGGACTTACCGCCTCCGGCTGGTCCCTCAGGTGGGTGGCAAACCGGCCGGCTCCGGGACCAGCGGGGAGGTGACCGTTCGCGCCTAGCTAGCTCGAGTCGCCCCAAGCAGAGCGGCGTGGACCCTAGGTGGTCCCGCCACGATGTTGCCGCTCCGGGGCAGCCCGGGGACCCCCTCCCAGTCCGACACCATCCCGCCCGCCTCGGTGACCAACAGCGCCCCCGCCGCGATGTCCCAGATCTTCAGCCCCAGCTCGAAGAAGCCATCGAAGACCCCGGCCGCGGTGAAGGCCAGGTCCAAGCTGGCGGCCCCCGGCCGGCGCAAGTCCTCCACCTGTCGGAGCACCCGTTCCAAAGTCGTGACCAGGCGAGGGATCTGCTCGGGGTTCTTGAAAGGAAAGCCGGTGGAGACCACCGCGCTCCGGGGATCGGGGTCCCCCAATTGCAGGCGCCGGCCGGTCTGGTCGTAGGCGCCCTCCCCAGCCGCAGCGGTGAAGGTGAATCCCAAAAAGGGGGCGTGGACTGCGCCCACCACCGGCTGGCCCGCTTCCAGCAGCGCCACCGAGACGCCGACCATCTGGAAGCCGCGGCTGAAGTTGGTGGTGCCATCCAAAGGGTCCACCACCCAACCCAGCTCGGGGACTCCCCCTCCTTTCTCCTCGGCCAGGATGGGGAGGTCGGGGAAAACGGAAGCGAGGATGCGGACCACCACCTCCTCGCTCTCCCGGTCCACCGCCGTGACGTAGTCGCCCGGGCCCTTGCTCTCGGTGGCGTGAAAGCCGACTCCGGCAGCCTTGATCACGGCCCCGCCGGCCTGGACTGCGTAGCGGGCGGTCGCCAGGGCCAGCCGCCGGTCGAGGTAGCCGGGAGCGGAGCTCAGCGCCGGCCCCGACCTCGCGGTGGTTCGCGCGAGACCTTCTTCTTGCGCTTCTTGTCCTTTTTCGAGGTGGGAGCGCTACTGACGAAGACCTCTCGGGGCGGCTCCGGGGACGGGGACGGGGGCGGGGGCGGTGGTTCTGATTCGCTCATCTCGGCCTCTATGGTGCCAGCTTGCAGGCGCTTACTGTCGGGCGGGGCTCCCGGATCGTTCAACCGAGCCGGCGGGGATCCGGTCGCAGCCAGCGCCAGGGCAGCGGCCGGACCCGGGCCAGCACCACCCCGCGCACCGAGTCCAGCCGCAGCGGCCCGAAGTCTTCGCTGTCGGTGCTGGCGCCGCGGTTGTCTCCCGCCACCCAGACCAGGCTCCGCTCTCGGCTCACGGCGGACACCCGCTTGATCAGCTCGAATTGGGCCCGCTGGGGATGCTCGACCACGACCAGCTGGCCGAGCCTGGGCCCGCCGGTTGCCGGCCGCCCCACCAGCACCCAGGCGCCTTCGGGCAGGCCCGGCTCCATGCTCTGACCCGCCACCACGGCCAGCTGGGGCGCCAGCCAGCCAATTCGCCCGGCTAGTCGAGCGAGTTTGCCGCTGACCACAGCCTGATGGTACGTTTGGCGGAGGTCCTCGTTGGGGCCTGGCGAAGTTGCGAAAGAGGGAGTTCAGCATGATTGCCAACTTGACAAGGCACCTCGCACCCCGGCGAGTCGTCCACGCCCACTGCGACATCCCCTGCGGGCTCTATGACCCCCACGAAGCTCAGCTGGCGGCCCAGACGGTGGAGACCATGGTCACCAAGATCAAGGCCCTCCCCGACGACGACTCCGAGGCCCGCCGCAACAGCTTCGTGCGCATGGTGACCGTCAAGGAGCAGCACGCGGAGCGGGTCAAGCACGAGGTCCAGATCCTCTGGAGCGACTACTTCAAGCCGGAGCACCTGGAGAAGTACCCCGAGCTGCACGACCTGGTGTGGAAGACCCTCAAGGCGGCATCGGCCACCAAGCAGACCGTGGACGCCGAGAAGGCCGCCGAGCTGCGCGCCAAGGTCGACGAGGTGGCCCGGATCTTCTGGGAAACCAAGAAGTAAACCGGGCCGACGGCCGAAGTCAGTCAGGCCGGGCTGGCCAAACCTGAGGACGTGCCGGGCGGAATCCAGCGAAGCTCATGGGTTGTGGGGCTGGGGGCTCGGCGATTGGGCCCGGCGGCCCAACCGCGGCTCTCCCTCAGCCACCGCCTTGAGCAGTGCCCGCTGGCGCCCGGACCCGATTCAGTTGGGCGTCAAGGTCACGGCGCTCGTCCAAGGATCCAGATCAAGCGGTCCTACAATTGGGGAAATCTCTGCTTGCCGCGACTGGGCTTTCGACCGTCCCAGCTCCCTGGCTACTGACCGAGAAGAGGAGTGATGAGCATCGTCGAGAAGATCAACTTCCACTTCGACCCGCTCTGCCCTTGGGCCTGGCTCACTTCCAGATGGGCAACTCGCCTCGAGGCGCTGGGTACTGTGGAGATCGACTGGCGCCTATTTTCCCTGGGGGTGGCTAACCTCCCCGAGGGGGAGGAGGTGCCCGATCAACCAGTGGGTGTGGGAGGAGCAGCTCTTCAGCTCCTGGCTCAGGCCAGGCGGCTGGACGGCAACGCTGGCGTCGGCCGCCTCTACACCGCCATGGGAGTAGCCGCCCACGTCCGCGACGAGAAGCTGGCGGACTCAGCGGTGCTGGACCGAGCTTGGGCGGAGGCCGAACTGGATCCAGCCGGCCGTCAGTCCGCCCAGGCCGATCCCTCGCTCTGGCAGGAGGTACTCAGCGACCACCGGGCCGCGGTGGTGGCCTGTCAGGCTTTCGGGGTACCGACCCTGATCCTCGACGGCGGAGAGGGGCCGGGCATCTTCGGCCCGGTCATCACCGAGGTCCCGGGAGACGAGGAGTCGAGGGAACTGCTCACAGATTTGCTTCGGCTGACGAGGCGCGGCTATTTCTTCGAGCTGAAACGCGACCGCACCGGGCACCCCCCTCTGACCGGGAGCTAAGGCACGACCCGTCCAGGATCCGCCCACTTGCGCTCGTGCCCGTGGCAGCGCCCGGAGAGCCGACTTGCCGATCCGGCGCTCGGCGGCAATATGCCGACAAAGGTAGGACGGCCCTGGCGGGCAGGCGCCCCGGGCGATGGGACATTCCCCGACGAGGGACTGCTGGCCCGGCCGCAGGTATTGTCGACCGACCGTGGATCGGTTCCGTGCCTGGTTCTGCAGCCGCGCCACCCCCAGCTAAGGCTCGGTGAAGGAGGACTTTGAACGCCAGCAAAATCGGGGGTCGAACAGAGGCGCGCGTGCAGATTCAGGTGGTCCTCTACCAGTCCAGCCGCTGGATGCGCAAACTCGAGACCGGCTTGGCCCGCGTCGACTCGATCAACAACCCTTTCACCGTGGCACTTTGGGACAACGACCCCGGAACTAGCTTGACGGCCGATGCCGGGGCCGGCGGTCTACCCGACGGCTGGCGTTACGTGGCTTCTGAGCAGGGAAACCCGGGGTTCGGTCAAGCCCACAATGAACTGGCTCAACTCGCGGCGCCCGAGTGTGAGTACCTGCTTCTCCTAAATCCTGATGCGCTGCCATTTTTTGACTGCCTCGATCAGCTCGTCGCGGTTGCAGACGCCAACCCGGATGCCGCACTCATCGAGGCGGCCCAGTTCCCCTTCGAGCATCCCAAAGCCTATGACCAGGCCACCTTGGAGACGTATTGGTGCTCAGCCGCATGCCTGCTCGTCCGGCGGGCCGCGTTTGACGGTCTCCAGGGATTCGATCCCGCACTGCACCTGTACTGTGAGGACGTCGATCTTAGTTGGCGAGCGTGGCTCGCCGGGTGGAGGAACCTCTACGTGCCCGACGCCCGATGTATTCATGTCACCCACCGCTATGACTTGGGAAAGTCACGAGCGCTTGAGATATCTAAAGGCGCGGTCGGCGGCCTATATTTGCGCCGCAAGTACTTCGGCGCCAAGCAAGTCGAGCGGTACTTCCAGTCCCTGCGCTCGGCGCTGTCGCCCCGGTTGGTAGCCGCTATCGCGACTGAGTTTGAGGCGCTGCCGACACTCACTGTTGATCGCCGCAACGATCCCCACATCACTCTCGAACCTGAGGGTTTCTATGCCCCCCGGCGCTGGTAAGTACGCCTGGCCTGTCGATCCAGGAAGTCTGCACTCCCCGTACGGTCTTATCTCCGAACTGATTCCGTCCGGCTCAGATGTGCTGGACCTGGGATGCGCCACGGGCAACCTGGCCCTCGCCTTGGAGGCCAGCAAGGACTGCCGCGTTCTTGGCCTGGATTTTGATCGGGATGCCGTTAGCCGCGCGCGGGAGAAGGGACTCGAGGTGGTCGAAACGGACATCACAGCGCAGCCACTGAGTGAGGTGCTCGGCGGTCGCCGCTTCGACGTGGTGGTGATGGCCGATGTGCTGGAGCAGCTCGCTCACCCCCAGCGCGTGCTGGCCCAGACCGCCCAGCTGCTGCGCCCGGGAGGCTTCGCGATAGCCAGCTTTCCCAACATCTCCCACCTCGACATCCAGCTCATGCTGGCTCAGGACGAGTGGCAACATTCGGCAACTGGGATCTTGGCTGAGGCGAACCTTCGGTTCTTCACCCTGGCTACCTTCGCCGAGATGGCCTTTGCGGCGGGCTACCAAGTCACCCAAAGCGGGCACCTCAGCGTACCGCCCCTCGAAACCGAGGTTCTCGACCAGGGAGTTCGACTCCGGCTGAATCCTGCCCAGGTCGAGAAGATCCGAGATGCGACCGCTGGGCTGCCCCACACCACCACCTATCGGTACGTGGTTGAACTGCACCCCTTGGCCATGGAGGCGACCCCGCTGCCGGCCGGCGGGAATGTCGAGTCCCGGACGCCCGCGAAGTCGCCGGGGCCGCCTTCGCACCTCGATTTCATCGTGATCACCGCTCCCGGCAGAAGCGCCCAGCTCAAGGACTTTCTCTACTCGCTGGTGGGGCTGGCCGGGGTCGTCGCCCACGCGATCGTGGTGGTGGAGGATGGGGCAGGAACCTACTTCGAAAAGATTCAGGAGTTGACCGGTAAATACCAAGGTCTCCTGAAGACGACGTTATTGAGGTCGGAGGTTGAACCGAGGACGCGAGGCCAGCTGTTCAATCTGGGGCTCGCGGCGGTGGATGGTGAGTACGTCGCCATCGCCGACGACATGACGATGTATTACCCCACTTTCGCCCAGCGGCTCATCGGCCGTCTTGCGGGGGATGTTTCCCTCTCGGTGGCCTACGGCCGGGCCCAGGTATTAATCGGCGACTTCTCCGAGGCCGGCTTTCGCGCGCGCAGCCGAGGCATCGAGGTGGGCGCGAAGTTCGATCGGGCCCGGGTGTTCGCCGAGCCCTACATTCCGATCCAGTTATGCGTGGTGCGAGTCGCTGACCTTCAGACTGCCGGAATCAGGTTTAGTGAGGGTCTGGCCGACGCTGAAGATTGGGCATTCATCGGTCAATTGGCGACCCGGCTTCGGCTTGATTTCATAGATGAGGTAGTGGCTGAGTTCCGCAACTGGAAAGGAGACCGGCCCTGGGACCCGGAGAACCGACCATTCGCCGCGATCCGAGCGGAAGTCCTGGGAACCCTGGCTGGCCAGGCGGTACGGATGAGCGCCGCCGAGGTGGCCGCGCTGGCCGACAGATCTCTGGCGATTGAGGCGTCGGAGCGGCGCGAACAGGAGACCTTACGGCAGGAGTTGACGCAGGCTCGGAGCGAAACCGCTCGGCTTCTCCACTCTAGGAGTTGGAAGCTGACCCGTCCCCTGCGGAGGCTGCTTCGCTCCGACCTGCCTGAGTGAGGGTCGGCCGACCGTCAGGCCGGCTTCGCCTTGGGGCAAGGCACGAAACTGCTCGCCGCGGTCCAGGATCCGTCAGGGAGGTGGGGGGACCCCGTTAGTTAGTCGAGATGAGATGGCCCCGGTATTCTGGACCGGCCAAATGCGAGTCAAGCAACCCTCGTGGACTGAGATGCCTCTCTGGCCTAGGCACCGATCCGGGGGCGGACCATGACTCGCTGGGTCCAGCCGCCGAGGTCCCACTCGCTCACGGGTCAGCCAGGCTCGACCGGCGAAGCTCACCTTGAGGTCCGTCGGCGACGCCTGCCCCCAGGCGACGGCGAGGAACATACCCTGTCGCTAATCCAAGATTGAACCGCCCCGGGAAAGTTGGAGATTCTGGGCTGCCCTGAGTTCCGTAGAGTCGAGTTCCTGGATTCCTAGGCCACTGTCGTGGTCCGGTAGCGGGTCTCGAAGTCAACCGGGGTAAGCATGCCAAGCGCGGAGTCACGGAGTTGGCGGTTGTGGCAGATCTCGGCCAAGTTGGCGATGCTCGATGGCCGTCTGCTTTCGGCAAGGCCCACGGCCGGTGGACCGTAGAACGCCACGTCCCTGGAGGCTAACCCCACCCCCGCTGGAGCAAGCTGTTCCAGCGCGGAAATTGCTGACCAGAACAAAGCGCCGCAGGTTAGACTGCGAAGTCGGCGACGGAGCTTCCCTCGGCTGGGGGCCGTCCGCCGTTCGATCCCGGGAGACTGATGTTCGAATTTGGCAGCGAGGCCGGCCGCCTGTCCTGTCGCGGGTCGCCATTCAGGTTGGCGGGCGTCGTCTGTCTGGCGGTGATCGCGCTGGTCGGAGTTCGCCCGGCCACCCTTGGCGCCCAGGCCGCGTCCACCGCCAAGATCTCGCTGTCGACCTCGGAGGTCGGCCAGGTCGCCGAGGCATCGGTGCCCTTTGTGCCCAGTACATCGGTGCCCGCCGGGGGCTCGGTGACGGTGGGCATGGCCGATGAGATTCTCAGTCAGACCGCGGCGGCGGACACGCGGGTGGACGGAGTTCCCTGCCTCAGCCTCTCAGTCGGCGGCAGCGGGGGAGCCAGTGCGGCCCTCACTTGTGTGCTCCGATCCTCGCTGGCGGCCGGCAGTCCGGCAACCGTCCAGATTGGGACCGGTACTCGGCCGATTGTGGGCGGCTTAACTAACCCCAAGACGGTGCTGGTCGATCGCCGCGCTCCGATCGTCACCTCGACCAGCGCGAATCCTCAATATGACACCTTCACCATCACTCCGGCCACGGATGCCGCCACCCAAGTCGCGGTGAGCGTCTTCCCGCTCCGACCCGGTCCAGGGCAACCCGCCACCTTGATGGCGCAGTTGCTCGACGCACGGGGTTTGCCGACCAACAATGGCGGGACCGCCGCCCTTCTCGGCTTCTACACCAGTTCATCCGCCGCGATTGCGGCACCGACGGCAGCGGCCGCTCCCAACGGGAATGCCAGTCCGGGCCGCTGTACGGGACCGGGCGCCCTAGGCGCCGCGTGGACGGACAGCCGTGAGGGTGAGGTTCTTTGCACCATCACCAGCGCAACTTCCGGCAGCGTGCCGGTAACCGTCGAGTTCGTGGGGGCGGCCGAGGCTGTGCCACAGGCTGTGGTCGGCCTGACCGGCGGGTCCCCGATCGTCGCCGTGGCTGCCGCCGGCTATCACAGCTTGGCCCTGACCGCGTCCGGCTCGGTCTATGGATGGGGCGACAACGCGGCCGGGGAGCTTGGTGACGGCACCTTGGTCAACCGCTACCTGCCGGTCGCGACCTCGATTCCGACCGGTACCGCAGTCACGGCGCTGGCGGGCGGCGGTTACTTCAGCTTGGCCCTGACCAGCACGGGCCAGGTCCTGTCGTGGGGGGCCAACTACGACGGCCAGTTGGGCGACGGCACCAAGACCACCCGGGATCTCCCTGGACCTGTCGCCCTTCCGAGTGGGTCCACGGTGGCAGCGATCGCAGCTGGGTGCAACGACGCAATGGCGCTAACCAGTGGGGGCCAGGTGCTCACCTGGGGACAGAACACAGATGGTTCGCTGGGGAATGGCGGCACCACCGACAGCAGCGTCCCGGTGACACCCGCCTTGCCCGCCGGTGTCACCATCACCGCCATCGCGGCTGGCTGCAGCTTTGACCTGGCCCTCGCTTCTAACGGCACACTTTGGGCGTGGGGTCAGGGCAGCGACGGTCAGCTGGGGAACGGAACCACCCCCCCCTACAGCACGACCCCGGTCGAGGTCGCCATTCCCGCCGGTACCGATGTGACCGGAATCGCGGCCGACGCCTTCGACGGTCTCGCCCTGACCACTTCCGGCTCCCTGCTTACTTGGGGGTCCAATGCCAACGGAGAGCTGGGCAATGGCTCCACGACCTCCGACTCTGAACCGGCTTCTGTCCACTTCCCCCCCGGCACCGTGATCAAGGCGATCGCCGGCGGCGGGTTCAACGACCTGGCCTTGGCCACCACCGGCGAAGTCTTCGGCTGGGGTCTGAACACCAATGGGCAGGTAGGGGACGGCGGAGAGAGCGAAGCTCTGCTTCCGGTCAAGGTGGCCATACCCGCGGGTACCTCGGTGTCCCGGGTGGCGGCTGCGTCCGCTGGCGGGTTTCAGGATCTGGCTCTGACCAGCACTGGCCAGGTCCTGTCGTGGGGGGCCAACTACGACGCACAACTGGGGAACGGGACCATCAGCCAGACCTTTTCGTCCCTGGCAATCTCCAGCAACGGTGGACTTTTCGCGATGGGCGCCAACGACCTTGGCCAGCTCGGCATCGGCACTGGCTCCAACAGCGACCGCCCGGTTGCGGTGGCTTTGCCATCCGGGGTCTCAGTGGCCTCGGCAGCCGAGGGCTGCGCCCACAGTCTGGCTCTGACCCGCGGCAACTCGCTGCTTTCCTGGGGAGCTAACTTCGACGGCCAACTAGGGAACGGCACTACCAACTCCAGCGAGTTGCCGGGCGCGGTATCACTCCCCAAGGGAGTGACCCCGACCGCGGTGGTGGCCGGGTGCCTGCACAGTCTGGCCCTCACCTCGGCGGGCCGGATCCTCTCCTGGGGAGCCAACTTCGACGGCCAGCTGGGCAACGGCACGACCACCTCGAGCGACCTCCCGCGTTCGGTATCAATCCCCAGCGGCGTCACCGTAACCGCGGTGGCGGCTGGCTGTGACCACTCACTTGCCCTTACCTCGACAGGCCAAGTGCTCGCTTGGGGAGCCGGTTCCGACGGGCAGTTGGGAGATGGGAGCACCAAGGGGAGTTTGGCCCCAGTGTGGGTCGAGCTTCCCAGCGGCACTGTGGTCGCCAAGGTGGCAGCTGGCTGTAACCATTCGCTAGCCCTCACCGCCACCGGTCAGGTGCTGGCTTGGGGCGAAGGCACGGCAGGGCAGCTGGGAAATGGCACGTACTCCAACAGTGATGTCCCGGTACCGGTTGCGCTTCCTGCCGGCGTCGTGGCCACCGCGGTGGCTGCCGGGCTGACCCACAGCGTGGCGCTCACTTCCACCGGGCAAGTGTTCGACTGGGGTTTCGATGGGGACGGCCAACTGGGTGTCGGTGTCAACGTCAACAGTTCGATCGACGTTGACACCCCGATCGCGGCGTCCCTGCCAGCGGGGGACGTCGCGAGTCTCGTCGCCGCTGGCGGCAACTCAACCTTCGCGCTCACAACCTCGGGCGGCGCTCTGGGTTGGGGAGACAACATCTTCGGCCAGCTGGGGGATGGGGCCAACACCACCATGACTCTGCCGACTCCGCTCGCTACTTCCGCCACCGGTCCCCTCGAGGCGCTGCTTACCGGTGGCGCCGAGGCCGTATCCCTGCTCTCACCAGTCGGGCCCCTCGCTACCACGGTAACTGTTCAATTCGGGTGATCCTGCGCCTTCGCGGGAGCGCTATCTGGCCCCGCCAACGTCGGATAGAGGAGCGGTCAGACGCGGCCGAACTCGTTGCCCCGGCCCACCCCCACCGCTGAACTCAATCGTCCGTGAGACCGCGGGCATTGCCCGGGCGGTCGCCCTGATGAACTCGTCTAAGGCGGCCGCTGTGGCGACCTGAAGTTGCGGGTGGACCGGCCGGGGGTAGTCCTGCGCCCGCCCGGTGGCTACCTGGGGCGACTGTGACTCTCGACGGCCGGGTCGGTGCTACTTCACTACCGGACGAAGTGCCTTGGCCCTGAGCCTAGCCTGGCCGCGTTCCTCGAAGCTGGGACTTGATCCGCCACAGATTGAGGCCGTTACAGTGTTCGAAAGGATTGTTGCCAACCGCTCCCTGGTGGGGCGGAGATCGCCGGTCCGACCCACCGGGATAATCCCTGCGCCCCTCCGAGCCTAAGTGGCCCATCGGCACCGTCGCTGCCACCGACTAGCCGAGGCCCGATCTCTCGGCCGCTTGCCCGTCAACTCTCCCGGATGTAGCCTCGGAGTCATGGTTTCACATCCTCGGCCCCCGGCCCTAGCGGGACTGGCCTGCGCCGTCGGCATTCTCCTGGCAGCTTGCGGTCCCGTCGTCCACCTAGGCTCAGTTCCTGCGCACCACCGCCCCGGCGTATCCAAGCGCCTGACCTGGATCGTCTCCGCCTCCGCATTGTCGGCCATGGCAAGTCCAGCGGAGTTGTCGAGTTGGCTTTCCGGCGACCGACTGCTGGAGATCGTCTCACCGGGTGGCCGCTTGGTGCCAGGGATCTCTGCGACCACCACCATCTCGGCGGACAGCTATCAGGCGGCGTCGAGTGTGGTGGTCGGCGGCGGGCTTGGCGTGGGCGCGCTTATCTACGACCCGGAACACTGGAAATTTACGCCCCTCGCCGAGCAGGAGAATCCCTTCGCCGCCGAGAAGCTAGTCGTGGCCAAAGCCACAACCAGACCTCACCTGACTGTTGTACTAGCGCCAGCTCTGGACTTGACATCGGTGCTGCCGTCCAGCCCAGGTTCCACGGCATCGGCCGCCTACCTGCAGCTGGCCCTCGCCACCGACGCGGGCCGTGCCCTCGCCGGCGCCCAGGTGCCGGGCTTCGTCGAGCTCCAGGCCCAGTCCCTGGAGCTGGATTCTGGTGCTTACGCGGCCTTCGTCCATACCGCCGTGGCCCAGGTGCATTCGGTCGCCCCCAACCTGCCCGTGCTGGCCGGCCTCAGCACCGCGCCATCAGTAGGGATGCCCTCCCTGAAGCAGTTGCTGGCTGACGTGAGGGAGACCGTGGGCAAGGTGGCCGGCTACTGGTTGAATGTCCCCCGGCCCGGGGCCTACTGCCCCAGTTGTGGTGCTTTCGATCCCAAACTTGCGGCCTCTCTGCTGGACGCCATCGCGAGTCCCCGATAACTGTCCGCGGCCCGGCTCGCCGAGGTTGGCAAGGATCACTATCCCAACTCCTGGTAGCCAGCGCTGGGACCGACTTGCTCCACCCGTGGGGCCCTGCGGGCTAGGAATGCCAGTCCGGGCCGAGTGGGGATACTGATGAAGCTTTCGATCACAATTAGCCGACGAAGGACCACGAACAGCGGATACCAGAGAACAAACCAAGGAAGGTAGCGGCCGTAACCGTACCGAAACGCCATCACCATGCAGACCAGGAAGGTCGGCACCACCGATGCTCCGTAGAGCAGGAAGACGACCCACAAGTTGCGATACGGGGTCGGCTGCTCCAGGGCCAGGACGGCGATGTACAGGATCAACACCGGGCGCAGCACCGCCAAGAAGCGCATCGCGATCAGCCTTGCCGTGTTGAACCAAATCTTGGGCCCTGTCGCCATGGCGAATGCCGGACCATGACGGGCAAAAATGTGGGATCCAGCCCGATACCAGCGGACTCGCTGCTCGCGCAGCTGCCATATGTTGTTGGGAGCATCCTCGTAGACCCGGATCTTTAGGTCGATCACCGCCCGGTACCCCAGCCTGCCCAACTGCAACGTGAGGTCGGCGTCCTCGCCGTTCATACCCTCAACGTTGCCGCCCACCGCTCGCGCCGGTTTGACCCGGAAGGCTTGAAAGGTTCCCGGTATACAAGAGATCCCATCGACGGCCATGAGTCCGGGACGAGCAAAGTAAAAGGAGGAGAGGCACTCGAAGAGTCGCATGCGGTGGATCCACGAGCGTCCGATCCGGGGGACCGTGCCTCCGCCTACCAGCCCGACCGTGGGGTCGCGAAACCAGCGCGGCGTGAACCTGAACGCAAACGGGTCCAGCACCACGTCGGAATCAATGCGGATGCAAAGCTCGGTTCTCACCCGAGCCAGTGCTGCGTTGAGTGCGGTTGACTTGCCACCGTGCGGGACGGTGACAACCTCGCCACGGGCCGCTGTGAATTGGGCGATGGCCTGTGAGACCACCTGGTAGGTGTCATCGGTGGAACCGTCATTGGCCACCGTCAGGCGAATTCTGCCCGGGTAGTTACCGGCCGCCGCGTCTATCGACCGCAGCGTCGTGGCGATCCCGGCAGCCTCATTGTAAGCAGGCAGGATCACGTGTAGCGGCGGAAAGTCGTCTCCCACCGGGGGCGTGGTGGAAAACCATCGCAGCAGACCCAAGAACACGACCACCAGCGTCCAGCACACCGAATAGGTCGTGAAGGCCAGCAGAACTATGATTGGCCTGACAGTTGCGATGTTGGAGGCTCCGATCGCGACCACGATGGCGAAGCTGGCAACAACCGCCAGCAGTACCAACGCCATCTCAATGTTGTCCCGGCGACGGACCCCTTTGGTGACCGGAATGACCGTGGGCCGCGGCAGCTGCCAGGTGGTGAAAAAGAGATGAAGTGCGGCGAGGCCCGCAATCGCTACGTTGATCCCCAACCCTTCCACTCCGTAGAGTCCGATTGGGAGATGGGTTGCGGCCCCCCAGCTGATTAGCAGGGAGTCGGTGGGTATGGCGATGGCCAAGTACAGCAAGCTGTGCACCGCCATCGCCAGCCGACGAACTGGATCGGACCGCACCACCAGTGCCAGGGCGAAGAAGCTGCCGGCCAGCATCAGCCGGAAGCTCGGCTCGAGGTGGGTGTAGTAAGGGTTGAGGTTGGTCGGGGAGGGGTACACCCAGAGCGCCAAGTGGAGCACCGCCGAGTCGTAGACCGCTGCGCCGTAGACGTGATAAGTCGCTACCAGCAAGCTGAGCAGGAGGAAGAGGAGGAGGACAGCCGCTAGCCTGGCAGTGTTCGGGCGAGCTGGCGGCGGCAGGATGACCTTGCCCTTACCGTCTCCCCGGTCATCTTGGAAACGGGGCCGCAGGGTGAGGAGGATCAGAGCGATCAGGCAGACCAAGGCTAGCGTCAGGAGGACGAGAGCTCCCAGGTTAAACATGGTCGGGCTCACAAACCGGCAACCTAAAGAGCTCCCAAGTGGTGACCGTGCCCTGGTGCCGAAGGGTTCAAGTTCGCCGGCTGCCGAGAGCTCGGTTGGGAGCGACTGGATCTTGACGCGAGCCGCCCTCAACAAGCTGACTCGCCTCTGCCGGGTGGAGCGCTACCTGCCGGACTCGGCCCTGGCAGTTATCGAACCCACAAAGGCACAGGCTCCCCGCTCGCTTGATGGCGTAAACGTGCGCCACTGGGTGACGTTCACCAGCTGTGACATCTTGGAGGAGGCGGCCGACGAGGGCCGCCTGCCGGCGTGGGCTGACACCGTGGTCTATGACTGTGAGGCGTGGCCCCACACCCCCCGATACGAACAGGCGGATGCCATCGCCCAGATCCAAAGGGCGGCCGTTCTGAGTCACAGCGCTGGCCGCCGCTTGGTGGCCGCCCCTTCGCTCGGGCTGGCCCGGCGACTTGTCCCTGACGCCCCCTCGGGGACCGCCGCCTACTTGGCATCGAGGCTGGTCGAGACTGCCGTGGAGAGCGCTGACGGCCTGCATATCCAGTCGCAGAGCCTGGAGCGCCGGCCAGCAGACTTCCTGGAGTTCGTGATGGCGGTGGCGGAACGCACCAAAGGAGCGGCCGCTGCCTTCGCGGTTACGGCTGGCCTCAGTACCAACCCGCCCGGCTCTCCCCCAACTGTTCAACAGCTGCTGGCTTGCGTCCGCTCCACGGCGCCAATCGTCACTGGGTATTGGCTCAACGTGCCCGACCCCGGACCCTGGTGCCCAAACTGTCCTCCGGCGCGACCAGAGGTGGCCGTAGCCCTCCTGTCCTTGCTCACGCCTCAAGCGGGGCCGCTGGAGCCATCGCCTCTGCATCGCCGACCTATCGGGAATTAAAGGTCACGTTTGCGCTCATTCCGGCGAGAAGCCAGGTCGGACTCTGGTTGAGGCGGCAAAGCACGTCGTAGTAGGTTGCTCCGGCGGCGATCACCGGCTGGGGATCCGTCTGCAGAACGCGGGCTCGTAGGCGCTCATGCTGCCCGACCACTTGAACTTGGCCCACCTCGCCAACATGAACCGCTCCCACGCTGGCTTGGGGGACCTGAACGATGGCGTTATAGCTCCGACCGACATAGAGCGTGATCAGAGGCACGAACCCAGACTGCTGCCGGGACGCTGGGGACTGGCTGGCCGGAGGGAAAAGCTGAAATGAGGGTGACTGCGGCAGCGCCTGCGGTCCGTTGGTCGAGCTGGTTAGCCCGTCCGGTCCGGCCAGGTCTCCGACCGCTCCGCCAATTCCGGCAATGATCCCGCCGGTGGGGGATGTCACCACGGCCTGTTCGAGGTTGATCTGGTCGCTTGCCACGGAGGACTGATCTCGTGCCACCGCGGCGGTCGCTGCGCTCACTAAGGTGCCGGAGGACGACGGGGTCGTCAACTGCTGGCTGTTCTCGGCCAGGGCCAACTTGGTATCGGCCTCTGCCACCGCCGTCTGGGCAAGGGCCCGCTCGGCCGGGGTGGTGGCGCTCGTGAGCTGAACCTCAGCCGCGTTGACTCCCTCCTGGGCCAGTTGCAAATCGAGCGCCTCTTGGCGTTGGGCTGCCGAAGACGAAGTGGTTGACTGCAGGGACGCGAGATCCGCCGTGTCGACACTCAAGGTGGACTGGTCGTAGGCGAGCCTCAGCTTGTCCAGGGTCGACGATTGGGTGGCCAGGACAGTACCTGCCGAGACCCTCTCCCCCAGACGCACATTTATGGTCTGAATCGAACCCAAGCTTTGGAAGTCGAGGTAGCTGATCTGGGAGGGCTGGATCTGGGCGGGAAAGCTGCTGGGATCAGTGAAGAAGGCGCCTCTAACCACCAAGATCGATGCCCCGACCAGGATGGCGGCGAGTAGAACCAAGGCACCTGTCCGCGAGCCCTGTCCTGCTCGCCATCTGATTCTCTTCAAACTGCGATCTCCTTGAGGTCACGTGAATTGGGCCAAGGCCACCTTCCCGCCAAGTCGGGCGGTCTTGACCGAGCCCAGCACACCCTTCCGACGCGCGAGCTGTGGCCAGACCAAGACGGAGGGGGCAGAACGGATCGGGCAGGCCACTGCTCCTCCGGCCGACCTAGGGCCTGCCAGTGCCCCTCCCGTTGCGCCCCCCGTATCCCGCTTCTGCAGGAGGATCGTACGCGAGAGCGCCGACGGTGGCAAGTCTCAACGGCCAAAACTGGCAGTGGGGTCAGTACGAGATGAATGATCCGGGGCGGCCACCAGTTAAGTCCCAGCGTTGGTGGAAATTCCGGCGGAGCTCAGGGTGGCCGTCATCCCGCTGGCCACCCTCTGTCCCGGCACCCAGTTCAGGCTCGAAACCACCGGCTGGGGCGCGCCGGCCGGGTACACCGTCAGGGCGTCGGGCTCGTTAGTCCCCGTCACTGTCACCTTGAGCACCACCGCCTTCGCCCCAGCTGGGATGCCCCCGACCCCGGTCACCTGGAGGGTGAAGACCTCGCCAGCTTCCAAGGATTACCGGGGCAGGCGTCAATCAGCTCCGAAGCTGCGGTCGGCCGGGTGTCGCAGTTCCGGTAGGGCACCATCGGGGTGAAGTAGCTCTTGCCGGTCGGCCTCGGAAGGGACGCCTAGTACCCGGACACTTCCACCACCACGTCGGCCGTCCCTTGACGTTGTAGATCCTGACCTCGCCCGCCTCCGGACCGGTCTGGGCACCGCCACCACCACGTTGTTGGCGACTGTCTCCCCACCCACAAAGTTCAGGTTTGAGGCTACCGGCTGCGGCAGTCCCGCCGGCCACACCGTCAGGTCGGACGCCTGGGTGGTGTCGGTCACGGTCACCGTCAGGTCCACCGCCAGCACTGCCTAGTGACAATCGCTGTGACAGAAACGGAGGCGGCCAGCGTGCACGTCAGCAGTGATTCAGCTGCGGCGGTGGTGGCGCTTGAGTTTGCAAACTGTCACCGGCGGCTGTCGGGGACAGAGGCTGACCGAACCGATAGGCACGCTGAAGCTCAGACCCGGCCGCCAAGCGGCCAAGCTAACCCAGGCCGGCCCCGGTCAGATCCGTCCGGTCCGGATCGCCTCTTTGATCCAGGGGATCACCTCGTCGAGCATCTGGTCCAACGAGGTGGTGGCCTCGAAGCCGAGCACCCGCTGGGCCTTCTCAGTGGATGGAACCCGACGCTGCACGTCGTACTCGAAGGGCTTGTCGCTGACGTAGCGGAAGGGCTCACCGTCGCCCCGAATCTTGCGCCAGATGAGCTGGGCCAACTCCAGGACCGTGGCCGACTCGGCGGTGGAGAGGTTGAAGTCCTGGTTCAGGGCCTCGGGGCTCTCCATCGCCAGCACGATCCCTTGGGCCAAGTCGCCGCCGTAGGTGTAGTGGCGGACCTGGCTGCCGTCGCCGAGGATGTGGAGCGGGTCCTGTCCTTTAAGCACTTTCTGGACCAGGTCGGGGACCACATGACTCATGGCCAGTTTGACGTTGCCGCTTTCGATCTCAACGTCACCCAGGGCCCGCTGCTCGCCGATGCCGACACAGTTGAAGGGCCTGACGATGGTGTAGGGCAGGCCATGTTGGTCGTAGGCGGCCCGGGCGAAGAACTCCACCGCCAGCTTCTGGAATCCGTACGAAGATTGCGGCGGCGGCATCTCCAACTCCTGCCCTTCGTGAGACGGCCAGGCGGTGGCGCCCTCGAAGACCATCGAGGAGCTGAGGTAGGTGACCTTCTGCAACGAACCCTCCCGGTGCGCCGAGATGGCGGCATCGCAGGAGGCGGCGATGATTCGCTCGTTGGTGGCGAGCAGGTCATAGGCATAGGTGTGGAAGTAGGAGATTCCCCCGATCATCGCCGCCCCGGCGATGAACTGCTGGCAGTCCTGGAGCAGCGAGCGCACCAGCTCGATGTCCCGGGCGTCGCCGTCGACGGCCCGATATCGGGGGTGGGAGTCGTAGGAGCGGGCCACCTTGCCGTATTTGGAGTGGTTGTCGAGCCCCACCACCTGATGACCCGCCTCGAGCAGCGCCTCGACGACGTACCCTCCGATGAATCCCGCGGACCCCGTGAGCAAGACCTTGGACATCAGCGCTCAACTCCTTTAGGGCGTCCGCCCCGGTAAAACGGCAGCAGGGCGACTAGGTACCAGTGCAGGTAGCGCGGGATCCACTGCCGCACCTTGAAATTGGACTGACCGCTGGTGCGGTCCAGCCACACGGTGGGGATCTCGGTCACCCGCTTCCCCCGCCGCCGGGCCTTGGCCACCATCTCGATCCCCATCTCAAACCCCGCGTCCGACTCCACCCCCACCTCTTCCACGAAGGCTCGGGAGTACGCCTTGAAGGAGTTGGTGGCGTCATGGGTGCCCACCCGCGCCAGCCGGTACAGAGAGACGCCAGCGGTGCGGGAGACCAGGCCCTTGAGGAAGGGTCCCCCCAACTGGCGGCCGCCGGGCATGTACCGGGAGGCCGCCGCCACCACCGCGCCCTGCTCGACCAGCTCGGTCAGCTCCTCGATTTGGGTGGGTTGATCGCTGCCGTCGGCCATCGTCACCACCACCACCGGGGCCTGGGCGTGGCGGATCCCGGAGACGATCGCGGCGGCCGGGCCGGGGCGGATCTCGTTGATCAGCGGGCGGACCCGGGGGTCGCGCTCGGCGTAACGCTGAACCGGGGCGGCGGTGGTGTCCTCCGGCCGGTCGTAGACCACCAGTACCTCGCAGGGGAAGCTGACTGCCGCGAGGATTCGGTCCAGGCACTTGACGATCCCCTCCCCCTCGTTGTAGGCGGGGATCACCACCGAAACCCGGGGGTCACTCAAACCAGGCTGCCCCGGCCTCTGAGGTTGGTGAGGTCCACCACCGGCAGCGCGGTCTGGATCTCCCGGTAAACCCCATGAGGAGCTCCGATGACCAGCAGGTCGGACTGCTCCAGCACCTGCTCCAGGGGGAGCAGGTCGGGGTCAATCGCCACGTAGGGGTCGGTGCAGAGGACTTGCTTGGCCTTGAAGGCCAGGATCCGCTTCAGTCGGTAGCTGAGGCTGGAGCGAATGTCGTCGGACTCCGCCTTGAAGGCCATCCCCAAGATGCCCACGGTGAGCTGGCTGAGGTCGAAGCGCTCCTCGAGCCGCGCTACCGTATAGAGCGGCAGCCCCTCGTTGATCAGCATCGCCGAGTGACCCAGGGTGAACTGGTTGTTGTTGAAGGCGGCCAGTTGCATGGTGTCCTTGAGCAGGCAGGGCCCGGCGGCCAGCCCCGCCGAGGGCAGGTCCTGGGCCCGAGGGTAGTCGTGGGCCAGCGCCTGGCGGATCTTGGAATAGTCCAGCCCGAAGTCGTTGGCGATCATGAAGAGCTGATTGGCGGTGGCGAACTTGATGTAGCGCCAGGTGTTGGTGAAGAGCTTGGCCAGCTCCGCCTCCTCGGGCATCAGCTCCACGATCTCATCGGTGAGATGACGGAAAAGCCGGGCCGCGCGGCTACGTATTTCCGCAGTCCGCCCCGACACCAGCTGGGGCAGCGAGAAGAGCTCGACCATGGCCTTACCCTCGGCGATCCGCTCCGGGCAGAACGCCACGTCGATACGGCGAGCCTGTTGGGCCAGCTGCCGCTCCACCATGGCGGTCACCCCGGGGTAGAGGGTGCTGCGCAGCACCAGGAGCTGGCCGTCAATCAGGTACGGCCCCAGCTTGGTCACCTGGCGGGGGACATCGAGGGCCTCGGGATTTAGGTGTTTGTCGATCGGGGTCCCGATCACCACCACCACCGACTCCGCCTCGCTGAGGATCTTGGGGTCGGAGGTGGCCGTGAATGAGCCTTGTTCCAGGACCTCCCGGAGCACCTGGGGGGCCCCGGGCTCGTCGAAGGGCATCACTCCCGAACCGACTTTGTCAACCGAGGCCTGATTGGTGTCGAAGGCGGCAGTCCGCAGGCCCCGGCTGGCGAAGGCGAGCCCCAGGGGCAGACCTACGTGCCCGCACCCGCCCACCACCGCCACGTCCAGCTTTCCCATCTCCGCTCGGATGTTATCGGATGGGCGAGCTGACTCCGGGCCGGGGGCTAGCTCAATCGCAGGCCACGACCGCGACCGGGCCGCCACCCTTCCCGGTGGGGATCGCGGTGACGGGCCGGGGCACCAGCTCTAGGCAAGCGCAGCCCTAGTTCACCTCCGGCCCGGGACCTGTTCTGATCTGGGCACACAGACAGTGAGGGCCGACGCCCGCACCGCGACGGAAAGGCTGATTCCCGGCGGGAGCTGGTCGCCGTCCAGCTCTCGGGCCCGGGGCCGGTCAGCGGTGACTTCCACCCGCCGAGCCCGGAAGGTCTCGAGCCTCCCCCCCCGAGGCTCCCTGCCCACCAGGCTCCATAGAATCCCGGCCCACTCGTGGGGCCACCGAGCCGCGATCAAGACCACATCCAGTTGGCCGTCGTCAGGCGCGGCGGTCGGGACCAGGCGGATCCCCCCCGGCAGCCTGCCCACGTTGGCCACCAGCACTGACCGAACCTTGCGCTGCAGGGGGGTGCCGCCGTCAAGGCGGACTTGGGCGGGGAACCGGGGTTCAGCCAGGTGCCGCAGAGCCCCAGCCAGGTAGGCGGGCCAGCCCAGTCGGTGCTTGGCGAGGTGGCTGGTGTCGGCCACCATCTGCGCGTCGAGGCCGATCCCGGCCGCGACGGTGAAGATCAATCCGTCCACCTCCCCAAGGTCGATCCGGCGGCGGCCGCCGCGGGTGGCGAGGCGGACCCCTTCGACCACGTCCGCGGGAAGGCCGAGGTTCAGGGCCAAAACGTTTCCAGTTCCGGACGGGAGCACCGCCAGGGCCACCGTGGTGCCCGCTAGGGCGGACGCCGCGGCCCTCACGGTCCCGTCTCCGCCGCAGACGAAGAGGACCTCAGCCCCGGACTCGACGGCCTCTCGCGCCTGGCTTTCGCCGGTCGCCTGGGGAGCGGTCTCGAACCACGAGGGCTCCGGCCAGCCGTCCTCGGCAAGCGCTTGGAGGATCGAGCGCCGGAGGCGCTCGCGGCGGCCGGTCCGGACTGGATTCACCAGGACGGCGCTGCGGCTCATCGCCGGCCAACCGGCATGGTCCCTCCGGCCGGCATCGAAGGTAAGATCCCTTCTCTCACCCGCTCAGCGTGCCACAAGGGGAGCTCGCCAAGCGCAGATCGCGGACCCCCGCCCTCGGCCGGGACAGAAATGGCGGCGACTTCGGGAATCGAACCTGGAATCGCCGTTTGGCGGTTCGCCGCCCCACCGTGCGAATCTACCAGAGAAGGCCGCATTCGATCTCGAATCCTCCCCCTCAGCCCGATCGCTGGCGGTCGTGGGCGGTCTCCGCAGCTGTCAGTTCGCCTGGCCAACCAGGCCACCATTTGCAGCGGCCGTGGGCATTTGGCTTCCAGGCGCCGGGAGCCAGCGCGCCTGGCCGGTCGCCAGCGTCGTGACCTGATGCTCCTTCGACCCTGGTCCAGCTGCCCTAGGGCTCTGTCGAGGAGAGCCAGCTAGCCCGCTCAGTTCTTTGCCGGGCAGTTAATTCATCGGGGTAGTGACGCGCACCGCATCGAACTAGCTCCCGTCAAAAAGGGGCAGTGGACCGCGCTGGCCCCGAAACTCGTCTGCCTACGTCCAATGGAGCCTACGGGTCCGGCTAACGGGGCAGGGTCCATTGTCGCCGGGGAGGATCACCCACTCACGGTGCCAGGACCCGTCCCCATCGAGAAAGGAGCCTCGGTCCCTTTGGAGGACCGGGACTCCGTCCACAGCTTGCCAGCCGCGGTTATCCGTGAGTTAGCTGACGTCCGACCCCGGGATTGTCTGCGACGAGGCATAATCCGCGGTGACCGAGGTGGCGTACACCGAGTTCGCAGTGGTGCTCGTGATAGGGGCGAAGTATTCGATTGAGCCATCACTACCCGTCGGCAGGGTGAAGCTTCCAGTCAGGGTCAGCACATCACCGGCCGTTGAGCAGCCGGTGGCCGTACCACCGTGCACTGTCCCAACCCAGTAGACGAAGTTACTGTCAGCACCCGTAGCCGGGCAGGATACCGCCTCGTTGTAAGTGATCGCGAGCGAGGTCGTGGTCACAACCGCCGACACCATGGCCGGCACCGCGGCCACCCTGAGCGTCTGCGTTGCCGAAAATTCGGTCGGGAAGCCGGTGGCGTACACCGCGTTCGAGGTGGTGCTTGTCGCAGGAGCGGTGTACACGATGCTGCCAGTACTCCCCAGTGGCAGGGTGAAGCTTCCCGTCAGGGTCAGCACGTCACCGCTCGTCGCGCAGCCGGTGAGTGCGGTAACTCCGGAAGTTCCAGTAGTGTAGTCGTAGGCGAAGTCGCTGTCAGCAGCCGTCGCCGGGCAGGAAACTGCCTCGTTGTAAGTGATCGCGATTGCTGTCGTGGTCACCGACGCCGACACCATGGCCGGCACCGCCGCCAGATCAATCGTCTGCGATGCCGCAAAATCCGCCGCGACGGAGGTGGCGTACACCGCATTCAAGGTCGTGCTCGTCGCAGGAGCGAAGTACTCGATGGAGCCATCGCTACCAGTTGGCAGGGTGAAGCTTCCCGTCAGGTACAGCACGTCACCGACCGTCGAGCAGCTGGTGGCCACACCACCGTGCACGGTACCAACCCAGTAGACGAAGTCACTGTCGGCACCCGTGATCGGGCAGGACACGGCCTCGTTGTAGGTGATCGCGATCGCTGTCGTGGTCACGGAAGCCGACACCATGGCCGGCACCGCCCCCACCGGGAGTGTCTGCGTAGCCGCGAAGTCCGTCGTGCTGTTGAGGACGTGCACCGCATTCGCGGTGGTGCTAGTCGCAGGAGCAGCATATAGAAGCCTGCCCGTCGTACCGGTGGGTAGGGTAAAGCTTCCAGTCAGGGTCAGCACATCACCGGCCGACCTGCAACCGGTGGCCGTACCTCCGTGCACCGTACTCGCAGAGTAATAAACGAAGTCGCTGTCAGCACCCGTGGCCGGGCAGGACACGGCCACGTTGTAGGTGATGGCGATATCTGTTGTAGTCACGACCACCGACACCATGGCCGGCACGGGGAGCGGGCTGAAGTACCCGAACGCATCGATGATGAGATCGGCGCTGCCCGCGGCGTTGTAGACATCGATCGCCCCGGTTTCGCTGAGCGTCGCCACCGTCAGGTTGGGCACGGTCTGCCCGGTAACCCAGTTCAGATCCGACGTCCCCGGCGTAGTTCCTCCCGGATAGACCGTGAAGTTGCTGGGGGAGCTGGTGTTGGTGGCGGTCACGTTGAGCACGGCCGAAGTCGCCGATGAGCTGATCCCGCCATTACCCGAGATCTGCGCGGGGTAGATCCCGCCCGCTCCCAGAGTGCTGCCCGCCCCCGGGTACCCGCTGCCAGCCCGAGTGTCGACCAGCCGGGTCGGGGTGATCGGGGTGTACAGGCTGGCGTTGCTGGGCGTCGAGCTCCCGTCGGTGAAGTAGCCGTTCACGTCGACGATCACGTCGGTCGTTCCCGCATCGTTGGCCACTGTGATCTTGCCCCCCGCCCCGACCGGGACCACGACCCGGTTGGCCACCGTGTCGCCGGCTACCCAGTTCAGGTTCGAGGTACCCGGCTCCGTATCGTTCGTGGGATACACGGTGAGATCGCTGGCCGAGCTGGTGTTGGTCACGGTCACGTTCAGGAGCACGGCCGAGACCCCGCTGGCGGGGACCCCGCCCGCGGTGTCCACCTGGACGTTGAGGATACCGCCTGGCTGCAGCGTGCTGCCTGCGTTGGGGTAGCCGCTGCCCGAACGAGTGTCGGTGATCCGCGCCGGCGGCAGCGGCACATAGCTGCCGGCGGTGCTCCCCGTGCTCCCCAGGGCCTCGGGGGCGAAGTACCCCTCCAAGTCAGCCAGCACGTTGGTCTGGCCCAGCGCGTTGGCGAAGGTCACCTGGCCGTCGGTCCCGACCGGCACGATCACCAAGTTGGGAACCGTCTCCCCGGCGACCCAGTTGAGGTTCGAGGTACTCGGCTCGGCCTCCCCGGCTGGATACACCGTCAGGTCACTGGCCGAGCTGGTCCCGGTGACGGTCACGTTGAGCGCCACCGCGGCGGCGTCCGCCGGCACGCTGCCCCCGGTCACCGTCAGGTTCAGGCTGTCCCCGGGCCCCAGGCTCTGCCCGCTAATCCGGGTGTCCAGGAGCCGGCTCGGGGCCAGCGCCGTGTAGGCATTGGCGGGGATGACGATCGTGACCACCACGCCCTCGCCGCCGGTGGAGCTCCTCCCCACCGCCTCGCAGCTGGAGGCGCTGGGGCACGCCACGCCGAGAAGGTATGCGGTCCCCAAGGCCGCTTGAGCGACGCCGAGGGTGCCACTGGTGATGGCCACTACCACACCCTGACCGGAGTAATTCTCGCCCACCGCCTCGCAGCGGGTGGCGCTGGGGCAGGTCACTTGGCGGAGGTAATTGGTTCCCTCGACCGCCTGGACGCTGCCCGCAGAGCCGCTGGTGATGGGCACCAACACACCCTGGTCGGAGGGGTTATAGCCCCCGGTCTCGCATGTGGAGGCGCTAGAGCAGGCCACGCCTTCGAGGTAACTGGTCCCCGCGACCGCCTTGGCGCTGCCCGGGGTGCCGCTCGTGATGGGCACCACCGCACCCTCGTCGGAGGAGTTCCCGCCCACCGCCTCGCAGCTGGTGGCGCTCGGGCAGGCCACGGCTTCGAGGGAAGAGGTCCCCCCGACCGCCTGGACGCTGCCCGGAGTGCCGCCAGTGGTGGCCACCACTACACCTCCGTCGCCGGAGGAGGCACGGCCCACCGCCTCGCAGCTGGCAGCAGTAGTGCAGGCCACGCCTATGAGCTCATCGGTCCCCGTGACCGCCTTGACGCTGCCCGGAGTGCCGCTGGTGATGGGCACCACCACGCCCTCGCCAGAGGAGTTACCGCCCACCGCCTCGCAGCTGGTGGCGCTGGGGCAGGCCACGCCGTAGAGCGCACTAGTCCCCGGGACCGCCTGGGCTGTGCCCGGGTTGCCGTTGGTGATCGTGTCCACTACGCCCTCAGTTGAGTTGGCGCCCACCGCCTCGCAGGTAGTGGCGCTGGAGCAGGCCACGCCGTAGAAGTAAGAGGTTCCCGACACGGCCACAGCGGGGTTGCCAGCTGAGGCAGGAATGGTGCTGCCCACCACCGCGATGGAGGCGGCCAGAAGGCACGCCCCGGTCACGGCCGCTAGGCGGTAACCCAACGAGCCTCTCGGGGCATGCCTCAATAGCGCGGCGCCGCCCCGGTCGCAGACGCTGGCTGCTTCAACGCTGGTCTGCACTAGCTCCACCTCTCCTTGACCGGTGAACCAGTCGTCGCAGGTGAGCGACGGCACCCAGACGTTGCGTCTCGACACAGGGTCTATAGCAGTTCGCTGACGGGAAGTCAATCGCGCGGTCATCAGCTGTTGTAGCTCAGCGATTCTGACCGGTCCTAACAGCTCAGCGATTCTGTCCGGCTATGAAGGACAAGATCGTTTTGAACTCAGCTGAGCAGTGGCGAGTGCTGGTGCTGAACCACTTGGAGGCAGGGGTGCTGAGCCTAGCCCAGGCGGGGCAGCTGCTGGGGCTGGCAGAACGCCACTGCCGTCCGGGCGGCGCGGTCCCGAGTCGCCCGCCTGAGCGCCGATTTGAACTCAACTCGAAGTGGCGGGAATGGAGGCGACTCCGGGAATCGAACCCGGGATCGCGGTTTTGCAGACCGCTGCCTTACCACTTGGCTAAGTCGCCCCGCTCCGGCGGAATTGTACTGGGCGCTCCGCGGCCACCTCGTCTCAAGGATCGCCACGCCCGCCACAATGGGCCCAAATCGTAGTGTCGACCAGGGGGGCTGGAGATGGCTGACGTTGGGAAAGAGGCGGTGCTCCTCCGGCGCGATGGGGCCGTGACCGAACTGATCCTGAACCGGCCGGAGCAGCTCAACGCGATCGACGAGCAGGTCGCCGCCCAGCTCCGCGACGGTCTGGTCACGGTGGGACGAAGCAGGGAGTGCCGCTGCCTGGTCATAACCGGAAGTGGGCGGGGATTCTGCTCCGGCCAAGCCCTGCCCAAGGCCGAAGTCTCAGCCGAGCTCCCCCAGGACGTCGCCGGGCTGGTCAGAGAACGCTACAACCCCCTAGTGACCCTGATCCGGCAGCTCCCGATCCCGGTCCTGGCGGCCGTGAACGGGGTCGCCGCCGGGGCCGGCTTCGCCCTGGCCCTGGCCGCGGACCTCCGGGTCGCCTCCCAGGACGCCTGGTTCAGCTGCGGCTTCGCCAAGATCGGACTGGTGCCAGACACTGGCGCTTCCTTCTTCCTCCCCCGCTACTTGGGCCTGCCTAGGGCCATCCAACTGGCCCTGACCGGTGAGCGCATCACTGCCGAAGCCGCGGCCGAGTTGGGACTGGTGGCCAAGGTCTTCCCGGCCAGCACCTTCGCAGGGGACTATCTGGAATTCGCCCAGGAATTGGCGGCCGGCCCGACCCGCGCTTACGCCCTCACCAAGCAGGCCTTCCGGCAGGCCCTGGAGTCCACCCTGGAGGACCAGCTGGAACTAGAGGCGACCCTCCAGCAGGAGGCCGCGGAGACCGGGGACTTCCAAGAAGGGCTGCGGGCCTTCCGAGAGAAGCGCCCACCCCGGTTCAGCGGCCACTAGCCGCGAGCTGCCGGGCTCTGGCGCCAGCTCTCTCCTGGCCCCTCCGGCCCGGCACCCTAGGTGAGCCTGGCTGGCCGAGTCGCGGGCCACCAGCTCACCGACGGGGCCGTCTCCGGACCCGCTCATCGCCGGCCAACTGGTGGTAGGTGCGGCGCGCCGAGTCGCCGCGCCGGGTGCCCGACGGTAGGAGTCGCTCTTGGACCGTGGATGAGTTGCGGGCGGCGTCCGCCAGCGGATCCAGAAGACGCCGCAGCCAGCGGTCCGGAGGCGTCGCTCGGAGGGTCAAGCGCCCCCCGGATGTCTCGATCGCGACCACGTTGCGCCGGGGCCGGGCGGTGGCCGACCACATCAGGTCGGTGATCTCGTCGCTCGCCGACTCCCAGTTGAAATGGGAACGCTGCGCCCGGAGGGTTGAGACCATCCCGTCCCGCAACTTCTGGTCGCCGAGAATCCGCCGGACCAGGTCGGAGGCTGGCCCGAGCTCAAAGGAGTCGAGGGTCAGCAGCTTCTGGGGCAGCACCTCGTCGAGTGATCCCTGGCGCGTCGAGAGGCACGGGTTCCCTTGAGCCGCGGCCTCGAAGGGAACCATTCCGAACCCTTCGGTGAGGGTTGGGTACAGCACCAGCCCCGAGTGCTGGTAGAGCCACTGCTTCTCTTCGGAACTGACCGGCCCCACATCAACCACCCGGTCACTCAGCTGGGGGTGAGCTCCCAGATACTCCGCCTCCAGCTTTCGAGAGGAGCCGTAGCTGGGAGTTGGGCCGGCCAGGACGAGATGGCCGGCCCAACCCTCGGAGACCAGCTGGTCCAGCAGCTCCAAGGTCCAGAGGCGGTTCTTATGCAAAAAGCTCGCGCCCAGCACCAGCAGGAATCCGTCCTCCATGTCCACACAGCCCGCCGGAGGTATGGGCCCGTCAGTTGGTTCGGCCGATTCGTCGGACCCGAGGTACATGACACAGCTGGGCACCCCCTCCGCAAGCAGCCCGACAGTTCGAGCCTGACGGCGCACCGTGTCGCTGATGAACCCCACGCCGTCCGCGAGCAGAAAGGCCAGTCGCTGCACGTCGCGGTACCGCTGCCAATCCCGGTAGCCGAAAAAGTAGGCGGGGTCGTTGAAAGCGATCAGGTCGAGCTGGACCACCGCCAAGCGGTGAGCCGAGTCGCGTAGCCACTCGATCTCGATCTGGCTGAGGAACTGATAGGGCCGCAGCGCCAGGTCTGCCTTGGCACCCTTGCGCTTGGTCCCCACTACGGTGGGCTCCACCACTAGGTTCGGGAGATCGGCGAGGGCTCGAGCTGCGTAATCTGGCAGCGGACCTGGCACCAGGAGTCGAATCTGGGCCACCCGCGCCTGCGCGGCCAGAGCACGGGTGAGGTGGACGACCACCGTCTGGGTCCCGGTCTGGTGGCGGCCCAAGCACATGCCGTCCACCACCACGGTGAGACCTTTGAGTGAGCGGCGAGCGGCCAAGAGGGCGGCCGCCAGGGGAGAGTTGGAGTCGTCCTCGACGCCGCGAACCTCGGCCAAATAGTAGGGATAACGGGATACCACCCGCCGCAGGTTCTGGGCCTTGCTCTCTTGGCGCTGCGGCGAGTCGCCGAAGGAGGCACCGCCGCGGTGGTAGACGTAAACGTCATCTGCCGCCACATGCTCAAAGCCCATGGCCAAAGCCCGTTGACTCCAGTCCACCTCTTCCTCGTATCCGGGAGAGAAGACCGTGTCGAAGCCACCGATGACATCGAGGGCCACCCGTCTGAAGTAGGTGCAATGTCCGATGGCGGTGGGAATCCGGGGCCAGATCCTGGGCGATCCTCGCCGCACCCGATCGGCCGCCTCGCGAAGGTCGAGTCCGGCGGGGAGCTCGGGATCGGGGAGGTTCCGATCGGGCACCGACAGGATGCCGCCGTAGTTCGACAACGCGCTGGCGGTGGCGATCAGGCGGCTGGAACAGGCCGCGCTGCGCAGTCCTTCCAGCCACCCCTCCTCCACCTCGACGTCACTGTTGACCAGCGCCACATCCGCCCTGCCGGTTAGGTCAAAGATGAGATTGGCGCTGTCCACGAATCCCCGGTTCTGCGGCTTGGCGAAGACCACGACCAGACGATCCTGGTCAGCCGGACCGGTCACCAAGTTCTCCAACTCGGCGATCGAACTTCGGTCCTCGCTTCCGTCGTCAACCACCAGCAGCGGGACTTGGGCTGCCGTGTGGGTGAGCACCGCGCGAAAGCAGCGGATGGTCTCGTCCGGGGCGTTGTAGACCGGAACGGCGACCACCACGCCCGCGTCCGGCTCCGCTAGTGCTCGGCGAGCGTCATCCTCGGTGTCTGCTTGCCGAAACACCCAGGCGGCCTAGGCGTCAGGCATCCAGCCTGAGCAGCTCCTTCGGATCAAGGCCAGCGGCTTCAAGGTCGAACTCCAGCATCTCGCGAATCATTGCTTGGAATGAGGTCGATGGGCTCCATCCTAGCTGCTCGCGGGCTTTGCTGGCATCGGCCACCAGTTCGGGAACCTCGGCGGGTCGGAGATAGGCCGGGTCAGTGTCGACCCACTCGGTCCAGTTCAAATTGGCCATCCCAAAGGCGGCTTCGAGTAACTCCCGGACCGACCGGCTCACACCCGTCCCAATCACCAGGTCGGACGGCGCTGGTTGCTGCAGCATGAGCCACATGGCTTGGACGAAATCCCGAGCATGACCCCAGTCCCGGCGCGCATCGAGATTTCCCAGACGTAGGCGTTGGCCTCTGGCCAGGACGGCTGCCACTCCGCGCGTGACCTTGCGGCTGACGAAGTTCTCTCCCCGCCGTGGGGATTCGTGATTGAAGAGGATGCCGTTACAAGCAAACATTCCATGCGCTTCCCGGTAGTTCACGGTCATCCAGAACGAGTACACCTTGGCGACCGCATATGGGCTCCGCGGATAGAATGGAGTTGTCTCGTTCTGAGGCGGGGGCGACGTTCCGAACATCTCCGAACTACTCGCTTGGTAGAAGCGCGCAGGAAGCTCGTAGGTTCGGAGCGCCTCGAGCAGCCGTGTTGTCCCCAGCGCGTCCACGTCACTGGTGTACTCCGGCTGCTCGAAGGATACTTGGACATGACTCTGGGCAGCCAGGTTGTAAACTTCGTCGGGGCGGACCGTCCGAATGAGTCGGTTGAGATTGCCCGAGTCGGTGAGGTCGCCATAGTGCAAATAAAAGTGTGACCCGTTCTGGGAGTTGCCCCCCCCCTGCCTCAGGTGCTCGATCCGAGATCGGTTGAGACTGGACGTGCGGCGGACCACTCCGTGGACCGAGTAGCCCTTGGCCAAGAGAAGTTCCGCCAAGTAGGATCCATCTTGGCCAGTAACTCCGGTGATCAAGGCAGTCTTCGTCGTATTACTCCTATCCGGACGCCAAGCCCGGGCCCTCAAGGCACTCTAGAACTCGGCCATGATAGCGGCTGGCTGCCCGAACGGCCCCACCACTCCCGCCTCCACGACTGTGCGCGTGCCAGCCTCTAACGAGCCTTCGGGGCACCGCCCAGGCTAAGCAGGTCGCGGTGCGACTCAGCCCCGAGTACCATGTGCGCGATGAGCCTGGGGAGCCCAGTTCGGGGGATCGATCCTTACCCTCACCCTCAGAGCTGACCCGATGCCAAGGCTCAGTGAACGGACATTGGGCGGGCAGCGGGTTTCACGACTTTGGGCGGCAGCGGCCTACCTCCCGGTCGTCGCAGCTCCTGCGCTCTATGTCTGGTACATCGCCGCATTCGGGGTCAACGTCCCGATCCAGGACTCTTGGAATACCAACATTCCAATCCTTCAGGCGTTCAGGACCGGCCGACTCACCCTGGCCCTGCTGTGGGCACCTCACAACGAAGACCGGATGCTCTTCCCCAACCTGGTACTGCTCATCAGCGACAGTCTTTCGCACCTCGATCAGAAGGTCGACATGTATCTCAGCGCGGCCTTCCTGATTGGGGCGGCGATTCTGCTGTGCTGGCTCCTCCGGCGTACCACCAGGCTACATGGAATCTGGTTGGTTCCCGTGGTCTTTCTGCTGTTCAACTTGGTGCAGGCACAGAATGCCCTCTGGGCCTTCCAGTTGGCTTGGATGCTGGTCCTCTTCTGCCTCATGGGCACGCTCTGCCTGCTGGAACTTTCACCCACTTCTTGGCCCACTTTCATCCTGGCCTGCTTCGTCGCGGTGGTGGGTCCATTTTCCTCAGCTCAGGGTCTGCTGGTCTGGCCCGCGGGCTTCGTCTATCTGCTGGCTCTGAGAGCACCGGTCAAGCGCATCTTCATATGGATCGGACTCGGCCTGGCGACCACGGCGCTTTACCTGTACAACTTCGGCGCTGCCCCGGGAACTTCAGGATCTACCTACCTTCTCCACCACTTGACCGCTGGTCTGCATTTTTTTCTTGACTTGGTCGGGGGGATCTCCCCGGTTCATCCCGGCCCAGTGGGGGCACTCGTGCTCGCCGCCGGACCGGCCCTCGTCTGGATCGGGCGATCCCGAGGCATCGCCTGGTCAGCCTTTCGGGTCCCCACCGTCCTTTGGCTCTCTGCCGTCCTCTTCGACCTGCTGGTCACCGAGGGGCGTCTGTCGTTCGGGGTGCCCTATGCCCTTTCCTCGAGGTACACCACCTACAACCTTCTGATCGCGATCAGCCTGTACTGTGCGGCTTTTACCGTTGCAACTTCAGCGGCCCGCCCCGAGAACCTGCGCCGCTTCGTTCCGACCTCGCCGGTGGGCGCGGCGGTCCTCGCCCTCTGCGTCTTAGGCACTGCCTTGCAACTCTCATGGTCGATCCCAAACGGCTTGGTCGTCGGCCGCGATTACTACTCCGCCCGGCGAGAGGCGGCTCAGGTTCTCCTCCACTACCGAACCGAGCCCGTGCGGGCGTTTGGGACGTCGATATATGGCCCCAATGGCTCGATCGTAAAGCAACTCGCTCCAGTGCTGGCCCGCTACCACTGGTCCGTGTTCGCTAGTACCGACGGCTGACGCGGACGGTATCGTCAACTGCCAGGTGCAAATGTCAACCCAACAGGTGTCCACTTCGTCAAATGGCCGGAGGCTAGAAACGTGACGTACCGAACTCTCGCCTCCTTGAGACCCGTATTCGGCCACCAGCCGCTGGCAGATCTACTGGATCGTCTGCCACCGTTATCGGGGCGCCATCTAGTCCCGCTCCAGCCAGCCTTCAATCACCCTTTGACCGGCTCCAGTACGGGCACGCTGGCCGCCACCAGTACTCCCAGAGCCCCGGGTCCGCAGCGTCGGCCAGATCGCGTGCCGGCTGCGGCAGACCTCCGACACCAGCGCCATCAGGTTCACCCCTTTCCGAGAATGCCCCAGCGGATGGGCTGAATGGCAGCCACCTATGCTTGCCCGGACTGGTCCGATTGGGTTGACTGAGGTTACCGTGGCCAGCTTGAGCGGATAGATGGGAGAAGCATCGCCTAGGATCCCTAGGATATCTGCACCGTGATAGGCGGAGATTGGGAACGGGTCCACGAGCAGTACACTGGTGTCGAGCCTTGGCGAAGTGGCTGGAGCTGTCCGGGGTAGTGGTCGAGGCGGTGAGCGAGGAGGCGGCTACCGGGGCACTGGCGGTGGACCCAGAGCCACAAGTGCGCGCCGGGCGAGGTGGGCAAGGGATCGGGCCCCGGGAGCGACTGGACTGGTGAGCGGCGTGGCCTCCGGTCACGGGTATCCTGATCACTGTGACCACGCTCCGCGAGCGCTTTTGACCGCCGGTTGCGAGACCTAGGTGTGACAGATCGCACCGTTCAAACCGAGCCTGGGCCGAACTCCAGCCGTTGGCGATGGCTTACCGGTCACCCTCGCCGACTTGACGCAGTGGTCGCTCTTCAGATTTTCGCGCAGGCCATCGTGCTCTACGTACTCGTGCACGGTGGCTTCTTCTATGGAGACGACTTCATCAACCTGCGACTGGCACAGATTGAGCCACTCGGCCCACATTATCTTCTGACTTCAAACTTCCAGCATCTTGAGCCGGGCGTTCGGTTCGAGTACTGGCTGGTGGCACACGTGATCGGACTGCACTACGAGATCGTGTCCGGAATGCTTGTGGTACTTATTGGCCTCCTCACCTGGGTTGTGTACCGAACGCTCAGATTGCTCTTCCAGCCCTCGGTTTGGATGCTTGCGCTGACCCTCATGCTGGGGCTCTGGGTCGGATGGCTGGGGGCCGCTACTTGGCTTGCCTCGGCATTCGAGGTAGTTCCCTCGGCACTGGCGTGCACCATCACGGTCTACGCGTTCTGTCGACGATTGGAAAGTGGCGGAGATCTTTGGATCGCGATCAGCGCGGCTGCCTTCGCAATGGGCTTGGCCTTCTATGAGGGGACAATGGTCATCCTTCCCTCGCTGGTGCTGATCACCGCCGCGCTGGCGGTCGATCGGCGATCGACGTCTTCATGGCGGGCGCTCGCTCGGCGCGCGGTGGCGCCCTTCTTGTGGTACGTGACCGCTGCGACTGCTTTCATCGCTGTCTTCCTGTCAAGAGTTGCAGTGCCGGTGGGCAAGCTTCCCAGCCTAATCGACCTCGTCGATTTCGTCTGGAATTCGTGGTCGAGGGCTTTCGTGCCAAGCCTGTTTGGGGGACCGGTCCAGTGGGCTTGGACGGGTCCTCGTGGGGTCGGTGCCGCCCCCCTGTGGTGGGTGCTCACCTCTGAGGTCCTTCTCCTGGTTGCTCTGGCTGTGAGCCTGGAGCGCACGCGCGGGAGAGCGGCGTTCGGATGGGCCTTGGTAATCCTTCCGTATGTGTTGCTGATTGGACTGGTCGGCTGGGCCCGCTTCCATGAATACGGGCTCACGCTCGGACAAGATTACCAGTATCAGGTTGATGTGCTAGTTCCTGCGACGGTGGGGTTTGGCTTCATCACCATGGGCAGGAGAGGCCGGCCTGCCCTCCGGTGGACGGGCCGTGTTCCGGTTCGGCTTGTTTCTGCGGGGCTGGTGGCGGCGTACCTTTACTCCTTGGCTTTGTCGTCGATCCCGGCCGGGAATCGTTGGTCCGCCAGCCCTACACGCCCCTACCTGAACAACCTGCGTCTCAGCGTAACTGAGCTGGGCAAGAGTGCGCCAGGCAGGTGGTCCCTATACGACACCGCCATACCCCTAGTCCTGGTCTTTGCCGCTGCCTGGCCTTTCAACAGCGTTGCGTCGTTTGCTCAGCTTTTCTCCTTGAGAGCGCCAATCGATGTCTCCGGAACCGACGTCTACGTCGTCGATGCTGCAGGGAAGGCCGTGCCTGCTAGGTTCCAGGTGAACCGGTTGGCGGTCAGCCAGTGCGCCACGGCCCAAGGCTCCATAGATGTTCGTGTCAAGCCAGCACTGCCGCCCGGCGTTTGGACCGTGAGGGTTGTCGTTCCAGGGCACCCGGGCGGTGTCGTGGGGATGGCTGTCAGCTCGTCGACCTTGAGCGCGTTGAGCGGTGTGCTCGCGAGCAAGCCGCTGGACTCGCCCGGAGACTCGGCGCTGCTGTCACTGTACTGGCCCAGCCCGGTACGATGGTTGAACCTCGCAGTCGAGGGCACCCACGACGTCTGCGCCAGCAGCGTGGAGATCGGCAAGCCGGTCCCGGATCCGTGAGCAGGCGGGTCTGGCCACCGGACCGCTTGGCGCGTTCTGTCCTCGACCCTCTCTAGTGGCTCCAGCAACTCGACAATGCTGGAGATACCTTTGAAGATCCCGACCCGGGAGATCGAAGCGGCTCGGTAGTTGGACAGCTGGTCTGCCACTTTCCCTGATCCGCACTGGCAGATGGGGCCAGAGCCGATCAGGAAGAGTGGTAAGGCGGGCAGGGCTCGGGCTCGGGCACCGGGCAGGTGGCTCGGGCGGCCACCGAGGGCGCAGCCGGTCAGAACCTCATCCGATCCGGCTGGGTGGTGGTCGCGAGCCCGGAAGCCGGGCCCTTGAACCTAGCTGAGGCGGCCCGGAGGCTCAAGATGAAGGGCTCAAGCTTGGACGCGGAGCTGCCGGCGGTGAACCGCCCCGGGAAAGCTGGAGACTCCATTCGTTGAGAGGATGGAGAGATGACAAGCACGACGATGGCGAGAGGGTAGAACCAATCTGGCAGTACGGTCACTCGAAGGACGGCAAGAGCCAGAACAAGGAACTACTGCTGGCGCTGCTGGTCACCCCGGATGGATAGCCGCTGGCCCCCTTCTTGTTCGACCGCAACCGGGCGGAGAAGGTGGAGATTCTTGAGATGCTGCAGCAGTTGCGTCACCGCTTCAGGCTCTAGCGCTAGCTGGTGGTGGGGGACCGGGGGCTTATCTCCGCTGCCGTGCTGCCGGCTCTCGACGAGGTCGGCTACGACCACATCCTGGCGCTGCGGGCGCGGCAGTCGAAGACCGCGGCGGCAGCGCTCGAGCAGGAGGACACCTCGGGTTGGACCGAGGTGCACGAGCATCTCTGGGTGCAGGAGGTGGCAGTGCCGGACGCACCCCGGGTGGTGCTTGCCTTCTACCCCCAGAAGCAGCTTGAGGACAAGCGCCAGCGAGAGCGCAAGCTGGAGTTGTGGGCTGGGCCGCCACGGACACTCTGGCCGACCGCTGGGAGCAGTGGCGGATCACCTCTGACCAGGTGGCGATCCGCGATGCCGCCAGGACTGTGGTGCAGATGGAGGCGCATCGCTTCTTCCACGTCCAGGTGCAGGGTGGGACGCTGAGCATCCAACAGCACCAGGAGCATCTCGAGCGCGAGGCGCGTCTGGATGGGGTGTTCATTCGGCAGAGCAGCGCCCAGGATCCTGATCCGCAGGCGATTGTGACCGCCTGCAAGCAACGGCTCTGGGTGGAGCGACCGTTCCGCTCCCTCAAGAGCTTTCTGCGGGTGCGGCTGGTATACCACTTCACCGAGCGTCGCATCCCGGCCCACATCTTCAAGTGTGTTCTGGGATACCTGATGGAGAACCACCTGCGCCGGCGGCTGCTCCAGGCTGGCGCTCCGTTCAGCGCGCGGGCGGCACTCGAGGCGATCGAGCCACTGCGTGTCGTGACCAACGACCTGCCCGGTGTTCCAGTCCCGATCCGGGTCTGCACCCGACCAACTCCCCAGGCTCTGGCCGTGGCGTCGGCCTTGGGTTACAACCTTGCCGCCCGGCTACCCCTGTCCGCCGCGGCCTGACCAGTCCCCACAACTTCCGAACTCGCTGTTGTGACGCGGACCGCCCAATTCGATCTCAATTCCGCCCGCCCGTGTCAAAGTCGGGCTAAGGGGGTGTTCCCCAAGGAAACCGTTCTGGGGCACGTCGAACCTATCTCCATCTCAGCCTGCCGATCTTACTCCCGGTTTCTGAGCTCGGACAGGGTGACGTACCCTGTGCCATGGGGGAACCATCCCATTAAGATAGGACGAACCATGGTCAGAATCGTACCGCCAGCTCATCTTCTCGACAGGGTGTGCACTGACAACGACGACAGAGCCAAGGCCCAGGAATTCATCCAGTCTGGTGATCGATCCGTGGAGGAACTAACCCGCGCGTTAGGCGGAGTAGGTCGAGCCTTCACTAGTTTCAGCGCCGTCCTGGACTGGGGGTGCGGTCCGGGGAGGGTAGACTTGCGCCTGCTTGAACGCTTCCCGGGTATCGACCTCACTGGAGTCGATCCCGACTCAGGTTCGATCGAATGGCTAAGCAGCCTTCCCATCTCAGCTCGCTTCGTAACCATCGGATCTCAGCCTCCCCTGCCGTTTGCGGACGAGTCATTTGACCTGGTACTCAATCACAGTGTGCTCACGCACATCGATCGTGAAGCACAGCGATCGTGGCTCGCGGAACTTGCTCGAGTGACGAAGGAGCATGGCGTTCTGGTGTGCTCGGTCCACGGAGCCTACGTCTTAGGAGTCGCGGTCCAGGACTTACGACGCGCCGGTAACGATCCCGACCGCTGGCTTACCGAGTGGGGACAGTCTAGGTTCCTCTTTGTTGAAGACGACGGACATATCGGTAGTGCCCACCATGATGGCTACCACACCACCTTCCAGGACCCCGGCACAGTCGAACCCTTGTCAAGCTACTGGTTTGAGCCGCTTGCGTTCAACTTCCGTGGAGACCTGGGATTTCAAGATCTGCTGGTTTTTCAGAAGCGGTCCGATGAGGAGCGCACGGAACGGGTAGCTCTGGCATCTGACCCGACCGAGTCCCGTCGAGAGCCGGCTACGTCACCTGCGCAATGGATCGCTCGGCACTCTCCCGGATATCGTCGGCAGCGTTCTAGGGCGGAACTGACACGAGCTACCGCGGACCTGACCCGGTCCTGGCAAGTTGCGTCGGTTTCTTTGAGCAAACTGGGACGCCAGGTCGCGCGATTGGAGGACTCAGTGGACCGCCTTGAGCGACGAATCAGTGGGGCCTCAGGCCGCAGTCACTCTGGGTCTGAAACGCCTGGCACCACTGACCGGAACCCGTGAAGTGAGCCACGTGATCTAGCCCCAGCCTGCTGGACTCAGGAACGCGGACCGGGCAGGATAGCAAGGGCCGCCGAGTCTGGCCCGGTTCCACCCGTCAGGGGTCCCGGAAGTCGCTCTTCGAGTCCGTCACATCACCGCTGAAGGGACCCTTGGCGACGGAACCGGTGACCGGAACCCCTTGAACTGATCCAGGTGACGTGGCCTACTTCAGGGGGGTCACGTCAGCTCGATTCGCGGGTCTAGCACAGCGCCTCTGCACGCCGCTGCCGGATCAGGGGTAAAGACCGGTGTCTCGGTCCTGCCTCAACCGCCCGGCGGCCGTGGCGAAGGAACGCCCACATCGACACTGGCCACGCAGAGGCTGGAAGCTGCAGGCACGCTTACGCTCAGCCAGCGGATCGAACTGGGCCAGTAGATCGACACCAGGGCGGTCCCGCCTCCCGAATCTGCTACGGTCGTGGCGCCGACGCTGGTGAGCGCCTTACGGGTCGTCGAGCTCACCGCCAGCCGGACAAGTTGGCCCTGGCGCCCCGGCACGGCTAGACGTACCGTCCATATCCCACCCACTAGTGCCCGGGGCAGACGAAATTCTACCGCGCCTCCGATTTGGTTGCAGGTCCGCCCGATCGAGACGTAGGGAGGGAGCGTCGCGGCAGCGAGAGATCCATCGGACGTGACCACGAAGAGGTGGCTTCCAGGAACGTCAACGGGTGGCGCCACCCCCAAAAGGCGAGAAAAGTTTTCCAAATTCGTGTATGGCCACGCTGACTCGAAGAGCATCCAGGTAGGGATAGTGGTGTTGTAAAGGGACCAGCTGTCAGGGTATGCCTTCGCCACACGCTTCACCCCGGCTTCAAGCGTGGCTACGTACTCACTCCCCTGGTACGTCGACCAGCGAGCCCCAGCCGGCACGGCGGACACTAAGAATGAAAATGTATAGGCCACCACCGCGGCCACCGCCACGACTTTCTGGGTCATATCGGACTTTGCACTGGAGTTCCGGGGCTGTCGCCGCCCCATGGTCAGGAAGGCCAAGCCAATGATCGCAGGAACAAACGCATCAACCTGATATTGGTAATCTTGGCCGATCCCGAGCCCAAACTCATTGACCCGTGCCCAGCCAACGAGCGAAAGTAGAACGACGAAGGGCACCACCACCAGACTCCAAGCTATGACTGCACGGCCGCCGGTTCGTCGCAGCGTCACCACCAAGGCTGCGAGCAGCACCACTTCGCTAACTACTACCAGCCAGGCCGGAGCGGCTCCTGTGCCGCGAGGCCCAGTCCAGTGCCAAAGGACAGGTCCCCCGAGCAAGCTCGGGACGAAGGCTCGCGACCAAGAGTTCCAAAGGAAGTCCGCTAGGGTGCTTACAGGAGGCAGAGAGCCCATCGGGGCGTGCAGCTTGGTAAGAAAGACGCTGATGAACGCGGCTCCGGCTACGGCGCACCACGCCAGCGGCGCCCCCGCCCGTCGGACTAGGGTACGCCAGTTTGCCGTGGCAGATCGCTCTACTGCAATGGCAATTAGGCAGAGCACCAGTACGGGGATGATTACCATCGTGCTCTCATAGAAAGCCAGCCCAGCGGCAAAGGCACAACCGGTGACAGCTATCCAAAAGTCACCGCCGCCGTCCAGACGCCGGCAGAACGCGTATATCGTCAGGGCTGAAGCGAGTGCGGAGGGCACCACTTCGAAAGCTGCGGCGATCCAGGTAGACGCTCCAAGCCACCCAGCCCAGAATCCGAAGAGTAGCGTGAGCCCTAACATCCAGGCGGAGGGCGCGAAGACCCGCCGCATCACGCGATAGAGAACCCAGTTGGTCAGCCCAATCATCAAGAGAAGGATCGCGAGAGTGGTGTCGTAGTGAAGCCCGATCAAGTGCATCACAATCCAGTACTCGAGTCGAACCCCAGGTTCCACGTGCTGGAAATTGGGGATGAAAAGGTATCTAAGGCTGAGCGGACTCACCTGCGCAAGCCGGAGGTTGAGAAAGTCGTCCGCGTAGAAAAAGCCTCCTCGTTCCAGGATGAAGAGGGCGGCAGTTTGGGCTACGATCAAGATGGCCACAAGTGCGTCGAGCCGACTGCCTCTCTGCGCCGGCCATGGCCAGAAGCGACCCGGTGTCGGCATACGCGACGCTCCAATCACGGGAGGAGCATCCCGAATCCCCGGGCTAATCGCCTCCTATGACTAATCCGCGCGATGGAGTCTTGGCTCACCGTAGAGGCCGCGGTGCGGTTCGCCGATAAACCGGAACGTGCACCAAGTCCCCCTTGAGATTGAAAGGGTTCCGGACCTTCCTCAGCGCCTGCCGAACGGCCCGCGGGCGCTGGTGGGCGGCCAGTTTGGCAGGCGAGGGATCTTGGTGGCGGACGGAGCTCAAGGTACGCGGTACTCATACCAGATGATGACTTGGGGGTGGGGCATGATCCCGTGGGCACTGATCGGAAGTCGCGCGGAAGTCTCGATCCCACTTGGGCGTCACGTCGTAGAAGGATCGGACGAAACTCGCTCACCTACGCTGGAGTACGTCGATCACGGTCGGGAGGTCGTGATCGAGGGGCCAGGGCGCCACCACTCCAGCGGCGAGGGCCAACTCGGTCTCCAATCTCGCATGGTCAATCGCGACCCCCTTGGGACCCGGGTGAATAATCTCTGATCACCCTTGCACGTGGGTCGCGTCGGCGTCCGTTTGACGGATCCCCGGATCCGCGATGTGCCGGGATGCGTTTTCGTCGTCGTTGGCATGCAGCGCGTGAAGTGGCGCCAGATAAAGGGAATGCCTCAAGCCGCGGGCGTGGCACCAGTACTGCACCGAGGTTCGCAGAACGCCAATACCGTAGATGGCGCTGCGGCGAAAATTAATAGAGGAGGAGTCATGGCTGTAGCGGGTAGGACAGGATAGTTCTCCGATCCTGGCATCAGCCATAAGGGCCTGGGCCAGGAACTGATTGTCGAATACGAAGTCATCCGAATTCAGGTCAAATCGGACAGCCTCAAGCAATTCTCGAGTGTAGGCACGGAGGCCGGTGTGGTATTCGGAAAGCTTGGCCCCTACCAGCAGGTTTTGGAAGCCGGTCAGCAGCCGGTTGGCCACATACTTATAGCGTGGCATACCGCCATGAACTGCACTCTGAGCGAGAATCCGCGAACCGAGGATCAGATCGTACTCCCCGTAGGCAATCATCGCGACCATAGCGGGCACCAGCCGCGGAGAATACTGATAGTCGGGGTGCACCATTACCACAATGTCAGCCCCGCGCTCCAAGGCCAAGTGGTAACAAGTCTTCTGATTGGCCCCGTAGCCGCGGTTGGTGAGATGGCGAGACGGCAGCAGCCCCAAGCGTTCGGCGAGCTCGACAGTCTGGTCGGTGGACCTGTCATCGACCAAGATCAGGTCGTCTACGATGGTGCGATCGACTTCGGAAATGGTTCGCTCGAGGGTGGCCGCTGCGTTGTAGGCTGGGAGTACGACTGCGACGCGCCTGCCATTGAGCATGTCAGGTCATCTCCTGAGTCGTGATGCAGACCGGGAGTGTAGCTTACGGTCAAGTCTATTGGCCAGAGCGTGTGGCAAGTAGCTGAGGGAACGAGGAACGCAGCGCCGGACGTGCCCTCCTGGTTGGGGAGCCCTAGGAGATTGCGTCCACCTTTCTTGCTTGGGACGGCACCACTTTGGGAGTGAAGTGAAGCCGGTCAGCCGGCACACTGGGTTGGCGTAGACAGAGTGCTCTCCCGGTGGGCCAAGCTGGCGGCCCGGAGCGAGCTGGACGCGGGACTTACGGAGGCGGTGGCCGGGCCCTTGAAAGGCGCCACCGCTTTGACCTGGGACCATGAGTAGTGGCCCTGGGGTGACCATGGCCAATGGCGGCAACTCCATCACTGCCCTCTCCACCCTGCCGCTCCAATCTGTCCTCTTCCGGCCAGTGGCCTCGACCACTACGTTGGCGGGAGTTGGACGTCTTCGGGGTAGCCTTGCCGGAGGGGCTGCTGGCGGCCCAGGCTAAAGCCCCGCCTACGGTCTGGGCAATGAGGGATCGAGTCCAAGTCCCAGACCGTGGACTTCGACTTCAGCCTGGTGGAGGTCGCGGCCGAGAGTGAGGAGCAGGCACCGCCCAAGGGGACGCAGGACTTCAGCTCCCATCCCATGCTGGACTTCCCTGGACGAGACCGGAGAGGTCCGGGCGGACCAGCTGCAGCGCGGGAATTCGGGTGCCAACCCCTCTCTGGAACACCTGGATTCGCCGGGCTCAGCACCGGGTCGGCTGACATGTGTCCAACCCGGACCGCAGGGCCAGATGCTGGGGCTGGGGCTGCGGGGGCTGGCGATCTCTTTGGGCTTCGAAGCGACGGAGCCGGTGCGGGCCGAGATCCTGGTGCTGCCAACGAGCAGCTGGCTAGATTCGATCACCAAGGAGAGGCGCAATTGACGGTGCCCAAGGTCTCCCGGGTGCTGATGCGGTGGAAGGAGTGCCGTCCCGGTGCCACCTACCGCTTCTTCGACCCCACGGCGTTCCCTACTAGGCCTGGCCGCTTCGAGAGGACCAGGCGCAAACCGCCGGGGCCCGGATCTGGCTCCGGCCGACTAAGCCGGCCGGAGCCAGAGAGCCCGATCAGCCCGCCCGAAGGCGGCGGCTGATCAGGAGTACCAGCCCTCCACGTCTACCACTACATCAGTGGAGCCGGCTACGTTGTAGAAGGAAACCTCTCCGGCGCCCGTTCCCGTCTGGTTAAGTGCTACTACCACCAAGTTGGGCTGGGTCTGGCCGGCGACGAAGTTGATGTCCGAGGTGCCGGGCTTGCCCGAGCCGTCTGGCCAGACCACCAAATCGCTGGCCGCGCTCGCATCGGTAACCGTGACGTTCAGGACCACCGCGGTGGCCGGCGTGGCTGAGCCGATAGCAGGGACCCCGTCCTGACCAGCAACTTGGATGTTGATCGTGCCGCCTGCCCCGATGGGCGCGCCGGTGCGGGTGTCATCGATCCGCTGCGGAGACTCGGCATTGAAGTCCGAGCCGGTGGTACTGGAGCCCGGGCTAGTGAAGTAGCCGTTGACATCCGCTATCAGCTGGACGGTCCCCGTATCGTTGAGGGCATTGAAGTAGAGATTCACCTGGCCGCCCACGACGTTCGCGATGACCCGGTTGGCGATCGCCGGTTGGCCAGCGCTGAAGTTCACATTAGAGGTGGCCGTCGATGACTCTACGCCGGTGTAAGCGGTTACGTCGCCGTAGTTAGTGGGCTCGGTGGCGGTGAGATTGAAGGCCACGGCCTCAATTTTTCCGCTGGAAGGGAGTCCCCCCACATCGGCAACCGGGAAGCTGATGGAGGTGTCCGCCGCCACCGGTCCAGAATGGCCCAGGTCGATGCGGGTGTCGAGGACCCGGGACGCTGGCAGCGGGATGAACAGCCCGCTGGTGGAGGCGGTGCTGGAGACATAGCCCTCAAGGTCAGCGATGACCTGCACCGAGCCCGCGAGGTTGTAGAAGCTCACCCCACCGCTGCTGCCCAATTGCACCTCCACCAGGTTGGCAACTGTCTCACCCGGCACGAAGTTGAGGTTGGAGGTGGAGGGCAGGCTGCCGCCCCCTGGGTACACGATCAGGTCGCTGGGATTGGTGGGGCCGGTGGCGGTCACGTTCAGTACTACCGCGCTCGCCCCGCCAACCGCTGGTACACCGTTCACACCAGCTACCGACAGGGTGATGGATTGGCCCGCGCCCACTGCTCCAGAATGGCCCAGGCCGCTGCGGGTGTCGAGGATCCGGGTCGGCGTCAGGGGCACGTAGGGGCCGCAGGTGCTGCTCGCGCCCCCGTAGCCACCGTAGCCGGCGGCGCAGGTAGCCGCCAACGAAAGCGAGGGCTGGGCCACCGCCCACAGTCCGGCTGCCAGCAGACCCAGAACCCCGACCACAGTGAGGCTCCGGCGTCCCAAATGGCTGAGGATTCCTAGTAGCTTGGACACGGTTTCACCCTCCCTGATCCGACCACCGAAGAGCGCGCCAAGAGCGGCCCGCGCCTAACCTCTGGTTTATTCAGGCGGAATCCTAGCACCACGCCGGGCCGAAAGGCAACGGGCCTGCGATTCGGCGCATTGGGGCGCCACCAGCCCCTACCCTGCGCTTCCCCACCATTAAGCCGCACATCCCCAATCCCTGAGTTCGGGAGGAGTGGTGTCCGACTTCAAACGGGTATGGCGCGGCTGCGGCTAGGAGCTGGAAGACGTGGGGTCAAATCCCCAATACGACCCCACGTAGTACGGACGCATTCAGCGGCTTCCCAGGGGCGGGCCCGCGGCTGGTTGCTCCAGGCGTGACTGGCAACGAAACAGGGCGCTCGCCCGGCGCCTGCGACCCTGCCCGTTTAGGCGGCGCCCCATGACCCCAGGTCCCAGACCCCTTTGCGCCAGATTTGAGCGGAAAGATCCTTGCCCGAGCACCAGCCTGCCGCACCAGGAGCTCGCGCTATACGCCAGCCGCTCAGGCGTCAGCGTCCGAGGCGGACCACGACCGACACCATGATCACCGGAAGTGCGATGTCGCAAGTCGCGATCACGGTTCGCTCCACCCATCGTCGGGGGGTGCTCGACCGCAGGTTGCCGAGCGGGAAACTGGCCCGCGAGCGGCGGGGGAGCCGGGCCCAGCCAGCTTCCGCTCGGGATCGGAGGCCCGCGCCCAGCCGAGGGGAGATCCTCGCAGGCCGGGCGCCGCGCCCGATGATGGCGCGATGGTTGCCGGCGATCCCGTCAGGGGCCCAGTCAGCGGCGTTGCGAACGTAGGGGTCGGCCATTGGGGGCCGACTGCGGGATGGTTGCGGGCAGTGGCGGTACCGGCCGTCATCACAGCCTGGTGCCTCCATCCTCTGTTGCTGCCTGGGTACATCCTTCAGGTCGACTCCGCCTTCGGTCCCCGGGCTCCTCTTGCCCTGGCGGGAGTCGCGGCTCCACTCACGCTGGTCACCCATCTCCTCGGGGGCGCCCTGGCGGGTCGACTCTATGTGGCGGGGACCCTGTACCTGTGCGGATTCGGCCCGATGGTGCTGTTGCGGCGGCGCAACTGGCTCGCTCAGCTCCCCGCTGGCCTGCTGGGGGCGCTGAACCCCTGGGTCTACGACCGCCTCATCGAGGGCCAGTGGGGGATCGCGGCAGCGCTAGGGATCCTTTTCTTATGGCTGGCCAGCTGGGATGGGCTACAGCGCGAGCCCGGCTGGAAAAAGTCCGCTCTGTGCGCTCTGACGGGCTGGTCGGCAGTCGTCCTGGACGAGCACACGGTGGGGGTGCTCCTGGTACTGGCCGGGGCCAGCCTGCTCTGGCACCGGGCCTGGCGCCACCCTTCTTGGCTCGGCTGGAGCACCGCTAGCTTCCTGATTCTGGGAGCTGCACTGTTGTACGCGGTGCCGGCCTTCTTCCTAGGCCACAACAACGGCACCTACTACGCGGTGCAGCACTTCGGCAGAGCGGACTTGGTCGAATTCCGGGCCACTTCGAGTCCCAGCTACGGACTGTGGCCCAACCTGGTCGGGCTTTACGGGTTCTGGCCCGAGCGCTTGGGGCGCATCCCCTTGCTCAACGCGAATGTCCCTTGGTGGCCAGCGTCGACCGCGGCGCTGGTCGCCCTGGCAGTCGCCGGTGCCTTCGCCCGCCGAGAACGCGCCTGGCTGCTCCCCGCCGGCATGTTCGGACTGGCAGTCGCCGGCAGCACGGCCACCGGGGTAGGGCAGACCGTCTTCTTGTGGCTGATGGCGCGGGTGCCGCTAGTAGGGGCCTACCGAGAGCCAGAGAAGCTGAGCGAGCTCTGGCTGCTGGCGCTGGTGGTCCTGGGAGCGGAGGCGGTCAGCTGGCTGGCGACGCGGCCTGGCCCCCGCTGGGCCCCAGAACTGGCAGGTCCGGTGGCGATGGCAATGGTGCTGGCGACCATCCTCCCGGCCGGCGCCGGGGCGCTCCGAGAGCTTCCCGCCACCATCGTCCCGGTTCAATATCCCGCCGGCTGGACCCAGGCCGCAACCTACCTCCAGGAGCACGTGTCACCCCGGGCCCCGGTAGTGGTACTGCCCTGGAGCCTGTACGAGGAGCTTCCCTTCACCGGCAGAGTGCTCACCGCCAATCCCGCGCATGTCTTCTTTCCAGGGAACCTGATCAGCCCCAACGATCTCGATATCCCCGGCTCGGTGACTGAGGCCCAGGCGCCAGCTGGCCTGGCCCAGGCCGCTGCCCACCCGAGCGTGGGATCATGCTCGCTCCAGCGCACCCTGCGCCGGCTTGGAGTCCACTGGGCGCTGGTGGAGCCGGCTTCCGGGGGCAGTGCCGACGCAGAGTCGCTCCTCGCCTGTGGCTTTCACGTGCGCAGCGGAGGCCTGCCGGCCCTCGTTCTTCTTCAGAGCTGACAGTCGCACAGTTTTCCCTGATGGCTGACGCCCGCGGTGCCCGCCGACCTTATTGGGCATCCAGTCGGGCCGATCGCTTCTTGCTTGCCCACTTCCGGCGCCGGGCAGCTCTGGCTTGGTCCGGGTGAGCTGGAAACGGCCGCGTTGACGATCGTTGCAAGTTCGTCGCATACTGCCTTCGGCTGGGGAGCACTCGGCAGCGGCACTCGGAGGAGGTCTCTGCGAAGTGGCCAAGGGGAGGATCTGGACGATGGAGAGTCGCCCATTCGCAGCAGGGGAGGCGATTTTGATCTGCGCTGGTCCGCGGCACCGTCTACAGGCTGATCGGGGTCCGGGCGGCCTCGAATCGGGCCGCACCGAGTTCGCACTCCACTCGTCCGAAAAGTTAGCCAAGCTCCCCATGGCGCAGCACCTCGGTCCTCGATGGAGCACCGGCGTCTCCGCGCAGCGAGCGACTGCGCCGAGAAGTCCGGAGACGCATCGGGGCCTATCACGTCAGTGGCGCCACGTGACGAGTGGGCAGGCGGCGGCGGACGGCTCATGACCGCCTATCCACAGGGCTCTTCCACGGGCCAATTTGGTGTCGAACCGGTCAGCAGCAGCACGCCTCTGACCTCGACTGAAGGGCTAGAAGCTGCCACGGATAGTGCTGTGCTTGAGGTGCGGGGGAGCAGCACTCAGCCCAAGCCGCCAGTCGCGGCGGTGAGCGGGCTAGAGCTTGAGCCTAGGATCAGCGTGATCGTCCCGGCATACCGAGAGGGGTCCCGGATCGTCCCGAACCTCATCCGCCTCACCCAGGCGTTGCAGCAGACCGGGAGTACTTGGGAAGTGATCGTGGTGGTTGACGGCGATCCGGCCACCTGGGCCGCTGCCACGACCTGTCGATCTCCACAGGTGCGGGTGCTAGGTTACTCCCGCAATCGCGGCAAGGGCTTCGCCCTGCGTTATGGGATCTCGCAGGCGCGCGGTCCGCTGGTCACCTTCATCGACTCTGACATGGAGATTGGCCCGGAGGAAATCGGCCGGATGGCTGGATTGCTTGAGCTGTACCAGGCCGACGTCGTGGTGGGAAGCAAGCGCCACCCCCTCAGCGAAGTCCACTACCCCTGGCCGCGACGGGTCCAGTCACTCTCCTATCAAGTCCTCGTGAGGCTGCTCTTCCAGGTCCGGGTCCGGGACACTCAGACTGGCCTGAAGATGTTCCGGCGCGAGGTGGCCGACCGGGTGGTGGACGCCGCTCTGGTCAAGCGCTTCGCCTTCGACCTGGAGCTGCTGGTGCTGGCCAACCACTTCGGCTACCGAAGGATCATCGAGGCTCCGATCCGGATCGACTATCAGTTCGAGAGCACGACCAACCTCAGAGCGGTCTTCGCGGTGCTCTGGGACACTGCAGCGATCTACTATCGCCTGCACCTGCTCAGGTGGTATGACCGGGCGGAGCCCCGGGGGCGTGCTCGGTTGGTGGATGAGTTGCCAGCCCCTCTCAGCGGAGACTGAGTTGGCCGCAGAAGGGAAGGCACCCACCAGCGAGTTGAGGCAGGCCGCCAGTGCCGGCGTACTGCTGGTGGTCGCCGGAGGAGTGGCGGGGATCCTCAATTTCCTCTTCAACGTGGTGGTCGCCCGGGCCGGTGGGGTCGGCGCCTACGGAGCGATCGGCCCGCTCTTGATGCTGTGCGCAGTGGCTGGGCTGCTAGTGACCGGCGTTCAGTACGGGGTGGCCCGGGCGACCGTGCTGGCGCCCAAGCCGGCTCGGGAGTCGGTGCGGATGGCGTTTCGCGCAGTTCTTCCCTGGGCCCTGCCCACCGTGATCTTGGGCCTTTTAGCCGTGCCGATCGCGAGCTTCCTCAAGCTATCATCTCCATTGCCGGTCCTCATCGTGACGCTGCTGTCCGCGACTTGCGTAGCCGGCGCCGCTTTGACCGGGCTCCTTATTGGGCTGCGTCGGTTCCGGGTCATCGCAGGCGTCGTGATAGGCTCCGCGCTGCTTCGTCTCGGGCTTGGATTCCTTGTCGGCCATGGCCGGGACGTTGTGACCGGAAGTATCCTCGCCTCGACCCTGCCGCTCGTTGCAGGGGTGCTGTTCTACTTGGTTGTTCTGCTGCACTGGCCGCGGTCCCCTGACATTTCGCGGCTCGCCATCCGAAAGGTCGAGCCGGTGGAGCTCCAGAGGACTGGAATCGTCGGTGCCCTCATCGCGGGCGCGATGTGGACAATTTGGGGGGTACCAGTCCTCTTCGCCCGCCACGCCCTGAGCCCAGCGGAGGCAGGGGATTTCGCCGCCAGCCAGCTGCTGGCTGGCGGGATTATCTGGGTGACCGCCCCATTGGTAACGGCGTTCTACCCCACCATCGTCCGCCACCGATACAAGTCGCCAATAGCGATCGGCGCCATTGGCACGCTTGGCATAGCCCTATTAGGCCTCGTCGCCCTGACCGAGGTGGCTCCGCTCCTGATCCACAAGCTGTATGGCAGTCATTTCAGCGGGTCGCGGGTTTTGCTCCTCGTGCTGGCCCTCTCAGCCACCGCTACCGCATGTGGCACTTACGCCTGCTGGGCTGCCCTCGCCCGCAGTCGGTCGATGCGGCCGGTTGTCGCCTTCTTGGGCCTAGCCCTCTTATTGGAGTTGGGATGGGATGGGCTGGTGGGGCACACCGAGTCCGCGCTGGCGGCGGGACCACTCTCGGCGCTTGCTGTGAGCGGGGGTTTAGTCGGCGCGGCCGCGCTCATCTCCCGAATACTCACAGGTGCCTTGCCCCCCGAAGCCATTGAACAGTCCTCAGTCAGCCTACTACCCAGTCAAGTAAGCAGCGACCCATGAGGAGCCTACGCTTCGGTCGGGCGGATCCAGTACATTCCCATCCGTTCTTGAGCCGAGGGCTGTCTCGAGGAAGTTGCGAAAGATTGGTTGGCGGGCATCCCCTAAGTCTACGTGCTGGAGCCCCACTGGTAATGCTCTATTCCCACGCGCAGGCACTGCGCGAGCGATTTTCGGTAAGTCGGATTGGAGTCCAGAATGGCCGAGTGCGTCCAAGCTCGTGGCCACCTCTGCTCTCACGACCGTACCGTGTCCGGGTTGCTGAGCCGGCGAGCGCCCGGATCGCCGCTGGCCACCAGGTGGCCATATGCCGCGCCCCACTTGAGCAACGGAACGGCGTCGACATCGCAGCCTGGGCGCCCAGCTCCGGTCTCAGGGCGATTGCGCGCAATCCGAAAGCCCGAGCGAAATGTCCGACATTTCACCTGGATACCTACGCGAGTTTCCTACGCAAGTTGCGCGCGTCGCACCCACCAAGTCACCGCCCGCCCCAGTATTTGTGGGCCGATTAGTCGCCGACCGCCTCCAATTGCCGGAGGAGTGAGCAACCATGAATCCGGAAGGTGCCCTGGGTGACCCAATCGAGATCCCGTCGCGGCTGAGACGGCGTCTGCTGGTGGCACTCATCAGCCCCATGCCCGAGTTGTCCCTAACTGACCATCCGCCTAGTGGGGTTGCGCGCTTCACCCAAAGGCTTCTCGAGTCGTTCGACCGCGACTGGGAGGTCGCCGCTATCGCGCAGACAAACGGCGACCCTACATCAAGTGCTGCACGCGTGAGAATCCTTCCGACCTGGCGACCTGGCTGGGCGTGCGTACTGGACGTGACCCGGCGACTTCGGCACCTTCATCCGCAGGTTATCCACGCGCAGCACGAGCTGCGGCTATACGGGGGCATCACGCCAACGCTTGCCCTGATCTTAAGTCTAAATTGGTTCCGATGGCGGGGTGCGGGCATTGTGATAACTCTGCACGGGGTGCCAAAGCTCGCCGACATCGAAGCCCAAAATATACTCGTCTCATTTCCGGGAGTAGGTCGGCTGACGCGAACACTCATGAAGATGTACCTCGCGCTCATCCTACGTAGCTGTGACGCCGTGATAGTGCACTCGGACGTGTTCTACCAACGCCTGGCACAGATGTTCCCGACGGAGGCAAGTAAACTACATGTGATTCAGCTCGGCGCGGATTCGAATCGTGCAGCATTATCATCGCGGAACAGGACGAGAGATTCGGGCTCACGTCCACACGCGATCGCCTTCGGTTTCCTCACTAGCTATAAGTTGCCCGAACTCATTCTCGACGCGAGCGAACAAGGTCTCTTAAACGATTTCTCCATTACCTTGAGTGTGGCTCGCAATCCGCGCGCTGCTAGCGCGCGACTGGAAGCACGCTATCAGGCGTTACGTGCTCGGGCGTCGCTTCTGGAGGGGATCGATTGCCGCGGATATCTTTCCGACGCCGAGCTTGATCGACTTCTGCGCCAAGCAGACGTGCTCATCCTGCCCTACACGGCGTGTGTGGCGGCCAGCGGCGTTTCAGCGCTGGCGGACGGTGCAGGGGTTCCCGTCGCTTACAGTAGGCCGCTGGAGGAGCTGTTCGGCAAGAGCCGGGCATCGTTCGCGCTGACTCCCGAGTCCCTCTCCGACGCGGTGCGAGCCGTGGTCCAAGAAGGGATCGAGGTGCGGATGCCACATGCTCCTTGGGCGGAAGTGGCGACAGCCACCTTCGATCTGTGGCAGGCCACGTGGCAGATGGTGTGACCAGGACCGACCCGTGCGTAGGCCGGTCGGAGCTCACCCGGTACTCCTCTCCAATGACATCAGTCCGGGGAGCCCGGAGATGTAAGCACGGCTGGCGGGTGGCGCCTCCCAGTCAGACTCCATCCACTCGTGACAGAGTGCACAGCGAACACTGTGGATGGATGCGGTGCGGCACTGCTTCGAGCGCCGACCTGGATGCAATTGTGGCAATAGCGGGATGCCCAGGCCGTTGTTGGGACCTTGGCCCCCAGCGTGGTTGGCGGGCGTCGACAGATCTCTCGCGTTCCGGCCGCCGCAGCGAGCGCCGACCTGGAGCGACACCTCGATGAGGCTGCATTGCGGTGCCGCTCGCTCGCTCGTCCGGAATGCCGACGAGGTCTCCGCCCGTGGGCTGATCCTGCTGTGGTACCTATCGGGTACTTGGCTGAGTCTAGACCGGAAGGCCACGTGCTGAGCGCGATTAGGGCCCGAACGAGGACGTCGGGTCCGCACAAGCCGCAACGTGCCGGTGGCACTAGCAAATCGGGCCGGCACGGGTTAGCTACGCTCCGTCGCGCTACTGCTGTCTTGGGGCTGCTCCTGCTCGCTGAGCAGGCTCTCATCGCTCGTCCCACCACGGCGACCGCTTGGCTCAGTGGTGCAGCGCTGGGCGCATTGGCGGTGGCTGTGTGTGCTGGCCTGGGTGAGGCGTGGGGCTTGCCCAGAGCTTGGCCGCGCATACGGGGCGGACGTCGTCCTTGGGTGATGGCGGCAGCAGTCACAGCTGCCGCCAACGTTGGAGTTGTCCAGACGTGGTTCCGCCCTTGGGGAGCGGTTGCCGGAGGCGACGTGGCGCCCCCCATTGGAACTGCCTGGCTCGGACACATCTTCGCTCCATGGCTTTGGCAAGGGAGCTCGCTTGGTGCTCCAGCAGAGCTGGAGCTCAAACTGCCATGGGCCGGAGTGGTTGCGGTGACCCACCTCGTGGGTCTTTCAGGAACAGTGGCTGAGGATGCCTGGATATCAGCCTTGGCCGCTGGGGCTGGTCTTGCGGTCCTAGCGCTGGCGCGACAGATTGGCATCGCCTCAGCACCGGCGGCTGTAGGAGCTGTTCTGTATCTACTCAGCCCTGTCGTCGTCACAAACGGTCTCAACCCAGTTTACCTCGCGGCAATGGTCCTGGTCGCCGCCGGACCGGCCTTGATTCTGGCGGTGGCTCGCGGGGCAGTTCCCGTATGGCAGGGAGTTGCGTGTCTCGCTCTGGGGACGCCGTTGCTTGGCTACACGTATGTGGTCCCCCCACTTTCTGTGGGGGTTGTAGCAGCCCTGGCGTTAGCGGCCCTGCTGGCTCCATGGATCGGCGGACGCGCAGCAGCGGGCCGCACTGCACGGCTGGTCGCCTTCGGAACGCCAGCTCTCATCCTTACGTCGCTGTATTGGACTGTACCTTCGCTCCTATTTTTTTCGGGCGTGCCCACCCACCAAATCGCTGCGCTTAGTTCGTGGACATGGAGCGAGTCTCGCGCTACTGTTCGGAATGCCTTTTGGTTGAACTCATACTGGGCTTGGCGCTATCCATCCTACTTCCCTTACGCGCTGACCTTCAGCCAGCTGCCGCTCTCCTTCCTCCGTTTCCTACCGGCCCTCGTCGGTTTTGGAGCCCTATTGCTGCGTGCCGGGACCGGACGCCACAGCGCTGCTCTGCTCCGAATAACTCTGGGGACGGCCTCGGTCACGCTTGGGACCATATTTCTCAGTACCGGAACACATCTCCCGGGCGCTGTGCTATTTGACTTTCTGTACCGCCTTCCCTTTGGGTGGGTTTTGAAGCAACCGGTTCGGTTTCTGATGGTGGCGGACCTGGGGTATGCCATCCTCGTCGGTATAACGCTTCAAACTGTCTTCAGGACAGGCAGCGTCCGGCGAGTTATGACTGTGGCTGGGCATCGCACGGCACCTGTCATCGCTGGCGCGATCACTCTGGTCGCGCTGATGCTGGTGCCCGCCTACCCCTTGTTTACTGGCGCGGTCGTTCTTGGGTCACACGATACGTATCCATCGGAGTTTCTGGCGCGCGCCGAGGCCCACGTGTCAGTTCCGGTCTACTGGGAGGAAATGGCCAAGTTCATAAACACACAGGCTCCGCCGGGCATCCTCTGGACGCTGCCGGTTGACGACTATTACCAGATGCCGTATCGTTGGTATTACGGACATGACGGGTTCATCGCCCAGTTGATAAGCCGCTCGGTCCTAGATCCTGTAGCCGAAGGGTACGCCCCGTCCAAGGCCTCTCTCCTGACCGCAGTAGCCCTCGGTCAACGTGAGTTGCTCGCAGGGAGCTGGACCGCGTCACAGGACGTGCTCGGGGCGCTGGGCATCCGTCTAGTCCTAGTGCGCGGCGATGTTCTCGCAAATTATCCTGGGCGCACGTTCTCCGACCCCGCACTTCTCGCCCAAGCCCTTGCTCGGGATCCGCATGCTCGCCTACTCGCGGTCAGAGGTCCATTGCGTCTTTATGCCGATAGCATTCCCCAGGCCGGGCCGGGTCCCTCCTACGTGACGGTGAAGTCCTCCAACGCAGATCTACGCCTGCTAGGCCTTCTCCCGCCCGGCTACCGATTAGTCAGCGCACATCCCATGACCGGGATCCCTTCCATCACCGAGGTGCCTGCGATTGGCGAGTGGACTCACCAAGGAAGCACGTTCACCCGGTCGGTCGCCCTCCCGGCTGGAAGGCAGACTGTAGCCCTCCTCTCTGCGGTCGGGATTGAGCACCGCCAGACCCTGCGAGTAGGCAGTTCAGCGATGATAGGCGGCATCGACGTGTCCCTTACGGCTCGGGGAGAATCGGATTTGCTTCACTTACAGGCGCCATCGGAAGGCTCCAAGCTTGTCGACGCGAACTTCGCGGGTGGACTGTGGGAGCCTGTTTCGGACTGCCACGACGTGACGGGACCTAGCGCCAAGGCGCAGCTCCACGCGACAGTCGTGGCGGGTCGGGGCCCAGGCAGCAGCCCAGCCCTTCGTCTGTCTGCTGGGCTCGACACCGCTTGTGAGTTCCAACACCTTACCTGGCGATCCGGTTCAGTCCTAATCGGCATTTCTGCGCGCCGGGTCAGCGGGTCCGGCCCGCGCATGTGCCTATTGGAGGCACCCATCGGTCGGTGCGCGACTCTGCCACCATTTGCGATCGGATCCGGCTGGCATACGTACCACACAGTAGTGACTCCCGGGCCAGGAGTTAAGACGCTGACCATATACCTTTATGCTGACTCGCCGGGCTCCGGATACCACACCATCGATGAATATGCCGACCTTCAGGCGATCGGCCTGCCGACCGCAGCACCTATTGCTGTTCGGTCCACTCCGGCGCATTCGAGTAAAGCACTCTTCCTCAGCACAAACGGGCAGGCATATTCTCCTCACTGGACAGCCCTGCCTCCTGCCCAGCATGTCCTAGTCGACGGCGTGACGAATGGCTGGCTAGCATCGAGCTCGGTCCGCTATAGCTACTCGCCGGCCGGTAAACTAGAGATCGTACAGTGGACCTCCGCAATTGTTGGAGTTTTGCTGGCGTTCGTCCTCCTAATCTCCCGAGCGGCTAGTCGCCGCCGAAGGCGGCGTGCGGGGCAAACAAATGCGGGGGTGGCATGAGTATGTCGAGTTCAGCGGAGCTAGGCGACGCGGACCGACTCGTGTACGGCTCCCGACGGGCCCGACCTATCGCGATCTGTGTGTTTGCGGACTGTCGCTCACGAGGGCTGTCGGCCAGCGTAGGGGCTGTCCCGTGAAAGGGCAGACGCTTTCATGCACTTTAGTTGTGCCGGCACGAAATGAGGAGTCGAGAATCGCCGTGTGCCTCCAAGAGGTGGGCGCCACGCCCCTTCCAGCGGACGCGTATTGGCGGCAGTGGATCGTCTGTGACGACCAAAGTACCGACGGGACGATCGCCCAAGCTCGAAGGGCGGCGGCGAGCGCGGGCCTCGCTCGGTTGCGCATCATGAAGCACGAGGAGCGAGGGGGAAAGGAAGTCCTCTTGCGAGACGCGCATCGTTCACTTCTCACCAACTGTCCAGGGAGTGAGGTCATTGTTGTAATAGATGCAGATGTTTGGCCTGAGCCCCAAACCTTTCGCGAACTCCTCCAACCGCTACTGGACGATCCGCAACTCGCAGTGGTCTGGGGGGATGACCGCCCCAAGCCAACGAGTTTGAAGCAGCGGCCAGCTACGTTTCAAGCGCAATTGACGATCGCCATGAATAAGGCGATGGGCCCAGCCGTTGCGCGTCCATACGGTCGCCTATTTGCCTACCGGCTGGGAAGCCTGCGCGACTTTACTTGGACTCCGCACTCGGCACCGGACGATTACCAGTTCGCCTCGTTCGTCAGCAGTCGCAAGCTGCCCACAATGTCGGCGTGGAACGCAACGGTCCAGGTAACGCCTGCCGAGACCTTCCGGGATTTTTACGTCCAGACTTATCGACCGCGATTCATGGTGTCGTTCGCGGAGTCTCAGCGTCCTCCCGAGGTCCGAGAGCCAATGTTATCAGGTCCGACGCCGAGGGCAATCCTAACTGGTGGGCTCACTGCGCTGGTTCATGATCCGCTGGGAGGCGTGGCGTACTGTGTCTACAGAATAGCTGCGGGATTCGTCCGGCGTACCAATCCAGACTCAGACGCTACAATGGTGGCGATAGCCCAGAGCACTAAGTTGCCATCGCACAGAAATCCGGGATTCGCGGAAGGTTCTTTCGCGGTCGGCCGTCCCGGCGAGGAAAAGCAGGCGGTACTGAAGGAGACTGGATCACATGGCGAAAAGGAGGGCTAGCGCGATGGATCTCGGGATCACTACGGTCGTATCTACGCGTAACAGTCGCGCCGTGGTCGCGGGGTTCCTCGGTAGATTCCTGGCCAGGACGGCGCCGGCCAAGGAGCCAGGCGAGCTCTCCGACAGTCTTACCGACCGAGTTCAACAGAAGCAGCGGGCATTCATTCCAGCCGCAGTGCTCACCCTGCCGAGGGGCCATTTCTACTCTAGCGGATCCCGGGCCTGGGAAAGCGCCGCTTCTCGGCCCAACTGTGACAACCCGAGCTCCTCAGTACAACACCCTGCGCCGACATCTGGTCCGGTAATTCGGACTTCTACTCGCTCGCCCGTGCTCAAGGAGCTCGCAACATTCCTTCTCGCGCGGTGTTTGGTTATCAATAGACGCTCCGCCATGGTCCGCATTCGCTCGAACCTTCAATCGCCTTTTCTCCTAAGGTCGACCACGGTCTCAAGACGACGACCCGGGGCGACTCCAACTCTCAACAGTTCTCGCGAAATGCGAGACGACGGGATTGCGCAAATTGGCCAATCCAGGGTTATGGTCCTCCGTGATTAGGAAACTCAGTTGGTTCATTATTCCAGGCTTGGTGGCTATCACGGTCGGGTTCAGCGTCTTTGCCACTGGTGGCAGCGCCAGCGTCCAGACCATCGCATTCACCAGTACTGTGCCTAGCAACGCACTTGTCGGTGAAGGGAGCTATACGCCCACTGCAACGGCGAGCTCTGGCTTACCGGTCAGCTTTACGCTCGATGCCGCGTCAACAGGCTGTACGCTTGTAGCGGCAGTCGTCTCGTTCGCTGGCGCCGGGACGTGTGTCATTGCTGCCCATCAGGCTGGGAATGCGACTTCTCATGCGGCTGCCACGGTTCACCAGTCTTTCGCAATTGCTCGGAACTCACAGTCAATCAGATTCACCAGCACTGTGTCTTCCAACGCAAGGGTAGGTGCTGGCACCTACGCGCCTTCTGCAACAGCGAGCTCTGGCCTGCCAGTGACGCTTACCCGGGCTGCTACATCAAAGAGCTGTCTGCTCGATTCGGGGATCGTTACGTTCATCGCGGCCGGAACCTGTGTCATTTATGCCAACCAGGCAGGGAACGTGACCTACCGGCCAGCATCCCAGGCTTCGCAGTCTTTCACCATTTCCCGGAACTCACAGTCCATCAGATTCACTAGCGCTGTTCCTCCCAATGCGGCGGTAGGTTCGGGAACCTACGCGCCGACTGCCACAGCGAGCTCTGGCCTGCCAGTGACGCTTGCCCGGGCTGCTACGTCAAGAAGTTGTCAGCTCGCTTCGGGGGTCGTCACCTTCACTGCCGCCGGAACCTGTGTCATTTATGCCAACCAGGCGGGTAACGCGGCTTACCGGCCAGCATCCCAGGCTTCGCAGTCTTTCACCATTTCCCGGAACTCACAGTCCATCACGTTCACTAGCACTGCTCCTCCCAATGCAGCGGTCGGTTCGGGCAGCTACACGCCGTCGGCAGTAGCGAGCTCTGGCCTGCCAGTGACCCTTATCCGGGCAGCTACATCAAAGAGTTGCGCGCTCACGTCGGGGGTCGTCACCTTCACGGCCGCTGGAACCTGCGTCATTTATGCCAACCAGGCGGGTAACGCGGCTTACCGGCCGGCATCCCA
>Ga0307372_10000655_pt1 | contig 60980 bp, 58 predicted proteins | sample OX1MG_FD_202533 | JGI IMG/M metagenome (GOLD analysis project Ga0307372, IMG submission 202533) | Soil microbial communities from Risofladan, Vaasa, Finland - OX-1 | ecosystem: Environmental > Terrestrial > Soil > Coastal area > Acid sulfate soil | place: Finland: Risofladan, Vaasa | collected... | reverse complement strand
TGGCAGTTTCAATCCCTCGAGCGGGCTTCTGGCAATTCCGACAATTCTCCTCTATGCGATTGGATCGCTGTGGCTCGTGTTTCAATCCCTCGAGCGGGCTTCTGGCAATTCCGACCGCGTGCCTGTAGTTTAGCACAGCAGGCGGGGAAAAGCTAGTATTTGCGAGAGGGTCTGACTAATTGGTAGGTGTGCCATGATTTTGCTCCTTGAGCGGGAATATGGATGTCCCGTCGTGATAGGCGCGAGGCCGATTGAGGCGTTTGCGAGAGGTTCTGCATGGAACCATCACTACACCTACCTCTCGCAACTTTTAGCCGCTAGATAATCCAGGCAATTCAGACGATGTAGAGGATATCCTCTGTTGGTGGTTGACCGCCGACTGTCTCCACTTTCTCCAGGCAATTTGCGCAAAGTGGGTAGAAACGCACACTGTCCTGGGTTTCCTCTATATGTTTCGCCAGCTTGGACTTGAGCAGAATCAGTTCTTTCTTTGAAAGGAAACACTCGAAAAGAGAGTACTGCGTCCATGTACCGAAGCCGGAGAGAATTTTATGTATCTTCGTTCTTCGCCGATCATTGGGAATGTCGTAGGCGATGATATAACAGGTGGTTTGACCTGATGGTAGCGTTTTTGCTGGCATATTTCTCCCTATCTGAATAGATGTGCTTGTCTGGCGTAGTCATAGTAGTGGTGACTCTTGTGGTCACCATCTCAATAACAAACGGATTGCCATGGATGACGCTGTATGTAGTTATAGTAGTGGTGACTCTTGTGGTCACCATCTCAATAACAAACGGATTGCCATGGATGACGCTGTATGTGGTCATTGTAGTGGTGACTCTTGTGGTCACCATCTCAATAACAAACGGATTGCCATGGATGACGCTGTATGTGGTCATTGTAGTGGTGACTCTTGTGGTCACCATCTCAATAACCACGCCAGACATCACGCTCATTCTCCCTACCTGCTAATAAATGGCGGGTATTCTGCGATTTCATCTGTGAGGTATTTTGCCACCAGACGCGCCTGTAATTCGATGCATCGCCGGTACTTTACCTTGTATCCAAAGACTGGATGTGTTATCTCTTCATTGAGCCGTTCCTCGAAACGGTTCAGAAATAACTTGCGCGGCTCTTTCTTGAGACGATAAGCTCCAAGTTCGACATGGAAATCGTTGGGGGAGAGCATGCGGTTGTTGAGCAACGTCAATACCACCGAGTCAACGATAATCGGTCGGAACTCCTCCATGAGATCAAGTGCCAGCGCGGGACGACCATACGTGGAACTGTGAAGATAGCCGATGAACTGATCGAAACCTACAATTTGCACCGCGCTCGCGACCTGGCTGGTGAGCAACGCATACCCGAAACTGAGTAATGCATTGACCGCATCAGTCGGTGGGCGCTTGACTCTTCCCGCGAAAGGCCATTGCTGCTTATCCGCTAGCATATCGCTGAAGCAGTGGAAGTAGGCTGCACTGCTGGACCCTTCCAATCCGAGGATGGTCTCTAACGGCGTCCCCGCAATACTGCTATCCCCCGATGCCAGTTGTTTCGTTGCGACCGCCGCTGTGTCAAGCGCAGTCAACTGACGGATGGTAATAGCAATCTGTTGAATTTCGTCGCTGAATAGAGATTCTGTTTGACGGCGGTTGTATCGTTGCAGCATGGTACGCTGATTGGAAAGCTTCCCGATCACAAATCTCCGCGCCAGTTCGCACCGTTTAGACATATCGTTATGGGCGCGATGTTGTGCCATACGCAGGAGAGAATTTTTTGAGAGTCCCGGCGTGAGCCGACCTTTGAACTGACCAAAGTGGCTCAAAAAGTGAATCTCAATGTTTTTCTCCAGCAGCATATGGATAGCCGAAGCTGTCATTGTTACCTCGCCCAGCACAATCACTTCATCAATCTTGACCAGAGGAATGCGCCGTTTGCTGGCGGCAGCCAGTAGAACGTCGCCTTCGCCTCGCTGTTCAGGAATTTGTACGAGCAAGCAATCTTCCGTATCGCGTCGCACCAGGGCGCGGTCTTCAGTCAGGTAGAGTGTAGGCAAGAGAACCTCCATTTTTCTCCAGTAAGAGCCGAACTTCATCAGGCAGGCAGAGCGCACGCAAGCTGCAATCCCGGCAGCGTGCGGCAACTTTTCCCTCAAGTGGCGGCGGTGCTGTATCTTGTACCGCCGTTTGAAATGCCAGCGCAATGGTCGCCTTCGTCTTCGCTCGCAACTCAGGCGTGAAGTGTACCTGCGTGCGTTTGCGCGAGCCAAAGTAGAAGATATAGCCATAGGAAATGGCTGGTTTATCAGGCTGTCGCTCTTCCAGGCACAGCGCCTGAGCGCATAATTGAATGTGGTCGTTCAACCATTTCCCTTCTTTCCCATGTTTGTACTCGACCGGAATCAACACGCCTTCTTGTTCCTCGACGATATCCGCGAAGCCGGAAATGCGCAATGTTTCACTGTAGAGATACAGGTGATTGATGGTCAGTTCGCCTTCCTGCGAGGTATGTTGACCCGGTTCATCGGCTCGCTGGTGCATGAGCGTCCCTTCAAGCACGAATTCGTTCTCTAGCATGTCGCCCTGTACAAACTCGTAATAGAAGCGGCGCGGGCAATACTCGACCGCATTGAGATAGGAAAGCGGAATAGATTCCGGTTCAGGGCGTTGGCTCATGCGCTACCTCCTCTTCCTGTGCATGCACCGGCGGCGCGGCAACAATATTCAAACACCGTGTCTGTCCCATGCCCATTGTCGTCTTATACCCGACGCCGCTGAACAGAGCAAAGCGTGCCAGTGGAGAAAGCCACAGTGCCTCCGGTGCAGTTGGCGCACCTTTCACCTCATAGACAACGTTGCCCTGAAAACCCGATTGTCCAAATTTACTTGAAGGCAGATAGCGAGTCTCCAACGTGTAACGCACCACAATGACCTGTTCTTCGCACCACGCCGCGATCTGACGAGATGTAAGTCCATGATTCTCTATGCGCAAAGATGCAGGCGCGAAGCTCTCCCATTGCCGGGCCAGACTCTCGAAGACCAGCGCCGGTTCAGGGAACAGGTGGAGTTGCTTCCCCCAGGATTTTTGTCCCTGGCTAAACGCTGTAGGCGTGGCAAACTCGAAAGCGTAGCGTTTTTGCGCTGCACTTTGTGTAGAGAGTTCAGCAAACGACGAGTAAGCGGCCCATGATTGCGCGGCATTCTGTGCTTCAGGCGTACTCAGCAAGCGGCTAATCTCAAATTTCGCATTCCCGATACGCACAACCAGCGAGCGTGGGTTCGTGATGAGATAGCGTGTGAACGAGCCAAAAACGGTTGCATCCAGCATCGTAATGCGCAACCAGTACGTTTGCCCCGGTTTTACCGTCACCCCCTGATTTTTTACCATCGCCTCCTCCAACTGTTCCGGCGTGAGATGATTGAACCCCTGCAACAATCCCAGCGTATACGGTCGCCGCTGGTTCGGCGTGTGCAACCATTCCGCCAGCTCCGGGTCGCCCTGCCGTACCATATCTAGAAACGCCGCCTGTACCTGGTTCCCCGCCCCCAGCGCCACCAACCCCTCCTCAATCGGATGCAGTCGCAACAGGAGGGAGAAGAGTTCGCCACGCTCTACATTACTGGAAGTTGCTGTTTGAAATGTTTGTGTCACAATGCGCTTCCTTCCTTAACAGATGATTGGATCATTATCTTCTTTCTGTCCTTTGCCCTCATCTATAATGCGATACTTACGTTGTATTTCTGCCCATACCAGCAATGCCGTTGTCCCCAGGACAGCATAGTACTTCGCACTCTTGAGATCTCCGAACGTCACGTGCAGTTCATAAGGGAAAATCTGCCCCTCGCGCTGGAGACGACGCATTTCATTCAGTGTGCGGCTGGGATCGGCGGCAATGAATACCGGAATGTATCGCTCTTTAAACATGTTTTGCACCATTTCGTCCAATGCCCGACTACTATTGAGCGCGATAGCCTCAATGCCATAGAGAGCAGTCGGGCAATACTCAGCCGAGCGATACACGAAATGCTCTTCCCATTCCGATTTCCTGTAGTCACCAGCAAACAGCTTTAACCCGATCTGTATGCGTTCGTCGGGTTGTCGCAACTCAAGGAGGTCGCAAAAAACGAGTGCATCTTTCGCCTCCTGTGGCGCAGGTGATGTCGTATGTTGCTGCCAATCTTTGAGCGTTTTATGGTAATGGGCGTGATAATTTTTCGCGATGTGCAGCGCATCGTAGAGTGCGACATCTTCACTTGAAAGCAGCCCTTTCGGGTCACTTACCAGCGCCGGGGGAGGCTGAAAGGCTTCGCGAAAGCTAAACCTGGCTTTTTCTGTAAAATACTCACGCAGGTCTTTCTGCAACCATTGGAAAACCTCACGTTTGTTGGCCCAGAGCGTGTTTCGGTTCTTTCTGTAATCTTGCTCGGCAAGCAGACGTTCCTTACATTGTGACAGGCACGCTTCAATCTCTGCTGGAAATGTCTGCATATGGCTATAGTAGGTATCCTGTCTGAGGAAACGTCGTATTTTAGTCTTCATCTGTTCATAAGTAACGGTTGCATTGGGTGCAAAAAGGTGCCGAACAGTATTGTAAAGGTCCTCAAGATCAGGCTTCTCTGCGCTGGATACCATGCCTTCCAAACGGTAAATAGGCAGAAACACTTCAGCTATTGACCCGCTCTGAATATAGTTGTAAAGCGAATGACGCGATGGCATTGAATCGAGGGTTAATGCCTTCAACGTTGTGCGGCTCATAACCTGTCCTGCGTATGGCTGCAATGCCTCATAGAGCTTTTGATTGACCACCGCCAGCACTCGGCTGGGGATTTTATCCTGTTTTTTACCGAGAACGCGCCCGGCTCTACCCAGACGTTGTATGAACTCATCGCTTGTGCGAGCGTCCAGTAGCAAAAAATCTATATTCTGACGTGGTTTATCTTGCCGGTCAAAATTGTACCCGATATCCACGGTAGGTGTCGCTAGAATGAGTCGTTTCCCTTTTGCATCGGTGCGCCCCTTACGTTTTTCCGGCCCCGTGATTCGCCCCATCATCTCTGCTGGCACATTTTGCTTTAGACCGTTGTATATCAGGCTAATACGCCATAAGGCACTGGAAATGATTGCTCCATCTTCCCCTTGATGAAGCCAGCTAGCTATTTGTTCTCGTTGCTCAGAAGCCAGCGTAACAATACCATCCTGCAATTCTTGCTCGCTATACACCTCTAATGTTACAGGGGCGAGCGCCGCTACTTCTTTGACCTGTTCCGTTTCTTGCGTATCGGGCATGATCCAATTGATATTCAGGTCCAAATCTTTCAGGTATGTTTTTACTCGTTCGTCTGGTGTCGCTGTCAACAGGCAAAATTGCCGGTTAGTAAAGCCATAGTGCTTTGACAAACTCATGAAGAACAGGAAATTCGCGAACTGCTTGGAGTTGTAATAATGGAACTCATCAATGATGATGAAGTTAAACTGCGTAAGCATATCCTGAAACAGAGGTATGCGGTCGTGCTTGTGGTAGCAGAAGAACACAGCGTAGTAGAAGATATCCGGGTTAACCACAAACAATGTGGCCTTTTTCTTGCTATCTCCTCCTAGTTGACGAGCATTTTGTATCAGATAGTGGAGTGACGCGCCACGTCGTAACTCAGCCTCGCTAAAATGCGTTTCTCCTTTATAATCATCCAGGTCGGCGCGGCTGATTGCGACCACCTGATATGGTAAATCATTTTCTGTACAAAATGTCTCAGCATCACGTTTATGTTGCGCAAGCAATTCATTTGTTGGTGCAATCAAAAGCGCATTATCTTCACTGGTGCTGAGTTTGTCGAAGCCAATATCTCTGGCTCGTTTGAGCAAACGCAAGAAAGCGGCCTTTGTTTTGCCTGTGCCTGTATTATACGTATTGATGATCAGTGGCTCTTCCGCATTGTAAGTACGCCACTGGTGGAGCAGAGGAGGTCGCCCCTCTGGAAAGGTGGCGGGCGAGGGATTCTCGCCCGTTACCTGTTCATACTGTGCCGCCAGAGTGAGGGAGAACATGATGAACACTTCCTTTGACTCAATTTACTCGATTTATTCAATGACATCCACACCATAGCGCATTGATGCAGGGATGTAGATATCTTTGCCAGCACGATCTGTGCAATGCCAGAAGCTGCCGCTAAGATGGCAACTACTCAGCAAAGGTGCCGGATACACATTATAAATGGAGAATGCCTGTAATCCCGGTACCACTGCTGGCGGCAAGTCTGCTGCGTTTAGCAGGAAATCTAAGGATACATTTTCACGCCTCTCTGGTTGTGAAGACTTGATTGCTAGCTTCTCCCATTTCAACCGTGCTTTGCTGTTAAATTTGCCTAACCGGATGTATGGGGGCAAACGCAACTCGCTATCTTGCTGGTGGATGAGAAAAAAGGCTGCTCTACTACCCAGTCCCAACATACGAATCTTGCCGTTCTGCGGAAAATTCGCGGCTCGAGTTTTCTTGCTGATGTCTGGATCGGTCGCAATCGCATTTTGCGCGAAGCGAAAGTAATAGCTATCCGTCTGGGCGTTAAATTGGCTCAGTGCATAGTGCAATGCGTTCGGTGCAAAAGTGCCAGGCGTGACGTATATTCCCTGTGTATTGAGTGGCCCCAGGTCCATTTTATAGCGCGGGGGGCCGCTCCAGTTATAGGGAGCGGCGCATAGACCCAGCGCATAGGTGAGTGCGTAGTTGCCAATCAGTGGCTCGCTCTCAAAGTAGATGCCCACTTCTCGGCTGGCAAAGTAGGTATGCTCCATGAGCGTCAGTGTTGCGCGATATATCTCGACGGCCATTGTATCAGCCTCCTTTGCGGAACAGCGGACTCGATAAATCGGTCCCTACTTGTTGGTGACGGGATAGCCACTCTCGACCTCCCCTAAGAAGGTCTTGACGGTATCACCATTGCGGAACATCGCAATCGTTTCCTCGCGCACTTGTTGTAATGCTGCCCCGCGCACGACGATTGGTGTGCGACTCACCAACTCTCGCAACAATGAATCGGTAGCACTTTGCACGGCCTCAAGCACAACGCCATCCGACAACGGGAAATCTAGTTCATCGTTATTCCCCAGCAACTGATCGTAGACCACCTGCGTCAGTTCCAGATTCGAAAAGATTTCGGTGTCGCTAAACACAATTGCCGCCAGGATGTTGCGAATTTTGCCCATACGGCTGCTGATAGCCCCATAGCGGCTGCTTCTCAAAACGTTCGCAATCACGTATTGCAGCTCACCCACCGTAACATCTTTGAGCGTTTCAATATCGAGAAAATGTGTTTCCGGCAGTACAAACTCATCTTCATTGATAGAGGTAGAGGCTTGACCGGTAATCGGATTACGCATCGTCCCATTGTCAAATGTGGCGTTGAACGTGCGCCGATCTGTCACTTGCGCAACCGGCCCAATGGAGTAGGCATCCTCGGTCATCACACGGCTTTTTTGTGCCCCGCCACCGCCGACTGCGTAGCCATAGAGCATACAATCAATACACTTGCCACAGGGCGCATTCGTATTGAGCGAGCATACTTGCTCTGCCTTGTTCACAATCGCCATTTTAAGCATCGCGTGTTCGCGTAATATCTCACGCCCTGTCCTGCGCTCAACCGCTGTTTGCTTCCGTTTGCTGATAACGACCCGGCGCATTGACTTTGTATGCTCGACCCCTGCTGTTACCGTCTCTTTGACCAGTCCCTCGCCGCTTCCCTCCGTGCGGAAAATCGTCTCTGACTCTGTTTTACGGATAACCAGCAGGCTCACATAACGCCCCAGCGGAAAGTTGCTATACCTGGACAAGAGATACTCACTGTACTGGTTCAAGACGCTCAAATTACTGATAGTACTCATTGTTCTGTGTTCTCCTTCTGTTTTTCTGTACGTTTGCTAATTTTCTTCCATATCTCTGACAATCTCAGAGCAGTCCCTTAACGCTTATTTCTCCGCATCGTCGTCATATGCGCCATTAGATGCAACACCTACCGGTTCATTAGTACCTTTTGGTAATGCTTCGCGCAGATAGAACAAATAGGCACTGCGAATTAATCGCTCACGATTGAGCAACCGATTGACCTTTCCATGATGTGCCGTGTTGAGGACGCCATCGAAAAAGAGATCAACGTAATGATTGACCTTTTCTTGCTTGGTTCGCCCTGGCTTATAATCCGCCGGGGCAATCCGTTCCAAATAGTCAAAAATGAGTTCCTTTGTTCCTGCTCGTACCAGTTCCAACTCATTTAGATCATCCGGTGCCGGACAATGGTCTAACTCTTGCAGGATGATATCTAACGGTTTAAGCAACGAGTTCCGTTTGAATGATGTGCCGCGAATAGAGTTTTGCGCAGCATACGTAGCGACAATTTTGAGTTCTTGCATTCAAATGCTCCTTCTTCTATATTCCGTGTCAGGATAGTTCCACGAGTGATTGTAGGATAGGCGCGACCTGACGACTCAGGTAAATAGCATGTTGTTCCGGTGATGCTCCTTTCTCATGGGCGATTTTCTTCTCGATCAGGCGGTCGGCCTCGTAGTACAGAGCGAGCGGATCATCAGCAGCCGATACCGCGAAATCATGGGGAATAGCGTCAAAATCTCCCCCCTGGTAGTACAGCTTCTCCGCGAGGGTGTGCAGCTGACTCAGTTTCTTGAGCAGCATCTGGATATCGTTCGGGTCAAGACTGCTGGTGGGTAGGAGCCAACTCATATTGCGCGGCATACCTTCAACCATCAACACCACAGGTCTGTCGTCAATATATTCGTGTGAAAGATTGAGCGGAGGGACAGGTGAACGCGAAAGAATGGTCCTGCATTCAAACCAGCGTGTCAACACGACAGCTTTCTCTAAAGCCAGCAAAAATTGCAAACCATAGTTTTCCCCCGGCGCAATGATAGGCAGTACCGGTGTATTGCTCATCGTCTCTGAGAGCCTGGGTAATCCCAGCCCATTGACGCTTGTTCGATAGCCTTGAATGTCCATTTCTCCTTGCGAGCTTTCCAATTTGCGGAAGTATGTCTTCGTATCAATCAGGAATGCCGTGTGGTCGCTATCCCTCAAACGCTCGATACTGAACCACCATGCTCGTAACTCAGGCTGCGTAAAAAAGGCAAATGGGAAGAGGTGCAGGTAAAAAGTTGATTGCTCCATGCCCTGCTTATCTCGATGACTACGCCATGCCAGTTTTTCGAGAATGAACTGCATACGACAGGTATCACATACATTCCGTTTGGGGTCATACAATCCGCCGCCTTCCAGACGGTTGGAAAAACTCTGTACACCGATATTCGCCGGAACTTGCACTGACATCCACTCATTAGCTTTTAACGGGCTGCCACAGTAACAACACTGTTCATATTGCCGTTTCGCATTCGCATAGCGACGCAAACTATCGCCAAAGTCCATTGTTCCCACCGTAGTAGCCATTGCTGGTTGATCTGCGTGGCTATCCCACACCTGCAAGTTTCGCTTGAGATAATCAAAAATGTAAGTTGTATCAATTGCCTCTACAGCAGAAGCTGCCTCAGCGTGTGCAATATTCCCCTTACCCTTTTTGGCGTTCCCTCGCGTTGCCTCTTTAGCCTGCTGTTCTAGCTCGGCAATATCTGAGAGGGCCATCTCTTTCATAATGTCTATATCGAGCGGCGGCATATCGTATGCTATGAAGTAGCCGCGCCGAAACGTATCAATCAGTGCATAGATTGGATAGTTAACCTCTGGTAGTTGGAACAGGCGATAGATGCGCGTCCAGGCATCCACCTTGAGTGCTTTGAGTTGGTCCGCACGGTGATCCTCTAAAAACTTCCGGTATGCCGAAGCGAATTCTCCCCGTTTGAGGACGGTTTCATCCGTGGGCATTAGCCGTGTGCGTTCCCTCTGCAAGCGCAACACAGCTTCTTTGAGTGCGGCGCTATGTTTTGGATTGTTCAGCGCCTCATCTATGTCATTCTGTGCATTCGTATTGCGCAGGTCGCACCAATCCGGTTTATATTGCTTCTGGTAAACGAGACTCGTAATAACCTCAAAAATCTGTTCTGCTGTCGCTCCACTAGCGATAGCAGCGTCGTCCACAACAATACCAGGCGGTTTTGGCCTGATGAATTGTTTCAACTCATCCAACTGTACCTCAGCTAGCCGTTGTTGAATACGTCTCGCAACTTCGCGTAATGTCTCATCATCCCACTGGAATACCACCTGTTTCTCCAGCAGATAGTTGACTCCTTCGGGGTAGTACATTAAATCAATGCACTGCTTTTCACCGTAATGCTGGCGAAAGTACCGTACTATCTCGTTGTGCATCAAGTTCGTCAACAGGCCGCGCAATTCTGCCAATCGGTGACCGATGAAACGATATTGTTGCTCTTCCATTGCCGCATTGATATGTTGTAAGACGACATCCCGAATATGTGCCTCGTGTGAGTCGCGGAAATCACCTGAATGTGAATTGTCGGCTTTATCGGCCGCCTTCATCAAAAACTTTAAAGGCCCTTTCAAACGCCCCGGAGGTAAGAGACACCGGTTGATTTTTCTTTGATCGAACATCTGCGATGTCCCAGTCGCTGCTTCCTGATGAGCATGAGCCAGAAACACAATATCAGGCAAATACTTCTTCCATTCAGGAAAGAAACTTTCGACCGCCAGCTTTTCCAATTCAGCCTTGATATTCTCCTCAGTAGCCGCGTCCGCGTATTTAGCCTCTTTCCCATCGGCTCGCTTATCATACGGCGGTAGTTTGTTCATGTCATGAATGGTCAATGCCAGGAGGATACAACGCATCTCGGTCGCATCTAATGTTATAGCCGGGCGTAACTTCTCAGCAATTGAGATCAGGTCTATCACATGACCATAGTAACTTTGACCCTGTTTCGCCCCACGATCATGAATATACTCTTTGTAGCGACGCATTTTCCCACCGGCGACATAGCGTAAATATTCGCTGTAGACATCATTGGCGTCTTCTTCCTGTCCTGTACCATCTGCAAACTGTAAAAATCCAATATCAGCAGGCATAACTAATCTCCTCTGTTGCTTATTTCCGTGAACATCTTCGTGTATAGCGGGCAACGTATTTTTTATCCTTGCCATCCTCTCTCGCGATTTCTTGTACTCTTCCTCACTCCTTACATTTCCAATCATACCCGACCTTTGCGACACCGCATGTCGCAAAGTACCATATTTCCGTGAAATTCCCTCAACTGGTTATTTTTGGTAGATGTGGTACATTCTTTCCACCTCCTGACGCATTTTTTCGCGCAGAGCAGGTGGGCTGACAAGCTCTACCTTATCGCCGTACTTGTGGAGTTGTTGGATAATGCGCCACTCACTGTACGCTTTTGCGCGTACCAGCACTTTGCTGCGTTGCTTGCCTTGCTCGTCAACGTAGGCTTCTTCACGTTCACTGGTTTGCCAGAGCCAGCGTTGGCTGAGGCCGCTTTTCGCGATACTGCCGTCAATCCAGTACTCAAATTCTATGGGATATCGTCGGCGTTCCACGTCAATCATATCTCGTTCGGGCTTGATCGTATCGGGGTTGATGCGATCAATACGGTACTCCAACACCTTCTGCGACTTGTGATTGTAGCCGATGAGGTAAAGGTGTCCGTCCTGGTGGACAATATAATAGGGGTCTACATGCTCATGGTAAGTCTCTCGCTGTTGGAGCGAGGTATACCCAAATTGAATCTGCTTCCGCCGCGTGATGGTCCTCACAATGGTATCAATGGTTGCACGGTGAGGCAGATAATCCGTAACCATGTCAATGTTCAGGTAGACAAACGGCTTGCCTACCCAGCGTTCGAACTCCCTCTTTTGCTCAGGCGACAACGGAGCCACGAACCGTTCGATTAACTTCAGTATCTCTTCCGCGAAGGGACTGCGTAGTGATTGCTGCGGCAAAGGTTGCGCTGCATCAGCGCGTGTATACGTCGCGGGGTCTGCGAAGAGCGTATGCAACAATACCAGCGTATCAAGCTCCGTTTTGCTGAACGTGAACAGCGCGACAGGCCCTGAACCTTTCACCAGACTGTAACGAGCGGCATTCCCAACACCGGCTTTGTCTATCTGGTATCCCATGTTTTGCAGGAATCCCACATCCCGCGAAAACTTTTTTTCGTCGCTCCGAGATGAAAGGCTCTTCTTGCTATTCCCATCCTCACTCCTGTAATAGTCCTTCATCTTCTCCAATAACTCTTGCCGTGTGTAGTCTGCTGTGGTGAGATATTGCAGGAGACGCAGTATTCTTTCAGTCGTCTCATACTTCGGACCGGGGGTATCGAGCCATTTATCACCTGTTCCCTTTGTTGCTTTTGTTTCAATAAGGCCATCAGGAAAATGTTGATCTTCGGTAAAATCATCGGTGTCCATGTAGTATATTCCTTCACGTTACTACAATTGGGGTATATCGGACTTTTTTGATGAGGCCAGTATAGCATGATTGAGTTCTAATGGATAGTTTGTTCAAAGAATTATGATGGATAGTTTGTTCAAAGAATTATGAAGGAATTGTAATCTTGGTGAGTACCAGTGCAGAATATTACATAGTAAACCGGTACCCCACGCCCCACACCGTCACGATCTTATCGTTCAGGATGCCAAAACAGAGAGGAGTTCTCAGCGGCGAAAAGGCTAACCGCCACGCGGTTAGCCTTTTCGCCGCTGAGAACTCCTCTCTGTTTCTGAAGGATGTTATTTTGTCGGGTTTTCCGGCGGGCGTAGATCTTGCGGTTGCGTTGGATAGCGTGGCAAACCAACCACAGGCCCCAGTTCTCCTGTGGTAACCGGGAGACGCTGCGCTTTGCGTTCCAGAGCGAGATTGATCAAATCCACGGCACTATCCAGATCAATCACATTCGTATTGACCACAAGGTCATAAAGACGTGCATCTGACGGGTCACGCTGGTACTCAGCCTGTAGATAACGCGCCCTGTCACGATCTTTCGCCTGGATGCGTGAACGTGCCGCGTCCTGCGCTAATCCTTCACGCGACATCACGTACTGGATACGTCGTTCAAGTGAAGCCACGATGCGCACATGCAGCACATCCCGCCGTTGCGCCAGCAGCATCTGTGAGCCACGCCCAACAATCACCACGTTTCCGCTGTCAACTGCCGCCGTTACCACCTTATTCAATGCGTTCCGGTAATCGTACTCATTTGTTAGCAAGATTGGTGCGGTGGAGGCTTCCACATAGACTGGCGGTTGGATAGATTGCATGCTGATTAAGATGCGTGAGAACAAACTCACCGACCGTTCATCATGTTCTTCGGCATCAGCCTCACTCACACCCAACTCTCTTGCTACGCGCACCACGACTTCATGGTCAACCAGTCGCCACCCCAGTTTATGTGCAAGGCGGGCCGCGATTTCGCCGCCGCCGCTGCCATATTCTCGCGAGATGGTAATCGCTCGCATCTGAGCAATTGCGTTCTGTTCTTCACTCATGATGTCAATCTCCCTCTGTGATTGTCCAGCGTACCCGCGAGGGATACCCTGAACAGTTATTACATGCTATTGTAATCTTCTTTTGCCAGAGACGCAACAGCCCTGTTGCAAAGTTGCAAAGTCCAGATGGCGACCACAAGGGTACGCCATCTGGACTTGACAAAACGCAACATTTGCAGGTATATTAGTAAAAGGACTGTCACTACTCGTGAGCAGTCATTCTTGTATTGAAGACAGATGGAATTCACAAGGAGATGGCACCCATGACGCATACGCATAGACACGAACCCCTCAGCTTTATTATGCCTATGCTCACCCTTTCTTATCGCGTGCCTATGATTATGGCATACGGCGGGTTGTCGCTGTCCTCTCTACAGATACACAGATTGCTCAACTGAGCATACACACACCAGACACAGAAGGGGGCGCAGGCGACACACCTGCGCCCCCTTCTTATTGTTTTCTTGAAAGATACACGAAGCGCACTTGAGCAATGATCCCGATTGAAGAGGTGAGAGATGAATAATGATGTAACAGATGAACCTGCAAGAAAATTTTACATTACAACCGCGATTGACTATCCGAATGGGGAGCCGCACATCGGCCACTCATTGGAGAAAGTCTCTGCCGATGTTATCGCCCGCTATCACCGTCTGCTTGGAGACGAAACCTTCTTTAGTATGGGCGTTGACGAGAACAGTCAGCATGTAATCAAGGCTGCGCAGGCACATGGCGTTGATAACATTACCTGGGTCAACCGCATGGATGAAGCTTTTCATCGTGCCTGGAACGCGCTGGACATTTCCAACGATTACTGGATACGCACCACCGAGGAACGCCACGTGCGAGCCTCGCAAGAAATGTTTCGCCGGGCGCAACAGCAAGGTGATGTGTATAAGGCAATGTATTCTGGTTGGTATTGTCCCAACGATAACACATTTTATACCGCAGACGAACTGGTAAATGGGCGTTGCCCGAACCATCCTTCGATTGTGCCTGACTGGTTAGAGGAGGAAAACTACTTTTTCGCCCTCAGCAAGTACAGCGACCGTCTGCTTGCGCATATTCAAGCACATCCAGAGTTCATTGTACCCGCGAACCGGCGAGCGGAGGTGCTGGGCCTTATTCGTCAGGGATTGCGCGACTTTGCCGTCTCGCGTCTCGTGCGTCCAGGTATGCCTCAATGGGGTGTGCCGGTGCCAGGCGATGAGCAGCAGGTCATCTACGTCTGGTTCGATGCTCTGACGAATTACCTGACCGCCGTAGGTTTTCCCGACGATGTGCCGGCATTTGCGCATTACTGGCCCGCCGATGCGCATGTGATTGGTAAGGACATAACGCGCTTTCACTGTCTCTACTGGCCCGCGATGCTGCTATCGGCTGGTCTGCCCTTGCCCCGGCAAGTTGCTGTGCATGGTTTTATTACGCTGGAAGGTCAGCGCATCTCGAAAACGGCGGGCAACACCATTGATCCGGTTGAGCTTGTGACGGAGTTCGGTGTTGATGCCGTGCGCTACAACCTGCTGCGAAACCTGTCATTCGAGTCAGATGGCGATTTCTCGCGTACCAGTCTTCTTCGTCACTACAACGACGAATTAGCCAATGATCTGGGAAATCTGCTCAACCGCGACGTTTCTATGATAAAGCGCTATCGCAACGGCATAATTCCTGCTACTGGGCCACTTAACCCGGATGATACGGGCTTGCAACAGGTCGCCGCCGAGACGCTCACTCGTGCCGCCGCTGCGTTGAATGCCTGGGAAATCGGCAACGCGCTCAGCATCATCTGGAACTTCGTGCGCAAAACGAATCAATATATAGAAGTGCGCGAGCCGTGGCGTGTCGCAAAACGCCCGGAGCAACAGGACGAACTGGATACCATCCTATACTCGATTGCGGAAGCAATGCGCCTGATAGCCGTCTACCTGGCACCATTTCTTCCGTCAACAAGTAACCGTATACTCGACCAATTGAGTCTCGGCCCTGTAGAGCATGCTGCATGGGTGCGCAAGGGAACATGGGGCAGTCAAACGCTAACAAGTGTAGCCCCTGGCCGCTTGCTCTTCCCACGTATCCTGTAGAGGCCGGTTTACCGTGCCCAGCGCCGATTTATCGGCCTGTGCTCCAATTGCTGATACATTGATTTTTAAACGTATGGCCGATAAATCGGCGCTGGGCACGGTAAACCGGCCCCTACAGCGTTTCATCAGTAGTGGAATTAAATTGTTCAGGAGGAGGTCACAGATGTCAATTATTGAGGTTGATGGTTTAGCCAAAACGTTTAAAGTTCGTGATCGCGGTGCTGGTCTGGCAAACAGCCTGCACTCGTTTGTCGCGCCGCAGTACCGCACACGTGAAGCCGTGAAGCCGATTAGCTTCTCCCTTGAGCCGGGCGAAGTGCTGGCCTTTATTGGCCCGAACGGCGCGGGCAAATCTACCACCATCAAAATGTTGACCGGCATTCTGTACCCCTCCGGTGGTCACGCACAGGTACTTGGGCTGACGCCGTGGCGGCAACGGCGTGCGCTTGCATTTCATATCGCCTGTGTCTTCGGACAGAAGTCGCAGCTCTGGTACCATTTGCCGCCGCAGGATACCTTTAACTTGCTGGCACGTATCTACGAGCTAGACATGAACGAGTATCGCAAGCGGCGCGATTTCCTGATAGACGTTTTTGATATTCAGGATTACTTGCGCACGCCTGCCCGTAAGTTGAGCCTGGGTGAGCGTATGCGCTGCGAACTGGCGGCGGCTCTCCTGCACAAACCATCGGTATTGTTCCTGGACGAACCAACTATCGGGCTGGATGTCATCGCCAAGCAGCGTATTCGCGAACTCATCGGACATCTGAATATGCAAGAGGGTGTCACCGTCTTTCTCACGTCGCACGACGCGGGTGATATCGAGCAGGTCTGTCGCCGTGCCATCGTTATCAACCACGGTGAAATCATTCTTGATGGGCCAGTGGCGAAGATGAAACGCGATTACCTGAAAGTCAAAACAGTTGACCTGTTGCTGGAGGAACCAGCGCATACGTTGCTCAAAACCGATGCCGTCAGTGGAAAGCAGCGCCTGAGTATCCAACTGGCATCATCTATTCACGAGGAGATGCAGGAAACAGAGGGTGTGCAGGTGCTGAAAGTCAAAGGGCATGGTCTAAAATTGGAGATTGACACATCTCGCGCTCCCCTGGAGCCAATTATCGCCGCCATCATGCAGCATTGTCACATCCTCGATATGACCATTGCCGACCCGCCGATGGAGGAAATTATCGCCAAAATTTACGGCGAAGGAGGGAGTGATAATCGAGTTGTTGAGCATGTCTCGACGCTTCAAGCGTTGGCGGCAAACGAACAAGATATACCGTTGCCGGAAGGGAATAGCGTATGAGAAAAGAGTGGTCATAGTAGTGGCGACTCTTGTGGTCGCCATCGCCGATGAAGTGGTCGCCATCGCCGATGAAGTGGTCGCCATCGCCGATGAAGTGGTCGCCATCGCCGATGAAGTGGTCGCCACTACTGTGACCGCACTCTGGTAGAATTCAGAAAATAGAGAGGAGCGTCGCAGCATGAATGCCAGTATTGTCAATTCGAGACGTGGTATTCGGCAACGAATAAGTCTAACCGCGCACAAGTACATAGCCATATTGTACGTCAGCATTGTCAACAACCTGACGTACATGGTGGAGGTGGTGTTCCGTTCGGTTTTCCTGATTATATTCGTCTACATATTCCTGCAATTGTGGACGGTCACGTATGCGAGTCGTAATCTCTCGTCACTGGGTGGTTTTCGCATCAGTGATATGATCTGGTACCTGGCAATGACCGAGACTATCGCGCTTTCTCTGCCTCAGTTGACGCGGCAAATTGATATGGAGGTGCGTTCGGGCGAGATTGCCTACCTGCTGGGGCGACCGTGCAGCTATGTAATGTACCGTTTCGCGCAATACTTCGGTGAGCGCATCGTGCGTCTTGTGATGAACACTATCGTCGCGGGCCTGATTGCTTTCATCTTCGTTGGGCCACCGCCTTTCACATGGCAGGGGCTTGTAGCGTGGCCGCTCGTCCTGTTGTTCGCAATCAGTATCGAGTATGCCATCTACTTCAGTGTTGGTCTGCTGGCTTTCTGGACTGAAGAGACGGCCCCGTTTTCTCTGGTGATCAATCGTCTTGCCATGATTTTAGGTGGAATGCTGGCACCACTGGAGATATTGCCGCAACCGATACGCGGCATTGCCCAGGTATTGCCATTCAGCGCCATCTATAATGGCCCGGCACATACGCTGATACGCTTTAACCTGGGACAATTTGGGGCGCTACTGCTGCAACAGAGTATCACGCTGGCGATAAGTTGCGCTGTTCTAGCTGTCATCTACTGGCTGGCAACCAGGCGAGTAAGTATTAATGGAGGGTAGCAGGAGATGAGCATACAACGCTTTTGGCGCACATTGCGCTTTATCGGCGCGTACACTGCCGCGAATGTGCAGGCGGCCATGGAATATCGCATCTCCTTCTGGATGCAGATACTGACGATGGTTGCCAACGATGGTCTCTGGCTCTTTTTCTGGTATACCTACTTTCACCAGTTCCCGCTGGTGCATGGCTGGCAGAACACTGATATCGTTGTCATCTGGGCTGTAGCCGCCTGCGGTTTCGGTCTCAGTGTGGGCATTTTCGGCAACGCGCCAAAGCTGGCTATTCTTATCATGAACGGTGGGCTTGATGCCTACCTGGGCATGCCTCGTTACGTATTGTTGCATGCCAGCATCTCGGCATCCGATCCAACCGCGTGGGGCGACATCTTGTTCGCGGTCGGCTCGTTCCTGGTGCTTGTGCGCCCTAACCCATTGCAAATCGCTCTGTTCATATTACTTGTGCTGATGGGTGCGTTCATCTTTACCGCGTTCACCATCATCTTCTGTTCGCTCGCTTTCTTTGTGGGCAACACCGATGGCCTGGCGCAACAACTGCGCAACGCGCTGATAACTTTTGCTACCTATCCGATGAACCTGTTCAGCGGTGTTGTGCGCTTGATGCTCTTCACCGTGATTCCAGCGGGTTTCATCTCGTTCATTCCGTTGCAGTTGTTGCACCAGTTCACATGGCCGCTCTTAGGTGGTATGATTGGCTTCACTGTTCTGATCGTCTTACTGGCAGTAGCCATATTCGAGTATGGTTTGCGCCGCTATGAAAGCGGCAACCTGATGGGTATGCAAAGCTAAATACGCAATAACAAAAAATTTGGAGGATACATTGTGAAATCTGTAATTGAGGAACTTCAGCAACGGGGCTTTATTGCCCAGATGACGGAGAGTGGTCTGGAAAAAGCTGCGTTAAACGAAACGCTCATCGTCTACCTGGGCGTTGACCCGACAGCAGCAAGTATGCATCTGGGTCATCTTGTCCCTGTGATGGGTCTGGCGCACTTCCAACGCTATGGGCATAAGGTCATCGCGCTCGTCGGTGGTGGCACTGGTCTGATTGGCGACCCCAGCGGACGTTCAACCGAGCGCCAGTTGCTCTCAGAAGAGGTCGTAGAGGAGAATGTACGTTGCCTGAAAAACCAGTTGTCGCACTTTATGAGCTTTGAGGGCGAGAATCCGGCCATTATGGTCAACAACAATGATTGGCTCTCGGAGTTCAAATTGATCGATTTCTTGCGCGATATCGGCAAGTACTTTACCGTCAATACTATGCTGGCGAAGGACTCTGTGCGTTCGCGGCTTGAAGACCGCGAGCAGGGCATATCTTTTACCGAGTTCAGTTACATGTTGTTGCAAGCCACCGATTACCTGCAATTGCATGATATGACAGGCTGCAATCTGCAAATCGGCGGTTCCGACCAGTGGGGCAACATCACAGCGGGCGTTGACCTGATTCGGCGTATGCGTGGTGACGCCGTGCATGGTTTGACCTTCCCTTTGCTAACCAAGTCGGATGGAACAAAGTTCGGCAAGAGTGAAAGCGGTGCTATCTGGCTCGATCCCAATCTGACATCGCCTTACGAGATGTACCAGTACTGGTTGAACGTGGACGATCGCGACGTGATACGTCTCCTCAAAATCTTCACGTTCCTGCCATTGGAGCGTATTGCTGAATTGCAGCATGAAGTGGAGGAACACCCGGAGGCTCGCGCAGCACAGCGCGTCCTTGCCTGGGAGTTCACCGCCCTGGTTCACGGCAAAGCAGTTGCCGATGCCGTGCGCAAAGCCTCTAATTTCCTGTTCGGCAGCGACCCATCAGAACTCGACACCCGTGCGCTTGAACACGTCGCCACCGCCGCCCCGGTTACAATGATAGACAGAAGCCGGCTTGAAGACGGCTTATCCCTTGATGAGGCCCTGACCATGGCTGAACTGGCGAAATCCAAACGCGAAGCTCGCCAACTGCTCAATCAGGGCGGCGTCTACGTCAACAATCAGCGTTGCAGTCCCGAAGATAGGGTCTCCACGGAGAACCTCATCCTCGATAAAGCAGTACTATTGCGCGTGGGCAAGAAAAAATATGGCTTATTGATGGTACGGTAAAGAAATTTGCACACAACACATGGGCAAGCTGTCGGCTTGCCCATGTGTTGTGTGCAAATTTCTTTACAACCAGGTCTTGCGCAGCACGCGCAGCCAGTTTTCGTGCGTGATTTTGCGTAGTGTCTCTTCATCGTAGCCATGTTCGCGTAAAGCGGCAATGAATCTGGGTAAGCCAGTAACATCTCCTATCTCATTGGAAATTGTCGTGCCGTCAAAGTCGGAGCCGAAGCCGACGCAATCTACGCCGAGATGTTCAATCAGGTAGTCCATGTGGCGTACCATGAAATCAAGCGGCGTATTCTTATCGTTGCTCCCATCGTCACGCAGGTCATGCACGGAAAAGTTCAGCCCCACCATACCCTCCGATTCACGGATAGCATCGAGTTGCTTATCTGTCAGATTGCGTGTCGAAGGACTGAGCGCGTGTGCATTGGAGTGCGTCGCCACCAACGGTTTCTCTGTCAGCGCGGCAACATCCCAAAAGCCTTGCTCATTCAGATGTGAGAGATCAAGCAGAATACCCAAACGATTGCAGGCCCGTACCAGTTCCCGCCCGGCATCGGTGAGACCAGGGCCAGTATCGGGTGAGTGTGGAAACTTGAACGGCACACCATGAGCGAAAGCGTTTGGCCGACTCCACACCATGCCGAGCGAACGTAATCCTGCTTGATAGAAGACTTCCAACGCATTCAAATCGGTATCAATCGCCTCGGCACCCTCGAAATGCAGCACTGCCGCGAGTATCCCATCACGCAAGCATTGAGCCAGTTCATCGGCTGTGCGTACTACCCGTAGCTGTCCTTCCGACTCCCTTTCCAGTCGGAACAACAGCGCCATCATCGCGATAGCTACCCCTTGCGCGTAAGCATGCTCGACCGGTGGAGACATGCGTACTTCGTAGCCTGTTGGAGAGGCAATCAGGTTCTTTTCTGGTTCGCCTGCCACTGATGGAGAAGGAACGAAAATGGCAAAGAAGCCGCCGCCGAAACCTCCCTCTCGTGCCCGTGGCAGGTCTATATGACCTGTATCACTGCGCGTAAAGAACGAGCGTCCCTTGCCTCGCGTTGAAAGATGCAGGTTCAGCAACGTATCATTGTGACCATCAAAAACTGGTAACATCAATTTCTCTCGCTTTATAGATACTCTTTAAACCAGTCCAGCACGCGCTCTTCCAGATCAACCAGGTGGGCGCGTTCCCTCGGTCCATGTCCTTCACGCGGGTAAATCACCAGCTCGGTTGGTACTTGCCGTTCACAGAGCGCACGGTACATTGCATATGCCTGATTGACCGGAACGCATTCATCCTCGGCACCATGCAGAATGAGCGTCGGTGTCGTTACACGCCCGGCATAAGTGATGGCAGAATGCTCCCGGTAGATATCGTGCCGTTCAAGTGGGCTGGTTCCAAGAATACGCATATCCCAGTCGGAAATGTTCGAGAGCGCGTGGAAATCGTGAAAATCGCTGACACCCGCACCCATCATTGCCGCCTTAAAGCGTGTCGTCTGCGTTATCGCCCACGCCGTCATGAAGCCGCCATAGCTCCATCCCAAGATACCCACACGGTTGCCGTCTACCAGTCCCTGCTCGATCAGGTAATCCACGCCGTGCATAATATCCTGGAAATCTTTCCCGCCGGCGTCATGCAAAACCGCATCGGAGAACGCTATGCCGCGTCCCTGGCTTCCCCGTATATTTGCACGTAGCACTGCATAACCTGCCGAGGCCAGCAGTTTGGTCAGGAAACCGCCCCAATCGTCAACCCACGCGGCAGATGGCCCGCCATGCACATTCACAATCAATGGTGGCGGTGTATCGCTACTATAATTTAATGGGTGCGTCAGAATCGCGTCAATCCGCCAGCCGTCAACGCTCTCATAGCTGATGCGCTGCGTCGTAGGAATCGCCATTATCTCTTCCGTCAGCCGATTCAACCATGTCAGCCGTCGCCATGATATCGAAGGCGTAGATGTATCGCTATTTGCCAGTTGCCCAAAGAACACATCAAATGCTATCTGCGGCGTTGTATGGGTTGTGACGAGGCATCGCATATCCTCGGTTGCGGAAAAGCGTGGGCATGGGTGATCGCCCATTGTAAAGTCTCCATCGAGCAACGTTGTCGTGCCATCAATTGCGTTGAGTATACCAAGCTGGTGCGTAACTCCGCTCCAGCAGGCATAAAGCAAACGTTGCCCATCTGGATACCAGCGGCACCAGCTATAGCAGACGGGCGCACCTGGCGTCAGGTTGCGGACATCACCGCCTGCCAGAGGTACCGTAAAAATTTCGCCTCCAACGAGTCCCCGGTCGCTCCACTCGCCCGAAATATAGGTGATATGCGTGCTATCGGGCGTCCATGTAATCGTGGCAGCCTGTCGCGTCAGGTGGGTTATTTGTCGTACCGCGCCTCCACGTGCGGAAACGACGCCAACCTGTCCCCTGTACCAGTCTGTCTCATCCGGCCCCAGACTATAGTACATGGCGATATGCTTGCTGTCGGGCGACCACGCATATTCCCACACCGTCAAATGAGCAGGTGTCACCGGTTCAGGTGTATCATAATCAGGCCGTATCGTCCACAGTCGCATATGTCGCCCCGGCTTAATGACCAGTGGATCGCTCTCCGGTTCCTCGCCATCCAATGAAAGAAACGCAAGACGACTCCCATCTGGTGACCACGTGAGGCCACTCACGCCATTAGGCATCCTGCAAACCTGCTTTGCCTCGCCACCCTCTGCCGGCATCATATAGACCTGTGGCTTTACCTTCTCGCCCTCTTCCTTGCCGATAAACGCAATCCGCTTGCCATCCGGCGACCAGCGCGGCGCAAAGGTATCGCGTATATTCTTTGTTAAAGGTTCTGCTTCTCCGTTCTTCGTCCCAACAGTCCAGACGCGCATTCGCGGTTTCTGCTGCTCCAATATACACTCATAGACGACAAATGCTACTCTCTGCCCATCTGGCGAAAGATTGACATCCAACGGCAAACGAGTATCTACCAATGAGCCAGGCTTAATGAGAATGCGCCCGCCAGCCATTATACTTGCGCTCTCTGTCGTCTCTGTCGCACTGGTCACTTCTTCCTGTGCGATAATATGTTCTACTTCGCTCAAAATAAAATCTCCTGAATTGTAAGTAATATGCGGTTGTTTGTTCTTTAATGATACCACCCAACAGGAGTTTTGGTCATACTGAGCAGGAAGTATGGCTTTCCATGATATACCGTTGCCACATATACATCGGGAGCGGAATAGAATGGTTGAAATTGTTGGTAAACTTATGAACCCCACGCAAAGGTACCACATTAGTTGCTTGTATGTTTGCCATTATGGTTATGTTAATGCATGGCATAGAATTGGTTCACTCCTGGTCTTTTTCGGAGTTGCTTCTGGTCAGCTCCTCCGACTGATGAGGCTTGGTATTTCTACCAAGTAAATAGCCCAGAGCGAGTAAAACTAATCCAGTGGCAAGGCCCAGCCAGAGAATATTCTCGCTCCCATCCCACGTAACAACGTTTCCCAGGAAAGTTACGGCAAGTAAGACGGTGATTACACCGAGAAGCTTTCCCTTTAGATCGTCGAGGTCAGTAATCACAAGCCAGTCTGGCGTAACGATCCTTTTATCAATGAAGAGTTCGTAGAGGCCTAGAGAGACGATGTAGAGTACGGTACCCAATAGGAGCAGGTCTATTATCTCAATAAATTCGACCGAAAAATACTTTGCCTCGGCTATAGTATACTGACTGGATGCAAACACTGCATAAATAACATGTAAGACAGTTAAACCGCCATAAATGAGTAGAGCAACTGCAGCTAAGAAGGTAGCGAGTACAGCTATGATAATCAGGTAACGACTACTGGCTAGAATACGTCGAAGCATGGGAGTGTTCTCCTTCAAGACTTTTCTAGATTATTCAAGGTTTTCTAGATTATTATAGTATACGATGTTCACGTTCGCCGTTCAGGTTTCATCACCAGTGGCGAAAGGTCCCATCTACTGGGAAGGTTTGCTCCGCTTCTCTCGTTGCAATGCCCGGATTAGGACCCGAGCAATTCCTTGGATGACCAATTTGCCATGAGAAGCGCGGCAATCACCCCAATATCTATCAGGGCTCCGAACACCATGTCAAACCTCCAGAAGAGCAGGATCATCACCAGGGAGATGATCGAAGCCGACACGGCCAGTACCTTCCACAAGGACAGATGGGCAAACAGGGCCACCCCAGCAGCCATGAAAACGAGCAGGGTCACGATCGACAGCACCATGCCAATGGTGTGGATGGCGCTGGCACTCAGGCCAAGGCTACCGAGCAACCAGGGGTTCTCAGATGAACTCGTATCCCAGCCGGTAGGTAGGGTCCAATGGGCAACCCCATGGATAATCAGCAATAAGCCGATGATGATACTTAGTAGGATACTCCACATGTCATTTCTCCTCTTTACCGTTTTATCCGACATAATTTGGTTACTCTCAAGTAACCTTCCAAAGCAATCTTTTCAGTGGAAGGATAGCACAGAGATCTCACAAAGACGTCAAAAAATCCTGCCTCACAATCACTTACCTATCACTACGGGAGAGCCAGTGTCATTCGTCTAATAACTAATTGGACAGACAACATGCTTTCCTGCGAACGGATGTCGAGTTTCACGGAGATAGAGTATTTATCAACAAAGAAGGATAGCATGTGTTTCTCAGTCACTTCTCCATCATCAAGCTTCTTCTTTATTATGGAAGCGCAAGCCTGATGGGAGGTGGGCTGCTGCGGCAAATGCCGCATCAACATTGTTGTTTTCTGCAAAGAGGTCACTAAATAACTGGGCGGCATCAGCCTTACTTTCTTCTCCCAGATCGTCCCTGAAAAACACTTCTTGAGCGCACTCGATCAAATCTTGAACGGCGCGTTCACATTGGTAGTACGTGAGCGTGACCCAATCAATCTCCGTTCGTCCATATCCCTGAAAAAACGCGCCTGCTTCTGGTCCCTTGACAAAAATAAAATCTCGCTCTTTGGGGGCTAGCATTACATCGTCCCAATCAATCACAAACATGTGGTCGGCCGGGTCACGTAAAACATTATTTGCATGCAAATCTGCATGACAGATAACGTATGGGAGTGTTTCCCTCTGTAGTACACTTGCCAGTTTTTCCATGTAGGTAAGCAGCGTGTGAATCGTGGGTTGATGTGCTATCCAGCACGAGAGAAGAGCGTACTCAACCTGGTTGTTGCCCGGAGAACCTGCCATTTGTGTTTCAAAAGCACGAGCCCAGCGAGCGTACTCTGTTGGATCAAATGTCTCTTGTCGCAGTAACTGAAAGCCAGAAGGCGGCAACAGGACCTGGTGAATCTGTTTGAAGATCGCTCCCACTTCCTGCCAATTCTCATCCGTCATGCCCAGGTGAAGGCCGGTATCCCCAGCGATAAACTGATACACGATCACCCTCCAGTCGCCGACCTGGGTCCACAGGGTGTGACTCTTCGTGGCAAGAGGAGCCACCACTGCTGTTATTCCCTGATCCCTGAGATAGCGAGGAACAAGACAACTTGCTTCATAGAATGATCCCGACTTTACTTTGAGGAAATAGGAATCTCCATGCTCACATAGCACATGATATACTCCCGCCCTGGTGTCAAGTCCCAGAGGAAGAAATTCAAGCCTGACTGCTGATATCTCATACTGTTCCTGTAAACAGGCGCGAAGGAGGTCTTCTGGAATATTTAGTTTTTTACGCATAGCTCCGTCATCTCATCCTGTTTTCCTATATTCCATAAAAATCTCATTTTTTGTAGAATACAGATGTGCGTTGGCGATTTCTGGAAGGTGGAGAACCGCTACCTATCCACAACAGCTACTTCTTGCAAAAGTTTTGTGAAGTCCTCGCCTAACAATTCTTCCAGGTAAGGAGTGACGTTCCAGAAGTTTTTGAGTTCCTGGTATTCGCGCACAAATCTGGGATCGCCAACTTTCAGGGATTTCACCGCTCGTATCATCAGGTTTTTCGCCGTATGTTCGCTGGAGACAAACTGCACGACATCTGTCTGGTAGCCCATAATGCGCAGAATCAAGGCGCGGAAGGTATCGGTCAGAATATCGCCGAGGCGCTCTTTCAAGATGCTGTGCCGTTCGACCGGTGCAAAGGGATTGGGTGCAGGTTGATGATCGAGTTGCTTTTGCAGGTGATGCTGGCAACACGGAGCGCTAATAATCATTTTGCTCTGCCATTTTATGCCCTGAGCCAGTGCCTCATCGGTCGCGGTATCGCAGGCGTGGAGGGCCAACACGATATCTGGCGGCACTTCCGGCTGAAAATCTATGATACTGGTCGTTTGAAACGTGAGATCACTCCAACCCAGACGCAAACTTTTCTCAGCATGCCGCGTCAAGAGTTCATTATTGACATCAATGCCGGTTAATTGGGTCGGGATGTGTAGTACACTGTTGAGGTAATAATAGAAAGCAAACGTCAGATAAGCGTTGCCGCAGCCACAATCTACCACATGCAAAGGCGATGTGTTGAATGTTTCCAATGCGCCAGTTTGCTGCACAAGCTTCAAGAACTCATTGATCTGCCGGAACTTACTCTGCATATCAGCCCGAATTCTGCCATCTTCCGTCATAATGCCAACCGCTTTTAGAAAAGGAGCGGCATCGTCGGCGCTCAATAGCACGTTCTTTTGGCGATCATGGGACAAATTTGTTGCCTGTGGTTGCTTCACCATCTTAGCATTGTGAATAATAGCCTTCCCTTTTTGCGTGATAGTAATATCTAGCATGTTATACGTCGTTTGTACATGAATGTTTCTAAACTCAATCGCTAACAGATTATCGAGCATTTCCGCGGCTTCATCGTCCCGGTAGTTCTTTGTAATGTCTTTTTTCGCATCAAAGTACGAAAACTGCAAATGCTTCTTGCCCTGCACCAGCACTGGACGAACAATCACTTTTATCCATGGCACTGTTTTATCTCGATGTTGACCACTGAAAGTAGCCTTTATAAAATCCTCATCGTTCAGCGACTCTGTAGGGACAGCTTCAGCCCGTCCACCGAAGATATTTTTTCTAATAAGCTGTTTATAATCAGTCGTTACCACTTTGTTATTCATTTTCTCCCAACAAGTATATGATGTACTTCATTCTATCCCAGACTCCTCTATTGTATCAAGCATAGCAGGATTGTAGGGGCGCAATTTATAGCGCCCAGGGCACGAGCGGCAGCGATGTGACAGTCTGCCCGTATCCTGGGCGCAATGAATTGCTCACTATTACAGATCGATAGCGGTCAAACCGTGCATACCGAGAGCAAACGAGATTTCACCACCATGGTGCAAATCATGTTCGATCAGATGCCAGATGACCCATTGCCGCGTAAAGGTTGCTTCCTCTCCATTCTCGTCGGTATCATGGAAAACCTCGTCTAAATCGGCAATCGTCCAACGATGAAGAGCATCCTGGATCACCTGCCACGTCGTTTCCAGTCCACTGACCAGTTCGGCGCCAGATTGATCAGGCTGATCTGCATCATTCCGTGTATGGAGTGGAACGAGATTTTCGTCGTTCTCCTTTAGTACATAGTACAGCCATCCGGCGCGTGCCCCAATGATATGTGCCGCATTGCTGCCAATGGAGCGCAGATGTGGCACGACACGTAGAGTAAGCTGTTCAGGCGAAAGCGGAGCCACGGCATGGACCAGTTGTTGCTGGTAATTATCCCAACCTTTGTAGAAAGGTGCGAGCGGAAAACTATGTTCGGTCATGAATATTTCCTCATTTCTTGTTTGCTATAAATGTCGTCAATCACTGTACTAATCCCTCCTCAGATTGATGGCGCAACGGGATCAAATCTGGGTCAGTGAGCGATAACTCCTTGAATTGCGGAGCGAGCGTTAACGCTTGCTGCAAGGTTGTGGAAGCCTTTTCCAACTGAGCATGAGTCGCGTAAAAGCAAGCCAGATTGTAGAGGACATACCCCTTCAGGAATTCCGGCGCCTCGGTGTGGACGACTCTCCTGGCCCAACTTTCGTAGACGTATGTCGCTCGTGTGGCATCGTGACGGTCGAGATAGTACTGAACCAGATGCTGCTCGGCATGCTCGTAGCAATTGCCCATGAAGGCCGTATACAACGGCCATCCATCGGGAATCCAGTCGAAGCGATTGAAGGCGGTCAAATCTTCTTCTGTCAGTTGCTCAACATGTGTAATCAGCGCGGTGTAAACTTGTTCAGATTCAGCGAGTACCTCTGACCAGGGACGTTCCCTCTGCTCCTCAAAGACGACAGGATTGAGTCGCTCAAAGTCTTCAGCACCGGGTGGTGTCTCGTGATGTAGGATGGCTGCCAATTTGAGTACGAGGCGCTGACACCAGAAGGTTACATGGGCCACGTGATCTTTGGCAGACCAGTAGTCTGGTTCGCCCATGGCAGTATATTCTGTAGGGTTCAACTCCTGCAGGAAGGCGTCCTGAGCGAGGTGAGCCTGGTGCAAGAGATCGAGAAGGATAGGTTTAAAAGGATGTGCGGTCATGAATATTTTTCCTCACTTCTTTCCTATTAAGGCAGAGCAAGCTACAAGGCATGGATTGCCCTGAAATGTGATCACTGGAGACGGTAAAAGTGGAGGTGATGCACCCGGATGGGCAAACGCAGTGGATGAAATTTGTCAACCAGAAAGTTTGCGGCTTCGAACGCTATGCAAGAAGTGTGAAAATCTGCGGATATGCCAAAAACCGCTGCGAATTCATACGTTCGCGAGGCAACATATCACATACATAGCCGTCGGGTTGCATGGCCTCTTTGAGATGAATCTTTTGTCCATACATTTATCCTCCTTTCAGCTATGAAGAACGCTATTCAATGGACTGAGTATACCATAGTGTTCAGCATTTTACAATCAATTTCATTGACGAAAACAGCCATCGGATAGGCTCTAGAGCGTAAACCATTCACCCGGCAAAGCAGAACCCAAAATGTGCATATCTTTCACGAAATTGCGTACAAACGATGCAAGCTCCTGAGCCATACTACTCCTCTCAGGAGAAACATGTGTAATCAGTAAATAGACTACCGCTTGCTCAGGGATATTTTTCATAGCGCCCTGAGTACTTGTCATAAGACGCGCAATACGTTGAGGTGTCAGAATATCGCCTTGCTCTATCCCCAGAGCGGCAGCAATCCGTTCTGGGCGATGGGCAATATCGGCATTGAGGGGTTGATTGATAGCCTCAGCGCTTATGACCAGCAGCGCACCATTTGTTTGTAGTGGCATAACAGGCTCATACTCTGCCGGGGCCTTAATCATGCTATGGCGTGCGCCGTCGGCCTCGACAATGACAACATCGGCACCGCTTCTTTTGAGCAATTCATACGGCTGGTCAGGTTGTATGCTCCCTAACTTTCCGGCAGCGATAACTTTCCCGGCAACAGTGACACGGCGATGCTGTTGCCAGGTATTATTCACCATTTTGAGCATGTTTGGAGTTGCAGTGGCAACAATCAGTGTATCAGTTTCCCCTTGCCGGGGAACGTAGATATTCGTGGTGGTTGTCGTGACAACACGATTGCCACGCTGTGCCAGCTCTGCCGCCAGAGTATACATCGTAGTTGTTTTGCCGCCAGCCCCCACAATTGCGATGAGTGGACGCGGCGGTAAAGTTAGCAATTCGGATAGCAAGTGCGTCATGATATTCCTCTACAATACACGTGGCAATGTCTCGTTCAAAGTCTATCAGATTGGTCAACTGCCATTTGTGATAGTGCTGATTGTGATAGTGCTGATTGTGATAGTGCTGAGAACATTCATGCCGTATTTGTGATGAAGCAGAGAGAGGAATGTCGTAAGTTGTAGCATGTAGGAACTGAGTAACAGTTTGAAATAGAAAGCAGGTAAAACAATGCAGCCACAAAAACATGAACCACGACGATATGGTTTCTTTCGTGGTTTCTTCAGGCTACTGATTTTTGTCATAGTTTTCGCAGAGATTGTCTTCTTTATCTCCATTGCCTTTGCCAGAGCGATGCATCAAAAGGAATTGGGCGAGAAGATACGTAGATTTAATCACCGAAGGTTGAACCCACTCACGCTTCGTATAGCGGGAAACCGCTTACAAATATACGCACGTGTAAAGCATGTTGGGCGGCATACAGGTAAAGAATATGCCACACCTGTGATAGCAAGGCCTCTTGATGATGGCTTCGTCATTCCATTGCCCTATGGTAGTGACGTTGATTGGTGTCAAAATGTCATGGCCGCCGGGACATGTACCTTGCTCTGGAATGGGCAGGAATACACGCTGGAGAAGCCGGAATATATACACCCATTAAGCGCACTGGTTGCTTATCCATTAATACAGAGACTCATCTTTAAGGGTGGCGGGATTGAGAAGTACCTCATGTTGCATCAGAAGCAAGAAGTCCCTGCAAAGGTGTTAACCAGCGTGTAGCAACACTGTTGTAATTCCACAGTTAAGTATGATGTACCATCAAATACTGGAAGGAAGCCGTAGACTTACGGCCTCCTTCCAGTGTTTGCATCAAAAATTTCAGCTAACGGTAGTTATTCGGCATCCCCGAAGATGGTGTAATGCCAACCCTTGCGAGCCTGACCATCCAGTTCGATCATCACATGCTTGATCTGGGTGTACTCGTCAAAGGAGTACATGGACATATCCTTACCCACGCCGCTCTCTTTATAGCCGCCATGCGGCATCTCAGAAGTCAAGGGCAGATGGTCGTTGACCCAGACGGTGCCAAATTGCAATGTGTTCGCGGCACGCATCGCCTTGAAGATGTCGGTCGTCCAGACGGAGGCGGCAAGACCGTACACGACATCGTTGGCTTTTTTCAACACCTCTTCCTCAGTCGAGAAGCGACAGACGACGACGACGGGGCCGAAGACTTCGTTCTGCACAATCTCGGCATCATTGCGGTCTTCCGCGATAACGGTTGGCTCGAAGAAAAAGCCTTTTTCCAGGCCCGCAACAGTGGCACGTTTGCCGCCAAGTACGATGTTCGCGCCATTGCGCAACGCACGCTCAACGAAGCCCTCAACTGTGGCGCGTTGTGTAGCCGAAATTAACGGTCCCATATCGGTACTCTCGTTGGCAGGATTGCCCACGCGGATTTGCCGCACTTTGCTGAGGAACGAATCCATGAAGGCATCGTATACGTTGTCTTGCACGTAGATACGAGTCGCCGCTGTACAGTCTTGCCCACAGTTGACATAACCACCGACGACCGCGCCATTGGCTGCGGCTTCAAGGTCGGCATCAGCATAGACAATAAATGGCGCTTTACCGCCAAGCTCAAGATGAACATGTTTGACGGTATCGGCACCTGCACGCATGATGTGTTTGCCGCTCTCGGTGCTGCCCGTCACCGAAACCATGTTGACCTGCGGATGGCTGGACAATGCCTGTGCCACGCCGGGGCCACTGGTAATGATATTGAGAACTCCAGGAGGTAGACCTGCCTCCACTGCAAGTTCCCCAAGTTTGAGCGTAGTCAACGGCGTCTCGACCGATGGCTTGAGAATAACGGTATTACCAGCCGCCAGCGCCGGACCAATTTTCCAGGCTGCCATCATTAAGGGATAGTTCCACGGAGCCAACGAGGCCACTACACCGACGGGCTCGCGGCGAATAATGCTGGTGTGACCGCCGGTATATTCGCTGGAAGCAGTACCGGCAAGATGCCGGGCCGCACCAGCGAAGAAATGCAGGTTGTCAATCGCGAACACGATATCGCTATCACGTGCCAGCTTAATCGGTTTACCGGCATCCTGCGATTCTAACTCTGCCAGTTCTCCGGCGTGTTCCTCGATCAGCGAAGCCAATTTCTCCAGGATCGCGGAGCGTGAGCCGTGCGGCAACTTTGACCAGCGTCCGTCGTCAAAAGCTTCACGGGCGGCAGCAACGGCACGATTGACATCTTCAACGCTGCTTTCAGGCACACGCGCAATCGGTTCGCCGGAAGCAGGCCCAATAACGTCAACAAACTTGCCTGAGCTGCTGTTGACGAATTCACCATTAATCAGTAATTTGTATTCAGCCATGTAAATAGCCCCTTTCAGATTGTCTGAAATAACGAGACTTCGTAGCAATACCCGCTTAATGCTTCGATATTCGTATCGTTTCTCTGAAATATGTACGAAATTGTTGTAAGCGGGTCAATATGCTAACGGTATTTTACCACAAGAACAGTGGTTGTGGCGCGAATTTTCACGACACAACCACTGTTCTTGTTTCCGTCACATGCATGTCATAGCGTGCCAATTCTTTGAAGAATGGTTCGACGGGAACACAGAGTTCGGGACCGAAAGCACCACGATGCGTAATCTCGCCAGTTGCCAGCATGTGGCCTGCGATAGCAAGCGGCACACCAGTATCAAGTGCGCCCGCGCCAATACCCCAGCGCCGGTATGGTAGGACAATCACCTGATTGGTAATCTCTACTGGTTGCCCTGCGGCTGCACCACTGGCGACAATACGCAACACATCGCAATCCTGCGGCTCGACTTCTTCGACAGGGGTCATTTCAAGTAAACGCGCCAGCACTTCGCGGGGAGAAACTTTTCCGCCGAGCATGTTGATTGGTTCGTCACTGCCAAACCCCAGGTCTACCAGAAACTTGAGTTTTGTCAGGAAATCGGTCGGGAAGGCGATTTTGAACGAGACGTAGCGAATGCCCTTATCGTGAAACGAGAGTGGGAAGGTGGCGCATTCGGAGTGCAACGAGTAAATCGCGGTAGCGCGTCCGACCGGCAAGGGAAAAATAATCTCTTCCTGGCCCGAAAGTGGCTGCTGCGGATGCCACGAGCCATCCTCAAACACCATTGGCTGTTTGGTAAACTCGTCGAGAATGGTGCGAATAGAGTAGGGCGCGACCAATGGGGCTGTCGAGGGCGTGTCATCACCGCAGCCTAATTGCACTTTGATGCTATCCACGCGGTCAAGTTTGTCCACCGCGGCACGTGCCAGGACGTTGGTGATACCTGGAGTACCACCCATACCCAGAATTGCGGTAATGCCTGCCGCTGAGGCCTCGGCATGCAGTGCCAGCAGTTTGCGCGACATGTGGAAGAGTCCGCCGAGGTCGGCATAATGCACTTTCTCCGCAATGCAAGCTCGCAGAACCGGCAAGTTGTAGACATAATCAACGGCGCTGAGAACGACGTTGGAGCCGCGCAAGAGACTGCGCAGTCGCTCCTCGTCGTTCACATCAATCTGTGCAACCTGCATTTTGCTGCTTTTTAGAGCAGTGGCAAGTTCGCGGGCGCGTTCTTCGTTGTAGTCCGCGATGGTGATCTGGTCTACATCCTCGTATTCGGCGAGGGTGCGTACCGTGACGCGCCCCATCGCGCCAGCGCCGCCGAGAACAATAATATGCATAGAACTAGTCTCCCCGTTTACGCTACCGCGCTATCGCTATCAGTAGCAATTGAGGCGACAGACTCAGGTATCGCCGTGATTTCCTTTACCAATGTTGCCGATGTATCTGCCGCACCCGGCATAATAACCATTCCGTGCTGAATTTCCTGGATAGTATCTTCCAGGCGATTCAGGATGGTGTCAATTTCTTCGCGAGTAATGATCAGTGGTGGCTCGACGCGAATGACACGTGAGTTATTGAGTGTCCCGGAGATGAGAACACCGCGTTTGAACAAGCCGGAGGCAATGGCATACCCAATATCATCGTTGACGAAGTGCTGGCCGATCAACAGACCTTTGCCGGTGATGTTTGTGTAAATGTCGCTATGGCGGGCCGCGATTGTGCGCAGTTGCTTAATAAAGTACTCGCCTTTTTCAGCCGCCTGCTCAGGAATCTTCTCTTCAAGCGTCACATTAATCGCGGCGATAGCTGCCGCGCAGGCGAGCGGATTCCCGCCGGTGGTAGAGGTGTGAATAAACGGGTTGCTGTTCAGCACGCTCCAAATTTTGGGCGTGGACATGAACGCGCCAATGGGCATAACCCCGCCGCCAAGCGCCTTCGCGGAGGTGATGATATCGGGTGCAACATCCCAATGGTCAACGCCCCACAGTTTGCCGGTGCGACCCATGCCGGTCTGTACTTCGTCGGCAATCAGCAGGACTTCGTATTCATCGCAAATCTGGCGCAGACGCGGCCAGAAATCATCAGGCGGATCAATCGCGCCCGCTTCACCCTGCACTGGTTCCATAATCACGGCGGCAATATCGTTGCCAACTTCGCGAGCAATACGCAACTGTTGCTCAACGGCGTCGGCGTCACCAAAGGGTACGTGAAAAACATTATTATGCAGGGGCATAGCTGGACGACGGAAAATGGCTTTACCTGTAAGAGCCAGTGAACCGGTGGTTTTGCCGTGGAAACCGCGTACCGAGGCAATGAAACCGCTCTTGCGCGTATACAGTTTGGCAAGTTTCATCGCACCTTCAACGGCTTCTGTCCCACTGCCAACAAAGAAGCTGTACTGGATATCGCCAGGTGTAATTTCCGCCAGCAAGTGTGCGAGCATACCACGCAAAGGATCAAGCAGTTCTTGCGTTGGCAACGGACTTTTTTCTAACTGTGCTTGAACGGCCCCAACGACTTTTGGGTGTGCCCAACCGAGGTTGAACAAGCCAAAACCACCCAGGCAGTCAATATATTCGCGTCCCATCACATCTCGGAATGTGGCACCTCGTCCCGACCACTCGACTGCCGCGAAGTCGCCCGCTTCGGCGACCGATTTACGATACTCGATAAAACCGCTGTTATAATATTTCGCGAAATTGCTGACAGTGGTCTCAACCAACCACTCGGCCTCGCTTCGTCCTAATTGCTGCTTGTGTACGATGTCGAGGTATCGTTGCGAATCGTTAAGGGCCTTGAGTAATCCATCGCTACTCATAAAAAACCTTTCTGAATGTTGCGGCCTGATGAAAACATCCCACCCCGGCCCGCCTACCGGTTGAGCCTTTATCGGTACAATTTACCAATAGAAAACAATATGCCTGTGGGTATGTTAATATGTACTTTTCTTATCCTGTCGTGTAGGTACCGATTTATCGCGTCCGCATCCTCTTCCAGGTTATTTGCAAACATTAGGTGAACACGGTAAACCTGTTCATACCTATCCCTTAAGACAAGAGAAGTAAAAAACTAAGGAAGCTTGCTACTGCATAGAATAATCCTTGCCTGGAGAAAGCTTCGCATACAACACAAAAGTCACGAAAAGAATGCAAAAGCAGGGGATTGCCACGACCGACAGGAGGTGAGTCGAGTACTGGCAATGTCAGGGAAAGAGAATCAGGGGTAGCAGGTAGATAGGTGGAAGCCCCGGAATACGTAGTATCTCGGTATGTAGCCGCCGTGTTTTTTCCCTGCGATGTTTGTTACTTTCATGGGTGAACCATGTTTCTGGAAATTCAACTGAACTGTGTAGACTTTCTTATCTAACAGTATAGCCTATGATGGGGGGATAAAGCAAGGGCCGCAATTTCGTCAGGCATTGGGCTCCGTTTTGGTTATTACTTTGCCCGATAGTGTTCCTCCAGGCGCTTTGCTTCCCTTTGGATTGAGTTCGGACTTCAGCTCTGCCCCGACAAATGCGCCGATGGGGCCGAACGCGGCACGTGCAACCTGTTTGATTTCGTTTTTACGATCGTCGTCAGTCCAACACACATAGGCAAGGAAACTATATCCGTCTTTGATAGCCGTCTCGACCGCCTCTCCACTGGGATTTTTAACCAGTACGGTGAAGTCGGCCAGGGCAAAAAACTCAATCAACGGATAGGTAACGCCAATATTGTGATTGAGATAATCAAATTCGAGTTGGACACGATCAAAGCCTTGTTCAAATGATTGTGCAACGGCTGTGCCGGTGGGGCCAAATCTGCTCAAAGCATCACCTAACCTGCCCATCACACTGCTCACGAAGGCCGCGGCACCACCCCAGAGCAGGACGAGCAGCGTCAGAGGATTGGTGACCTGGCCGCTATTGAGCTCACGAATCTGCGGTACGAATAAAGCCCCCAGTACCAGCAGCAGCACAATTACCGCAACCGCTATGATGATCCAGAAAGAATTGAAGCCACGCTTCCGTATTCTTTGAAACTCGACACTTGAAGCATGTTCCAATTCCTGCATGAAATCATTTAAAATTGTTTGCGTCACTTTCTCTGTGGTGAAAGAGCGCAAATCGCGCTGGCCTAATATCAATGTACGCCAAACCTCCGATTGTTTGACCAACGCGAGTCGGAGTGCTTTTGCCGAGGTTCCCCAATGGAGAGGCAATAGTGGTTCGGCGTCGTCGGTTTGAGGCTGAGCAGCATGGGAGGGCGCAGCTACTGGCGTGAGTAATGGTTTGACTGTTTTCGAATTAGTGGCGGGGAGACACATCTGCGTGACCGCCCGCTGCCAGTATTCCAGGCTCGCGTTTACCGCTTGCACTGCCTGTCCAGGCGAGAAAAGGCTGCTATTCGTACTTGTTTGAGCATTTGTATTAGCATTCGTACTTGCATTAACGGGTACTCTATCGAGGGCTTTGCTCAATGCTGCTATTTGCAGCTGCAAGCTATTAACGTCACGCTCGTTGAACACATTGACCCATGTATCGCGAACTTTTTTCGTGAGCTTTCCCATGATAGCATCGTCCCGCTGCTGCTCGGAGGTTAATTGGATTGAGTTTTCTAGAGGGACGAGGGCAACCGAAACGCCCCAGGTGAGTGAAGCCAATGAACGGCCCGCATTGTAAGCGATCAACTCGATTTCATTGTTCGCTGAGTTAATATCAACGTAAAAACTTTCGCGTAAAAAGCTGTCCCATGCATCTAATAAACGAATTACCAGGCTGCTGAGTGCCTTGATCGCCTCTTTCACCTGCGCATCAGATGGGACAGGAAGATCCTCACAGGCTGGTTCTACAAACACCGATTGGTCGTCTTCGGCTGATTCATCAGCAAAAGCCGTCGTAAGAGGTGAGGTACCCAGGACTCGGGGTACAAGCTTCTTCTGAAAGCATTCTATCAGGGCCGGGTCCAGTGCTTCATCAGGAGAGGTCCACAAAAGCGTGAGGCAATTGAGCGCCCTTCGTGTCACATCATACAGCCTGAACTGCTGTATAAAAGGGGACACTCTATCAAATCCCTCTCCATCCGGTTTCAAGATACTGACACCAACATTGGCATAGTCAACCTTGCCAGGATAGAGATAGATATAAGGAAAATCAGTATTCTCATAATCAGGCGCGTCAGGAGGAGTGGGTGGATAAATATCATAGATAGTATCAGTTGTATCACTGCAAGGAAAACGCTGGAGATGCAACGTGACAATACGTCTGAAGTTTTCTCTCATTACGCTGGTGAGCCAGGTGTTATCCCTCAATTCGGTCGAAAGCGATTGAGCTTTCGAAGAAAGTGCTTTGGAGCCGTTGGAAGTGAACTGGTTTACAAGTGGTTCGATATCATTCAATATCACATTCTTCAGCAATGCATCAATCACATCTGGTTGCACGGCAACGACATTCGCATCTGGTTGAGATTGTGCATTCGCAGTGGCAGTAGCCACTTGCGGTTGTTGATCTCCGGTGCCATCGTTTGTCAAAGGGCCGGTGATACTGGCAATGAAAGAGTCATTTTGCTGGTTAAAGATAATGGAATCGAGTAGCAGGTTACTTGCCGCAATCTGTACCCGGCTTTTGAGTTCCATGATGCTCCAGCCCAACAAAATAGCATTGTGAATGGTGGTGGAGAGAGGATCGTAGCCCCCAACAAAGGCAGCGTTAGAGGTACCATTTGGGGACTGATTTACAAATGTAGATGAGCCGTTAGCCTGGGCCAGATTCGGATCTTGAGTAACCACAAGTGTACCCCCTTTATCCGTTACGAGGTCAAATCCAACAGATGTAGCGATGTGTATTACCGGGATAGGAGGGATTTCAGCTTTCCTTTGCCTCTGACCCTCATTTCTTTATATTGCAATGTTTCACCATATTCATGGTACCGTGCATAAAGGTGTTTGTCAATCCTGAAATCAAGCATTCAACTGCCACAAAAATTAGCCTGCCGACCGTCCCCCATCAATCGGCACTACTTGCCCCGTAATATAGCTTGCACCCTCAGAAGCCAGAAACATCACCGTCGGTGCAATCTCCCCTGGTTTACCGATGCGGCCCAGAGGCGCGACCGGAACATCAGACGCTTCAGCACGCTGCACAAGCGCCTCAGACATGCGAGTACGAAACAGCCCTGGTGCAATAGCGTTCACACGAATGCCGCGACTAGCCCATTCTACCGCCATTGCGCGGGTAAGGTTGATCACGGCTGCTTTACTGGCATTATAGCCCACGGTGTTCAACTGACCACCGCTCAAGCCAGCGATTGAGGCAACATTGATGATGGCTCCCTTATTGCGCTCCAACATGTGGCGGCCCACAGCTTGCGACATCAGAAAGGTGCCGGTGATGTTGGCATCTATAACTTGTCGCCATCGCTCAAATGGCATCGTTTCAGCAGGTGCGCCCCACGTCAGACCCGCGTTGTTGACCAGTACGTCAATTTTGCCGCATGTTTCCAGTGTGCGCGATACCAACTGCTCTACCGAAGCCGGATCAGCCACATCACAGGTAAATGTATGTACCCGTATGCCCTGTACTTTCAGCATGCTTTCGGCCTCGTTAAGCCATTGTTCGCGGCGAGCAGTGATGACGACAGTTGCCCCGGCGTTGCCAAAGCCTTGCGCTATTTCTAATCCCAAACCTCGCGAGCCACCGGTTACGACGACAACCTCGCCTTGAAAATCAAAACGTATAGTACCCATGGCAGCCTCCTCTGTGTTATTATTACACCAAATTATGCAACATCTATGGGCATGGACACAAGAGATAGTAAATGCCAGCGTGTATGTATAATTATCGGGGGTATTATTGTGAAAGGGCGAACCGCCATTCTAGCGGATGCAGCCGCGATTGCTTTTATCTACAACCAGGGCCTCGAAGACCGTGTAGCAACCTTTGAGACGGATATGCGCTCAGAAGAAGATGTGCAATCCTGGTTCGACATGCAACATCCCATCGTTGTTGTCGAAGATGATGAAGGCATCAGCGCATTTGGCTCTACCTCCGCCTACAGTCATCGGCCATGTTATACTGGCATTGCGGAGTGTTCCGTCTATGTCAAACGCGACAAACGAGGTTGTGGTGCTGGACGTATGGCTTTAGAGGTATTGCTTCAGGCGGCAGAAGTAGCGGGATTCTGGAAACTGACCTCGCGTGTTTTTATAGAGAATGAGCCGAGCCGCAAACTCATTCGTTCTCTCGGTTTCCGAGAGGTTGGCATTCATGAAAAGCACGCGAAACTCGACGGCGTATGGCGCGATGTCATTGTCGTCGAGCGTTTGATTGAAACGAATTGTATATAGGATAAATAACTGTGACTACTCGCACTCAAAACATACAATTTCACATGGACATGGAAAATAAAAAGCGTTTGGAAGGTCTACCCTGGGAATTTCCTCTGGAGGAATGGCCCGATCATGGTGTTATACCGCTCTCCATCCGGCGGGGTGAGTCGCGCCACCAGGTTATTTTTGTGGAACTGGAGGGTTTTCGGTATGCAATCAAAGAGACAACACCACGTATGGCTGAGCGTGAAATTACAAATTTGCAAGAAATCGAGCGACGTGGCATACCAGCACTCAGCCCGGTTGGCAGCGTAACGGTTCCAGCCGCGCCAGTTCTTATTGAAGCGTCCAGCCCAGGTAGCGTGCCGCAGTATATCAGTGGCGATCGCGGCTATACCGTGACCCAGCTGGCACCTCGGGTTATTCCACAGGTATTGCTTTTTCGCATACCGTTCACACGGAAAAACAAGCATCGCATCTGGTCAGCGGTTGCTATTTTACTCGTCGAGCTACACGAACATGGCGTTTATTGGGGTGATCCTTCGCTGGCGAATATCCTCATCCGTATTGACGGTCAGCGCATTCTGGCGATTATGGCTGATGCAGAGACTGCGGAACTCTTTCCCGAACCAGTCAATGACCACTTACGCGAACAGGATTTAGACTCGTTTCGAGAGTCTTTGTTGTGGCAAACAGAGGATTTGCGTAATGCCCGTGGTCTGCCTGAGGAAGAAGAGATCGTTGATGACAGAGATTTCCGTTATATCGAACAACGCTACAACTGGTTACGGCGCGAACACAATCAACTGATGGCTCCTACAAGTTTCACGTCAGTATTTCAGGCGCAACGCATGTTGGAAAGTCTGAATCGCCTGGGATTTTCGTTGCTCGATATGGGAACCGAGGCAGTTCAACAATTGACTACTGTTTTACCAGGTTGGTATCAACGGCGTATTCACGAATTGTTAGGTATCACCGTGCCACGTCGCTACGCTCGCCGTTTTTATAACAGGTTGCTGGGACACCAGGCAATTATGAGCAAACATGAGGAACGCGCCGTCAGCCTTGAGGAGGCGGCGCAGCATTATTACACGCACTACCATCTTCCCACTATTCTGCTTTTGCGTAAATACCTGACGAAAGAGCAAGACCCGCTCCAGGCATACTTCTCGCTTATGCAATACAAGTGGAAACTCAGCATGGCGGCTGGTCATGAAATACCGATGGATGAGGCAATCGTAGGTTGGGCAATGACACAGACGGACATGGGTACATTGGGAGCAGTCGATCCAGCTACAATTTCAACATGGTGGCACGAGCGCAAACCAGTCGCACAGGTACTGGAGCCACCAATGATTGAAAGCGCACAATTGGAGCCGCTTCTTTCAGAGCATGAGCAGCGTCTGGTACGTCTACCCACTCCCGCATTGGAGCAAGAACTCGAAGCGATTTTAGGACGCCAGGGAGAAGGTGAAGAGGGGTAGTGTCAGCACCTATCAGCAAATTGTCGAGCTATCCTCCAGGAGGATAGCTCGACAATTTGCTGATAGGTGCTGATGTTATTAAAGTTCTTCTTCTGGTAGTACATCATCATCTTCGACGTTACCGGCGACTTCACCGGCTTTGAAGGAGGTGATGTTGGTACGAATCTGCTCTTCGATGGCAGAGGCCACATCGGTGTTCTGGCGCAAGAATTCTTTCGCATTCTCGCGGCCTTGACCGAGGCGAATATCACCGACAGTAAACCATGCACCACTTTTCTTGACCAGACCCATCTCCAGGCCGAGGTCAATTAAGCCGCCTTCACGAGAGATGCCTTCGCTGTACATGATATCGAATTCAGCCACACGGAAAGGAGGTGCAACTTTATTCTTGACGACTTTAACGCGGGTGCGGTTCCCCATCACATCCGTACCTTGCTTAATTGAGTCAATACGGCGAATATCAAGGCGCACTGATGCGTAGAATTTCAACGCTTTACCACCGGAAGTGATTTCCGGGTTGCCAAACATGACGCCTACTCTTTCACGCAACTGATTCGTGAAAACGACCGCCGTATTCGATGTGCTGATAGCGCCCGTCAGTTTACGCAATGCCTGACTCATGAGACGGGCCTGAAGGCCAACGTGCGAGTCGCCCATCTCGCCTTCGATTTCCGCTCGCGGCGTCAGTGCGGCTACTGAGTCAATCACGATGACATCAAGCGCGTTACTGCGCACGAGCGAGTCTACTATTTCCAAGGCTTGTTCACCTGTATCTGGTTGCGAAATGAGCAGGTTGGTTGTGTCAACGCCACAACGGGCAGCATAGGTGCGGTCAAGCGCGTGTTCAGCATCAATGAAGGCAGCATAGCCACCAGAACGCTGCGCATTCGCGATAATGTGTTGGCAAAGGGTTGTTTTACCGGAAGACTCAGGGCCGTAAATTTCTGTAACACGTCCTCTGGGTATACCACCCACGCCCAATGCAACATCCAGAGCTACCGAGCCGGTAGGAATCACGTCAACCTGAATATTCGTAGAATCTCCCAATTTCATGATTGCGCCTTTCCCGAAGCGGCGCTCAATTTGCGAAAGGGCCAACTCAATGGCCTTCTCCCGATCGGTGGTAGCGGCAGATACGACCGTATTGCTTCGATCTGCCATCGCCTTTTCTTTTTTAGTCATTGGCATGTGTTCTTACAGGGTATAGGGTACAGGCAGGATATTCTACGTCCCGCTTACCACCCTGCATTCCTCCTTTTTGCACGGCAAGAAATAAACAAGCGCATACATTGTCGCTGCACTTCCCCGTTCTCTTTGTTGTTGCACACATGTATTCTTTCGCAGGGCTGTAAAAACGGAAACAGGCTTCTCTCGGTACCTGTTACCAAATGTAGAACAAGAGTACCATACATCCATCAATATGTCAAGCGACGATGCCAATTCGATTACATATCTCGGCGGCCTTCGAGCGCACGCCCAAGCGTCCCCTCGTCGGCATATTCCAGGTCGCCGCCAATCGGCAGACCACGTGCGAGCGTTGTTACTCGCGGGCCAGACTCCAACTTTGCCAGTTCACCTTTAATGTACGTTGCTGTATATTCCCCTTCAAAATTGGGGTTCGTGGCGAGAATGATCTCTTGCACAGGGCTGCCCTTGACCCGTTGTATTAGCTCATCAATGCGCAAATCTTTGACGCCGATACCTTCTACCGGAGAAAGCGCACCATGTAACACATGATACAGACCTTTGTAGACATTCGTTTTCTCCAATGCCAGCATATCCAGTGGCTCCTCAACCACACAGATAACCTGCTGGTCGCGCCCTGGGTTATTGCAAATGTTACAGGGGTCTGTCTCGGTAATGTTGAAGCAGCGTGAACAGTAGATGATGCTCTCTTTCACGCTCATAATTGCCTCGGCCAGACGGCGTGCCTGGTCGGTTGGGCTGCGGAGAATGAAAAATGTCAGACGTTGCGCCGTCTTCACTCCCACACCGGGCAATTTTGAGAATTCCTCAATTAAAGCCGCCACTGGCGCCGCAATATTACTCATTTGTTAGAACATTCCTGGGATGCGCATGCCGCCGGTAGCGCTGCTGAGCATCTTCTGTTGTGCCGTGGTTGCTTTGTTAAAGGCATCCTTTGCTGCAGCCAGTACCATCGCTTCTAATTCGCTAATATCTTGTGGGTCAAACGCTTCGGGATCAATCTTGACGGAGGTCACCTCAAATTTCCCGCTCACCGCGATCGTTACTGCGCCACCACCGGCGGTACCGGTAAACTCGCTGGCTTCCAGTTCCTCCTGCATTTTCATCAGCTTCTGCTGTACCTTTTGAATTTCACGCATGTTCATAAATTCACTCACTCCTTACTTCGGACGAATTTCTTTGATTTCGGCCTTGAACATTTCTTTAACCTTCCGCACGACAGGATCAACACTTGCTTTTCGCTGCATTTCTTCGAGTGATGGCACCGATTGTACTGGTTGTGCCAGTGTCACTGTATTACTATTTTCTCTCACAATGTGCTTTCTGGCAAGTGGTCGCTCAACCTCGGACGAAGGTACTTCCGCAGGTGGAGGAGCGGCAGTTTCTTGCGCAGCGTGTTGTGGTGTTTCATATGCGGCGTTCGCGGGTCTCACGGCATTTTGTGGTGAGTTCGATTGCTTGGTTGCTGGCCGCTCGCGATGAGCCGATTGTTGCGGTGCAACAGGTGCGGTCGCACTTGTTGACTGGCGGCCCGTCATCTGAGCTATGCCCCCACCTGGTGGGGGTGTTTGACCGGGCGGCAAAAGGCGCAAGCGGCACTTCTGGTTAAACTCAGTGCTTAATGCCCATTCTACGTCTTCACCACAGGTACTCTCCAGCAGATATTTGTAATGGAGCGCGTGTGTCGCCTGTATTACCACAACCACTTCTGCCGCCGAACCTTCAACAGCAACAACCGCATAGTCATTCAGCATAGCTGCTGTCTTCGGCCCTATCTGATTTCTACCTCTTACCCGTTTCTTTACACGATCCCATCCGTCACGCACTTGCGTTAGAGTTAGCGTTGGTTGACTGTTCTTTACCATTGCAGGTGCCGAAGCTTCATTTGAGATGCCAGAAGCATGAAGCCTATTTGGTGCATTCGGCGCAAATTCCTCATCACCGTCATCATGAAATGACATTTCATCCAGAGCAGATAAATCTTCTCCCGCTACCTCACTGACTGGCTCTGGACGAGGTTGCAGTTGCGAGGTAGGAGGTGTCTGGTTTTGGGCAGATAGCGGAACAGATGGTATAACTTGCGATGGGGTAGCGCGTGGTGTCTGCACCGGTGTTGGGCGTGGGGGCACCTGGGAAATTGAGGGCACAGGTGCAACAAGTGGTTGACCCGATTGGGCGCGGCGATGTAGCTCAATGCACTGCAAAAAGGCCAGCTCCAGACCAAGTTGAGGCGTTCCCTGGTTCTTTTGCATGAGGTCGTTCTGCGCGAAGATACGGGCAAACTCTGTCAATTCCTCCAGCCCAAATAGCTGCACCATCTGCATGATATCCTTTGTTTCATCTTCGGTGCGATCAAGGATAGTTGCGACATCAGCGCCTGCTTTGGCGAGCATGAGTGCCCGCCAGTATTCACCGATCTGAATATTTATCTGGCGCAGGTCGGCCCCAGCCTCGGATAGATCGTGAATAAGATGCAGACCTGCCGGACTATCGAGATGGGCCACATGGTCTATCAGTTTTTGGATGGAGCGTGGGTCAGCGACTCCCAGCATTGCCTGTACCTGGGTCAATGAGATTTCGTCACCGGAGTATGCAATGGCTTGATCCAGTAGACTGAGCGCGTCGCGCATACCGCCGGCTGCCGCCCTCGCAATCAATTCTGCGGCGACTGGCTCCAACTTCACATGCTCTTCCCCGGCCACAAATTTGAGGTGAGCAACTATCTGGCGCGTGGTGATGCGTTTGAAATCGAAACGCTGGCAACGCGAAAGGACGGTGGGCAACATCTTATGCACATCGGTGGTTGCCATCACAAAAATGGCATAGTCCGGTGGCTCTTCCAACGTTTTGAGCAGGGCATTGAAAGCCTCAGTAGTGAGCATATGCGCTTCATCAAGCACGTAGACCTTGTATTTACCAGTGGAAGGCGGCATCATCACCTTTTCGCGCAGGTCACGAATACTGTCAATACCGCGATTTGAGGCGGCGTCAATCTCGATGACGTTGAACGAGTTACCGGCGGTAATCTCCACGCATTGCTGGCACTTGTTGCAGGGCTCACCGTTCATGGGATGCTCACAGTTGACCGTTTTTGCGAGTAAACGCGCCATGCTGGTCTTCCCGGTTCCTCTGGGGCCGGTAAAAAGGTAGGCATGCGCAAGGCTATTGGTATTGAGCGCGTTTTTGAGAGTTTGAACAATCGGTTCCTGGCCCACGAGAGCGCCGAAGGTCTGTGAGCGCCATTTGCGGTAAAGCGATTGAGAGGCCATAGAACAACTCCGCGTGCGTATCCTTGTACCCTTGCTGGACGGGACAGGCATCACCGCCCGCCGATAAAAAAGAAGATGCGAACATAGAGAAAACGGACAGAACAGACGAAACCGATTTTCGCCCAGTCCTGCCGGTTAGCGTAATCAGGCGACCCTACGTCACCCAGAGAGGTCCATTTACCGTTGCTTCCTCACGAACCTGGCGGGGTTCACAGACATCTGCCGCGTAGGACCCGATTACGCCAACCGACAGGACCGGAAGAAAACCGGTCGGTTCCACTTGCATTATTTAGTTCACTCGCGGAACAAGGCTATTGTACTCCTGTTTCGCGCTTTTGTCAAGCCAGATATTTGCCAATGAACAGGCTATATTTCTCTTTCGTTGCCTCGGGAATCAGTGAGGGAGCAGTCATAATTGCAGTTGCCAGCGCGGTGGGGCACTCACAGGTATTGGCGCTGCGGTCTGCTGGAATCTTCTGCGCGACACTGCGCAAGATGCGTTGCGCATTGGCACCATTGGCGCTAAGATTACCAATCACCATCTCAACTGTCACCGATTCCTCCGACTCATGCCAGCAATCATAATCGGTTGCGCAAGCAATGATGGCGTAACACAACTCGGCCTCACGCGCAAGCTTCGCTTCTGGCAACGCAGTCATGCCAATAATGTCCATACCCCAACTGCGGTAGGCATTTGACTCAGCTTTTGTCGAGAACAATGGCCCTTCCATGCACACGTAGGTTCCACCTTCGTGAACCTTCACATCGCCCAACTCGCGGGCCGCTTCAATCAAGAGGCCACTGAGCGTTGAGCAAATCGGATCGGCAAAGGTACAATGTACGACTATGCCACCCTCGTATAGCGAGTTTACACGACTCTTTGTGCGGTCAAATAGTTGATCAGGAATGATGAGGTCGCGGGGCGCGATATGCTCGCGCAAACTCCCAACGGCGCTGACGGAAATAACCCATTCGACTCCCAGGCTTTTGAGTGCCCAGATATTGGCTCGTAGCGGTATTTCTGTAGGAGAGATACGGTGTCCCCGCCCATGACGGGGCAAGAACGCCATCGAAACACCCTCGACTTTCCCAATGGTGATGACATCGCTGGGGCTGCCAAAGGGCGTTTCTACGGCCACCTCCTCGACATCGGTCATTCCTTCCATGTGGTAGAGGCCGCTCCCGCCGATAACGCCAATGGTTGCATATGGCATAACTAGTGTTTCCTCCTCAAAAGATGATTTCATCTATCAGCATTGTAGCAGAACGGAAGGTGAGCGTCGAGTAGTAAGTTTGATAGCATAGTTATCAATCTTTCTGACAAATCTCTAACACTTCTCTTACGTTGTTCTAACACAGAAGAGTGTATCTTATAACCAGAAAACAAAATAAACATACTCGTTCGCGAAGAGCGAACGAGCAAAGAAAAAACAACCAGTTTGAAAGGAGATACTTCTATGGCAAATCTGACACGTTACAATCCATTTAACGAGGCTGTTTCTTTACGTGAGGCTATGGACCGTCTCTTCGCGGATAGTTTTATTGCTCCACAGACAATGGGTGGTCGCGGCATTGGCGCGAACCTTTTTGAGACCCAGGATGGGTTTACTTTCCAGATGCCTGTTCCTGGCGCGAAGCCAGAGGGTGTTGAAATCACCACCCAGCAGGATACCGTGACACTCAAATGGGAAACAAAAGTCGAGGTTCCTGAGAATGCGGCTACCCACTGGCATGGTTTCCAGTCAAGTCAGTATCAGCAGACATTCACACTGCCATCTCCCATCAATGCCGACCGCGTTGAGGCCAGCATCCATGATGGCGTGTTGACACTTTCGTTACCGAAAGCCGAGCATGCGAAAGCCCGCTCGATTAAGGTGAACGCCAGATAAACGATTTGCATTCACAGGCTCACAAATCGTTGAATATACCTGAAACCATCGCTGAAACTGGAAATATAGCGACAGGCGTAAGCAGAGAGTTGGGCTTTAATTTCTGGATCGTCATTGAAAGCCTTTCTATCGCTACTGAGGAAACATTTCTGTTCTGAAACAGATTGTTGTTTCAAATCGTCAATTATTGCTGCGTAGATAATGCTATCTTTTGGTCTCATACCGAATGTATTCTGATAAACCACTGCTTGTAGAAAGCCGGAAGCATTAACCTCTATCGAGCGTCCTGCGCGAAGCATTCGTTCAACTGTCGTATGCAGTAGTTCAAGTTCTCTTGCCGCCAATTCAGTAAGTAATATCAATATAGGAGGTAAACTTGAAACAACCTGTTTATGAAGCTCAGATTGTACAGACTGTCTAAGTTGTTTGAGAATGGTATCAGATCTATTACGTAGGCCCTGTCGTTCACTCTGAGTATGCATGATAGAGGTGAAGGTTTCTCCCAGTGAGAATCCAGGAAAGGTTAAATCTATTACTCCATTCTCCGCAAGCTTGAGGATATCATCAACAATTGGGGCTTCTTTTTGCTCAAGAGCTAATTCCAAGATGAAATTAGACTCAACATACACAATCACAACTTCTCCTCTGGCACAATCGTCGCTCCCTGAATAGATTCATTAAAGCCGGAGAGCGCAAGCGTTTTTTCTGGTTCCTCACTTGCTTTTTGTATTCCTGCCATAAGATCATTCAACCATTGAAGTACAAGAAGTTCGAAGACCTCTCCATACAATCGTTTCTCAGAACTATCTTTAAAATAGCGAGAAACTATCTTATTCATCGGGAATTCATAGCTAGGAAGAGCGTCTGGATTGTCTTGTTTTGTTCCATTCCACAGGAATCCAACATCTTGAGATAGTAACAGGAAGTACGGCACTTGAGAAGGAACGCCGCGAGCAACCATATTGCTCCGCAATTTCTTCGCTACATCAGGAGATAAGTTTTGACGGTTCTTTACCTCAACCACAGCAATGGGATAGCCTTGAGCATTTCGTATTAAAAAATCAGGTCTACTTGTCGTCATAGGTCATTCCTTTTCTAACAAGACAGTACGTATCTTCTATTTTGCAATATCAGTATAACCATTCTAATAGGTAGAAGTCAACAATTACCTCTGCTTTTGATGTGTGCATAGATGTAATTCCGATAAACCGGGATATTGCTCATTTCCCCCGATGCATGTATAATTGGCCTACATGGTCTGCTATCTGGAGAAATGACCAATACTACTCTATCTGAGTGCGCGACGCGACAAAAGGAGTTTCTGCATGCCAACCAACCCGGAGCCAAACAAAAATACCTATATTCTGGGTGCCGAGAGCGGCCCGGAAATGGCCCGCTTAATGAATCAGGATCGTCTACTTACACACGGTATGGGTGGACTGTTCCCTGAGCGCAATGATGTCTCAATGATGCACGATATTCTGGATATCGCCTGTGGGCCTGGTGGATGGGCGCTTGATGTCGCACATACATACCAGAAGATCAATGTTGTTGGTGTAGATATCAGCCCGCGTATGGTTGAGTACGCCCGTACCCAGGCGTGGTCACAGGGACTGGAGAATGCCAGTTTTCGCGTCGTGAACGCTTTAGAGCCACTCGATTTTCCCGATAATAGCTTTGATCTGGTGAATGCACGCTTTCTTGTTGGCTTTATGCCTCAAGCAGGCTGGTCAACATTTTTACAGGAGTGCAAGCGCATCACTCGCCCCGGTGGTATTGTCCGCCTGACAGAATTTGACGAACCGGGGACAACGAATAGTAAAGCCTTTGAGGAATGGAAAGCTTTGACCTTTCACGCGGTAAGAAAAGCAGGGTTTAACTCCTCTCCTGACGGGCATAACTATGGGATTTTGCCTGTGCTTGGTTCCTTGCTGCGACAGAACGGCTTCCAGAATATTGGACAGAGGGCACACATCATAGACTTTTCCTCTAGAACAGATGCATTTGAAACCATGTTTCAAAATTGTAGCGTTGCCTTTCAACTGGTTCAACCATTTCTCCTCAAAATGAACCTGGCGACTCAGGAGGAGATGGATGAGATGTATCAACAGATGCTGATTGAAATGATGCAGGAGGATTTTTGCGCCATATGGTCGTATCTGACCGTGTGGGGTCAGAAAGGCGCTGCAATCTCTCCAAATAGTGAGGAATAAAAGCGAAATTTTTTAAGCTTGCCCCATCTGTTGTTCGCGCTCTTTGAGAACACGACGCAGAATTTTCCCGGATGGATTGCGAGGAATGGCATCTATAAATTCCATCTCTCGTATCTGTTTGTACGTTGCAAGCTGGCTATTGGCCCATGCCATCAGTTCATCCGCGGGCTGCTCTGTGCTATTCGCCTGGAGTACAACGAATGCTTTGGGGTATTCTCCCACTTCATCGTTTGGCTTTGCAATGACAGCAGCGTCCATAACGGCAGGGTGTTCAAGCAGCAAGGCCTCAATTTGAGCTGGCGCGATACTAAACCCCTTATACTTAATCATCTCTTTCTTGCGGTCGGTTATCGTGACATAGCCTTCTTCGTCGCGCCAACCGATATCGCCAGTATAGAGCCAGCCGTTGCGCAAAGCAGCGGCCGTGGCTTCGGGCGCTTTCCAGTACCCCGGCATGACCTGTGGACCCTGGACGATCAACTCTCCTTCCTCGCCCACTCCCAGTTCGATCTCACCCGTCTCAATATCAACAATTTTCTGCCTCGTATCATGAATAGGTAGACCAATCGTCTCGACTTTGATCAGTTGCCGATTATAAACCGGATTGGAGTGCGTTCCTGGTGATGCCTCGGTCAGGCCATACGATGTCATGACGGTGATACCGGTTCGCTCCTGAAAGCGGTGGGCCAGCACTGGCGGGACAGGTGCTGCTCCACATTGGGCAAAACGGACGCTATGGAGATCAAATGTATCTAATTGCGGCCAGTTGAGTAGCGCCGATAACACTTGCGGTACGGTATAAAGCAGCGTGATATCCTGGTCTTGAACGTGCCGCAGACACTCGCCCGGATCGAAGCGTTCCATGAGGACAATCGTTGCACCCGTCATCGCCGCCAGACCCATGAGCATAATACCATAAATGTGATAAAGCGGCAGAAAAACGAGCATGCGATCCTGAAATGTGATGCGGGCAGTCGCAATAGACTGGCACACATTACACACGAGATTCTTATGGCTGAGCATAACTCCTTTGGGCAAGCCAGTGGTGCCACTGCTGTACGGAAGTGCCACCGTGTCTTCCCAACCGGGTGCTTCGCTTGCCGACAGTGTTGGCGGTGTTGATGGATATGCCTGTATAAGATGATTGAACGAAAATGCCTGGTTCTGTTGAGGCTGGGAACCAACCGTCACCACGCAGTTCAATGTTGGTGATTCAGCACGCGCTGCCTCTACCAGCGGCATCAGACTCTGTTGCACGATCACCGCCGCTGCTTCGCTATTACTCAACTGGTAAGCAACTTCGCGCTCCTTGTAGGAAGGATTCATGGGGCTGGCAATCGCGCCAATACGTGCAATTGCAAACCAGCTAATCAAATACTCAGGCCGATTAGTCATCAGCAAGCAAACGCACTGACCTTTGCGTATACCCATGTCGAGCAGGGCATTGGCAAAGGAATTCACCAGCGATTCTAACTCCCGATATGTCAAATTTACGCTCTTGAACAGTAGCGCGATATGTTCCGGGTAACGCTCTGCTGTGCGGGTAAGCATCTCTGCATAAGGATACGAGGGGTATTGAAGTGATGGGCGAAAAAGCTCCATGCTCTGTTTTCTCCTTGTCAAAAATTCGCGCAAAGAACCAGGGGCTGTATACCTGGAAAGAAACCATTGTACTTATTTCACAGGTACATAGACCTGTATAATTCAACATTACCATCTCTCTCCATTACAATCAACTTTCTAGCCATTCCTACTGGCATTGGCACATTGCGTAAAAATGTGGTATAGTATGTCTTGCACCGGTAAATAGAAATGCTTTCCGCTTTATCGGTACATGAAGCAGAGTTGCTTCCAGGCGATGATGCGCGTTCTTGTAAATGCCGTATCATCGTGGGTTCTCCAGTGTTACTGACCACCAGATACGGGTTTCCCCTACTATGCTGCCAATAGATTTCGTGTATGAGAAAATGCCTTCAGCACGAACAAGGAGGATACCTATGTCAGACAACGAATTCCGACGTCCAGTTTCTGTAGATTTCGCACCACGCGGCAGTTCTTGCGAATGGTGTGGCAAACCCGCCGAAAAACAACTTACGGCCATTGGTGGAAGCTTTCACAACGAAAGCGGGTTGTTCTGCAGCCCTTGCGGTGAAAAGTTTTCCACTGCTGTGATTAACGCTGTCAACGCTGCTAATGCAGCCAGGGCAAATACATTCGCTTCATAACGAGCAGGTAGGCTATCAAAGAGAAAGACGAGTGATGCGCAATGAAAAATTCATTGCGCATCACTCGTCTTTCTCTTTGATAGCCTACCTGCTAGAATTTATGCATAGCGTGCCATGTATTTATCAAGGTCGAACGCTTTGGCCTGTTTTGTTAACTGGTGGGCCGCTTCGTCCATAGTGGGTCGTTCCTGTTCGTAGAAGATACCCATATATTGCTTTTCAGTATCCATAGCCAGTGCCAGCGCCTTCATGCGATCATGCGGATCGTGGTCGGCGGCAATGCGGGTTACGGAGGCATCCCAGGCATCGAACGTGTTGTAAAATGTCGGACATGGGCTGAGCGCATGAATAAATGAGAAGCCCTTATGCATAACACCTTGCTCGATCAGCGCCGCCAGTTCCTTTGGCTTGGCAGAGTATCCACGAGCAACAAAGCTCACATTGAGGGTGAGCGCGGTCGCAATCGGGTTGAACTGCGAGGCCATCAGACCATAAGGCGTTGATTTTGTCACGTGCCCATGCGGTGAGGTTGGCGAGGTTTGACCCTTAGTCAGCCCGTAAATCTCATTGTCCATTACGACGACGGTGATATCAATGTTGCGCAGCGCGGCATGGACGAGGTGGCCTGCGCCGATACTGAACATATCGCCATCACCCCCGACTGCCACAATGGTCAGGTCAGGTCGTGCCATCTTCATGCCTTGAGCAAGTGGCAACGCACGTCCATGTACGCTGTGAATACCAAATGTCTTCATGAAGTGCGGGAAACGACTTGAGCAACCAATACCGGATACAACTACCGTCTGCTCAGGCGAGAGCTTGAGGTTTGCCAGGCTGCGATAGGTAGCATTGAGGACTCCAAAGTCGCCGCATCCAGGACACCACGTAGGTTTGACTTCACTTTTATAATCTTTAGGTGTAAGATTGACAGGTGTTTGTACCACGATTAAGCAACCTCCTCAATTTTGCGCAGGATTTCGCCCGCTGTGAATGGGATACCACCGAACTTATTTAAACGAATTGCCTGCAAACCATATTTCCCACCCAGCAAATTGGCAAGCTGCCCGGAGTAGTTATTTTCCGGTATAATAACTTTGTCTACTGAGTTGATGAAGGCGCGAATAGCGTGGTCAGGTAACGGAGAAAGAATTTTTGGATGCAGTGCCGCGACCTTATAGCCTTTGGCGCGAGCGCGATCAACCGCTTCCTGGATGGTTCCTTCGGTCGAACCCCAGCCAATGATACCGATGGTGGCGTTTGCGTCACCGTAGCGTTCGGGCTGCGGCAATTCTTCGGCAGCCGTCTCCAACTTGCGGTAGCGTTTCTCCATCATCGCCGTGTGGTCTTCTGGCTCATAGTCAGGATGGCCGTGTTCGTCATGCTCCAGCCCGGTGGCGACATAGGCAATCGCGCCAGGGCCAGGTGCGCTGGTGGCCGATATGCCACTTGCGGTGTAGGCATAACGCGAGAAATGAGCGGCTTCTTCGGCACTGGTGTACCCATTATGTCCGTTGTTATTAACGGTGAGACGATGCTCAATCGCCATTGGCTGGAAGGCGCTTTTATCTACGCTTTCCACACGGGCCGTCAGGGATTGGTCGGTGAGGAAGAGCACTGGCATCTGGTAGCGTTCGGCCATATTGAACGCGGTAACCATCAAACTGTAGCAATCGGCAACGCTTGCAGGTGCGACCACCATACGGGGTGTATCACCGTGGCTGGCATTGAGCGCGAAGCTGAGGTCGGATTGCTCCATCTTGGTCGGCATACCTGTACTGGGGCCTGCACGTTGTGCGTCAACGATCACCGCGGGCAATTCCGCCATCGAGCCATAGCCGATCAACTCCGTCATCAGTGAGAAACCGGGGCCAGAGGTTGCTGTCATTGCGCGAACGCCAGCGAACGAAGCGCCCATCACTGCGGCAAGCGCAGCAATTTCATCCTCGGACTGCATGAATGTACCGCCGACCTGGGGCAGTTCTTTTGCTAGCGTTTCCATAATATCGCTGGCCGGCGTAATTGGATATCCGGCAAAGAACTCGCAATGAGCGGCCAGCGCACCTGCTACCACTGCCTGGTTGCCGTTGAGAACGACGCGATTGGCCTTCTCAACTGTACCTAACTGGTAGCCGTCGCGTTTGGGCAAATGCTCGGCAACATACTTTTGCGCCATCTCCAGCGCCAGCATATTCTTTTCCATCAGAATGGGATTAGATTTACGTGACTTCGAGAGTTTGGACTCAACGACCTGGACGATTGCCTCAAGTGGAGGGCCAAACAGTGCCGCAATGGCACCCAGCATGACCATATTCTTGGTCTGGAAGAGCTGCACTTGTTTGCGAGCAATTTCGTTGAAAGGAACGGCATAGGTGATAAAGTCGCCAGCTTCAGGCGTGAAGTCGGAAGGATCATAGATCAGGACTCCACCGTGACACAGGTCGCGAATATTGCGATCATATGCCTCTTTATTGAGGCAAACGAGGACATCAGCATAGTCGCCCATTGACTTAATCGGCTTATTGCCGATACGAACCTGGAACATACACGGTCCACCGAGAATCTCGGCGGGGAAAGTGCGGAAGGTATACACATGATACCCCCAGCGTGCGGCGGCCAATGCCATGATATCACCACCAGAGATGGTTCCTTCACCGGACTCACCGCCAATACGAATTGTTATCTCATTCTCCATTGAACGCCCCCTGGGAAAAAATTATTGCCGCGCCTCTTATGACGTTTGGCGCGGCCCTCAAGTTGCGGGTCTCGATTTCCTGTACCAATATCCACTTGTCTTATCTTGTCGGAACGGAATTTGACCCTCCATATATCTGGTCTCATTATAACACACCTATAAGGAAATGGAGTACTATACCATCACAAATTCTTATCTCTCATCACAAATTCGTGAGATCGCCTACTATCCACGCTCGAAATATGCACTATTCCCCCAGAAATAGCACGAATAAATCCCAGAGGGCAAATTCCTCCTGGGTCGCCTATGGGAAGAAATTGCTACTTCACAATTCTACAGGAGTATGTTACAATACATTCAGCAAGGGCCCATAGCTCAGCGGTTAGAGCAGGGTGCTCATAACGCCTTGGTCGCTGGTTCGATCCCAGCTGGGCCCACTAGAAGCAAAAAAAGTAGTCACATCCATAAGATGTGACTACTTTTTTTGCTTCTGCTTGTCAATGTGGCTAGTTGTGAACAGAAGATTCCTTGATGGTAAATGTCCTCATTCTGTTCCGGTTGAGTCTTTCTTTTCCTGCTGATTTTCCCTGGCTATACCAGTACCATAGACTCTGACTTCCCCAATGGTTATTTGCTGATTTGACTTCATTACTTGAGGATGTTGGACACGTACACCAAAAGAATTGCCCGATGTTTGCAAACGGTAAGGACCGTTGGCTTTGAGTATTCCCTGTTCGTTGTTTGAGTTATGGGTGTTCCATTCCATTACTTTACCTCCTCTGTTATATCCTTCCTTGGTACTATATACGCAAAAGCAAGCGGAGATAACATCCCTTCATCAACATTCCACGGCTCAAGTAGATGTCTCTCCCCACCGCTTGCTTGTGGTATCCCCGTTGATGTTTGCTCAATCTTGATGTTAGCCAGAACAAAAAGTGCTACTTTAGGATAACGATATCTTGCATGCTCAACCTCATTGCGGGTTAGCAGAATCTGTTGCCCATCCAAAGTAGTACCCTTGACTTCAACGTGAAGCTCCTCCCCATTATTGCGCCTACATACCAAATCATATGAGCATGTAGCAGAAACATCGGTAACTAACCATCTCAGTTCCTCATAGTAGGTTTTTGCTGCTTGCATCGCATATTTCTCAATCTCTTGGCGTTCTGGGGCATCTGTACGAAATCTTTGCCCTGAGTGGTTTTTACCTTCATGTTCGGAAATAGCAAGCTCAGCATCCTCAATTTCGGAAGCGGGCCAGTCTCCAATCTCCTGCATAATGGCATCCCATTGATTAGGTTCTACAAGAAATATAGAACCACTGGTAGCCCGTTGAACGCTCAAAAAATTATTCTCCAGCACCTTTGTTTCTCCCTCCCATAATGGTAGTTTTGGTGAAACAAGGTAGCGGATCTTCGCCTGTTTTACAGCTTTATTTTCAGCAATTTGGTTTACCCAGTAATGTGGATTGAGGTCTTCCATTTGTACAGGATTGGTCAATACCTCGGCTAAAGCAATAATTCCCCTCCGTTGCTGGTTGCCTTTAGCTTTCCAGATAATTGCCCGGTCGCCGACGCGAACATCACATCGTGGAATTCTCCAAGAATCCACTATCACTTCGCGGACAGCATCTTCAACTCTATAATATCTGGGGTTTCCGCTAAAAGCCCAATAGTTCATTCCCGGATATCGCATCTTGTTACATCTTCCTACTCTCCCCACACCTCCCGCGCCACACTTGCTACAAGCTCCAACTTGCGGCGCTGGTCGTCGAAGGTGAGGTGGTTGCCTTCCATGGTGGAGGCGAAGCCGCATTGGGGGCTGAGGGCGAGCCGTTCCAGGGGGATGATGCGAGCGGCTTCCGCGATGCGTTGGCGTAGCTCGTCGGCGGACTCTAGCTTTGGCTTTTTGGTGGTGACGAGACCGAGAACGACGGTGCGGTCATCGGGAACATGTTGGAGCGGCGCGAAACCGCCGGAACGGGCATCGTCGTATTCGAGCAGGAAACGTGAAAAGTGCGTCTGCGAGAAGATACGGGCAATGGGTTCGTAGTCTCCACTTGCGTAGAATTTGCTCTGATTGTTGCCACGACAGATATGGATGCCGAAGGTGATGCCGGGGTGCCCATCTATGATTGCGTTGTCCATCTCAATGCAGGTATCTATCAATTTGTCGGGGTTGCTGCCGCGCTGGATATAGCCTTCTCTCATTTTGGGATCGAGCAGGGCCGCGTACTGGGGCGCGTCAATCTGGATGTAGGTGCAGCCCAGGCGAATCAACTCCGCTACATCGTGACGCGAGAAGTCTACGATATCGGCAAGGTAGGCGTCACGAGTTGCGTATGCTCCCTTCGATTTCTCAGGATCATAATAGGCTGCCGCTTGCTGGGCGCTGAGCATCGTAACTTTCCCGCGACTCCGATTGCGTGAGCGCAGGTATACCCACTCCTCAGCGCACATGCTTCTTTTCCAACGCAGCTTTTCTACCACCACGGGTCGCTGAAGAACAAGTTGTTCGCCGGATTCATCAATGAAAGGAATAGCCCAGCCACCATACTTATCGAAGCCTTCCAGTGCCTCGATTAGATGACCATAGAAGGCATAGCGGCGCACTTCACCATCGGTGATGATGTCTATGCCAGCATTCTCCTGGAGCGCAATAGATTCATCTACTGCTCGATCCTCTATCGCTTTGAATTCTGCCGCGCTGATTTTGCCTGCCGCAAACTGCTCGCGTGCTTCTACTAAATAGGTTGGTCGAAGCAGGCTACCCACTACCTCGCTGTGATATGCCATGTTCAAATTCCTCCTTGAAAAATAACAAGATGGGTTGTACGGTAACGTTATTCCCATCAACATTGTATGGAAGCAGAAGACGTTTGTCAATTTGTTGGTAAGGTGAAGAGTAGAGAGGAAGGGCAAGCAAGAGAACAGGTCATTCGCGAATGACCTGTTCTCTTGCTTGCCCTTCCTCTCTACTCTTCTATGCCTGTGTCAGAACCGCATTTACCTGTCCCAGTACTGCATCCACCTGTTGCAGGAGGCGCTGTGTATTCGCGAAGCCGTAGTTTACTGCGTGGGCTTGCCCTCTGGCATCCAGGATGACGGTCGAAGGGACCGTCAGTATATGATACTGTTGCGTTAGCTCAGGAGATGCCACAGCATCAATTTCTACTACGGCTACCGTGTCTCCATGTTGCTGCAGGACACGTTGCAGCGCCGGAGCCTGGAGTAGGTGGCATTGTTTGCAATCCTTGCTGCTAAATGCCAGGATGCGTACTGGAGAGGTGGCGGAAGATGTCTCTTCATTTGCAAAAGTTTCTCTGCTATCCAGTGGTGATGCCGCCAGTACTTTTCTCCGTTGCGCTTCTACGAAGCGTCGCCCGCTCCAGACTCCCAGAGCAACCAGCAAGCTGACCAGCAAAAGGACACCAATGCGTATGATAATATCCGGCATGTTATATTCCTCTCCAGTGAAATCCACCTTCGTAGCGCACACGCGGGAGCAAACCCGCTCGCCCCAGGTAATAGTAGACAAGGCATCCTGCGCAGAAGCCTGTGGTTAAATTGATGGCCGCCAGTACAAAGACAATGAGATCAAGCGTCCAGCCGAGCGGCGTGGCTTTTGTGAGGAAAAGCACGATGCTGGCGGCAATCAGAAATGCTGCACCCACACCCTGCGCGAAGCGATGGGGAGCGGGATCATCCTCGATAAGACGTGGCTTCCACAGGTGCAAAGGTATCACTATGCCCCGATAGAGCAAACGGAACGGGCTTGCCTCTGGAAAAAGCGCACTCAACGTCATGAAAATTGCCGCGATGAGAACTATAACTGGCTGGAAGAAGAGAAAAGCGAGCGCAGTCAGTACCACAACGCTCCCTTGAGAAAATTTGGCAAGATGCGTATCCACGCGGGGCGCATGAGTGAACGTTAAAGATGATGATTCCATTGAGTAAATGTCCTTCCTCCAAAGAATGGCCGTTACAAGTTGACAAAATGTATCAACTATATTAACTATTATCTTCAATTATATTGTCCAGATAGGAGCTATGTCAAGGAGGTGATGAATAAGCAAGGGATGTCCTGTTTGCCGTATAATGACATATGTACGAGAAACTTTACAAAGGTTAAGAACGATACTAAGGTAGATACTCAAAAGGGTTTTTCACTCGTACTGAATACTGGTCAAAAGAAAGGAACACTCTATGCAAATTGGTCTTATTGGATTGGGCCGCATGGGTGCTTATATGGCGAAGCGGCTATTGCGCTCGAATCATACCGTTGTTGGCTATGCGCGTCACGCGAGTACTGTGCAGACGCGCCTGAAAGATGGCTCAATCTCCAGTGGAGCAAGTTCGCTGTCCGACCTTGTCAATCAGCTTTCCGAACCGCGAGCTATCTGGCTGATGGTGCCTGCTGCATCTGTGGATGACACCCTGGCTGAACTTGTTCCGTTGCTTTCACCTGACGATGTTGTTGTGGACGGCGGCAATTCCTATTATCACGATGACATTCGTCGTGCGAAGACGCTAAAAGAGCAAGGTATTCATTATGTTGATGCTGGTACAAGCGGTGGCGTCTGGGGTCTGGAACGCGGTTACTGTCAAATGATTGGCGGCGAGCAAGAAATCGTGCAGCGCCTTGACCCTATTTTCTCAACGCTTGCCCCCGGTGTTGAGGCTGCCGGGCGAACTCCTGGACGTGAGGATGTTGGCGGCACCGCCGAGAAGGGCTATCTTCACTGTGGCCCACATGGTGCCGGTCACTTCGTTAAAATGGTGCATAACGGTATCGAGTATGGTATCATGGCAGCCTATGCGGAAGGGCTCAACATTTTGCGCCACGCTAATATTGGCAAGGATCAGCAAAATATTGACGCGGAAACGGCTCCATTGAGTAACCCGGAGTATTACCAGTACGACCTCAATCTCGCCGACATCACAGAATTATGGCGGCGCGGTAGCGTCATTGGCTCGTGGTTGCTCGATCTGACGGCTATCTCCTTGCTCAAGAGTCCCGATCTTGCCGATTTCAAGGGCCGGGTCTCCGATTCTGGCGAGGGTCGCTGGACTATCTCCGCCGCCATTGATGAGGGCATTCCTGCTCATGTGCTGACCGCAGCGCTCTACGAACGCTTCAGTTCTCGCGGTCAGGCCGATTTTGCCAGCAAGGTCATGTCAGCCATGCGTTACCAGTTCGGTGGTCATGATGAAGTCGAAGCACCCGCTGCGACAAGTACAACACCGACCGGCGGGAACGCATAAGGGTTATAAACAAGAGACATCCCGAATATGAAATAGGAATTACCAGTATTTCGGGTATATATATGGTGGGTGGCCGCTCGCGGGCGTCCGTTTATCCTTTTATGCATCTTTTACTCGTGAAAAATTCGGGATGTCTTTCTGTTTATAATCCTTGCAAAAACTCAATCATGGCGGCGTTGACCTCTTCTGGACGCTCCTGGCCTATCCAGTGACCGCAATCTTCAAGCAAGACTGTGCGTTTAAGATTGGGGACAGTGGCACGCATATTCGCGATGCGATTCCTGGCACCTGGGAAGTTGACCGTTATATCACTTTCACCCGCCATAAAGAGTGCCGGTTGCATCACAAGTGCCTGATGCCAGGGAGCCATTAACTCCCAGGTGAGATCAATCGCACGATACCAGTTCAGCCCTCCCGTGAAGCCTGTGCGTTCAAATTCCGTTGTGAAAACATCCAGGTCTTGCTGGGTCAGCCATGCGGGCAATGTCTCTGGCTCGTTCATAACATCAAGCATACCCTTCCCTTCTGGCACTACAGCCGCACCGCTGATATCCGCGGTAAGAAATTTGCGCATTGTCGTGCGGACATCGCGTTCAAATTCGGCTTCCGCGATCCCTGGTTGCTGGAAATACGACATGTAGAAGCCGTTACCCAACACTGAACGCATAACAGTGAGCATGCTGGCCCGGCCTCGGGGTGAGTAGGGGACACTCAGGCCGATTACTCCGCGCACACGGTCCGGGCGTAAAAGTGCCAGATTCCAGGCAACGGAAGCGCCCCAATCATGTCCGGCTACAACGGCTTGTTGTTCACCAGGAACACCCAGTAATCCAATAATGTCGCCGACCAGATGCAGTTGGGTGTATTGTTCACTTTTTGTGGGACGGTCGGTTTGACCATAGCCACGCATATCTGGAGCGACAGCGTGATAACCGGCTTCCGCCAGCGCCGTCATTTGTTTCTCCCATGAGTACCACAACTCTGGAAAACCATGCAGCAGCAGGACGAGCGGCCCTGTACCTTGTTCAGCGATATGCATACGAATACCGTTCGTTTCAATAAAACGGTGAGTGACTTCCGCCATCTTCTTTCTCCAAATAGAGCGCAAAAAGCACAATTTATCTCTACCCAGTATCGTAGTTAATTAAACAGGTGTCAAGCCGTTAATGGCTTGATTGAAATGTCCCTGTCACGAAATCTTGTTATTTATCTTGAAACCTTTGCAGTGTTGCTTACGTGATTTTAATGAGCCTGGTTATCTATTTGTACTTAATCTATAATAGACTTCTTCCCCAATAGCGCAGAAGAAGCTATAATGAGGGGGTCAAGAAGTGTGTTCAAGAAAAGAAAGAGGAGCCTCTTGCTATGCGTCTGAGTTACTCACAGGTTGCCAAGCGGCCAGCG
>Ga0307372_10000654_pt1 | contig 60982 bp, 58 predicted proteins | sample OX1MG_FD_202533 | JGI IMG/M metagenome (GOLD analysis project Ga0307372, IMG submission 202533) | Soil microbial communities from Risofladan, Vaasa, Finland - OX-1 | ecosystem: Environmental > Terrestrial > Soil > Coastal area > Acid sulfate soil | place: Finland: Risofladan, Vaasa | collected... | reverse complement strand
GCCGGCTCGTAGGCCCGGCTGTCCCGGTCCAACAGGTGCATCTCCTCGGTCGGGACGTAGGGAGCCACCGCCGTCAGAACATCCACGGTGCCGGCCCAGTCGGCGGGGACGGGCGCGTCGAGATCCCCGAGAAGGGCGTCTACGCCGTTGGCCCGGGCGCAGGCGACCGCGGTTTCGTCCCTGTCGGTCGCGATGATGGAAGCGGCCGGCCGGCGGGCGGCCAGGACGACGGCCACCGCCCCGCAGCCGGTGCACAGATCCAGGGCCCGTCCGCCATTGGGCAGCAGCTCAGCGGCCTGGCGGGCCATCGGCTCGCTCTGCCACCGGGGCACATACACGCCCGGGTGCACGGCCAGGTCCACCCCCCCGAACACCGTCCGCCCGGTGATCCAAGCCAGGGGCTCGCCCCGGCTTCGGCGCTCCACCAGAGCGTTGACCCTCTCCCGCCGGCGCCCGGCGGCGGCCCACAACTCCTCCGCCTCCTCCTCGGCGGCCACGCAGCCGGCCCGGCGCAGGGTCTCGACCACGTCCTCGGGAGCGCCCATAGGTGCGTATCCTGCCGCCGGTGACCAGGCTCCTCGCCCCGGACGACCATCTGTGCGTTCTGATCACGGGCATCTCGGCCTCGGGCAAGTCCACCGTGGCCGAGCTCCTGGCCCGTCGCTTCTGGAAGGGAGCCCACGTAAAGGGCGACGTCTTCCGGCGCATGGTCGTCTCCGGCCGGCGGGAGATGTCGGCCGATCCGGAGGAGGAGGCCGTTCGCCAGCTTAAGCTGCGCTACCGCCTGGGGGCGTCGGCCACGGACGGCTACTTCCAGGCCGGTTTCAGCGTGGTCGTCCAGGACATCGTCATCGGGCCGGCGCTGTTGGACTACATGAAGGCCATCACCAGCCGGCCCCTGGCCCTGGTGGTTCTCTGCCCGTCCCTCGAGGCGGTGGCCACCCGCGAGGCGGGCCGGCCCAAGTCGGCCTACGGCCCCGACCGGATCAGCGCCGAGGCCCTCGACGCCGCTCTGCGCAAGAAGACACCGGAGATCGGCCTGTGGGTGGACTCCACCGACTTGACCGCCCAGCAGACCGTCGACCACGTGGCCGACCGCCTGTGGTCCTCTGCCCTGGTGGACTGAGCTCAGCGGGCGATGACCAAGACACAGGCGTCATCGGCCGTGCCTCCGCCGGCCATCACCGCGTCCGCAATGGCGTCGATGCCATTGGCCCGTAGCGCGGTGATGACCTCCACCAGCCGGTCGATGCCGACATCGAGGTCCTCCCCCCGGCGTTCGAAGAGCCCATCGGTGTAGAGAACCACCAGCGAGCCGGGCCGGAGCTCCAGGCTGACCTGCTCTTGCACTCCCGACGCCCCGATGGGCGGGCCCGGGGGCAGGGTCATGAGAGCGATGGAGCCGTCGGCGCCCACCAACACCGGGGGCGGGTGGCCGGCGCTGGACCAGACGCTGGCGCCGCTGGCCGGGTCGATGATTCCGTAGACGGCAGTGGCGATGGAGTCATCGACGTCCCCGGCCAGGAGCCGGGACAGGTTGACCATGATGGCCGCGGGCTCCAGCCCGGCCACGGCCAGGCCCCGGGCGGCGTGGCGGACCCGGGCCATGGTGGCCGCCGCTTCCAGGCCGTGGCCGGATGCATCCCCAATGCCGACCAGCACCCGACCGTCGGGGAGGGTCTCCACCTCATACCAGTCCCCGCAGACATCTCCCGACGCCGGCACATAGCGGGCCGCCACCGCCAGCCCCTCCAGTTCGGGCACGCCATCGGGCAACAGGGCCGCTGTCAGCAGACGCACGTTGTCCACCTGACGGCGGTAGCGCATGGCGCTGCGCAGGGCGACGCCGGCCCGGGCGGCCAGACCCTCGGCGGCGAAGTGGGTATCCGCGGGCGTCCCACCGCCCCAATCCGGGGACAGCAGGCTCATCACGCCGATCACCTCGCCCTCGGCCCGGATGGGCACCACCAGGGCCGACCAACTCTCGCTGGCCAGAGAGAGGATCCGTTCGGCTTGGTGGCCGGAGTAGGTGGCCAACACGGCCGCAGCCGGTATCCGGGGCATGACCTCCGTCTCCCCGGTGCGGAAGGCCCGGGCCAGAGGAACGTCGGCATCGACTGCGACCGCCGGCGCGTCGCGCAGTTCGGTGGCCAATGAAGGATCGGCCGAAATCTCTATGGCCACCCGGATCAACTGTCCGTCCTCGGCCACGTAGACCGCGCACCATGGCGCCAGCCGGGGAACGGCCAATTGGACCAACGAGCGCACGATCTCATCCGGGTCCTGGGCGCTGATCATCAAGCGGGTTCCCAGGTTGAGGAACTCCAGCGTCTCCCGGGAGTTCCTCTCTCTTTCGTAGAGCTGGGCCCGGTCCAAGGCGGTGCCACACAACTCGGCCAGGGCCCACATCAGGTCCTCGTCCGGTTTGAAGTCCTCCGCCTCCTCGGCCCAACCCATGTGAAGCACGCCAAAGCGGGCGCCCCGGGCAATCAGAGGCACCACCACCACGGCCTCGGCAAAGGTCCCGATCGGGACCAGCGACGGCCAGCGCCGATTGCGCTCAGCCCCCGAGCCGAAGCTGACCAACTCCCCGCTGCGAAGGGCCAGGGCGGCCGGCAGATCCGAGTCGGCCTCGATGGCGCCCACCTCGGTCGCCCCACCCGGACCGTCGATGCCCGCCCCCCCGGCAAATCGAATCCGCCCGTCCTCCCCCATCCTCCACAACCCGACGGTGGAGGCGCCCAGATAGACCAGGGCGTGCTCGAACACCGCCGCGGCCACGGCCTCGCCCGTAAGGGCCTGGCCCAGGGCCCGGGCCAGCATCAAAAGGCGCGCCTGGCCTTCCCCTTCCAGGGAAGGCACGTCCCGATAACGGTTGACTCCGGGCGGGCTCATCGGGCGAAGTTTGCCATGAGCCCTACTTCCCCGTGCCTGCTCACCAGTCAGGCGGACCGGGCGACCTGCCACTTCCGGGCCAGAACGTCCGCCTCCTCCGCGTCGCGCAAAGAGGCGGGCGGTGGCGACGTAACCGCCACGTGGAAAACGTAGGGACACCACCAGCCGGTCTGGCCGACCCGCTCCAGGAGGGGATAGACGCGCGCCTCCATCTCGGCCGAGCGCTCGAATCCGGCCGCCTTGGCCTGCTCTTCCCACCAGTTGAACGAGGCGATGGTGAGGTGGCCCTCGATGGGCTGGCCGTGGGCGTCGCGCATCAGATCTTCGAAGGGCACCGGGCCGTCATAGTCCGCCGGCAGCGAGTCGTAGTAGGCGAGGCGTTCGGGGGCCACCTTCCCCGAGAACCATCCGTCCAGCCCACACCGGTTGGGTCCGAAGGAGGGGATGGTCAGGTACAGGAACCCACTGCAGATCCGTCGCAGCTCGGCCAGCACACCCGGGATGGCCTCGGGGGGGAGATGCTCCAGGGTCTCCATGGCGGTAACCAGGCCGAACTCGCCATCGGCGTAGGGAAGCGGCTCGAGCAAGCTCGCTTGGCGCAGGCGGCCCCGAGCCCCCTTGGTTGAGTGCCGAACGGCCCACTCGCTGTAGTCCATGCCCCAGGCGTCAAAGCCCGCCTCCCGCAGAGCCTCCACCACGAAGCCCAGGGCGCAGCCGACATCCAGGCTGCGACACTCCTGGAAAAGGCTCCATTCGATGAAGGCGGCCCGGTTGGCCATGCTGGATACCCGGTCATAACTGGCATAACCGGACAAACCCATCCGGTCCTCGGGGTTACGGCCGTCCCCGAAATAGGACCCGCCGTACATGCCATCAGGGGCCGTCTGGTCCAAGAGCAGGGTGAGGCTGGTAGCCAGCCGGTCGAGGCGCCGGCGTACCGGCAGCTGCTGTGCGCCCCAGGTCAGGGCCTGGCGTCCGATCTTCCCAAGCGCCTGTTTCGCCCCGCTCGGGGGTCCGGGATCGGCCATCAGGGGAGGCTACCGAGCGGGCGTACCCGGGAGGCAACTAGTGCAGACGCGTCGTGCCGGTAGGTGCCTTCGCCCGTTGCCCCCCACCCCGGAACGGCGGATATTGGGAGGTAATGACCCAGCCAGGTGACCGCCCAGGGCGGCGGCTGGCCGATCCGCGGCGGCTGGTCGCTTTCGGGACAGTGGCGGCTCTGGCGGCGGCGCTGGGTCTCGGAGGGCTGCTGCTGACCACTATCGCCCAGAACAGGAGGGCGGTGAAGAAGGTCGAGCGGGATGCCGCCATCGCCTCCCTGCGGGACGCGATCCTTGAGGAGCCATGGTGAGTGAGCCTCAGCGAGGCGAGGTGTGGTGGGGGGAGCTCGAAGACATCGGACGCCGTCCCTTCCTCGTAATGACCCGGTCCGCCGCCATTCCGGTCCTGCACAACTTGCTTGCGGCGCCTGTCACCAGAACGATCAGGAGTATCCCCACCGAACTGCCGCTCGGCCCCGCTGACGGAATGCCCACAGAGTGTGCTGCCAGCTTCGATAATCTCCGAGTCGTTCCCAGGGCCTACCTGGTCGAGCGGCTGACTGCCCTCGACCCCATCCGTCTATTGGAGGCATGCAGAGCCCTCAGGGCGGCCGTCGACTGCTGAAGCCAATCGAGGATGTTCCCAGGCCCGGTGGGCGTAACAGGACTCGAACCTGTGACCTCAGCCGTGTGAAGGCTGCGCTCTAACCAACTGAGCCATACGCCCAAGAAAACGTGCTCTGACTAGGGATTTCACCCGTTCAGGGAAGCTACACCACGCTAGCCGAGCGCTCCAACAGCGCATTCCTAATGTGCCTCGGACGACGCGCTCGACGGCCCACCGCACCCACCCAAGGCCCTGGTGGCCCAGGCGCGGCGGGCACGGAAGCTCAACCGGGCCGACTGAGTGCGCGTGTGCTCGTCGCCGACGAGGGGGTGGGTCGATCCGATCGATGAGTCAGCCCGAGCCTCCTACGTCGCCTTCGGCTTCAAGACGGTGTGATTCCAGGGGCGGCTCGGGCCGGCCGTGGTCGTCCACCTGGACCTCGGTCACCGCCGCGACACTATGCGGCTCACCGGGGTCACGCCCGCCGAGTACTTCGAAGACGCTTCGCCTGACCCTGCTGTAAGCCGCGGGGCTGACCGGACCCAACCGGGCCGGTAACTGACTAATTCGGGCCATTGACGATCCGGCCCTCCCTGTCAATGCTTGGTCGTGGTGCTCAGGCCCCGCCGAGACTCCCCGTAGCGACAGTCGGTCGAGATTCGCGTGAATAGGAGAGACGCTTTTGGGCAGTTCCTACCGGGCGGGCGCAGCACTCTGGGTGGTTGGCCTCGGGGCGGCTCTGCTCAGTGGGTGTGCCGGGCCCACCCCCTCCGGCAGTGCGGCCGCCAGCGGCCTGGGCTGCACCCAGTCCGCTCCCGGAATAACCGGGACCACCGTCAAGATTGGCGCCATCTTTCCCACGACAGGTCCCCAGGGGCCTTTCTTCTCCGCCGTGGGAAGCGGGATCCTGGCCCGCTTCCGGGCCCAGAACCAGAGCGGCGGAATAGCGGGCCGGCAGCTCGAACTGGTGGCCGCGGATGATGGGGACGGGGACCTCGAGAACCTGTCCGCCGCCCAGTACCTGACCTCCGCCGCCCACGTGTTCGGCATCATCGAGGCCTCCACCAACAGTGACGGAAGCGCCGCCTATCTCCACCGGCTGGGCATCCCGGTCACCGGCTGGGGCATCACACCAGCCTGGGGCCGGTACCTCAATATGTTCGGCTACCGCTACAGCACGTCACCGAACCCGCAGGGCGAGCCGACCACCACGGTGGCCGCTTTCATCCGGGCCCGCCACGGCCAACGGGTGGCCGTTCTGGCCGGCGGAGCCACTGCCAGCGTCAACTTCGCCCGGCAGATCATCGAGACACTCCCCGCCTTCGGGCTCACCTTGGCCTACGAGAACCTTGACGAGCCGTTGGGCCAGACCGACTATTCCTTCGACGCCCAGGCCATGCGCCGGGCCGGCGTGGACACCGTGGTCCCCGCCATGGCCACCCTAAGCAACATCGACCTCTACAAGACGGCCGCGGCCATTGGACTGCACTTCAAGGTCGGCATGCTGCCGGCGGGCTACGACACTCGCCTGGCCGCTGCCGACGGCGCCTTGCTCTCCGGGGCGTACGTCGCCCTGGATTGGCGGCCCTTCGAGTTACCCGTCCCCGCTCATCAGGAGTTCAAGGCGGAGTTGGCCGCGGTGGCGCCCACCGCTTTTCCCGGACAGCTGGCCATGGTCGGATGGTTATCGGCCGACGCCTTCATCCGGGGACTCGAGGCCTCTGGCGTCGGCTGTCCGACCCGCAGGGCGTTCATCTCCAGCTTGCGGAAGGTGAAGGACTACACGGCTGACGGGCTGCTTCCTCCCACCAGTTTTGCGGCCGAGTTCGGGCAGATGCCTCTGTGCTACTGGGAACTGGAGATACACCCTGGTGGGTTCACCCCATCCGGGCCCCAGCCGTTCTGCGGAACCCTCTTCCGGGCCCGGTCCCGATGAGGATCTGGCCCGGGCGCACATCCTTGGTCGTCTTTCTGGCCTTCACCCTGGTGGCCGTGTCCACCTTCGGGTTGGCCCGGCGCGTTGTGGCCCAAGAGGAGAATCGCCTGCTGGTTGAGCGCTCCATCGAGGCCGGCGCCGAGCTCAGAAGCTCGGTGACATCCATCGACGCCGGCCTGCACTCTCTCGGCACCCTCGCGCCCCTCCCTCAGGCCAGCAGTGCCTTTCTGGCCGCGGCGGCTCCTCTGTTGACCGGACTGGTCCGCACCGTTGGCCTCATTTCTCGCACCGACGGCGGATTTTCGGCCAAGGCCGTGGTCGGGGACTCCACCTCGCTCAGCCCGTCCTTGAGCCCCGAGCGCCTCGCCCTGCTCCGGCACGCCTTTGCCGAGCCGGACATGGTCACCACGGTGCTGCACGACGGGTACCGACGCCGGATCGGCTTCGCCCTGGCGCTGCCGCCCGACCAGGGCAGCCTGGTTGTTTACCAGGAGGATGCCATCGACCCGGCCGATCCCGTTCTCTCCCCTTTGAGCGCCTCCCTCGCCGACCTGCAGGTGACTCTGTACGCAAGCGGCACCCCGTCCCCCAGCGCGCAGGTGGTCAAGGCAGGTGACGGCTCCGCCATCGGGTCGCTGTACACCCTCTCTCTGGCGGCAGGAGCCGCTCAGTGGACCCTGGTGGCTCAGGCGACTCGACCCCTGGCCGGCTCCTTCCCAGCGGCGGTGCCCTGGCTGCTCCTGGCCGGCGGCATGGTCTCGGCTCTTCTGGCCGCTGCCGTGCTCGAGGTGCTGGCCCGCCGGCGCGACTACGCCCTGACTCTGGTGGATCAGCGCACGGCCGAGTTGAGCGAATCTCACGAACAGCTGGTTCAATCCGAGCGCCTGGCGGCGGTCGGTGTCTTGGCGGCCAGTGTCGGACACGAGCTCCGCAATCCCATCGCGGTCATCTCCAACAGCCTCTATCTGATCGGTCAGCGATTGGCCAAGGCTGGCATCGCCGACGACGGGATCACCCGCCAGGTCGCCACGGCTAATCGTGAGGTGACCGCCGCCACCCTGATCGTCGCTGACCTCCTCGATTGGTCGCGGGACCGTCGTCCCATTCCGACATCGGTGGATTTGGGAGCGCTGATGAACGAGGTTCTGGAGTCGAGCCCACCCCCACACGGGGTGGACGTGATCTGGAAGCCACCCGATCCGGCGCCGATCGCACTGTGTGACCGGGACCAGACCAAGCAGACCCTCCTCAACTTGTTGAGCAACGCCTATGACGCCCTTCCCGCCAGCGGTGGGAGCGTGGCACTGGAAGTGGCAGGACGCAATGGTCAGGTGACGATGACCGTGGCCGATGATGGTTCTGGGATGAGTGCTGAGACGCGCTCCCAACTGTTCGAGCCGTTCTTTACCACCAAATCCCGGGGCATAGGGCTTGGTCTGGCGGTCACAAGGCGGCTCGTCAGCGCCAACCAGGGCACCCTCGACGTGCAGAGCTCCCTTGGCACTGGGACCACGGTGACCGTCTCCCTGCCCCGGGCGCACCCATCTGCGTGAGCCTCCGGCCCTGCCGTTCAGTTGTCGACCGGGGCCACCGCGTCGAGATCCAGGGCGCGCTCCAGAGCGGCAGCGGCCCGGAGGACGACCAGGTCGGCGTGCTGGGGACCCACTATCTGCAGGCCCACGGGCAGGCCCCTGGCGGTGAAGCCGCAGCAGACCGTGGCCGCCGGTGACCGGGTCATGTTGAACGGGTAGGTGAAGCGGACCCAGTTGGGATCCGGGCGCCCTCCGATGGTCCCGACTTCCCCGCTGATCGGGGGGGCGGCGGCCATGGTCGGGGTGATGAGCAGCCGGGCCTGATGGAAGATCTCGACCAGGTCGAGGTTGAGAGCGTGGCAGGCATCCTGGGCCCGGATGACATCGGCGCCAGTCAAGCGTGAGCCCCATTCCATCTGCTCCACCAGTCCCGGGTCGATCCGGGACCACACTTCCGTGCCCCGGAACGGCTCCAGGGTACGGATGTTGCCCGCCGTCACGAGGACCAGCCAGGACCCGACCGGATCCTCCTCGAAGACCGTGTCCATCTGGACCACCTCGGCCCCCAGGTCCGCCACCATGTTGAGGGCCCGGCCACAGATGTCGAGCACCTCGGGGTCGACCTCGGCGTAACCGAGGGTGGGAGACCAGACCACCTTGGCGGGGAGATGCGCATCCTCGATCGCCCCCAGCCAGGATGGTTCCGGCATCGGCAGAGAGTTGAGGTCGGTCGGGTCAGGCCCGATGACGGCGTCCAGGGCCAGCGCGGTGTCGGCCACCGTCCTGGCCATAGGGCCCTTGGTCGACAGCTGGCCCCAACCGGGTGGCGTCTTGCCCCCGGATGGCACCCGGCCGAGCGAAGGCTTGAACCCCGACAGGCCGCAGGCGGAGGCGGGGATGCGAATGGAGCCGCCGCCGTCCGAGCCGGTGCCGAGAGGGATCATCCCGGCGGCCAGCGCCGCCCCCGTCCCTCCCGATGAGCCCCCCGGGCTGTTCTCCGTGCGCCATGGGTTGCGGGTCGCCCCGAAGACCATGTTGTCGGTGTCGCCCTTCCAGCCCAGCTCCGGGGTGTTGGTCTTGCCCACCACCACGCAGCCGGCCGCCCGCAGCCGGCTCACGAGGACCGAGTCGGACCGGGCCGGGCCCGCGTCGCAGAACGCCGCCGAGCCCCTGGTGGTCACCAGGCCCTTGGCGTCCTCCAGGTCCTTGACCCCGATGGGGATGCCGGCCAGTTCGCCCACCTCCTCGTCCCGGGCCACCCGCTCATCGATGTCCGCGGCGGCGGCCAGGGCTCCTTCGGGGTCCACCGACACGAAGGCGTTGATGCGGTCGTTGAGCTCTTCGATGCGGTCCAGGGCCGCCTGGGTGAGCTCCCGGGCCGACACGGAACGGGATCGGACCTGGGCAGCGAGGCCGGCCAGGGTCTCCTTACGAAAGTCCATTCGGGCGAGCCTATGCAGGTTGGACGTCACCGGGTCGGGCCGGCTGTTCGGGGATACCCTCCCGTTCATGGCAAGGCGGTCATGGTGGGGCTGGGGCAACGAGGGCGTCGGACCCGACGAGCGCCAGATGCAGTCGATGGCGGCCGGCTTCCGCGCCCGCTTCCCCGGTCGCGATTTCGACGTAGCCCGGCCGGCCCGTCTCGAGGATCTCGATCTCCCCCGTCCCCGCGTGCAGCCCCCGGCGGCACTGGCCGCGGCCTTCTCCGACGCCGTCTACGACCGGGCCGGGCACACCTACGGAAAGTCCTACCGGGATGTGGTCAGGGGCTTCCGGGGTCAGCTCGACCATCCCCCGGACCTGGTCGCCTTCCCTCCCGACGAATCGACCGTCTCCGCCCTCCTCGACTGGGCCACTTCAGCCGATGTCCTGGTCGTCCCCTACGGCGGAGGCTCCTCGGTCGTCGGTGGTGTCGAGTGCCCCGACCAGGGCCACGCCGGGGTGGTGTCGATGGACCTGGGCCGGCTGGACCAGGTGCTGGAAGTGGACAGGACGTCCCGGGCCGCCCGCATCCAGGCCGGCATCCTGGGCCCGGCCCTGGAGGACGTCCTCCGGCCCCAGGGCCTGACTTTGCGCCACTTCCCGCAGTCCTTCGAGTTCTCCAGCCTGGGCGGCTGGCTGGCCACCCGCTCCGGGGGGCACTACGCCACCGCCCGCACCCACATCGATGACTTCACCGAGTCGATCCGGGCCGTCACCCCCGCCGGGGTCTACGAGTCCCGCCGGCTGCCCGGCTCCGGGGCCGGGCCTTCCCCCGACCGGTTGCTGCTCGGCTCCGAGGGAATCCTCGGGGTCATCACCGAGGCCTGGATGCGCCTGCAGGACCGGCCGCAGTGGCGGGCCTCGGCCGCCGTACATTTCGCCCGCTACGCCGATGCGGTGGTCGCCACCCGGGCCGTGGTTCAGGCCGGCCTGGACCCCACCAACTGCCGGCTGCTGGACGAGACCGAGGCGGCCATGTCGGCCGGCACCGGGGGCGGCGTCAACCTCCTGGTACTGGGCTTCGAATCCGCCGACCACCCCGTGGAGTGGCCCATGGCCCGGGCCATCGAGTTGTGCGCCGATCACGGAGGCGCCTGTCCTGACGGGCCCCGGTCCTCCGGCCCCGCCGCCGATACGCCACCCGCAGCCGGCGACGCCGTGGGCGCCTGGCGCAACGCCTTCATCCGCGCCCCCTACGGACGGGACGCCCTGGTGGCCATGTCCACGATCGTGGAGACCTTCGAGACCGCCTGCACCTGGGACCGTTTCGACGCCCTGCACGCCGGAGTCACCGAGGCGGTGACCAAAGCCCTCGGTGAGGTCTGTGGCGATGGCTGGATCACCTGTCGCTTCACCCACGTCTATCCCGACGGCCCCGCCCCCTACTTCAGCGTCCTCGGGCCCGGGCGGCCCGGCTCGGAGATCAGCCAGTGGGACGAGATCAAGGCCGCCGCCTCCGAGGCCATCCTGGCCAACGGCGGGACCATCACCCACCACCACGCTGTCGGCCGGGATCACCGGCCCTGGTACGACCGCCAGCGCCCCGAGTTGTTCGCCCGGACGCTGCGGGCGGCCAAGGCCACCCTCGATCCAGCCGGGATCATCAACCCGGGCGTACTCATCGACCCCTGACGCCCCGCCGGTAGCTTGTCGGGGTGCCAACCGACGGGGAGTGGACCGAGGGAGCGGAGCCAGGCGAGGAGCCCGACCAGGAGCCCGACCAGGAGCTGGCCGAGGGGCCGGCGCCGGTGACCCGGCCCGGCCTGGCCGGCCGCCTCCGTCGGGACATGACCCAGAACGAGCAGCTGGCCGTCTACGGCGGCGCCATCTTCGCTCTCGGCATCACCGTCTATTTCCTCCTCGTCCCGGCCACCCAGACCCACTCGGGCAAGACCACTCACGTCTCGGCCGCCCTCACCCTGAGCATCGGCATCGCCGTATTCGTCCTCCTGGCCGCCGCCGCCCGCTACGGACGGCGCACCGTGGCCGCCGTCGTCAGCCTCCTGGCCGCCTTCGGAATGGGCCAGGTCCTCGGCTTCCTCTACATCGCCCTGGGGGCCTGGCTCCTCTTCCGCAGCTCCAAGGCCACGCGGCTGCGCCTGGCCACCGAGCGGGGACCCGGCGCCGCCGGTGCCGGCGGCCGCGCCGGAGGCCGTTCAGCCGGTCGGTCGGCCGGCCGGGCTGCCCAGCCGGCGCCGGCGCGAGGCCGCGGCGCGCGGCCGGCCTGGGCCGCCCGGGGTCGCCAGCCCGAGCCCGAGGGCCGGCGCCGGACGGCCAGCAAGCGCTATACCCCGCCGACGGCCAAGGGCCGAAAACGGTGAGGCCGTGTCGCCCCTGCAGGGCGGCCGATGGTAGGCAAGTGGCGTGATCAGAGAGGCCCTGGCCGGCCGCCGCATCGGGCTGACCGGAGGGACGGGCTTCCTCGGGACGGCCCTCATCGAGCGGATGCTGCGCTCCGTGCCCGACCTGGAGGTAGCCGTTCTGGTCCGTCCCGGCCGGCGGGGGGCGGCTGACCGCGTCCGACGCGAGATCATCCGCAACGACTGTTTCGACCGCTTACGCCAGGAGTGGGGCGACCGCTTCGACGCCGAGATCGACCGCCGGATCCTGGTCATGGCCGGAGACGTGGCGACGGACGGACTGGGTCTGGACGAGGCCGGCCTGGAGGTCCTGGCCGGCTGCCACACAGTCATCCATTCCGCCGCCAGCGTCAGCTTCGACTCGCCTCTGGACGCCGCCGTGGAGGTCAACCTCCTCGGCCCCTCCCGCCTGGCCGAGGCCATGCGCCGGGCCGGGACACCGGGGCACCTGATTGCCGTGTCCACCGCCTATGTGGCCGGCACCCGCCGGGGCGACAGTCCCGAGCTGCCTCTTTCGGAGACTCCGTTCTCACCCGACGTGTCCTGGCGCAACGAGGTCGATGCCGCCCGCCGAGTCCGGGCCGACCGGGAAGCGGTGAGCCGGGAGCCCGAGCAACTGGCCCGCTTCCACAAGCAGGCCCGCCAGGAACTGGGGGCCGCCGGCGTCCCACTGCTGGCCGAGCGGACCGAGCGCATCCGCCAGGAGTGGGTGAGCAAGGCCATGGTCGATGCCGGCGTGGCCCGGGCCCAGTCGCTGGGTTGGCCCGACGCCTATCCCTATACCAAGGCTCTGGGCGAACGGGCCTTGCTCGAAACTCGCGGCGAAGTCCCGGTCAGCATCGTGCGCCCCTCCATCATCGAATCCGCCCTGGCCGAGCCCCGCCCGGGATGGATCCGGGGCTTTCGCATGGCCGAGCCGGTGATCATCTCCTACGCCCGCGGCCTGCTCAAGTCCTTCCCCGGGATCCCCGAGGGCGTGGTCGACGTCATCCCGGTGGACCTGGTGGTGGCCGCCATCCTGGCCGTGGCCGCCGCCGGTCCCGACCCCGCTGGCCCGTCGGTCTACCAGGTCGCGTCGGGCGCGACCAACCCCCTGCGCTACCGGAGGTTGGTGGACCTGGTTCAGGATTACTTCGCCGAGCATCCGCTCTACGACAGCGACGGCCAGCCCATCGTGGCACCCCGTTGGGCCTTCCCCGGCCGGGGCAAGGTCACTCGCCAGCTCGAGCGCCTCGACCGGACCCTCACCACCGCCGAGAAGGTCAGCCGCAGTCTCCCGCTGCGGGGCAAGCAGGCCGCCTGGACGGCCAACCTGGAGGAACGACGGAGCCAGGTCGACCGCGCCCTCGGCTACGTCCGCCTCTACGGCGCCTACACCGAGACCGAGGCCCGCTTCCTGGTCGACCGTCTGCTCGGTCTCTGGGACCGCACCGATGAAGAGGACCGTCAGGACTTCGCTTTCGATCCCCGCGCCCTGGAGTGGGACTCCTACGTGCAGGGCGTCCATCTGCCCTCCATCGTCACCCATGCCCGGGTGCGCTCCGCCCCGGGCCGGCGCAGCACGCCCGACCGTCAGGAGCGTGGGCGGCGCGCCGTTCTTTCTCCCGACCGTCACATGGCCGTGTTCGATCTGGAAAACACCCTCATCGCCTCCAATGTGGTCGAGTCCTATTCCTGGCTGGCCACCCGGCGCATGAAAGACCGCGACCGTCTCGGCTTCACCGTGCGGACCCTGCGCGAAGGCCCGGCCCTCCTGTCGCTGGACCGCAAGGACCGGGGCGACTTCCTACGCCACTTCTACCGCCGCTACGAAGGCGTCGGCGTCGAGGAGCTCCGGGCCGAGGCTCACGAGCTGTTCCACACCCTCCTCTTGGCCAAGTCCTTCCCCGACGGCATCCGCCGGGTCCGCCAGCATCGCGCCCTCGGGCACAAGACCCTGCTCATCACCGGCGCCCTGGACATAATCGTCGAACCCTTCCAGGATCTCTTCGATCAAGTGATCTGCGCCCGCCTCTCGATCCGCGCCGGCCGCCTGACCGGTGAGTTGGAGCAAGGGCCGCCCACCGGTGAGGCCCGCGCCCAGATCATGGCCGACTACGCCCGGGCCCACGGCTTGGACCTGGAGGAGTCAGTGGCCTATGCCGACTCGGCCAGCGACCTGCCCATGCTCGAAGCCGCCGGCCATCCCGTGGCCGTCAACCCCGAGGTCAAGCTGGCCACCATCGCCCGCAAGCGGGGCTGGCACACCGAGGAGTGGCCCAAGGCGCCCGGCTATTCGACGCCGCTGCTACCCCTCGCCCCGCGCCTGGCCGGAAGGGCACGGCGATGAAAGCCCTCCTCTTCGAACGCTCCCTCCCCCGCTACGCCGCGGCGCGGGTGGCGTCCTCGGTGGCTCCGGGTAGCGCCGCCCGCCTCGGGCCTCTGCACCTCACCGAGGTGGAAGAGCCGGCCCTCCCCGGCCCGGATTGGCGGCGCGTCTCGCCCATCCTGGCCGGTATCTGTGGTTCCGACCTGGCCACCGTCGAAGGACACAGCTCCCGCTATTTCGAGCCCATCGTCAGCTTCCCATTCGTTCCGGGCCACGAAGTGGTGGGTGAGCTGGCGGACGGGGGACCCGATGATGGCGCCCGAGTGGTGATCGAGCCGGTGCTCGGCTGCACCGCCCGGGGGATCGCCCCGCTCTGTGACGCCTGCGCAGGCGGGCACACCGGCAACTGCGAGCGGGTTGCCTACGGCCATCTCAAGCCCGGGCTGCAGACCGGCTACTGCTCCGACACCGGAGGGGGCTGGTCCTCCTCCCTGGTCGCCCATCGATCCCAGATTCATCTCGTACCCGACTCCATGTCCGATGAAGAGGCGGTGATGGTCGAACCCACGGCCTGCGGCATCCATGCGGCCCTGGCCGCGGCCGATCCCGACCTCTCCGGCCCTGGCCTGTCCGCCGCCACGGTGGCAGTGATCGGCGCCGGCACCCTCGGGCTGACCGTCATAGCTGCCCTGCGCCGTTTCCTTCCCCCCGCTCTCCTGCTGGCCGGGGCCAAGCATCCCGAGCAGTGCCGGCTGGCCGCCTCCCTGGGCGCCGACCAGGTGCTCGACCCCGATGGCCTGGTCCGGGGCGTGCGCCGCCACACCCGCTCCCTCGCCAACGGAGCCGTACTGACCGGTGGGGCCGACGTGGTCATCGACTGCGTCGGCAACGCCGAAAGTATCGATTCCGCTCTGTCCATGGTCCGGCCCAAGGGCCGGGTGGTGCTGGCCGGAATGCCCGGCACGGTGAAGCTCGACCTCACATCGCTCTGGAACCGGGAGGTGTCCCTGAGCGGCGCCTACGCCTATGGGTTGGAGTCAGTGCCGGGACGGGCCCCCGCCCGCACCTTCGATCTCGCCTTCGAACTGGTGGCTGAGGCCGGCCTCGGCCAGCTGGTCGGTGCCCGTTATCCCCTCGACCGCTTCCCCGAGGCCATCGCCCATGCCTCCGCGGCCGGGCGACTAGGAGCTGTCAAAGTGGTTTTCGATCTGCGGCCGGCCTCCCGCCGCCCAACCTGGAGGAGCGCATGAGCCCCCGTCCCGGATTCGTCCTCGACGTCGACCGGTCCACCCCGCCGACGTTGATGTGGCACGGAGAGGGATTCCGCCTCGAACGGCTGCCAGCCGGGTCCCGCATCGTCTATCCGGCCGAGCCCTTCGAACCCATCGAGGACCCCGACTTCGCCATCCGCCAAGCCGTGGAGAACCCGATGGGCGACAGCGCTCCGCTCTCGGCCCTGCTCCGCGCAGGCATGAAGCTCACCATCGCCTTCGATGACGTCTCCCTTCCTCTTCCCCCCATGCGGGCACCGGATATCCGCCAGCGAGTCATCGAGGCCGTCCTCGATCAGGCTGCCACCGCCGGCGTCGACGACGTGGTCCTCATAGCCGCTCTGGCCCTGCACCGGCGCATGACCGAGTCCGAGCTGCGCCACGCCCTGGGTGACCGGATCTACGACGCCTTCGCTCCCCATGGCCTGCTCCAGCAGCACGACGCCGAGGATCCCGCGAATCTCATCCATCTTGGCCTCACCGACCAGGGCGAGGACGTCGAGATCAACAAGCGGGCCGCCACCAGCGACCTGTTGGTCTACGTCAACATCAACCTGGTGGCCATGGACGGCGGCCATAAGAGCGTCGCCACCGGACTGGCCAGCTACAAGAGCCTCCGGCACCACCACAACGTCCACACCATGCAGCACTCCCGCTCCTTCATGGACCAGCGCCACAGCGAGCTGCACTCCTCCAACTGGCGCATGGGCCGGCTCATAGCCGCCTCGGGCGTCAAGGTCTTCCAGATCGAGACGACCGTCAACAACGATCCGTTCCCGGAGCAGTTCAGCTTCCTGGCCAAGCGGGAGTGGGAATGGAGCCTGCGGGACCGGGCCGCCTTCCTGGCCGTGTCCGCCTCATTGAACCGCACCCCCGAGCGGATCAAGCGGAACATCTTCAATTCGATGCGGTCGCCCATGGGTCTCACCAGCGTGCAAGCCGGGGAAGTCGAAGCCGTTCACGCCGCCACCACCGAGCAGGTGCTGCGCGAGCAGCTGATCCCGGTGGAAGGGCAGGCCGACGTTCTGACCATGGGTCTGCCCTACATCTGCCCCTACAACGTCAATTCGGTCATGAATCCCATCCTCGTCATGTGCCTGGGCCTGGGCTACTTCTTCAACATGTACCGGAACAAACCGCTGGTGCGTGAGGGGGGCGTGGTAATCATGTCCCACCCGACGCCCTGGGCGTTCGACCCGGTCTTTCATCCCAGCTACATCGACTTCTTCGACCAGGTGCTCTCCGACACCACCGATCCCAAGGAGATCGAGACCCGCTACGAGGAGAGCTTCGCCACCGATCCCTGGTACATACACCTGTACCGCACCGGCCACGCCTACCACGGCGTTCATCCCTTCTACATGTGGTACTGGGGCGCGCACGCGCTGGCCCACCTGGGCCGGGTGATCATCGTGGGCGGGGACAGTGCCGCTGTGCACCGACTCGGCTTCAAGTCCGCCTCTACCCTGTCCGACGCACTGGAAATGGCGCGTGACGTAGTGGGGCCCCACCCCTCGATCACCCACCTGCACAACCCGCCCATGATCATGGCCGAGGTCACGTGAGCGGACTGTCCGACAAGCTCTCCGACGCCCTGGCCGACCGCCTCGGTGATCGGTTGTCCGACCGGCTGCCCCGCCTGCGTGTCCCCCGCCGTCCCAGCCGCTTCCCCTGGGCCCCGGCCAACTGGCCCACCGCCATTCCCATGCCGCCCCCCGAGAGCCGGACGGGCAGCGACTATGAGACGGACTGGGCCCGCCGCTACGGCGTCCGGGTGGCCCGGGCCGCCGTGCTCGACGGGGTCATCCGGCCCCTGGTCCACGGCATCATCCCCCCCGTCGTCGAGGGGACCGACCGGCTGGATGGGGTGAAGGGACCGGTGATCTTTGCAGCCAACCACTCCAGTCACCTGGACACTCCCCTGCTCCTTTCTGTGCTGCCCCGCCGCTTTCGCCACCACATGGTCGTGGCCGGCGCCGCCGACTACTTCTTTGACACCCGCCTCAAAGGCGCCATCTTCGCCTTCTCCCTGGCCGCCATCCCGATCGAGCGCACCAAGGTCAGCCGCCGCTTCCTGGACCTGGCCGCCGAGCTCTTGGATGCCGGATGGAGCATCCTCATCTACCCCGAGGGCGGCCGCAGCACCGACGGCTGGGGCCAGACCTTCTCCGCCGGCGCCGGCTACCTCTCCGTACGCACCGGCGTGCCGCTGGTCCCGATCCACGTGGCCGGCACCGTCAAGGCCCTGCCCAAGGGGACCGGCCGGCTCCGGCCCGGCCCCACCGCCGTGAGCCTTGGGAGCCCGATCACACCCGGCCCCGGCGACGACTCCCGCCAGGTGGCCCAGCGCTTGGAGGCATCCGTGGCGGCACTGGCCGACGAGTTCCGCACCGACTGGTGGCAAGCCCGGCGAAGGGCCGCCGCCGGCCTCTCGCCCTCCCTCTCCGGACCCGATGTGTCGCCCTGGCGCCGATCCTGGGCCCGCCCGCCGGCCACCAACCGGAACCGACGGGCCACCTCCTCGCCCGGCGCCGGCTCCGACACCCCCTGGTCACGCCGCTAGCTGCTAGCTCGTCCGGGTCGCGCCGCCAGAGCGCCCTGGTCGCGCCGCCAGCTCGTCCGGGTCGCGCCCTCGGCGTTCATCCCTTCCGGATGGTCACCAAGAGTGGGCCGCATCGAGAGATGCAACTTGAACGGACACCCCAAAATCTTGAACTTTGTCTTGTAGTGGTGAAATCGCGTTCGTTCAACAACACGTTTGTAATCAAAATCGTGGGTGCGTCTGAGTCGCATCTATCGGCCCGAGCGGCACGCCCGCAGCGGCGCGACGACTTAGACGGCTCGGGCCTGGAAGGCGGGCGGCCACCCGTTGGGCCGTAACGGAAGGGCGCTCCTCTTCCACGGGCCGAGCCGTGCTAGCCGGTGGTTGTCTGGCGGCGGATGAGGTTGAGAGCCGAACCGGCCCGGTACCAGGCAATGTGCTCGGGGGACATGGTGTGGGTGGCCCCGAAGTCCTCGGTGCTGCCGTCGGGATGGGTGATGCGACAGGCGACCGGCTTGTCCGGGGCCAGCTGGTCGAGGCCGAGGATCGAGATGCGGTCCTGCTCCCCGATCTTGTCCCACGTGCCCGGGTCGGAGAAGGTCAGGGCCAACACGCCCTGCTTCTTCAAGTTGGTCTCGTGGATGCGGGCGAAAGAACGGGCGAAGATGGCTCGGGCCCCCATGAAACGGGGCTCCATGGCGGCGTGCTCGCGCGAAGACCCTTCCCCGTAGTTCTCATCACCGATGGCCACCCAGTCCACCCCCGCCTCCCGGCAGTGCTTGGCGCACTCGGGGAAAGCCTCGGGCGTACCGTGGACCGGGCAGCGGCCGATGCCTGACTCACCGGTGAATCCGTTGGTGGCGGAGAGGAACAGGTTGGAGGAGATGTTCTCCAGATGCCCCCGGTAACGCAGCCACGGGCCCGCGGCGGAGATGTGGTCGGTGGTGGTCTTGCCCTTGGCCTTCAACAGGATGGGCAGGTCGTCCAGCTCGGCCTCGGGGTTGGGGGCGAAGGGCTCGAGCAGCTGCAGACGGGTGCTGCTCGGATGCACGTCGACGGCCACATCGGAGCCGTCGTCGGGAGGGGCGATGAAGCCAGCCTCACCGGATTCGAAGCCGGCCGATGGGAGTTCCTCACCGACGGGGGCCGATAGCAGGCCTCCGTCCAACTCGTCGGTGAGCGGATTGAAGTCCAGGGTGCCGGCCAGGGCGTAGGCGACCACCGTCTCGGGGGAGGCGATGAAGGCGAGGGTGGAGGCGCTGCCGTCGTTGCGCTTGGGGAAGTTCCGGTTGTAGGAGGTGAGGATGGAGTTGACCTGGCCCTCGGCCACGTCCTCCCGGTCCCATTGACCGATGCAGGGGCCGCAGGCGTTGGCCAGCACAGTGGCACCGATGGCCTCGAGGTCGGCCAGCAGGCCGTCGCGTTCGATGGTGGCCCGCACCCGCTCCGAACCCGGAGTGACCAAGAGGGGCACTCGGGCCCGCAGGCCGCGGGCAGAGGCCTGGCGGGCGACAGAGGCGGCCCGGGTGATGTCCTCGTAGGAGGAGTTGGTGCAGGAGCCGACCAGGCAGTCGGACAGCTCAACGGGCCAGCCGTTGGCCTTGGCCTCGGCGCCGATGGCGGAGACCGGGCGGGCCAGATCGGGGGTGTGGGGTCCGACGATGTGCGGCTCGAGGGTGGATAGGTCGATTTCGATTACCTCATCGAAGAAGCGCTTCGGATCCGAGTCCACCTCGGGGTCGGCCTTCAGGTGTTCGGCCGCCCGGTCGGCCAGATCGGCGTAGGCCTCCCGGCCCGTGGACTTGAGATACAGGGCCGAGTGGTTGTCATAAGGAAAGAGCGAACAGGTGGCACCGATCTCGGCGCCCATGTTGCAGATGGTGGCCTTGCCTGTGGCGCTGATGCCGTCGGCGCCGGGCCCGAAGTACTCGACTATGGCGCCGGTGCCGCCCCTGACGGTGAGGATCTGGGCCACCTTCAAGATGATGTCCTTGGGGGCGGTCCAGCCGTTGAGCTCTCCCGTCAGGCGCACGCCGATGAGGCGGGGCCAACGCACCCCGAAGGTCCCGCCCACCATCACGTCCACGGCGTCGGCGCCGCCGACACCGATGGCGACCATGGAAAGGCCCCCGGCATTGGGGGTGTGGCTGTCGGTGCCGATGATCATCCCGCCGGGGAAGGCATACTGCTCCAACACGACCTGGTGGATGATCCCCGAGCCCGGCTTCCAGAAGCCCACGCCGTAGCGGGCCGACACGCTGCGCAGGAAGCCATATACCTCGGCATTGGTTTCCTCGGCCACGGCCAGATCCGCCTCGGCCCCCACCCGGGCGGAGATGAGGTGGTCACAGTGGACGGTGGAGGGGACCGCCACCCGGTCCAGGCCGGCGGTCATGAACTGAAGGAGGGCCATCTGGGCGGTGGCGTCCTGCATGGCCACCCGATCGGGGTACAACTCGGAGTAGGTGCGACCCCGCTCCAGTTCCTGACCCTCCGGATCGGCCAGGTGGTTGAAGAGGATCTTTTCCGTAAGGGTGAGGGGACGGCCCAGACGGCGCCGGCCGATCTCGACCCGCTCGGCCAGGCGGGCGTAGACAGCCTCGATGAGTTCGACGGGGGTGATCGCGGTTACCGCAGGCATGGGAACCTCCTTGTGTGATACAAGTATAGGACAAGTGGAAGAGGGGTCGCAAGTGCGAGAGCTGCGCTACCGGACCATCGCCGATGAGCTGCGCCGGCAGATCGAGGAGGGCCAGATCGGTCCGGGGGGGCTGCTGCCGAGCGAGTCCGATTTGTCGAAAACCTACGCCGTCAGCCGGGTCACGGTGCGCAAGGCTCTGGAGCTGCTGCGGGCCGAGGGGGTGGCGGGGGCGAGGCAGGGATTCGGGTGGTTTGCCGCCGTGGAGCCGTTGCGCCAGACCCTCGGCCGGCTGGGGACCATCGAGGACGACCTGGCTGCCTCCGGGCGGCGGCCCGAGCGCAAGGTGTTGGACTTCGGCTTCGTGCGGGCGCCGGCGCACGTGGCCGAAACCCTCGGGACAACCGACGTGTTGCAGGTCCGCCGGCTCAACCTGGCCGACGGACTCCCCTTCGCCCGGGTGACGGTGTGGGTCCCGGCCACCCTGGGCTCGTCCCTGTCGCGGGACGACGTGGAGCGGGCTTCGTTCTACGACCTCCTCGACGTCCCGCTCGGCGGCGCATCCCAGACCATCGGGGCCGGGGCGGCGTCCAAGGACGATGCGGCGCTGTTGGAGATCCCGGTGGGCTCCCCGGTCCTGCGCTGCGAGCGCATAACCCGGACCACCGATGGAACGGCGGTGATTGCCGCCGAGCACGTCTTCCCGGCCGACCGCACCGAGTTCGTGGTCGAGTTGTCCTCGGCCCCGGAGGCGTCGATGGCGCCATCCGGGTTGCGCCTGGTGGACTGAAGATCAGCGGCGCGAAGTCAACCGATCTCTCCAGTGCCAGCGGCCGCTACGACCAGGGATCCTCACGGTCTGGAGACGCTCAGCCCGCAGCGACTCGGCCTCGGAATCGTCCAGCGGGTCAAGCGTGCCGACCACCGAGGAGAGGATCAGGTCGGCCAGGGCCGGATTTCGGGCCAGAACCGGCCCGTGCATGTAGGTGCCGATCACCCGTCCCACTACGGCGCCCTCGCGGCCGTCTCCCCCGCCATTGCCAATACCGGCGTCGACGTGCCCGAGCGGCTGTGCGCCCGGTCCCAGCGAGGTGAGCCCACCATGGTTCTCGTAGCCGGTCATCTGGGGCAGGCCGAGACCCGATGACGGCGTGACCACCAACTCCCCGACCGGCCGGCGCCCGGTGCCTTTGCGAGTCTCGATGTCGATGAGGCCGAGGCCGTCGCGCATCTGCCCGTCCGCTGACGGGTATCGGTGACCGAGGACCTGGAAGCCGGCGCACACCGCCAGCACGGCGGCGCCGTTGTCCACCGCCTGTCCCAACGGATTGCCGGCCGCCAACTCGGCCGCGGCCCGGTGTTGGGCGGCGTCCTCTCCTCCGCCGAGGCAGTAGACATCTCCCGAGGCGGGAACCTGACTGTCCGACATGGCTTCGATGAGTTCGACCGCGAAGCCCCTCCACTGCAGGCGCCGGGACAAGATCAGGCCGTTGCCCCCGTCCCCGTAGGTGCCGAGCAGATCGGGGTGCACCACCACCACCCGCACAGCCGAGTCCCCGCCCCGCCGCCGCGAGGGAGGTGAAGGCGACGCGACGGCGCCCTCCTCAGGCATCCACGGCCGCCCGGCGCAGTCTCTGGAAGGCGGTGTAGTTGGCCACCACGTCGACCGGGGCGGACTGGTCGCCCAGGCGACGGGCTTCGGCCACCGCCGCCACGGCGTCTACAACCATCACATGGTCGACCTCGGCATAGCGCAGCCGCACGGCCAGGTCCCGGCACCGCTCGCCCGTGGCCACCACCTGCCGGCCGGCCAGCCGCTCGAAGGGGACGTCCCACAGCCAGGACGGGTCACGCCCGTCCGCGATCCGGGAGTTGATGGCCACCACCACCGGGGACGGCGCCGGCCGGAGGAAGTCGAATATCTCCATCCAACCGGCCGGGTTCTTGGACAGCAGCATGCGGGCCGGCACACCGCCGACCCGCATCACTCCATACCGGCCCGTCACTTCCGCTACCGGCTCCATGGCGGTGAGAGCCTGGGCCTCATCCACGCCGAGGAGGGAGGCGGCGGTGGCCGCCATGGCGGCGTTGGACCTATTGCACCGCCCCGGCAGCGACAGGGTGAAAGGGTGGCGCCGGCCTGACCGGTCGGTCATGGCGCCGTCATCGACGCTGACGTGGACATCGGGGCGGGCGAAGCCGCAGTCCGCGCACGACCAGGCAGCGTCGGTGAACTGGATGCGGCCCTCGCACCGGGGACAGCCGGTGGCGTCCAGCCGCCAGGACAGGCCGGCACCCACCCACACCACCCGGGCCGCGCCCGAGGCGGCCCAGACGACCATGGGGTCATCGGCGTTGGCCACCACCACCGGCCCGCCGTGGGCACCTGCCGGGGCGTCGGCCGAAGGGTCCCCAGAAGCGGCGCCAGCCCCGACGCCGGAGGCGCCGTCCCCGCCGGTGCCCGCCAAGGCTTGGCGCCAGCGCCCGGCCAACATCCTCACCTCGCTGATGCGGTCGAGCTGGTCCCGGCTCAGGTTGAGCAGGCAGACCACCTCGGGCCGAGCGGCGGCGGCCACCTGACCCAGGTAGGCCTCGTCCACCTCCAGGGCGGCCAGCCCTCCCGGAGCAGCTCCGGAGAGAGCGGCCACCAGTCCGAAGGGGAGGTTGGCCCCGCCGGAGTTGGTGGCGGTCGGTCCGGCCGTGGCCAGGGCGGCGACCAACAGGCGGGTGGTGGTGGTCTTGCCATTGGTGCCGCTGACCAGCACCGAGCGACGGCCGGCGGACAGGCGGGCCAGAGCGTCGGGATCGACCAGCAGCGTGACCCGGCCCCCGATGACCCCTCCCCCGCCCCGGCCGGCCAGACGCGAGGCGCGGCCCACCGCCCGGCCCAGTCCGGCGGCTGCCCGGGTGCGGGCCGGCAGGCCCAGACCCTCGGCGGCAGCCCGGCTGCGGGCCGGCGGGCTCAGGCCTCGACCCGCGCGTTGGCGGGAGTGGCCATGGCGATCTGTTCAGGGGTAGGCCGACGCCGACGCCGGGCCTCGGGCGGCAGTAGCTCGGTGATCGCCTTCATGATGGCCTCGGTGTCGGCGTGGGGATCCGCTCCCGACAGAGCCACGGGCGGGCCGACCCGGACGCGGATCCTGGGCGGCTTGAGCACCTGATGGATACGGGGTACCCGCATCCGCCGCGGCCACACCTCTTCAGTGCCCCACAGCCCGATGGGAACGACCGGAGCGCCGGTCATGGCGGCCAGGCGGGCAGCCCCGGTCTTGCCCACCAGCTTGGGCTCGAAGAAGTCCTTGCCCCGGGGAATAGTGCCCTGGGGAAGGATGGCCACCGCCTCCCCGCCTTCGAGGGCGGCGGCGGCGGCCTCCAGAGGCTGGCTGCTGCCCGTGCCCCGATCCACCCGGATGCCGCCCGCGGCCGACGCCAGCGAGCCGATGAGGGGGGCGTCGAAGACCTCCTTCTTGCCCAGGAAGCGCAGGTTCCGGCCCCGGCCGAGCACGACCATGCCCATGGCCACGAAGTCGAAGTAGGAGCGGTGGTTGGAGACCACGATGACCGGCCCGGTGGACGGAATGTGCTCGGCCCCTTCGATGTCGAAGCGGGCGAAGGGCACGAACGCCGGGTTGGACACCCAGCGGACCATGTCCATCAACTCGACCCCGGCCACCTTCACCACTCCCGGAGGAGCATCCAGGTTGAGCACCGGCCAGCGCCGCAAGGTGGCGTAGGCCAGCAGGCGGGGATCGGGATTGACGGCCGCCGGATGGCCGACGGCACCGAGCAGGGGCAGGTCGTAGAAGCTGTCCGAGTAGGCGAAGCTGTCCGACATGTCCACGTTGTGGGCACCGGCCCAGCGCCGCACGGCGGCCAGCTTGCCCCGGGCCCAGACGAACTCGCCCTCCAGAGCCCCGGTGAATGCACCGTCGCGCTCGGCGTAGCGGGTGGCAATGACGTCGTCGAAGCCCATCTTGGCCGCGAAGGGCTCGATCAGGTGCATCGGCGTGGTGGTGGCCAGCACCACGCTGTGGCCCATGTCCTGGTGATGCTTGATCAACGGCCGGGCGAAGGGAGCCACCAGTTCCTCCAGCCTCTCCGCCACCTCCCGCCCGGCTTGGCGGACGGTGTCAGCCGGCCAACCCCTGGCAATCAGGGCGGCGGCCCGGGCCATGGCCATGGACGGCAGGGTCTCACCCACGATGTCGTAGATCTTGTAGAAGACGCCGCCCACCCCGGCCCCCCGGCTGGGCACCACGCCGGCGGCGGCCAGGGCCTCACTTATGAGTGGTCCGCTGGCCCGACGGAGCACGGTGCGGTCAAGGTCGAAGAAGGCGGCTGTGTTCCCCACGGGCGAAGGCTACCGCGGACCCCTATTAGCGTCCCCGGCCATGGAGCTGCGCCAGCTGTCAGCCATCCTGGCTCTGGCCGAGCACGGGACATTTTCGGCCGCTGCTGACGCCCTCGGGACGGTCCAGTCCAACGTCTCGACCCACATCGCCAGGCTGGAACGGGAGTTGGGCACGCCGCTATTCGACCGGTCCCGGGGAGCGCTCACCGAGGAGGGTCGGGTGGTGGTGGCCCGGGCCCGGCGGATGATGGTGGAGATGGAGGCCTTGGTGGCCGACGTGGCCGCCGTGCGCAACGTGGTGGCCGGCACCGTCAGCCTGGGCATGATCGGCACCACCGCCCGCTGGCTGGCCCCCAGGGTGTTGGAGGAGATGGGCGGGCTCCACCCGGGCGTGCATCTAAGCGTGGCCGAAGGCACCTCGGCCGAGCTGGCCGATCGGCTTCAGGCCGGCCGGCTCGACCTGGCCGTGAGCAGCCTCCCCTCCGCCGATGAGGATCTGAATGGTGAGGGACTCTTCGATGAGGACCTGGTCCTGGTCGTGGCCCCCGAAGATCCCCTGGCCGGCCGGACCGACATATCGGTCGAGGAGCTGTGCTCCATCCCTCTGCTGCTGCCCATGCAGGGCACCACCCTGCGCCGGGAGCTGGAGACCGCTCTGGGCCAGGGGCGGGACCACCCCGTCGCCCTCACCCCCAAAGCTGACGTGGACGGCGTTCGGCTCATCGCCTCGCTCACCTTCGACGGCCACGGCCCGGCCATCCTGCCCGCCTGCGCCGTACCGGACTATCTCCAGGACCGGTGGGTGACGGTGGCCGTGCAGGGCCTGCCCCGCCGCACCGTCGGAGTCGTCACCCGCCACCGCGGGCTGCTGTCGGCGCCGGCTCGGGCGGTGCGGGACCTTCTGCGCGGGATCGTGGCCGAGCAGGTGGGACCGGGGGGGCGCACCGGGCTGCACCCGCCGGCGTCCACCGGCACCCCTCGGCGCCCGGCCTCAGGCGGCTGATCCTTCAGGCGGCTGACCCTTCAGGCGGCTGACCCCCCAGGCGGCTGGGCCGGCCGCCCGGCCGATTCCCAAGACGTCAGTTGACCCGGCGGGCCCGACCCTCCCAGAAGGGCTCGCGCAGCTCCCGCTTGAGGATTTTGCCCGACGGGTTGCGGGGCAGCAGGTCGATGAAATCCACCGAGGTCGGGCACTTGTAGTGGGCCAGGCGCTCCCGGGCGAAGTCGATGATGGAGCGGGCCTGGTCGGGGCCGCCCTCGACCCCTGGCCGCAGGACCACCATGGCCTTGGGCGTCTCGCCCCAACGCTCGTCGGGCACGCCGATAACGGCCACGTCACCGACCGCCGGATGGGAGGCCAGAGCGTTCTCCACCTCGGCCGGGTAGATGTTCTCCCCGCCGCTCACGATCATGTCCTTGATGCGGTCGGTCAGGAAGATGTAGCCCTCTTCGTCACGGTAGCCGGCGTCCCCGGTGCGGAACCAGCCGTCGGCGTCGATGACCCGGGCGGTGTCCTCGGGCTTGTTCCAGTAGCCCTTCATGGTCTGGGGGCCCTTGGCCCACAGCTCGCCCACCTCCCCTGCAGCCCGCTCCTCACCATCGTCGGGATCGACGATTCTGATCTGCGCAAACGGATAGGGCTTGCCCACCGAACGCAACAGGCGGGAGCGGGCCCCGCCCGGATCGTGATCGGCGGCGTCGAGCTGGGTGATGGCCCCGGTGGTCTCGGTCAGTCCGTAGAGCTGGATGAACTCGCATCCGAAAGTGGCGATGGCCCGCTGTAGGGCATCATCGGTGATCGGGGATGCCCCGTAGTTGATCGCCCGGAGGGCGGAAAAGTCAGCGGTCTGCGCCCCATCCGTCGCGCACACCATCTGGAGCACGGCGGGGACGAGAAAAGCGTTGGTCACCTGCTCCGTTTCGAAGATGCGGATGAGATCGGCGGGGACCATCTCCCGGACGATCACCGAGCGGGCTCCAACCGTCATGCCGGCCAGAGCCCAGCCGGAACCGCCGATGTGGAACAGGGGCATGGCCACGGCGCTGACCGACGTCGGGTCGAGCCGCCACGGCCCCACCACCTGATCGAGGATGGCGCCGAAGTTGGCGTTGGCCAGCATCGCCCCCTTGGGCAGACCGGTGGTGCCCGAGGTGTAGAGCTGGATGGCGACGTCTTCGGGCTGGGAGCGGTAGCCGGGGTCGGTGGCCGGCTGGGAGGCCAGCCAGTCCTCGTATTCGGGACCGAGCACGACCGTGCGCTTGACGTGGGTGAGATCGGGGCCGATCTCCTTGACGCTCGCCGCGTACTCCGACCCGATGACCAGTACGGTGGCGGCGGCGTCCTCGATGATGTGGGCCATCTCGGCCGGGGCCAGCCGCCAGTTGACCGGCACCAGGACCGCTCCGAGCTTGCCCGCCCCCAACAGGACGTCGAAGAACTCAGGGGTGTTCTTGTCCAGGAAGGCCACCCGGCTGCCCGGGCCGATCCCATCGGCGGCCAGGGCCTGAGCGGCCCGGCTGGACCGCTCGTCCAGCTCCCGCCAGGTCACCTGGCCGGCCTCGCTGCTGAGGGCCACCCCATCCTCGAATACGGCGGCGTTGTCCCTCGCCAGCCGGCCCAGGCTCCACTCGCTGCCGCTCATCGATCCCCCCTTGTCCGGGCCTCGGCCCGACACCTCAGTTCCACGCCGCCAGCCACTGTTCCTTGTCCGGCACCCGCAGGACCGGGTTCATCTCCTTGACCGCTCCCATCACCGCCGAGGACGGCGGGGAATACCGGTGGCCGGGGAAGAGGGCCGTCTCATCCGGTAACGCCGCCAGGGTGCGCAGACTGTGGAACATGGCCTCGGGATCGCTGCCGGGCAGGTCGGTCCGCCCGCAACCCTGCAGGAACAGGGTGTCACCGGCCACCAGCATCCCGTCGAAGAGGAAGCACTGACTGCCCGGGGTGTGCCCGGGCGTGTGGATCATGCTCAGCTCCAGGCCCCCGACGCTGAGCACGTCCCCGCCCTCGTGGGCGACCAGCTGGCCGGCGCCGACCCCGGTGACCTTCGTGACCAGGCCGGCCTCATGCCGGTTGACGTGCACGGGCACGTCGTAGGTCTCCAGCAGCCGCTCGATGCCCTCGATGCCGTGGCCCATCATCGACCCGCCGACGTGGTCAGGATGGTGGTGGGTGGCCAGCACGCCGGTCAGGCGCATCCCGTCGGCCTCCAGCACGTCCACCAACTCGGCCACCGCATAAGCGGGGTCAACCACCACCGCCTCACCGGTATCACGATCCCCGATGAGATAGACGAAGTTGACCATCTGGGCCGCCATCGCATCCTCGACAGCAAAGTCCCGGCCCGAGAGCAGCTGCCGGAAATAGAGCGTGGTCACGTATCGATACTAAGGGCCGGACCGGGCCGGCCTGCCGGGCCGGCTGCCGGGCCGGGCGCCTCAGAGTCCGGATCGGCCCGGCTGCGCCGCACGGTGGCGGCCGCGATCAGTGCACCGCCCACCAGCATGGCTCCGGCCAGCTCCAGGGCGACCCGCAGGCCGGTCAGGAAGCCGTGATAGGCGGCGTCGGTGATCTTGGCTTCCAGGGCCTTGATGACCGGGTTGTTGGTGCTGACCCCGCCGATGGAGGACGGGCTCTGGCCGGTCATCACATAGGTCAGCACCAGGCCCTGGAAGCTGGAGGGGATGTGCAGGGCCTTCATGGTGGCCACCAGCTTGGAGGTCAGGGTGGTGTTGACCAGGGCGCCCAGCACGGCCACCCCCAGGACCGCTCCCATCTCCCGGGCGGTATTGGTCACCGAGGCGGCCATGCCCGAGCGCTCGGCAGGTGCGACATTCAGCACCGAGGACGTCACCGGCACCACGGCCATTCCGAAGCCGACCCCGGCCACGCCCAGCACCGGAGCGAGGGCCAGGAAGGTGACATGGGGCCCCATCACCGCGCCGGTGGCCAGGGTCCCGGCTGCGCCGAGCAGACAGCCCACCACTATGGGCACAGCCGGTCCGGATACCGCCACCCAGCGCCCGGTCAGGGTCGAAGCCAGCACCAGGCCGGCCGCCATCGGCACGAACATGAGGGCCACCGCCACCGACGTCCGGCTTCCAATCAACTGCAGGTACAGGGCACAGAAGAAGAAGATGGCGAAGGTGGCGAAGTAGTTGATGAAGGCGATGAGATTGGCCCCGCTGAAAGTGGGGTTACGGAAGAGCGACATAACCAGCACTGGGTCACCCGTCCTACTCTCCACCTGGGTGAACACGTAACCGAGGAACACAGAGCCGGCCAGCAACGCCACCACCCACCACCTGGTGTAGCCCGCCGTTTCGCCCAGGATGATGCCGAAAGCGGAGCAGGCCAGGGCTCCGGCGCCGAGGACGAAGCCCGGCAGGTCGATGTGGCGGCCCTCGGGGTCGGAGCTTTCGGGTAGGACCCAGGCGGCCGCCCCGAAGGCCAACAGGCCGAAGCCGAGGTTGAACCAGAAGACGGCCCGCCAGTCGGCCACTCCCACCAGCACTCCCCCGACCACCGGGCCCAGGGCCAGGGCCAGGCCGGACACGGCCGCCCAGATACCGACGGCCCGGGCCCGCACCGCCCGGTCCGGGTACAGGTGGCGGATGACCGACAGCGTGCCCGGCTCGGACGCCGCCGCCCCCACGCCCATCACGACCCGCCCGGCTATGAGCACATCGACGTTGGGGGCCAGGGCGGCCAATACCGAGCCGGCGCAGAAGATGCCGACGCCGACCAACATGACCCTCTTGCGCCCGAGCAGGTCGCCCAGGGTGCCGCCGGTGAGCATCAGGGCGGCGAAGACGAGGGCGTATCCGTTCACGACCCACTGCAGCGACACCACCCCGGCGTGGAGACGGCCCTGGATATCGGCCAGGGTCACGCTCACGATGGTGTTGTCCAGGAAGGTCAGGAACAGGACCCCGCATACGGTGGCCAGGCCCAGGCTGGCTCTGACGTGGCCGGCTCGTCCCCCCTGAATGGCCATACGGCCAGTCTGACCGGTGGCGGGTAGGCGACGGTGTACCCGGCGGGCGCATCCGTGCCGGTCGGTCGCCGGGCGGGTCGGGCGGGCCGTGTACCTTGCCGCCCATGTCGAGCACTGAGCTCCCCAGCGAAGTCACCTCACTCCAGTCATCCTCCGAGGCCCTGGTGGTGGTGGACCAGGAGGGCGTGATCGCCCTTATGACCGAGGCGGCCGAGGCCCTCTTCGAGGTGGCGTCTGCCGACATCGTGGGGGAGTTCGTCGAGATGCTGGTGCCGGAGAAGAAGCGATGGGGGCACCAGGCTTACCGCCGCGGCTTCCAGGCCGAGCCCAACGACCGGGAGATGGACCCCGGCCTGGAGCCGGAGCTGGAGCGGCCCATGGATGGGACCCTGGTCCCGATCCACGTGCGGCTGGAGCCGCTACGGGTGGACGGGCGGCTGTACGTGGTCGCCCACGTCACCGAGCGCACGGACTGACCTGGAGGATCGAGGTGGTCGCCACGCCCGATGAACAGACGGCCCGCGCCGAGCTGCGGGCGTGGTTGGCCGAATGGTGGGACCCCGAGCGCCCGCTGGCCGAGTGGCGCCGCTTGCTGGTCGACTCGGGCTGGGCGGCGCCCAACTGGCCGGCCGATCGCTACGGGCGGGGACTACCCGATGCCTACGCCACCGGGCTGGCCGAGGAGATGGCCGCCGCCGGAGCGGTGGGGGCGGCCGGCGGTTCGGGCATGGCTCTGGCTGCCCCGACCCTGCTGCGCCACGGCCCAGAGGACCTCCAGCGGCGGCTGCTGCGGGGCATCCTCACCGGGGAGGAGCGCTGGTGCCAGCTCTTCAGCGAGCCCGGGAACGGTTCGGACCTGGCCGGCCTCACGACCCGTGCCGTGCGGGACGGGGACCAATGGGTCGTCAACGGTCAGAAGGTGTGGACCACCGGGGCCAGGACGGCCGACTACGGGATGCTTCTCGCCCGCACTGACTGGGACGCCCCGAAACACCGGGGCATCACCTACTTCGCCCTGCCCATGCACCAGGACGGGGTCGAGGTGCGGCCGCTGCGCCAGATGAACTACCACGCTTCGTTCAACGAGGTCTTCCTGACCGAGGCCGTGGTGCCGCACGAGAACATCCTCGGTCGGGAAGGCGACGGCTGGGCCGCCGCTCTCACCACCCTCGCCCACGAGCGAAACCTGGGGGCCAACCGGAGCGCCCCTGGATCCGCCTCCGCCGCCGGTCGGACCGTCAGGGAGGCCATGGCCGAGGACGGTGACTACCTGCGCACCTACTCCTGGTATCCGCAGCGGGCCGGGCGGCCTGACCTGCTGGCCCCCCAGACCAGGGACTCCGGGCGCGCCGATGACCCCCTCATCCGCCAGCGCCTGGCCGACGTCGAGATCCGTGAGCGGGTCGCCCGTTGGAACGTCCGGCGGGCGCTGGCCGCCCGGGCCCAGGGCCAGGCTCCCGGCCCGGAGGGCTCGCTGGCCAAATTGACCGGCACCGACATCGCCCGGCGCTCCTCGTCCCTGCACGCCCACATTGCCGGCCCGGCCGCCATGCTCAACGGGCCCGACTCCGTCCTGGGCGGGATCTTGGCTGAGATCATCGTCTCGGTCCCGGCCGGCTCCATAGCCGGGGGCACCGACGAGGTCCAGCACAACATCCTGGGCGAGCGCAGCCTCGGCCTGCCCCGGGAGCCCTCGGTTGACGCCGACATCCCCTTCCGGGACGTCAAGACCAACCGCCGGGCTTAGGCCTTCTTCCTGGCGGCTGGGGCCGCCTTCTTGGCCGGGGCGGTCTTCTTCTTGGCCGGTGCAGCCGCCTTCTTCTTGGCCGGAGCGGCCTTCTTGGCCGGAGCGGCCTTCTTGGCCGGAGCGGCCTTCCTGGCCGGAGCGGCCTTCCTGGCCGGAGCGGCCTTCTTGGCCGGAGCGACCTTCTTGGCCGGAGCGACCTTCTTGGCCGGCGCAGCCTTCTTCTTGGCCGGCGCGGCCTTCTTGGCCGAAGCGGCCTTCTTGGCCGGCGCAGCCTTCTTGGCCGGCGCAGCCTTCTTGGCCGCCCCTCCAGACCGCGACCGACGAAGCACCTCGATCCCTCCCGGCCCGGCGGTCAGCATGGTCTGGCCGCCGTTGGCCCACTCGATCGTCACCATCCGGCCACTGACCGCCCTGACCGTGCCCTCGCGCGGCGGAGTGCCCATCTTGTTGGACGCAACCGCGACCCGATCCCCGACTTCCGGCATCTGTATCCCCTCTGGTCAGCCTGCTGGAGACCGCACAGTAACAACACCGGATTGCACGAGGGTGGTTACCGTCGCGCTGATGACAAGCAATCAGACCGCCCACCCTTGACGACCTTCCGCGTCATAGGCCCCGGCCGCGCCGGCAGTTCGATGAGCACGGCCCTCGTGAGAGCCGGCTGGTCGAGCCTGGGCAGCCTGGCCCGGGGCCAGTCGGTGGCCGGCGCAGCCCACGGCACCGACTATGTCATCGTGGCCGTCAGGGATTCCGACATCGCCGCTGTGGCCGCCGCCATCGAAGCCGACCCGACCGCTGTCCTCGTCCATCTGGCCGGTTCCGCCGGTACCGAGATCCTCGGAGCCCACGAACGCCGGGCGGCCATCCACCCCCTGGTGTCGCTGACGCAGGAGCGGGGCGCGGACGTCCTTCTGTCCGGGGTCTGGTTCGGCTTCGAAGCAGACCCCGCCGCCACCGAGGCTGCCGCGCGGTTGGTAACGGCCCTGGGCGGGCGGTCGCTGCCCGTGCCGGCGGACAGGAGGGCCCTCTACCATGCCACCGCCACCATCGCCTCCAACCATCTGGTGGCGCTGCTCGGCCAGGTCGACCGGTTGGCGTCCGAACTCGGCCTGCCACCGGACGCCTTCATAGCTTTGGCCCGCGGCTCCCTCGAAAACGCGGCTGCCCTCGGGGCAACCGGAGCTCTGACCGGACCGGTCTCCCGGGGCGACTGGGACACCCTCGACCGCCACCGCCGGGCCCTGCCGGCCGATGAGCGTGACCTCTATGAGGCGCTCGCCGCGGCCGCCGCCCGTCTGGCCGGCCGGGAGCTGCCGCCGCCCTAAAGGCCGGGCGTCGGGGCCCTCGTGTCCCGCTCGCGCCTCAGGCGTTGGCGGCGGCCAGGCGCGCCCGCTTGGCCTGGGCGGCCCGGCGGCCCCGGGTCGCCTGCTCCAGTTCGGCCTTGCGCAGGCGGACCGTCTTGGGCGTCACCTCGACATATTCGTCCTCAGATATGAACTCGAGCGCCTGCTCGAGCGACAGCTCCTGGTGGGGGATCAGCCGCTCGAGGATCTCGGCGGCCGCCGCCCGGTGGTTGGTGAGCTGCTTGGGCTTGGTGATGTTGACGTCCATGTCATCGGACCGGGCGTTCTCTCCCACGATCATGCCCTCGTAGACCTCAATGCCCGGCCCCACAAAGAGAACACCGCGCTCCTGCAGCCCGATGATCGAATAACTGGTGGTCATACCCCGACGATCGGCCACCAGGCTCCCGGTGGGTCGGGTGCGCAGGGGGCCGAACCAGGGCTCGTGACGGTCGTAGATGTGGTGGAGGATGCCGGTGCCGCGGGTGTCGGTGAGGAACTCGGTGCGGAAGCCGATGAGACCCCGGGCCGGCACCAGGTACTCCATCCGGACCCAGCCGGTGCCGTGGTTGACCATCTGCTCCAGTCGTCCCTTGCGCAGGGCGACCAGCTGGGTCACCAGACCGAGGTAGTCCTCGGGTACGTCGATGGTCACCCGCTCGACCGGCTCCAATACCTTGCCGTTCACCAGCTGGGTGAGGACGCGGGGCTTGCCTACCGTGAGTTCGAAGCCCTCCCGGCGCATCATCTCCACCAGCACGGCCAGCTGCAGCTCGCCCCGGCCCTGGACCTCCCAGGCGTCGGGCCGCTCGGTAGGCAGCACCGCTATCGATACATTTCCGACCAGCTCCGCATCCAGGCGATCCTTGATCATCCGGGCCGTGAGCTTCTTGCCCTCCTGGCCGGCCAGGGGTGAGGTGTTGACGCCGACGACCATGGACAGCGTCGGCTCATCCACGTGGGTCACAGGTAGCGGTCGGGCGTCGCTCGGATCGGCGATCGTCTCCCCGATGGTTATCTCCGCGATTCCCGCGATGGCCACGATGTCACCCGGGCCGGCGCTCTCCACCGACACCCGGGCCAGGTTCTCGGTCATATAGAGCTCGGTCACCTTGACCGTCTCCACCGCTCCGGTCCGCCGGCACCAGGCCACCTGCTGGCCCTTGCGCAGGGAGCCGTTGAGGATCCGGCACAGGGCCAACCGGCCCACATACGGTGACGCGTCCAGGTTGGTGACCAGAGCCTGCAGCGGATGGTCGGGCTCGTAGCTCGGGGCCGGAATCGTCTCCATGATGGTCTTGAAGAGCGGCTCAAGGTCCCCTGTCTCTCCGATGGACTCGACCTTGGTCCAGGCCCGCCCGGCCCGGCCATTGCTGTAGATAATGGGGAAGTCGATCTGGTCCTCAGCGGCGTCGAGGTCCAGGAACAGCTCGTAGACCTCATCGACCACCTCGGATATGCGGGCGTCCTGACGGTCCACCTTGTTCACCACCAGGATCACCGGCAGCTTGGCCTCCAGCGCCTTGCGGAGGACGAAGCGGGTCTGAGGCAGGGGTCCCTCGCTGGCGTCCACCAGGAGCAGGATCCCGTCGGCCATGGTCAGGCCTCGCTCGACCTCCCCGCCGAAGTCGGCGTGGCCGGGGGTATCGATCAGGTTCACCCTGACTCCGCTGTGGAGGATGCTGGCGTTCTTGGCCAGGATGGTGATGCCCTTCTCCCGCTCCAGGTCATTGGAATCCAGGACGCGGTCAACCAGCTCTTCGTGGGCGCCGAAGGCCCCTGACTGGCGCAGCATGGCGTCCACCAGGGTCGTCTTACCGTGGTCGACATGGGCCACGATGGCCAGGTTGCGGATGTCAGGGCGCGTCGCGAGCACGGGATTCCTTCTAGGGAGGCGCAGCCGGAGCGCCGGCGCCTGGCACAAATGTTACCAAGCCGGGCCCGGGCCTAACAGAACCCTCACAACTTCCTCTCAGGCGGCCAACAGGTGGGCCCCACACTGCCTGTCAGCCACCCGGGAGCGGCCCGGGCGGACCGAGAGGAGAAAGCAATGCGAATCAAAGCTCTGGCCGCCTCGGCACTGGCGGCCACCACCATCATCGGCTTCGGATCGACGGCCTTCGCCGACACGGCGCCCCCGAGCAACGCTTCGGGAGCTGCCAGCAGTGGGTCCTGCAACTCCGATTCCGAGTGGCCGGCTTACGTTCAGGGCGAACCGGCCAACTTCAAGGCCGGTTCTGACGGCGTCTACCTCTGGCATTACACCAAGGGGGGCTGGGGCCTGCGGGTGTCTCATCCCCGCCTACCCGGTAAGGCCAATCACGTCGACTTCACCGGGACCATCAGCACCGCCGGCACCTTCGGGAACGTCAAGCGGATCGACCTGGAGAAGAACGACTCGGTGACGGTGGGCAGCAACGGACACACCCTGACCTTCGACTTCAACAACTACGGAGGAATCGACGGCGTCGACTTCACCACCACCTGTACGCCCGGCCTCAAAGTTGAACTGAAGGCCGACAGTGGCCGGGTCCAGACCAGTTACATCCACCTGGGCACCAACGAGTCCCATCCCGGCGCCAATCCCTTCCTGATCCGCCGGGTGTCCTCGGACACCCGGACCTCCTCCACGTCCAACTCCAGCCAGCCCCCCACCTCCAACTGAACACCCGGCCTTTCACGCTCTGCTCCCCATCGGGGGCCCGTCCCAGGCGCGGGCCCCCTTTTGGGTTTCTGGGTCAATCGCGAGGTTGGTCCGTATTCTCAGGTTTTCCGGTCGAAGTGCCGAAAGATCCTTCGCAGGGTCACGGGACCCGGGAGGACGGATCGTTATGTGGGCCAAGCTGCAGTGCGAGTTGGAGCCAGCGGATCAGCCCTCGACCAACCGGCTGGTAGTCGGTAGCGAGAGCCTCAAGATCGAGCATTTCGAGCCGGTCGGGGATGTCAATGTGGATACCCCTTCCGGCCGAACCGTCCTGCACCACGCCGCCACCGCCGAAGTGCGCGGCGCCGGCGGCCAGGCCTTCTACCTCTTCGGCGAGGACCACGGACAGCTGGTGGGCGCCCGCACCCGCTGACCCGCTCCTCGGGGGGTGCTCACCCACCCACATGGGGCATCACCAAATGCCCTGGATGAGCTATGGCCTGACCGGTCCCCCGCGGATCATTGTCATAAGTAGGCCCCTCTTCAGGAGGTGAGGTTCTTGACCATCCATGACATCCGGCCGGCGGCACCTGACCAGCGGACCGTCTTCGTGCTCGGCGGCGGCGGCAACCTCGGCGCCGTGCAGGTGGGCATGCTCGAGGCCGTGATCGACCGGGGATATCGACCCGACGCCCTGGTGGGTTGCTCGGTCGGGGCCCTGAACGCGGCGGCGGTGGCGGCTGACCCCACCCCCGCCGGCATCCAGCGGCTCAAGGAGATCTGGCTGGCCCTGCGCACCGAGCACCTATTCCCTCCGGGCCGCCTGTCCGCCGTCCGACTGCTCACCCGCCGCTCGCGCTCCATATGCCCCAGCGACGGCCTAGTCGGGCTGATGAAAGAGGCCCTGGTCTTCGAGCGCTTCGAGGAATCCCCGGTGACCTTCGAAGTCGTCGCCACCTCCCTGGCCACCGGCACCGAGCGCTGGTTCGCCACCGGGGAGATACTGCCGGCCCTGACCGCCTCCGCCGCCCTGCCTGGGGTCTACCCCCCGGTCGAAATCAACGGAGAGCTGTTGATCGACGGCGGCGTGGTCAACAACGTCCCGATCTCCCGTGCCCTCGACATGGGGGCCACCCGGCTCATCATCTTCCACGTCGGAAACTTCAGCCGGCCCCGGCCCGCTCCCAAGCGTCCCCTGGACGTGCTTCTCCAGTCCTTCTCGATCGCCCGCAGCCACAGGTTCGGGGCCGACATCGCCCGGCTCCCGGCCGGAGTCGAGGCCATGGTGATCCCAGGGGTCGATCCCGGACCCCTCAGATACAACGACATGAGCCACTCTCGCCAACTCATCGAGCGGGGTCGGGCCGCCGCCGCCGCCTATCTCGACGCCCTGCCGCTGGCCGTCGGCGCCTGAGCCCATCGCGGGGTTCCTAGGATCGGGCGATGCCCGTCACTGCTCCGTATGGCTCCTGGCGCTCCCCGATCACCGCTGACCGCCTGGTGGAGGCGGTGGTCGGCCTCGGCCAGCCACTGATCCGGGGCGAGGAAGTGGTGTGGAATGAGAGCAGACCCACCGAGGGCGGCCGGGTCGTTCCGGTGCGGAGGGCCCCGGACGGGTCGCTCACTGACCTCGTGCCGGCCGGCTTTTCGGCCCGGACCCTGGTCCATGAGTACGGCGGAGCCTGCACAGCCCTGACCAAGACAGGTCTCCTGTTCTCCAATTTCTCCGACCAGCGGGTCTGGTTCGTCGCTCTGACGCCGGACGGGGGACCGGCGGCGCCGGTGACCATCACGCCGGAGCCGGCCGCGCCCCAGGCCGAGCGCTACGCCGACTTCAGCGTCACTCCCGACGGCCGGACCGTCGTGGCCGTCCAGGAGATCCACAGCGATGACGGGGTGGTCCTAAACCGCGTCGTCGCCTTCCCGGCCGACGGATCGCATGGCCCACAAGTGGCGGCCGAAGGCCACGACTTCTACAGCGCCCCCCGGGTCAGCCCGGACGGGAGCCGGCTGTGCTGGCTTTCCTGGGACCACCCGAACATGCCCTGGGACGGCACCACCCTCGTTGAGGCTCAGCTACTACCGGGGGGCGGGGTCGGGCCGAACCGCCGCGTGGCCGGGGGGCCGGAGGAGTCGATCAGCCAACCTCGCTGGGACCCGGCCGGCCGACTCTTCTACCTCTCGGACCGGACGGGCTGGTGGAACCTCTACGCCGATGACGGATCGGACGGGGAGGCCATCTTCACCCCGGAAGCGGAAATGGGCGGACCGGACTGGGCCTTCGGCCAGCGCAGCTACACCTTCCTGACCGACGGCCGCCCGGTGGTCACCTGGTCGGCCAAGGCAGCCACCACCCTGGCCGTGCTGGAGAACGGACGGCCCCGACCCATCGCCAGCCCGTGGACCAGCTTCGGCGGTCTGCTCGGAACGGATGCTGCGGTGCTGGTTCTGGCCGCTTCTCCCTCTGAATCAGGAGTACTGGTCCGCATCCCCGTCGAGCCAACCGCGCCGGCTGTCCGCGCCAGGGCCGATGGCGCTGAACCGGAGGTCCTGGCCCGCAGCCGCCCCCGGTCCATCGAGGCCGAGTACATCTCGGTGCCCCGGGCGGTGGAGTTCCCCTCCTCGGGGGGCCGGACGGCCCACGCCCTCTACTACCCGCCGGACAATCCCGACTTCACCGGTCCGGAGGGCGAGCTGCCTCCGCTGATCGTCAAGAGTCACGGCGGACCCACCGGGGCGGCCGGGACGGCGCTGGACCCGGTGATCCAGTACTTCACCAGCCGGGGCCTGGCGGTGGTGGACGTGGACTACGGCGGCAGCACCGGCTACGGGCGGGAGTATCGCCAGACGCTGAGGGGCCAATGGGGAGTAGTGGACGTCGATGACTGTGTGAATGCCGCCCTGTGGCTGGCCGACCAAGGTGAGGTAGACCGCAACCGCCTGGCCATACGAGGAGGCAGCGCCGGGGGTTACACGACGCTGGCGGCGTTGGCGTTCCGAGATGTCTTCGCCGTGGGGGCGAGCCACTACGGGGTGGCCGATGCCGGCGCCCTCGCCCGGGACACCCACAAGTTCGAATCCCGCTACCTCGACGGCCTGATCGGTCCGTGGCCGGAGGCCGAGGCTCTCTACCGGGAGCGCTCCCCCATCCATCACACCGACGGCCTGAGCTGCCCGCTCATCCTTTTCCAAGGCCTGGAGGACCGGGTAGTCCCCCCGGACCAGGCCGAGATGATGGCGGAGGCGCTGCGGGCCAAAGGGCTTCCTTTCGCTCACATCGCCTTCCCCGGGGAGCAGCACGGCTTCCGCCAGGCGGCCACCATCACCACCGTGATCCGGGCCGAGGTGGCCTTCTACGGACAGGTCCTCGGCTTCACTCCGGCCGACCCGGCCCCGACGCTGGAGATCGAAAACGCCGGCGCCCTGGCCTGATCCCCTCGTTCAGTCCTCGACGGTTATGGCGAACTCGGGACAGTTGGCCGAGGCCAGGGTGGCGTGCTCCTCGGAACCGGCCGGAACGTCACCGGTGATCTTGAGGACGGAGTAGCCCTCATCATCGGCGTCGAAGAGCTCGGGGGCCAGGGCGTAGCAGCGCCCGTGACCCTCGCACTTGGAGTTGTCCAGGATGATCTTCACTCGGCACCTCGCTTGAGAATTCGGACGGGCAGCTGGCGGGGCCCGCGGACCTGGCCGGTCGACCAGCGGACCGCCGCGGCATCGGCCAGCTCGAAATCGGGGAATGCCCGCATCCACTCACCGATGGCCACGGTCATCTCCATCCGGGCCAGGTTCGAGCCCAGGCAGCGGTGGATCCCCAATCCGAAGGCCGAGTGGCGGTTGCGGACGCGGTCGATGACGAAGTGGTCGGCGTGATCACAGGACTCCGGGTTCCGGTTGGCGGCCGGGAAGGAAGGCAGGACCCAGTCCCGTGCTTGAAGGTGCAACCGCCCACCTCTACCTCCTCCTTGACGATGCGGGCCATGGTCACCGGAGCGTAGAAGCGCAGGAACTCCTCTACGGCCACAGGCAGGAGGGAAGGCTCGGCCACCGGACAGCGGCCACGGAGGTCGTCCCAGATCTCGGTAGCCTGGGCGGCATAGTCGGGAGGGGTGTGATCGAAGTCGGTGGCCCAGTCCTGCATCGGCGGCTTTTCCACGTCGGTCATGTTCTCTCCCTGTGGCCGTTCGAGAGTACCTAATGCCTCGGGCAGGAATGGCAGGACGACCCGGAGCCGGCTTCCTGGGTCTTCAACGACCGAACGCCAACTGGAGAGCCAAGAGGGTGAGGATGGCGGTGATGCAGAAGACATGGTCGCGCCAGATGGATCGGGCCAGCTGGCTCTGAACATCCAGGGGATCGCCCGCCGCCCCAATCGGACGGCATTGGGGACTGTCCGTACTCCGGCCAGAAGGACCGGCGCCAGGACCAGTCCCATGGAGAGTCCCCCCACCCAACGAGCGGGGCGAGCGGATGCCAGCTGGGCGGCCACCGTGCCCACCGTCGTCAGCATGGCCAGGGCGACCAAGCGGTTCATCGGCCGCGCTTCGGTGGTGACCCGCCGGTAGTAGCCGGCAATGGAGGCCAGCACCGCCTCGGTCAGCTCTGGCTCCCTCCGGCCCCGGACCTGCACGTCGTGCATGAGATCGAACCAGAGCACGGCGCCCAGGAACCCGGCACCAGCGGTGATGAAGGGCGTCACGCGGCCGAGTCTGCTGGAGTGGCAGGGAAAGGTTCCATCCCCGCCAGAAGCGCTCCTTGATATAGGTCACAGCCTTCCTTCGCCAGCCAGTCGAGTTGAGCCGGCTCATCGACTCCCTGGGCGAGGGTGCTCATTCCGAGGGAGTGAGCCAGAGATACGACCGCCGAAAAGACGGCTGCAGCCGCCCGGTCCCGAACCACCTCCGCCGTCAGGCTCTCGTCCACCTTCACCAGGTCGATGGGTAACCGCTTCAGATAGTTGAAGGAGAAGTTGCCCGCTCCGAACCCGTCGAGGCCGAACCGGACGCCGGCTCTCTTGAGCTCGACCAGGACCACCCGGGCCCGGTCCTCATCCTGAACGAGTGCAGCTTCGGGCAGCTCGATCACCAGTTGTTCGGGCTCGAACTGCGCTATCTCCAGTGCTCTCAGCACCGAGACCCGGAAGTCAGGCGCCAGCACCTGGTAGGCACTGAATCTCACGGCCAACACCAGCGGCGTCTGTCGGGGCGATGCCGGGCCGGGCCCCCAGACGAGCCACTCGGAACAAGCCCGATCGAGAGTCCAGGACACCACCTCAGAGGCCACCCTCGAGCCGTCAACCGCGCTCAGCATGAGCACGGAAGGGATCAGACCTCGGGAGGGATGCGACCAAGCGGTCAGCGCCTCGAACCCGAACAGCCTGCCGTCCACGACCTTCGCCATTGGGCGGCACTCCAGGCGTAGTTCTCCCCGGCCGGCTGCCCCCTGCAGCTCATCGGCCAGGTCCCCCTGGCTAGAGTCGAGCACCGCCGCCAGTCGAACGGCCGAACTCCGCCGGCCACCACCGCGGCGCTTGGACATGTACATGGCGGTGTCGGCATCCCGGATGATTTCGGCCGCCGAGGGTGGCGGTCAGAACAGGCGATCCCGATACTGGCCGAGATCACCACCTCCGCCCCTCCGACCATGAACAGATCCGACACCGCGTCAGAGATGCGCTGCGCTATGGCGTCAGCCTCAGAGCAGTCTGTCAACTCCTCCAGCAGCAGGAGGAATTCGTCGCCGTACATGCGGGCCAGAGTGTCACCCAGCCGGAGCTCCTTCGCCACGCGCCCGGCAAAGGCGACCAGAAGCTCGTCACCGACGGCGTGACCGCATGAGTCATTGACCTCCTTGAATCGATCCAGATCAAGGAAGCACACCGCCATGGTGCCTCCCGAGCGACGGCGACGGTCGATCGCATGCTCGAGTCTGCTCGTGAACAGAGTCCGGTTCGGAAGGCGCGTCAGAGGATCGTGCATGGCGCTGTGCAGGGAACGGTCCGACGCCTGCTGCAGATCGGCACGGGCTTGTGCGTTAAGGAGATAGGCGGCGGCCACGGCCTCAGCAGTCCCGGTCTGCCATGCCTCGAGCCAGGGTCCCTCACCCAGGCGGGTCTGCAACTTCTCGAACCTCAGAGCTGCGGCATCGGATGCGGACACGTATCGGGGGTCGGCGCCGGCGGTAATGAGAGTCACCCCGGCACTGGTGACCGGCATCACATCCACGATCCTTCCGACCAGTCGGTCAAGGATCGACTGGATGGGAAAGTCGGTCAGCATGGTGCTAGCGAACTCGCTCAGAAGGTCGTTGAGCTTCCTTCGATGGGCGCCATACACAAGCACCTCGATCCCGCCTAATGGCTCGGCCTGGCCACTCGCCCGGGTCCGGGGCGGTGTCTACAACCGGAGTCTAACGCCATCGGTTTCGGAAGGGCCAGGGCCAAACGGCCCGGTCTAGGCCGGTGGGTGAACGCGTCTGCGGGGTCGTTCGCTCAGGCGACGTGGTCGCCCGGATCGGAGGAGACAAATTCGTAGTCACGGGTGGGGCAACCCGGGAGACTGTCGAAGCAACCGGGCCAAGTCCTCCAGCCCCGGAGGTCAGATCAGGGTGCGGGCCCCGGGGGTAGGGCAGACTGGTCCCGGGCACAGCCGCGCTGTTCGGCACGATCTTCGTACATCTGGCGGTCGGCGCGGGCGAGCACTTGGTCCAGGGTTTCGTTGGCTCGGAGTTCGGCCAGCCCGAAGCTGAGCGATGCGCCTTCGCCGAGCTCGGCCAGGGTCGAGAGGACTTCGCCAAGACGCCTTCGGGTGTCTTCGGCCAGGGCACCCGGCAGGCCGCATACGAACTCGTCACCTCCGTATCGGACGATGACATCGTATGACCTCAGACCGTTGCGTAGGCACCGGGCGACCTGGCGGAGGAGCTGGTCGCCTGCCGCGTGTCCACGAGCGTCGTTGACGTTCTTCAGGTGGTCGACATCGACGTAGGCCACGATCAGGGACTCGCAGGCCCGGTGAGCTCGCTCGACGCACTGGTTGAGCTGTTCGCGTCCTGCGCTGCGCACCAGGGCACCGGTGAGGCTGTCGTGATAGGCGATCTGCAGGGTGTCTGAGGCATCGAGACGATCGAGGGCGGCGCTGTGGCGGTCGAGGGCGGCTGCAGCTCGATCCGAGGCGGCCAACAGCCTGTTCTCGGCTGCCTGCGGAATGGCATCGGTAGTGGCGGAGATGGCATCGCGGGCTTCGGCGGCGTCATCCCGCGCTGTGGCCGCCTCCGCGTTGAGGGCGGCCGCGGCCCGAAAGGTGGCCGAGACAGCCCGACCCTGGGCGGCCAGCGCCCGGCCTGCCGCCGCCGTCCCGCCCTCGTGCCCGAGGTAGGCGAAGCCTCGGATGCCGGCGGCAACGGTTCGCATGGCCGTGGCCACGTCGAGGAGGATGGCGGCCTGGGCGTCGAGTTCAGCCGCGGCACCCTCGCCGGCGGACAGCACAATCGCCTCGAGCCGCGCCGCAATCAGATCACGGTCTGCCGCGGCGATGTCGTGCGCGATCTCAGCCGAGTCGCGCTCGCTGGCGGCTTCTCGATCGAGGACCGCCGAGTCACGGTCCCGGGCGGCGAAGCTCCGATGCCCGGCGGCCTGGCTGACCAGCTCGGTCACCTCGATAGCGGCGTCCCGGGCGTCAGCGGCGGCATCCCGATTGATGGCGGCCGCGTCCCTCCGGTCGGCAGCGCCGACAGATCCAGGCGTCATGCTGGGCCCCCTGAAGCCTGGATCGCTCCGGCGTCCCCGGCCTGCCGTCGGACTCGGCCCATTGGACTCCACCTGGCGCAACCTCGACAGGTCGCCCTGACCGCGACGCTACTCCTTAGAGCGTCCATGCTACCGCGATCCGTGCCAAGTTTTGCCCTGTCCGCCTCACTACTGGTCATAGCCTCCCCGGGCGCTCCTGCTGAGGGCGACAGTTTCAGTTGGAACTGGCCCAGTCTCCTCCGAGCCGCTCAGCCAGCCGGCGGGTCTCCTCGTGATCGGCTAGCGCGTCAACCACCGCGGCGGCTAGGGCGGCAAAGAAGGCCTGGCCCTCGGGCGGGGTCCAGTCACAGCCTAAGGCAGCCAGGGTGGCATCATCGATGGAGTCGATGCGGGCCCACTCCTCCACCACCTTTTGCACGTCCTGGGGGTCCGCCCGACCGGTCCAGAAGAAGACATCGGTGTCCTGGGCCACCGTCTCCCAGGCGTCGAGGAAACGCCCGAACATGGCCATCACCGGCTCGGTGATGGGCCCGCCGATCGCATCGGGCCTCAGCTGGAGCGCCCCCAGGATCTGCCTGGTGTTGGCGACCCAGGCCCGGGCGGCTGCCGAGGGCACGGGCCCGAGCCGAACCTCCACGTCCCCCGCCGTCTCCGGTCCCGGGCCGCCACGGCGGGCCAGAAGGCGAGTGAGGTCACCGGCCACGTCCATGGCTGCGCTCTGCTTGTGCAACACGCCCAGGGCGCCGGCGGCCGCAGCTGCCTCCTCGGTGTCCGGTTCAGCCGCGGCGGTGTACAGCACGATCTGGGCCCCGGGCCAGCGGTCACGGATCAGGGGTATCGCCTCGAGTCCTCCCATAACGGGCATCTGGCGGTCGAGGATCACCAGATCCGGGTGCACCCGCTCGCAGAGCTCCACCGCTTCTCGGCCGTTGGCGGCCTCTCCCACGATCTCGAAGCGGGCGTCACGGCCCAGCAGCAGGCGGAGCATCAGGCGAATGTCGACCGAGTCGTCCACGACGACCGTGCGAACGATGGCCTGCTGACCCATTTCACCTCCATCATGAACCCTGCGGGCCGGACGGGGTCGGGATGGCTCCACCGGCACCCGCCGGCTCACTGAAGCAACGAACCGGTCATCCTTACTATCAGAAGGAGGTAAGCCGCCCGTAGCAGACAGCGACCCGGCCGGGGGCTGAGCTCCCCGGTGGCAATGTCGAAGCTCACCGGCCTCCACCGGGCTGGCCGTCGGCCCGTCGAGAAGCGCGATGGCGCCGGGAGACCAACGTGGATCCGTGGCTTCCCGAGCCGATACTCACCTCACCCGGCCCGGAGGAGGCCGCCGAAGCAGCAGAGAACCTCACCGTCGGGCTTCTGTGCCATGCTCGAAGTTCTCGACCCGATCTCGCGAGTCGGGTTCCTGCTCACCGGCGCCTTCGGCTACCCATCAAGCGATGTCTCCGCCGCGATCGGCAACAGCCCAGCGGCCTGCCGCCAGATCGAGTCTCGGGCCAGAACTCGGATCCGCCAGGCCAAGCCATCCCGACCGAGCCCCGCCGACCGGGTCGTTGCCGATCGGCTCCTTCTAGCAGTTGCCAGCGGGGACACTGGTGCCGCCATGGCCCGTCTGTCCGGAGATGTGGTGCTGGTCGCCGACGGAGGTCCCAAGCGGCTGTCGCCCGGTGTCAGAGTCGAACCTGTCCTCGTCAACGCCGCGGCGGGATTCTTGCTGCGCCATCCGGCCGGCGATCAGAACGGCGCCGTGGCCTTCGATGTGACTAACGGGATCGTCTCAGCCATATGGACGGTCAACAATCCAGACAAGCTGACATGCCTGGACTCGCCAGCCCTGATTTCTTGAGTCCGGGACTGATCCGGGCCTTGGACACGACCCGGAGTCGCTACCGGAAAGTGAAGGCATCACTCCCGAGAAAGCACCGGGCGTTCTATCGTCCCAACCCCGATGACTTCTCACCATGGTCTTGTTGACAATCGGCGATCCCATTGGCTCTCTGGGTCGCCAGCGATTTCCGCGTGACCCGAGCGTTCCCAATGTCAGCCGGCATACCTGGCGTTCTGAAGCCGCTCGGACGATCATCGGCCGGTGGAGTTCGGGGACAGGTACCCAAGCAGGGGTCGCTCCCTCAGCGCTTCACCCGATAGTGGATGAAGGTGGACCGCCGTTTTGAACGCGCCCCCTCGGGCGGCGGGTAGTGGCACAGTTTGGTCAAGGAGCTGCTGGATTGGGAGACCGTGACTAAGCCCCTACTGATTCTCACCTGCGGCTTGCCCGGGGCGGGTAAGACCACGCGCGCAGCTCAGCTCGCCGCCGAGCACAAGGCCGTGCGCCTCACGAAAGATGAATGGCTCTGGGCTCTAGGCTCCACCCCTTGGGACGAGACGACCCGGGAAAGAGTCGAACAGCAGCTCTGGCGACTTGCCCAAGAGATCCTGCGCCTCGGACTGACCGTCGTCCTTGATTTCGGACTCTGGGCGCGGATCGAACGCGACGAGATGCGAGACGCGGCTCGGGAGCTCGGTGTGGGCGTCGAGTTGCATTACCTCGACGTGCCTGCCGAGGAACTCTGGCGGCGCATCGAAGCCCGGAACCCGGAGCCGCCCTGGGATAGCCGCCCCATCCGCCGAGCCGACCTTGACGAATGGGTACGCCTGTTCCAACCGCCCGACGCCGCTGAGCTGGCCCTCTTCGACCCGCCGCCCATGTCGCACTGAGCCGCCGAATGCGTGACACCCCCGGCGGTCCGTGTCAGGCCGTCATCCCGGGACACTCGAGGTGACCTTTCGCGGTCGGTCCCGGGAGGGGTTGGCGGAACCTCACGACATCGTGATATCATTAGGCGTGGCCAAGCAGACCACCGTCCGACTGCCAGACGAGCTGGCCGATGAGGCCGAAGCCGTAGCCCGAGTTAAGGGTGTCAGCGTCAACGCCCTGATCGTCGACTCACTGGCCGCCGAGATCGAGAAGGTCCGCGCCGACAAGGACTTCACGGCCCGGGCCAAGCGCCTTCTGGAGCGGGATAAGGAGTTGCTCGACCGTCTGGCCAAGTGACCCAGTACCTGAGCTGCCAGTTTAGCTCCCAGTCCCGGAACCACCGAGCCTAAGGAAGCGCCGCACCCCCGCTGACCTGGACTTTCTTTGGTGGGCCGTAGAGGACTCGAACCTCTGACCCCTTGCGCGTCATGTAGCTCGGGGCCGTCCGTCGGGTGTTGATTCGTGATGGGCAGTGCCCCTGAGCAGGACTTCAGCCTGAACACCTGTTCGCCTTGTATCCGCCCGTAGTGCCCTGTCCGCAACATTCCGTGAGCCCAATGTGAGCCCAGTGTGAGCCCGACCCCTTGCGCGGCCGCGCAAAGGGTCAGCGTGCTCCCGCGACACCGGTGCCACTGACGTCCCGGCTCAGGACACATCGCGAAGCCGGGACAGGAGGGCAAGAGCTCCCTGTCCGGGCTGCCGTGTCGCCAGTAAAGGGGCCCACATGGTGTCTCGCCCAGACGCAACGAGAGCCCCAGCAGCGACGGTGGCCGCGGACCTTCTGAGTACACGTCCCCAAGGAAGGCGAACTCGTTCACTATCCCCACCACGCTGCGGTTGGCCGTCTTGGCCAACCGCCAGCCCCCCATCTCCCCCCGGGGCCCGCGGCCTGTCGTCGCTCCAGGAGGTTGAACAGCTGCGCCCCACGGAACCGGGCATTGGGCTACCGAACTGTGCGGCCGACACGGCGATCGACCAAATGAGCCTCGACGAGGTCCGCCATCGGCTCGAGGCCCGCGCCCGGCACCGCCCGAACAGCGACTGGGGCGAGGCGGGTCAGGCCCTCTGTGCTCGCCCCGCGGATCGGAAGCTAGAGCTCATCTCCTAGCGGGCCGGGTCGACCTAGCCGAGACCGCCTCGCCAACCTCAAGCCGCTCAGATCGAGGATCATCGGCGACCGCGTCTTCCCGAACCTGGACGTCGCGCCAGCCGGTCCTCTTCGCCCACTTGTATCCGGGCGGTCATCCCCCGTTTGCCGTCCTGACACTTCCGGGCCACCGCCAGCCGCGAGCATCTCCAGCATGACCTCTTCGGTGCCGGGCTCGGCGCAGGTGACCAGATGGCTCGAGCTGGAGGGCTGTTTCAACTTCCGGGACCTCGGTGGCTACGCAGCGGGCGGCGGTGGCCAGGTCGGCTGGCAGCGGCTCTTCCGTGCCGACGGCCTGCACCGGCTCACCGACGCCGACCTGGAGGTTTTGGGTGACATCGGCATCGCCACCGTCATCGATCTCCGAAGCGCCGACGAGGTCGAGCGGCTACCCGGTAGACGACCCGCATCGGTCCTTGCACACCACCACTTCCCCGTAATCGACCTTCTCCCGGACCCCGACAGCTACACGGCCTGGGTGGATCCGAAGTTCGTCACCGCCCACTACCTGGACATGCTCGAGTACGGCGCCGAGTCCTACCGGCAGGCCCTGGAGATCCTCTGTCAGGCGAGTTCGTACCCGGCCGTGTTCCACTGTGCGGTCGGCAAGGATCGGACGGGTGTCCTGGCCGCAGTGGTGCTGGGACTGCTCGGCGTCGACGCCGCCGACATCGCCGCCGACTACGCCCAGAGCGAACCGGCCATGAGGGCGGTGGTCGAACGCATGCGGGAGGTAGCACCCGACCAGCTCACACCCGGTCGCCTGGCTGCCCTGTCGGCGGCCGACGCCTCGATCATGGAAGGCTTGGTCGAGGGCGTCGCCCAGCGCTACGGCTCCTTCGAGGGTTATGCCCGCCGCCTCGGCGTCACCGACGCCGCCGTTGGTCTGCGCCGGGTGCTGCTCGAAGACTCACCGGGGGCCCCTTAACTGGGACCCGGCCCCGGGGACAGGCGCACAAGAACGGATTCGGTGGCGATGGTCATCTCAACCGACCACCCCTTCCCCCCCAGTTCCGGGTCATGACGGAACGGGCGCGGCTCCTCCAGCGAGGACGGCGCCTCGAGGTCGCCACTCTGGCCTGGAACGTCGTCGGTCTTGTAGTTCTGGCGGTAGCGGCCATCGGCGCCGGCTCGGTGGCCCTCGGTGGCTTCGGACCCGACAGCCTCATCGAGATCGGCGCCTCTACCGTGGTGCTGTGGGAGTTGGCCGACGCCCACCACGCCCGCCAAGGCCGGGCCCTGCGCCTCATCGGCGTCGCCTTCGTCCTGCTGGCCGCCTACCTGGCCGCTCAGAGCAGTCTCGTTCTGGCGCTGGGTGACAGACCCGGACCCAGCTATCTCGGCATCGCCTGGACCGCTCTGACCGCCGTCGCCATGTTCGGCCTGTCCAGGGGCAAGGCCATCACCGGCCGGGCTCTGGACAACCCGGTCCTGCAGACCGAGGGCAGGGTGACCGCCGTTGACGGCATCCTGGCCGTGGCCGTCCTCGCCGGCCTGGTCCTCAACGCCGCCCTCGGGTGGTGGTGGGCCGATCCCGCCGCCGCCTACGTCCTCGTCTATTACGCCATCCGTGAAGCCCGAACCACTCTCGTGCCGTGGGGGGCGCATCGGGCCTCCCCCGAGACGGAGTTGACCCGACCTTTCGCCTAGGTCGTTCGCACGGACGATCGTTCCGAGTAGATCCGACATTTGCCGTCGCCGATGCTCCGGCCGACTGCCGTGGTTCGAGCAACAGGGGTATTCGAGCAGTAGGGGTAAGGGAAAGGTTGGCTTCGAGCCGGGTGAAGCTGGCTCCAGGTGGCTCTCGATAAGCGCCGGTCACCCCTCGTGCTGGTTCAAGCAGCGATGCGCGTCCCCAGCTCAGGACGAGTCGTGGTCGGTCGTGATGCCCCTGGTCCGCCACCACCCACAAGTTGTAACGGTCAGGTCACCGTGAGTTCGCCTTTCAGACAGCCGAGGGCAAGGCTATATCGCGATCATCTGATTCATGAACGCGCTGGTTCGACCGGCAGGCAGGTATCTAGCGGAAGCGGCCATCCGATGAAGGCCCGGCCTCTCCACCGGATCTGCCGATGGCTCGCCCGGGTCCTCGGCGCCGGATTTCCCGTCGAGATGGTCGGGTTCGAACTGTGGTTGCCCGACGAGGAGTTCTGGCCCTGGCCGGTCCACGAGCGGTGGGAAACGGCCTGGCCCACTGAGTCCACGCCGGCCGCGGTGTCCACCAATGAGCCACTGGATGCGGCCACGACGCCCATTACGATCGGCCCTCCGGGAGACCTGGCCGAGGATCTGGCTGAGGCAGCCCGTCGCTGGCTCGATGCACAGGAACACCGTTCGTAAGCGTTGCGCAGGCGCTGTCTGGCACCGGTCGGCGGGCCCCTCTGGCGCCGCGCTTCCAGGCCATTCCTACACGGCCTGCGGGCCAGGCTTCGTGACAGGTCTAGCTATGCTCCTGGTACCGATCGGGCCAGATCCGCTCCCGGATGGTGGCCGGAGTCAACGGCCCCGAGCGCCGGGTCCAACTGGACGAGGTCCTGGAACGCTGCCTGCGCTCGGCCCGCCTCAGCCGCCAGGCCGACCGGGCCCGCTCGACCGAGGCCGTCCTGCAGGACCTGTTGGCCCGGGTGGCCGCCATCGAGGCCCGCCTCGGCCTGGTCCAGCGATGAGCTGAACACGACACATCCACTGGCGTCCAGGGCCAGGCCCACTATCTCGCCTCGGGCCACCCGCTCCGCCGAGAAGGCGTTAGTTATCCGCCCCCCGCCGTCCAGGTCGATGGCCAATTCGTAGCCCCGGCCCCGGAAGGCGACGTCGGCCACCGTACCGACCAGGTGACACGCCTCTCCCCAGGGCTCGACCAGCCTGATGGCGGCGGGCCGGACGAGCAGCACCCCACCCGCCCCACTCGGGCTGTCCCCGGCCCGGGCCAGCAGCGGCCGGGACCAGGCCAAACCGGTGGGCTCCACCTCGACCAGGTCCCCGGTGCGGGCGCCGCCGGCGCCGAGCCGGCGCACCGGCAGCTCCCCGGCGGTGCCGGTGAAGCGAGCCACAAACGGGGTGGCCGGACTGGCGTAGACCTCCTCGGGCGGGCCCCACTGGACCAGGCGGCCGCGGTCCAGGACCCCGATGCGGTCAGCCAGGGCAAAGGCCTCGGACTGATCGTGGGTTATGTAGACGGCGGTGGCGCCGACCTCACGCACCAGGGCGGAGATCTCCACCCGCATGCGGTCCCGCAGGTCGGCGTCCAGATTCGACAGGGGCTCGTCACAGAGGATGAGTCCCGTGTCCCCGACCAGGGCCCGGGCCAGGGCGACCCGCTGCTGCTCACCACCCGATAGTTCGCCCGGGTAGCGGGCACCGAGAGCGCCCAGCCCGACGCGCTCGAGCATGGCCGCGGCCCGCCGGCGCCGCTCGGCGGGACCAAGTCCGAAGCGACGCAGGGCGAAGGCGACGTTGTCGGCGGCGGTGAGATGCGGCCACAGGGCGTAGTCCTGGAACACCATCGACAGACCGCGCCGCTCCGGCACCAGGTGCAGGCGTCGGTCCGCCACCACCCGCTCTCCGACTCTTATCGAACCGGAGCTCAGCCGCTCGATGCCGGCCAGGATGCGCACCAGGGTGGTCTTGCCCGACCCGGAGGGGCCGAGCAGGACGACGAAGGAACCCGCCGGCGCCTCGAAGCCGACCTCATGCAGAGCCACGGCTCCGTTGGGGAAGATCTTGGTCACCCCGGTCAGGGTCACCGATTCACCCACGGGCCAACGCTCCGATCCTCCGCCAGCCGGCCGGGGCCAGCAGGCGGTAGGCGCCGAGCGCGATCCCGACGGCCACCAAGGCCAGTAGCACCGACACCACGGCCTGGGCGATACCGATGCCGTAGTGGTAGTTGCCCAGGTTGCCCTGAATGGCCACCGAGACGGGTGGGGACGACGGGGCGTAGAGCAGCTGGGAGATCGGCAGTTCTAGGAACACGGCGCAGAAGGTCAACAGCCAGGCCATGACCAGCGGTCGGGAGATGGCCGGCAGCACGCCCCGGCCCCAGGCCCGCACCGGACCGCTGCCGTGGGTGCGGGCGGCGTCGTGCAAGGACGGCTGCAGTTGGGACACCGAACCGAACAGGACTCGAGCGTTGGTGGGCAGGCTGGAGGCGATGTAAGCCACCACCAGGAGCGTGGTGGTCTGGTAGAGATTGATGCCGATCTTGGACATGACCGGAAGGTTGTAGGCGAAGATGTAGCCGGCGGCGAAGACCACGCTGGGCAAGGCCACCGCCGCCAGCAGCAAGAGGTCGAGGAACCGGGTGGCCTTGGTCCGGGTGCGAGCCAGCAGCCGGGCGGCCACGAAACCGGCCACCACTGTCACCGTGGCGGCGATGATGCCGTATACCAGCGAACGGTCGATGGGCCCGATGAGGGTCGGGTTGTGGAGGATGGCCTGGTAGTTGGCGAAGCTGACCTGGAAGGAGGACCCGAAGTCCGCCAACAGCGATCCGCTCACCGCCCCGAAGCCGGGGATCCCGAGGGCGACCAGGGCGAAGGCGCCGACTCCGGCCAGAACGAGGGACGTGGCCCGCCGGGACAGGACCACCGGGTTGAGCGGACGGGTCCGACCGGAAAGCACGGCGTAGGAGCGGCCCCGCAGCGCCTTGGCTTGCAGGGCCAGCGGTATGGCCACCGACCCCACCAGCAACCAGCCCATGGCGGCGGCGGCGGGGAAGCTGGGTGGGAAGTTATCGATGGCCGAATACAACTGATAGGTAGCCAGGGGGAAATGCGCGCTGTAGGCCAGGGTGGCGGCCACCCCGAAGTCACTCACCGACTCGGCAAAGCCGATGGCCAGAGCCGACCAGATGGCCGGGGCCAGGATGTGGGCGATGACCCGCGCCGTAGCGACCCGGCCGGCGCCGTGGACCCGGGCCGCGTCTTCGAACTCCTGGCCCAGCCCGCCGAGGGCGGCCGACACGGCCAGGAAGGCGAACGGAACACAGCGCAGCCCCAGCAACAGGACGACCCCGAAGGGACCCAGGATCAGGTGGGTGACCACCGGCAGGTTGAGACCCACCCGGTACATGACCCCCCCGGGTTGGACCAGCCTGACCCAGCCCAGGGCCGGGAGCCAGGACGGCAGGAGAAGGACCAGCCACATGCCACCCCGGATGGCCCGACGGCCCGGCACGGCGGTCCGACAGACCAGCCAGGCGATGGGGAACCCGATAGCCGCTCCCATGACGGCGGCGGCGGCGCTCACCCACATGGAGTCGGCCAGGGCGCGGGCGATCCCGCCGGTGAAAACGCCCCGGAGGTACTGGAGAGTGAACCACTGCGGGCCTTGGCCGAACAGGTGGGGGGAGATGGCCAGGGCCATGAAACAGGCGCACGGGGCCAGGATGGCCCCGGTCACGATCATCCAGAACAGCGGCCGGCCGGCCCGGGTGAGCCGCTCAGTAAAGCGGCTCCACACCGGGCTGCTGATCAAACCCTCACCGCCGTGTCACTGAACGATGTTGCTGTCGAACCAGCTGTTGACCTGCGCCTCCCGGGCCCCCCACGTGTAGGGGTTGATGGTCTGGGTCTTGACTCCCGCCAGGGACGGCAGGGCGGACAACGGGCTCACCCCGGACAGAACCGGGTAGTAGAGGGAGTCGCCCGTCGGGTCCCCGGTCTGCATGACGTGCTGGCCCGCCGCCGACATGACGAACTCCACGAAGCGCTTGGCCTCGGCCTGCACCTGGGGTGACGCCTTGGAGTCGATGCCGATGGCCGAAGGCAACAGGGTCACGGGGTTCAGGTAGGCGACCTTGAGGGAGGAGTCGGTGGACTCGGCGCCGATGCCGGCCGAGCTCTGCACCAGGGCCAGCTTGATCTCACCACTGGTGAGAGCCTGGAGGGTCGGGCCGTTGGTGGCATGGACGACCAGCCCGTTGGCCTTGAGAGCGGTGAAGTACGCCTCACCCTGGGACACCCCTCCCAGACTGTTCATCATCCCGGCGATAAAGGGATAGGTGGGCCCGGACTGGGACGGATCGTTCATCCCCACCGCCCCCTTCCATTGGGGCTGGGTCAGCTGGGACCATGCCGTGGGCGGATTGGCCAGCTTGCTGGCGTCGTAGGCCATGGCCGCCATCAGGGTCACCCCGGTGGGCACGTAGCTCTGGTCCTTGGGCACCGACTGGGTGCCCAGGTCGTTCCAGGAGACGCTCGGCTCCCAGCCCTTGAGCAGGAGACCTTGCTGGTCCAGGCTGGCGAAGGCGGTGGCGCCGTCCACCCACAGCAGGCCCCAGTTGGGGTTGTTCTTGGACGCCTCGATCTGGGTCAGCAGCGGACCGGTGGAGTTGTCATCCAACTTGACCGGGATGCCGGTGGCGGCCTGGAAGGCCTTGGTCTCGGCGCTGTCGTAACCCTGGGCCGAGTAGACCACCAAGGGGACCGGCGTGGCCGTGCTGGCGGCCGAAGCGGCCTTGGTGGTGCTGCCGCCGCAGGCCGCCAACCCAACGGCCGAAGCGGTGGTAGCCACGGCCAGAGCCACTCCACCGAATCGTCCGCCGCCCAGACCGGCGGGGAAGAGTTTGACCACGAGAGGCCTCCGAAGTTCACCCACCGCCCTTCGGTGGAGATCCGGGAGCGTAACGATGCGGTCTTACCGAGAAATGTGGGCTGGGTGGCCGTTCGGTGAACAAACCTGAAGCGCTACCGGCTGCTCAACGGCGCCGGCCCGCTCGGGCGCTTCAGACGTGGGGAACAGTGGCGAAAAGGGCGCCGAGTGTTCTGAGCGTCAACGCGCTGAACCTGCTCATCCTGGTCGTGAACTGGACCATCGGCCTCGGCGTGCTCGTGGTCCTAGAGCGCTGGCGACCCCGGGGGACCCGGCTGATCTCCAGGCGGGTCATGACGGTTTCGGGGATCTTCTGTGCCGTGGCCGTCAGCGCATGGGTGGGTGCGAGCCTCCTCATGTTCCACGCGGACCTTCCGACCGTGACGGTGGCCGCCATCCAGCCCGGTTTGCCCGGGCCCGGGGCATGAACGCGAGGCGGGACCTCACCGAGGACCTGAGCCGGGACATCGCCCAGACCCACTGGGCCGCTTCGAAGGGAGCCAGGCTCGTGGTCTGGCAGAAGGGGCCCTGAATGCTCCTCCCCAGCACTAAGACGTGGTGCGGCGGGCCGGGCGCCTCCCGGTGGCCGTCCCTCCAGCTGCGGTGACAACCTCGCCGGTGACCGGCGTTTTGGTGGCACCGTTCAACCGCCGCCGCTGGGGCATCTCCCGCTACACGGTCAGCTCCCCGCTATATCAGCTGACCAGCCTATTCGGCTGTCTCCGCGAGAGAGGCGACCTCTGAGGCCCAGCAAGCGCGCTCGCTAACCTTCGAGATAACGAGCAGTTTGCGTTCCAGGTCCCGTGATCGATAGCGGGCAAGGCGATGCCCTACATCGACGGCTAGCGCGGCGGTCCGAGGGTTCGCGATGTGACACCTAAAGACAGACTGACCAGGGGGGTCGGTCTCGTCGCCCGGAGACTGCTGGACGCGTCCACCAGGCACCCGGTTGGCCCGGTCGTCTCTCAACCAAGGACCAGCCACGCCACCAGCGGATAAGCAATGAGAAGGGCCCCGCCGACGGAACGGCGAAGGCGGCGCATGATCCCCGCCAGGGCCAGAACACCCGCCAGACAGGCGACCATGGCCACCCAGGGCCCGTGAAGCTGATTGGCATTGCTTATCCGCAGCGGCCGGGCCAGAGCGCCGGCGCCGAGTGACATGGTCACGTTGTAAGCAAAGGAGCCCACCACCCCGGCCACCACCACCTCACTGATGCCCCGCCGGGCCGACGACCAGGCCAGCACGACCAACTCGAAGGCGGTGGCGAAGCCGACCAGGATCAGGCCCACCTTGGTCTGGGTCGACTCGACGTGGGTGAGGCCCCTGGCTCCGTCGACCAGCAGGACGGCCCCACCGATGGTGGCCGCCACCCCCAGGAGGACGAGTGTCATCTCCCGGCCCAGGCGAGTTGGAGATCGGCCCTCTCCTAGACGCTCGACGGCCTCGTCCAGCTCGGCCGCCTCCCCGAGCGCCGGGGGCCGTCGTTCGGTTATCCAGATGGCGGCCACGTAGGCGACGTAGAGGCCCACCAGGAGTCCTCCCTCCCAGCGGGCCAGGTGACCTCGCCAGGCCAGACCGGCGGCCACCGCCCCGAGAGGCAGGCCCAGGAGGCCGTAGCGCAGGGCCGAGCCGCCAAAGGGCAGCGGCGCGATCACCGCCCCGACGCCGAGGGCCACCAGGCACATGGCGATGTTGGCGCCGATGACATCGCCGTAGGCGATGCTGGCGGAATGGCGTAGCGAGGCGGTGACCGTGGTGGCCAGCTCCTCGGGCTCGGCCCCGGCCAGGAGCACGGCCAGGGCGAAGGTGGTGACCTTGAGACGGGCCGAAGCCGCCGAGAGATTCTCGGCAAACGTCTCCGCCCCGAAGATGATGAGGCCGACGCCGGCCAGCATGCTGAGGAGTTCGACTACCAAATGCATGTCTCAGCCTCTCACCCGCGGTTCGACTCCTGGCCATCCGGCCGATGTCAGTTCATGGTGGTCGGCCGCCTGCCCGCTATTCCCGTCGTCACCGCTCAAGAACTCCGGTTTGTTCGGTCGACACCAGCTGGTTCTGGGTCCGGAGCAAGTAGCGCAGACCGACGGTTTACTCCCGCGTAAGGCCGCCCACGGGTAGCACAGAATGACGGGGGCGGCGCGCCGGCGCGGGTTACCCCGCCCCATTCCTAACGAGGGCCCGGGGTATCCACTGCACGGCCCTGGCCTCGGGAACGGCTTCGACGACTGCGGCTTCGATCGCCGCACCCAGGTCCTGGCCGCTGGCCAGGGGTGTACTCGGGTCCATGAAGCCCTCGACTTCCACCAGGAGCGACCGGCCCATCCAACGGGCCCGAGCGTGGGCATGGTGGACACCAGGTATGGCCTCGGCGGCGGAAATGGCGGAGCTGACCACGTCGGGGTCCACCTCATCCATGAGGTGACCCAGCAGGTCTCCGGTCACCTGGTAGCCGACGTGGCAGATGAAGGCCGTGACCAGCAGGCCAGCCACGGCGTCCGCCCAGCGCAGACCGAAGGCCACTCCCACCAGGCCGAGGAGAGCACCGGCTGAGGACAAGGCGTCCAGCCAGGAGTGCTGGGCGTCGGCGATGAGGGTGGCCGACTGGATGCGCTGGCCGACTCGGCCCTTGTAGCGGGCCACAACCTGGTTGCCGAGGATGCCGGCGGCCGCGGCCGCGATTCCGTAGCCGACATGGGTCGTGCGGCCGTGCTCGAGGAACTTGTGGATGCTCACGAGCCCGGCGAAGACGGCGCTGGCCCATATGACAAGGGCCACCCCCAGCCCGGCGATGTCCTCGGCCCGCTCCCAGCCGTAGGGGTGGGTTGGGGTGCTCGACCGCTTCGAGAGACGGAAGCCGGCGAAGACAACGAGGGAGGTACTTACGTCGGAGAGGTTGTGCAGGGCATCGCCCAGCAGACCCACGGATCCGGTCACGACGGCTAGGGACAGTTCGACCATGCCCGCCAGGGACAGGCCCAAGGCGGAGACGGCCACGGCCCGGTTGGCGTCCCGGCGGTCGATGTGGTCGTTGAGGTGCCGAGCCGGCGGGAAGGGATCGGCGAGTTGTCCTTCAGCGAGTCTGTGCACGGCCAGCTCCTGTCGATCTTGTTTCGCCCCCGGGGGCCTGGTCGGTTCCGTTGATCTCCACGACGCCCTCGGCGTGGAAGAGCGCCTCTTCCACCAGACAGGCGATGTGAACGTCATTCGTGGCGTAGAACTTGCGATTGCCCTGGCGGCGGACCTTGACCAGGCGGGCCAGGCGGAGCTTGGCCAGATGCTGGGAGACAGCGGGGGCCTGGGCCCCCAGGTGAGAGGCCAACTCGTTGACCGAGTGCTCGCCGTGAAGCAGCGCCCAGAGGATCCGCAGCCGGGTGCCGTCGGCCAGAAGCTTGAGGGTGGCCGTCGCCAACTCAACCTGCGCTTCGGAAGGGTCCTCAACTATCTGCGCAGCCACGCAGAAAGTGTATCGAGGCGCTCTGCTGCGGGCGGCGGTAACGCCCATCCGGTCCGACGCTGGCGATGTGTGGTCTGCTCCGGGTTCGTGCTCTGGCGCACGACACCCCATCAGTCGAGGCTGACGCCCGAACCCCGGCCAGGCCTCGTCAACGGATGCCGGCCTACTGTCCCGAGGGACACGAACACCCTCAAAGTCTGCGAGGCGGGATGACAGAAGTGGGTTCACCTATCGACGCCGGGGCCCGCATCGGTCTGCTGTGGCGGGGAACTCAGGAGGACCCCGACCCCAACGGTCGAGGTGCGGCCATGCTCGGTCCGTTCTCCGTGGCCCTGTCCGATCTCGGGGCTCAGCCCGAGGCGGTGTCCTACTGCGAGGAGGAGACCGAGGCCGTGCGCAAGGCGCTCCTCGGCCTGGACGGGGTGGTGGTCTGGGTCAATCCCATCCAGGCCAATCGGGACCGATCGGGGTTGGACGACCTTCTGAGAGAGGTGGCCGACGCCGGAGTCTGGGTGTCGGCGCATCCCGATGTGATCCTGGCCATGGGCACCAAGGAGGTCCTCTACCGCACCTGGGAGCTGTCCTGGTCCACCGACACCCACCTCTACCGGGACCGGGACCAGCTGGCCGCCCAGCTGCCCGAGCAGCTGGCGACGGGTCCCCGGGTCCTGAAGCAGTACCGAGGCACGGGGGGCAACGGCGTATGGAAGGTGGAAGCCGCCTCGCCCGGCCCGGTCGGGCTCGACTCCATGGTGCGGGTCGACCACGCCCTGCAGTGGACCGGGACGCCCAAGGCGATGGCCCTCTCGAGTTTCCTGGAGCGCTGCGATGCCTACTTCGCCGGGTCAGGGCGGGTCATCGACCAGGCTTACCTGGAGCGCCTGGGAGAGGGCATGATCCGTTGCTACCTGATCCAGGACCAGGTGGCCGGCTTCGCTCACCAGTGGCCCCGGGGCCTGCTGCCCCGAACCGCCGACGGGCAGGCCAAGCCGGCTCCACCCGCCACCGGCATGCAGGACGCCTCGGCCTACCAGGGCCTTCGTGCCCAGATGGAATCGGAATGGGTGCCGGCCATGCTGGAGGTGCTGGGGCTGGACACCGCCTCGCTGCCGGTCATATGGGACGCCGACTTCCTCTACGGGCCCAAGAAGGCTTCCGGCGAGGATAGCTACGTGCTGTGCGAGATCAACGTGAGCGCGGTCTGGCCCTACCCAACCGTCGCCTCCGAGGAGATGGCTCGGGTCACCCTCGATCGGGTCCGAGCCCACCATGGAGGTATTCGGTGACGAGCGAGACCACCCGACTGAGTCTGCCGGTCTGACACTGGCTGCCACGCTGCTCCGGGGCGGTGGGTGTCCAACTCCACAGCTCGAAGAACCTGGATGCCTGAGCGTTGGGAGTGTCCGATAACGTTCGTCGGACCGTCCGATATCAGCGGGCGTGGAGTAGGCGACCGGGCACCCCCCGACGCGTGCGTCGGCAGTCACCCGGATGCGCGTAAACGACGGCTCGCGATCGGGTTCGTGGCGAGTGTTGACGACGCCTATCAGCGCTGACGGGGGCCCTTCACGTCTAGGGGAGTCCAGTCTGGCCACCCTCGGCATCGATCAACGGCTTCGCATAGAGCTGGTAGGACCGTTTGGCTAGATCTGCGAGGCCGCAGAACATGACGTAGGCCGGCCAGATGCCAAGGGTGATCACGAGATGATGAGGTCCTCCTGTCCCGCGGGGAAGGCCGGTTGGAGCGCCAGCCATCGCCCAGATCACCCAGGTGATCGCCGTCGTGCTGAGCCAGCTGACGACCCGGCGGTGGAAGGCCCGCTCGAGTTGCTGGCGGGAGGGCTGTCCGTGACGCTTCGCGATCATCCGTGATGGCTTCGGTCTCATGGAGCGATGTGCATGTAGGTCCGGACGAGCTCAGACACGGTCTGGCCCGGAAATGCTCTGGTGGTGTGACAGACCGGGTCCCGGGCCAGGCCGGAGGCGAGGTGCGAGCGCGCCTGGGAGTCCGCCGCTGTCGCCACGGCTGAGGTGCTGGCGGGCCGCGTGACCAGGAACCGATCGCCCGAGGCGAAGCTCAACTGGATCCCACCGCTGACCCCGGTACCACGAACATCGGCGAGGGTCTGGTGGAGGTTCTCCCCGGCGTCGACCAAGCACTGGCCCCACTCCGTCAGGGTGACGACGAGCGCCTTCACCCCCGGATTGTCCGAGTTAGGGCTGGCGCTCGAGCTGCCGCACCCGGTCGCAACGGCACACACCGCCGCCAGCGTCGACGATCCGAATATCCGCCCCCAGCGCGACACGATCCCTCCCTGTCACCACTCAGCCCCACTAGGCTGGTGTATATCACACAGCTAGTGTAGGAGCTACACTCATGGTAGTCAAGGCCACTGGTCCGAACCTCGACATCACCAGGGCCTTGTCCGACCCGGTCCGTCTGCGCATCCTGGAGTCGCTCTGGGAGGGCCCCAAGACCGCCCGGGCGTTGGCCGGCGCCGTGGGGATGATCCCCAACCGGCTCTACTACCACCTCCGCGCCTTGGAGGCCGCCGGGGTGGTCAAGGTGGTTGACGCCGAGGCCACCGCCCGAGGAGCGGAGCGGGTCTATGGAGCCACCACTCTGGGTTACGGCAACGAGATGCCGGGCTCCGGGCCCGAGCGAGTCGCCCTGTTTCGAGCCATGTTCATGGCCAGCGCCGAAGAGCTGGCCCTGGCCGTGGAGCACGGATCGTTCCACTCCGCCAGCCGCGGCTACCTGCGCACGACGCCCGAGGCGATGGCAGAGCTGCTCGAGACTCTCGGGGCCGCCTTTGGCAAGGCCCGAGACTCAGCCGGAGGGGCCGGGGCGCGGAACTACCGATTCGCCTACACCACCTATGAGCTGCCAGGCCGGGACGGCGAGCAGGCGCGAGCCGCTGACGTCACCCGCGATGACCGCTAACAACACGCCTATTGTTCCTGCCAAGGTCGTTATATCCAAAGCGAGCACGACTGGCGACGACGGTCACAAGTCCGCGCTATCGACGGCTCGGGAGTGGATCCGAGGGACCGCGGGGTGGCGCCGAATAACGGACGCCGGTCTAGTGAACGAAGAGGGCACCCGGTCGACGCGGACGAGGGATCCTCAGGCACCGAGAGCCCGGCGCACGGCGGCGAGGCGAGCCGGCACCACGCTCCACCAGATCCACTTGCCGCGCCTCTCCCCGGTGATCAGTCCGGCCTCGGCCAGGATGCGGGTGTGGTGCGAGACGGTGGGCTGACTCCGGTCCAATGGTCCCTCGAGGTCGCATGAGCAGACCTCCCCGTGAGCGGCCACCAACGACAGCAGTCGGAGACGAACGGGATCCGCCATGGCCGAGAGGACCCGGGCGAGCTCGGTGGCGTCGGCCTCGGACAGAGGAGCTTCGGTGACCGAGGCGCAGCAAAAGGCGTCATCTCGCGCCCTCGCTCTGGTGCCCACCCGCCCTGCCATCACCGGTCCTCTCATTGACAGATCTCAATCTTACCGCTGGCAGGGACGGGGCCAGTGGCGCCGGATGGTGCACCCGTCAGTGGGAGATGGGCGCGCCGG
>Ga0307372_10000652_pt1 | contig 61118 bp, 55 predicted proteins | sample OX1MG_FD_202533 | JGI IMG/M metagenome (GOLD analysis project Ga0307372, IMG submission 202533) | Soil microbial communities from Risofladan, Vaasa, Finland - OX-1 | ecosystem: Environmental > Terrestrial > Soil > Coastal area > Acid sulfate soil | place: Finland: Risofladan, Vaasa | collected... | reverse complement strand
ACGCCGCCATCGGAAGCGACCAACCAGTAGCCGGCGCCGGTGGGGGTCGCGGCCAGGCCGACGATGGGCTGGTTGAGACGGAGCGCACCCGCCGACCCGTGGAACGCGGCGTCACCGAAACTGAAGACGCCGCCATCGGAAGCGACCAACCAGTAGCCGGCGCCGGTGGGGGTCGCGGCCAGGCCGACGATGGGGGCATTGAGTGCCTGTCCACCCATCGACCCGAACGACTGCGCGTCACCGAAGGAGTAGACGCTCCCTTTGGCCGTCGCCACCCAGTACCCGCCTCCGTCCGCAGTGCGTACCAGGGCGATGGCGTGATCGGTCGTTGAGGGCACCGCAGTCGCTCCGGCGGGCCGGGCAATTGAGGGTTGCCCGCCCGTGAGGAGCAGGACGATGACCAAACTCCACACAAGCCGCAGTGGCATTGGTACTTTCCGGGTCAAGGCTCCAGATTAGAGAGCGACCGATGAACGGCCGCCGATACGCTGGCACGTGGTGGAACTCCTCGCACAAGGGCGTATGGCAGAGGTGTTCGCCTACGGCGAGGGGCGAGTGGTCAAGCTCGATCGGCCTGAGTGGAGTGGGGTCTCGGCCTTCGAGTCCGACGTCATCACGAAGGCCGCCGAGGCCGGCCTGCCCGTGGCCCGCTCGCACGGCGTGGTGACCATTGACGATCGGTGCGGCGTGGTCCTCGACAGGATTCATGGTCGGGAACTGACAGGGGAACTGTTGGACGCAGGGGACGCCGAAGTGGCCCTCCTGGCTGCCCGCTTCGTCGACCTGCAGATGTCGATCAATCGAACCCACATTGCGGGCCTGCCCGACTTGGTCAGCCGCCTGGCTGGGGAGTTGGCGCACAGTGGGTTGGCGGCCGGTGTGCTCGGTCAGCTCACGGGCGATCTGGCCGCGCTCAATGATGGCCGGCGCGGCGTGTGCCACTTCGACTTCCACCCCGGCAACGTCATGGTCAGCGGGGACGAGTGGGTGGTCATCGACTGGCTCGGCGTGGCCAGCGGACCGCCGGCGGCGGATCTGGCCCGCACGCTGGTGTTGTGCGGTCAGTGGACCGATCCCCCGATCAAGACATTCATGGAGGAGGTGCGGCGCCTGGGCCTGTCACGGCACGGCATCGACGACCACACCTGTGATTCCTGGGTTCGGGTCCTGGCCGGGGCGCGGCTGGCCGAGGGCTTCGGCGGGGAGTTCTCGGCCTGGTTGCACCGTGTGGCCGAGGGGGAAGTTCGCCTCTTCGCCTGAGTCGTCAGGCGACGGCGAGCTCGCGCTGGGGGGGACGGTCGGGCAGGAGGCGGGACACCAGCTCCATGGCCCGGAAGCCGATTTCGGCCGGACCGGCGGCATCGGGCCGCATGAGGTTGGCCATGATGCGCAGCAACTGGCTCATGAGGAACTCCGAGCGCATGCCGAGACCCACGCAGACCTTCATCGCCTCAGGGTTGGAGATCATGTGGACAAAGGCGCGGGCCACCTTGAAATACGGACCGTAGGCGGCGATCAGTTGGCGGTCATAGTCGGCCAGCGCATCGGGGAATTGACCGGCCAGCGCCTGTCCCAGCGCGGCCGCGGCCAGGCGACCGGTTTCGTAGCCGTAGGCGATGCCCTCGCCGTTGAAGGGGTTGATGGCCCCGGCGGCGTCCCCAACCACCATGACGTTGCCGCCCGCCCGGGGCCCGACCGAGAGGCCCATGGGGAGCTTGCCCCCGGTCGGAGGGCCGAGACAGGTCTCGGGTCCCAGGCCCCAGGATTTAGGAGCCCAGTCGACGAAGGCGTCCATGAGGTGAGACGTGTTGACGCCCTTCCACCTGCGGTCGGTGGAGAGCAGCCCGACGCCCACGTTGACCCGGCCGTCGCCCATGGGGAAGATCCAGCCGTAGCCGGGGACCATGTTGCCCTCGGCGTCGCGGATGTCCAGGTGCGACTCTATGAATGGGTCATCGTGGCGATCCGAGGTGTAGTAGCCGCGCAAGGCCATGCCCATCGGGAGGTCACGGCGGCGGTTCGTGCCGAGCATGCGTCCCAGGCGGGAGTTGGCTCCATCGGCGACCACGACGTAGCGGGCCTTGATCTCCCGCATCGCGCCGGCGTCCTTGTCCTTGACCGTGACCCCGGAGAGGAAGGGCAAGGTCGCCGAAGAGGGGGCCGCCCCGTCCAGGACCGGTCCCACCACCTCGGTGCCGGCCAGAAGGGTGGCTCCTGACTTGACCGCCAGGTCGGCCACCAGGCCGTCGAGGTCGTGGCGGGTGATGGTGTAGCCGTAGCCAGGGAAGTTGGGGTGCTCGGGCCACGGCATCTCAATGGACTGACCGAACCCGTAGGCCCGTAGGCCGCCGTACTTGTGTGACCCGGCCAGGGCATCTTCGAGGCCCATGTCGGCCAGTTGGCGCACGGCCCGGGGCGTGAGCCCGTCGCCGCAGGTCTTGACCCGTGGGAAGTGCTTCTTCTCCACCACGACCACGTCCCAACCGGCGTCGGCCAGCCAGTAAGCACAGGACGATCCGGCCGGCCCGCCACCGACCACCACCACATCGTGGACCTTGTCGCCGCGTGGAGCCGGGGCGGGTCGCTTCGTCGGTACCGGGCGCTTCGCCGTCGACACCGGGGCCTTGGCGGGAGCCCGGGTGGTCTTGGACACGGTCTTGGACGGTGCCTTGGACGGTGCCTTGGCGGGTGTGGCCGGGGTGGCCGGGTCACCCGGAGAAGGGGTCGCTTTGCGTGGCGGCACCGTTGCATCGTAGGTCCACCCCAGGGCCCCCGGACCAGCCTGGCGGATGTGCCTGGGGAAAGGGTCGCATGGTAGAAACAGGAGACCGTGGACCAGTACCTCCCGATCCTCCTCCTTGGGCTGCTCGGCCTGGCCTTCACCGTGTTCTCGCTCGTCTCGTCGGCCCTGCTGGCACCCAGGAAGAAGCCTTCGATGGCCAAGCTCTCCCCCTACGAGTGCGGGATCGTCCCCAACCGGGAGCCGCCGCAGCGCTTTCCCGTGCGCTTCTACCTGGTTTCGATGATCTTCATCATCTTCGACATCGAGATCGTGTTCCTCTACCCGTGGGCGGTCGTGTTCCACCAGGTCGCCACCTTCGGGCTGGTTGAGGTGGTTGTCTTCGCCGCCGTGGTCTTCGTCTCCTTCCTCTACCTGATCTCCAACGGCGCCCTGACCTGGGGCCCCCCCAAGACCCTGCAGTCAGGCATGCCCGCTCGCACGTCGGAGTCGACCATCTCCCGTATCAGCGCAGCCCGCACAGACCCCGGCGAGGCAGCCTGAGCCATGGGGTTCGAGGACCTGCAGCATAATTTCTTGACCGGGAGGATTGAGGACCTGGTCAAGTGGGCGCGCCGCAACAGCGTGTGGCCGGCCACCTTCGGACTGGCCTGCTGCGCCATTGAGATGATGTCGGTGGGCGCGGCCGACTACGACATCAGCCGCCTGGGCATGGAGGTCTTCCGGGCCTCGCCGAGGCAGGCCGACCTGATGGTGGTGGCCGGGCGGGTCTCCCAGAAGATGGCCCCCGTCCTCCGGCAGGTCTACGACCAGATGATGGAGCCCAAGTGGGTCATCTCCATGGGCGTGTGCGCCAGCACGGGAGGGATGTTCAACAACTACGCCATCGTCCAGGGAGTGGACCAGATCGTGCCCGTCGACGTGTACGCGCCGGGTTGCCCGCCGTCACCCGAGACGCTGCTGCACGCCATCCTGACCCTGCACGAGAAGATCCGCACCGGCGAGATCACCCGCCGCCCGGGGAGCAGCATCCCGGCCGGCGAGCAGGCAACGGGTGGCTGGGTGCCGACGGTGCCCGACGCGGTGCGGGTGGCCACGCCAAGGTGAGCAGCCCGAGTTCGGCTGGTGCTTTGGCGACGGCCACCAGCGTCCTGCCCGAGGTGCCCCGATTGCCCGACCGCCTGGTAGACCAGCTCGCCTTCCCGGGGCGGGACACCTACCAGCGCATGGTGGCGGCATTCCGCGACGCCGGCTTCGAGTCGTGTGCCGACCTGTGCGCCGTCGACTACCTGACCCACCCTGGTCGGTCGCTGCCAGCTGGGGTCACGGCGGAGCGCTTCGAAGTCGTGGTCAATCTGCTGTCGCTCAGCATGCGCCAGCGGGTGCGGATCCGGGTCCAGGTGCCCGAGTCGGATCCGGTTCTCGACAGCTTGGTCGACATCTACCCCGGGACCGACTCCATGGAACGCGAGGCCTTCGACATGGTGGGGATCATCTTCACCGGTCATCCCGACCTGACCCGCATCCTGATGCCCGAAGAGTGGGAGGGTCACCCTTTGCGCAAGGACTACGGCGTGGGTCGGGTGCCGGTGCAGTTCAAGGAAGCACCGGGACCGCGATGAGCGAGCACGGGGACAATCAGGAAGGCGAGGGCGCGGCAGGCGGCCAGACCGAGGAGCCGGAGAGCGCGGCCTGGCAGGCGGCGCATCTCCTGGCCGAAGAGGCGGCGCTAGTTGCCGAGACGTCCGAGGGGGCCCAGGAGTTGCTGCCCCGTGGCACCACCGGTGCCCCGGACCTGCGCCGCGAGGTGGGTGCGGTGCTCCGCCTGCCCGAGGGCAACTACATCGACCCGGGTGACATCGACATTGAGCGCCGCGACGACCAGACCATGATCATCAACATGGGGCCGCAGCACCCCTCGACGCACGGCGTGCTGCGGTTGATGCTGGAGCTCGACGGCGAGACGGTGCTGCGCACCAAGCCGATCATCGGCTACCTGCACACCGGCATGGAGAAGACGGCGGAGGAGCTCACCTACGTGCAGGGCTGCACCAACGTCACCCGCATGGACTACCTGGCGCCCCTGCACAATGAGCTTGTCTTCTCACTGGCCACAGAGGCGCTCCTTGACGTGGAGGTGCCCCCGCGCGCGGTATGGATCCGCATGTTGATGGCCGAGCTCAACCGGGTGTCGTCCCACCTGATGTGGATGGCCACCAATGGCATGGACCTCGGTTCGACCTCCATGATGATCTACGGGTTCCGCGAACGCGAAATGGTGCTTTCCTTCTTCGAGAAGACGACCGGACTGCGCATGAACCACAATTTCATCCGACCCGGCGGGGTGGCGGCTGACCTGCCCGACGGGTGGCAGGACGACATTGAAGTCATCTGCGACACGGTGCTGGCCCGCACCTTCGAGTACGACGAGCTCTTGACCGGGCAACCGATCTTCCGCGAGCGCACCGAGGCCGTGGGCAACCTCTCGGCCGAGGAGGCGCTGGCCCTGTCGGTGACCGGTCCCATCCTGCGCTCCACCGGCGTGCCCTGGGACCTGCGCCGGACCATGCCGTACCTGGCCTACGACAAGCTGGATTTTGACGTGATCGTGGGCACCTACGGTGACAATTTCGACCGCTACTCGGTGCGCCTCAACGAAATCCGGGAGTCGATCAAGATGGTCCGGCAGATTTCCGAGATGATGCCGCCGGGCGACTACCGGGTACAGGACCGCAAGGTCACCCCACCCCCCAGGGCGCGCATTGACGAGAGCATGGAAGCCCTCATCCACCACTTCAAGATCTTCACCGAGGGTTTTCGGGTGCCCGAAGGGGAGGTCTACGTGGCCATTGAGTCGCCACGGGGCGAGCTCGGCTGCTACATGGTCTCCGACGGCACCTCCAAGCCGTACCGGATGCACATCCGGGGGCCGAGCTTCGTCAACCTGCAGGTGCTCCCGGTGCTGCTGCGCGGGGGGCTCATGGCCGACGCCGTGGCCGTGATCTCCTCGGTGGACCCGGTCATGGGCGAGGTGGACCGGTGAGCCACCTCTCCGTCGACATCTTGACCAGGGCCAAGGCCCTGTTGGCGCTCTATCCCGAGCCGCGCTCGGCGCTCATCCCGCTGTGCCACCTGGCCCAGGAGCAGGACGGCTGGCTGCGGCCCGAAGCCATGAGCGAGATTGCCGAGCTGGTCGGGGTCACGGCCGCCGAGGTGCAGGGGACCGCCACTTTCTACGACATGTTGCACACCGAGCCCGTGGGCACCTACGTGGTGTCGGTGTGCACCAACATCGCCTGCCTCCTGGGCGGTGCGCAGGAGCTCCTGGTGCACGCCGAATCGGCCCTGGGCGTGCGCGCCGGCGGGACGACTCACGACCGGGTGTTCACCCTGGAGGAGTCCGAGTGCCTGGCCGACTGTGACCGCACGCCGTGCGTGCAGGTGAACCACCGCTACGTGGGCGCGCAGACGCCCGAGAGCTTCGAACGCCTCCTCGGTGACCTGCGCTCGGGTGCCCTCTCCGACACGGTGCCCCCACATGGCACCCTGATACGGGTGCGGCGCAAGGTGGGCCTGGTGGCCGACCGGACGGCCGTGGCGGCGGAGCGGGCGGCCATGGCCGAGGCGCAGGCGGCGCGGGCCCCGGCCTCCGCCTCGGGAGGGGGAGCCTGATGGCACTCACCGACGCCCCCAAAATCGTCACCTCCCGCCTCGGCTACGAGGATTCGCACACCCTGGAGCGCTACCTCGCCACCGGTGGCTACACGGGGCTGCGCAAGGCGCTGACCATGACGCCCGAGGCGGTGGCGGCGGAGGTGGATACGGCCAGCCTGCTGGGCCGGGGCGGTGCCGGTTTCCCGGCCGGGCGCAAGTGGTCGATGCTGCGCAAGAACCCCGTCACCTACCTGGTGATCAACGGGGATGAGAGCGAGCCGGCCACCTTCAAGGACCACCTGCTCATTGAGCGCGACCCCCATCAGATCCTTGAGGGCGTGCTGATCTCGGCCTACGCGCTTCAGGTGACTCAGGCCTTCATCTACCTGCGCGGCGAGTTCGCCCTTGGGCTGGAGCGATTGGAGGCGGCCCTCAACGATGCCTACGCCCACGGTGCCGTGGGAGCCGACATCTTCGGGTCGGGCTTCTCGCTCGATGTCGTGGTGCACCCCGGCGCCGGGGCCTACATCTGCGGCGAGGAGACAGCCCTGCTGGAGTCGCTGGAGGGCAAGCGTGGCTTCCCGCGCATAAAGCCACCGTTCTTCCCCGCCCTGAACGGCCTCTACGGTGAGCCCACGGTGGTGAACAACGTGGAGACGATGGCCAACATCCCCTGGATCATCAACAACGGCGGAGCCGCCTTCGCAGCGCTGGGTCAGGGGCGCTCGACCGGGACCCGGCTCTTCGCGCTGGCCGGCCACGTGCGCAACCCGGGCACCTATGAGGTCGAGATGGTGAAGCACACCTTCCGCGATCTCATTTACGCGCCGGTGCTCGGCGGGGGGATCAGGGGTTCCCACACTCTGAAGGCGTTCATACCCGGTGGGGTATCGGCGCCGTGGTTCGGCCCCGAGCACGTCGACCTCCCGCTCGGGCAGGACGAGGTGGGCCAGGCGGGCTCCATGCTCGGGTCAGGTTCGGTTGTGGTCCTGGACTCGGCCACCTGCGTGGTGCGGGCCGCCTGGCGCATCACCAAGTTCTTCTCCCGGGAGTCGTGCGGGCAGTGCACGCCCTGTCGCGAGGGATCCGGCTGGTTGGAGCGGATCATGCACCGGATTGAGAACGGGGCGGGGCGCGAGGAGGACCTGGACCTGCTCATGGACCTGTGCGACAACATTTCGCCCGGCGTGTCCTGGCCGCCCGAGCAGACGACGATCTGCGTGCTCGGCCCCTCCATCCCGTCCTCCATCGCCTCGGGCATCCGCATGTTCCGCGACGAATTCCTCGTGCACGTGAAAGACGGGGGGTGCCCCTTTGACTGACGTGAGAGAGACGCCGCCGGAGGGGATCACCATCAGCCTGGACGGGCGGAATGTGCTGGCCAAGCCGGGCGAAATGCTCATCGCCGCGGCCGAAAGGGCCGGGACCTACATCCCGCGTTTCTGCTACCACCCGCGCATGGAGCCTGTCGGCATGTGCCGGATGTGCCTGGTCGAGGTGGACGGCCCGCGCGGCGCCACGCTGCAGCCGGCCTGCTTCATCGCGGTGGCCGAGGGCATGGTGGTGGGCACCACCTCGGAGAAGGTGAAGAAGGCCCAAGACGGCGTCCTGGAGTTCCTCCTGGCCAACCACCCGCTCGACTGCCCGGTCTGCGACAAGGGTGGCGAGTGCCCGCTGCAGGACCAGACGCTGGCCTACGGGCCCGGGGAGAGCCGCTTCATTGAGGAGAAGCGTCATTTCGAGAAGCCCATCGCCATTTCGGACCTGGTGCTGTTGGATCGCGAGCGGTGCATTCAGTGCGCCCGCTGCACCCGGTTTGCCTCCGAGGTGGCTGGCGAAGCGCAGATTGATTTTTCCGGCCGGGGCGAACAGGTGGAGGTGTCCACCTTCCCCACCGAGCCCTTCTCCTCCTACTTCAGCGGCAACACGGTGCAGATCTGCCCGGTCGGCGCCCTGACGGCCACCCCGTACCGCTTCACTGCCCGCCCCTGGGACCTGGACCAGGTGGAGTCCACCTGCACCGCCTGTGCGGTCGGGTGCCGGATAGCCGTGCAGTCGTCCTCAAACCGGCTGACCCGACTGCTCGGCATCGATTCGGACCCGGTCAACCACGGCTGGCTCTGCGACAAGGGCCGTTTCGCCTTCGAATCGGTCAACGGCGACGAGGTGTCCGCCGGACCCCTGCCCGAGCAGCTGGCCAACGATGCGGTCGATGTGGCGCCGGCCACGGCGGCCCAAGTGGTGGGCCTCGGGGTGTCGCGAGGCCAGTTCCTCGGCGAGTCCCGGGAAACGGGTCGCTTCGAGCACGGCCGGTTGATTGAGCCCAAGGTCCGCAAGAACGGTGAGCTGGTGGCCGTGAGCTGGGGCGAGGCCCTGGCGGCGGCGGCGGCGGGACTGTCGGCGGCGCGCGAAGCCGGGGGCGCCGGCACCGTGGCCATGATCGGAGGGTCCCGCCTGACGAACGAGTCGGCCTACGCCTGGGCCAAGCTGGCCAAGGGCATCATCGGGACCGATTCAGTCGATGCCCAGCTCGGTGACGGACTGCCGGCCGACCTGGTGCTCCGCCTGCCCCGGGCGACCATTGACGGCGCCTGTGCCGCGCCACTGCTCATCACCTTGACGGGTGACCTGCGCGAGGAGCTGCCGGTGCTCTTCCTGCGCCTGCGTGAGGCCGTCGTGGGCGGCACCTCCCTCATTGAGATCGCTCCGGCGCCCACCGCCCTGTCCGCGCTGGCCACGGCCACCCTGGCGATGCGCCCCGGTGACGCCGCCCTCGTGGCCCGGGCACTGGTGGGCGACGAGCCGGCGGTCAGCGCGCTGGCGGCACACCCCCAGGGCTCGCCGCTGGCCGGCGGTGCGCTGCAGGCGGCGCGGGCGGCACTGGCCGAGCGGCCGGATGGCGAAGGAGTCGTCATCGTGGTGGGCCGGCCCTCCTATGCGGAGTCGGGTGAGCTGGTGGCCGAGGCGGCGCGTGTCCTGGCCGGCGCCCTGCCCAGGGCCACGTTCCTGCCCGCGCTGCGCCGGGGCAACATCTTCGGTGCCCTGGACATGGGCTTGGCGCCCGGCCTCCTGCCGGGCCGGGTCAGCCTTGAGTCGGGACGCGAGTGGTTCGCCGCCGCCTGGGGCTCGGTGCCGGAGCGCACCGGCCTGGACACCGCAGGCATTCTGGCGTCGATGGCCGGGCCGGCCGGGGGCGACGCCGTCACGGCGTTGATCCTGCTCGGATCCGATCCGCTCGGTGACTTCCCCGATCGGACCCTGGCGTTGGCGGCCCTGGCGGCCGGCCACTTCGTGGTGGCGGTCACCGGGCACCCCTCCGAGTCGGTCGATGCCCACGCCGACGTGGTGCTGCCCTGCGCAGTGGCCCACGAGCGCCCGGGTACGACGACCAACATGGAGGGTCGGGTCAGCCGGCTGGGCCACAAGCTCACCGCCCCGGGCTTCGCCTGGCCGGACTGGATGATCGCCTCTGAGCTGGCGGCTGCGCTGGGCGCCGACCTGGGGGTGAGCAGCGCCAACGACCTGGCCGACGAGCTGCACCTGACCGCGCCGGCCTACGCCGGCCTGACCCAAGCCGTGCTCCATTCCGCTGTGGCCCATGACGGGATACTGGTGCCGATCGTCGAGGGTGCGTCCCGCCGCGCCGATGTGGAGCCCATCGACCCGGTCGCTCTCCCCGGTGTCGAGGCGGTCGAGCGCCAAGGTGCCCCCCCGCGGGTGGGGATGGCGGGAGGCGACGGTGCGGCCCACCTCCGCGTCGGCGCACTCGGACAACCGCCGGCGCTGCTCTCGGGTCCCGGACCCGCCGGTGCCGACGCCGCGCGCGTTCCCCCGGCCGACAGCTACGCGCTGCGTCTGGTGGCGGGGCGTCGCCTCTATGACGCCGGCAGCTCGGTGACCGGGTCGCCCTCACTCACACCACTGGTGCCGACACTGGTGGCCCGGGCCAATCCCTACGACCTCGACCGACTGGGGGCCGGGACGGGTGACCGGGTGCGGTTGCGCTCGGCGCGCGGGGAGCTGGTGCTGCCGGCCGAGGCGCATGCCGGGATCCCGAGAGGGACCGTTGCGGTCGACTTCAATGTCCCGTCCGGGCCCGAGGCCCAGGCCAACGCCGTGTCCAGCCTCATCGACAGCCGGAAGCCGGTCACCGACGTGCGCATGGAGTCCGTGTGATCGCCGCCCTCTTGAGCAACGTGCCGGCCTCGCCGGACCAGGGTGGCGGCGACCCGCTCTTCTTGAGGGGCCTCAATTGGGAAGTGCTGCTCATCGTGGCGATCAAGGTCCTGGTGGCCTTCGTGGCGCTGCTGGTGGCCACGGCGCTGATGATCTGGTTCGAGCGCAAGGTGATCTCCGACATGCAGAGCCGCGTCGGCCCCAACCGGGCCGGGCCATGGGGGCTGCTGCAGACGTTGGCCGACGGCACCAAGCTGATCTTCAAGGAGGACCTGCTGCCGGAACGGGCCGACTCATTCGTCTTCAAGCTGGCCCCGTACCTCTCGGTGATCCCCGCCGTGCTCATCTTCGCCGTGATCCCGGTGGGCGGCATCATTTCGCTCGGGAGCCACACCTTCGAGCTTCAGGTCTCCGATCCCCCCATGGGGATCCTCTTCGTGCTGGCCATGTCGGGCATCGCCGTCTACGGCGTGATGCTGGCCGGTTGGTCGTCGGGCTCGAAGTACCCCTTGCTCGGATCGGTGCGGGCGTCGGCCCAGGTGATCTCCTACGAGGCGGCCCTGGGCATGTCGGTGGTCACCGTGGTCCTGGTCAGCCACTCGCTGTCCACGCGGGCCATCGTGGCCGCCCAGTCCAACGGCTTCTGGAACTGGAACCTCATACGGCTGGGGTTCCTGCCCTTCATCTTCTTCATGATCGCCATCACGGCGGAGCTCACGCGGCCACCGTTCGACCTCACCGAGGCCGAGCAGGAGCTGGTCGGCGGGTTCCACACCGAGTACTCCTCCATCCGCTTCGGGCTCTTCTTCCTGGCCGAGTTCATGAACACCATCACCATGTCGGCCGTGGTGGTCACCCTCTTCTTCGGCGGCCCCAACGGGCCGATCCCCCATGCCGTCCCGGGGGCGACCATCTTCCTGCCCATCATCTACTTCCTGCTCAAGACGGTGGCCTTCTGTTTCATTTACGTCTGGTTCCGGGCCGCCCTGCCCCGGTTGCGCTACGACCAGCTCATGGACCTGGGGTGGAAGCGCCTCATCCCGCTGACCCTGGCCTGGCTGCTCATGGTGGCCAGCGTGGTGACCTGGCGCTGGGGTGGGCTGATCATGCTGCCCGTGGTGCTGGTGGCCGCTGTGCTGCTGACCCGGGCCAACCAGCTCGGCTCCGGGCGCAGCGAGGAGGATGCCATCATCCCGCCGGTCGGTCGCCGGGTCACCTCGGCGCCGCGCCTGAGCCCGGCCGCGCCGCAGGGAGGTGACGCCTGATGGGCGTCGGTGACGAAATGAAAGACCAGCTCAGCTTCCTCGGCGGCTTCAAGCTCACCCTGCAACACCTGACGCGCCCCCGGGTCACCACCATGTACCCCGAGGAAAAGAAGCCCAAGCAGCCGCGCCAGCACGGCCGCCACGTGCTGAACCGTTACGAGGACGGCATGGAGAAGTGCATCGGCTGTGAGCTGTGCGCCGGGGTGTGCCCGGCGGACTGCATTTACGTGCGCGGGCTGGACAACCCGCCGGACCACCCCGTGTCACCGGGTGAGCGCTATGGCTACGTCTACGAAATCAATTACCTGCGCTGCATCCATTGCGACATGTGCGTGGAAGCCTGCCCGACCGAGGCCATCACCGAGTCCAAGCTCTTCGAGTTCTCCTTCACCAACCGCTCCGACGCCATCTATACCAAGAACGAGCTCCTGGTCGACGACCTGGGCATGCCCCAGAAGCTCCCCTGGGAGGACTGGCGCGAGGGCGACGACATGATGACGTCGGGCTGGATGCGCGCCACCTCGCCGTCGGGCAACGCGGCCTACGAGGGTGAGGTGCAGTGGTCGGGTGAGCTCGGCTACGGCGTCCGCGCCCCCGAAGGTGGGCAGTCGGGCCGGCGCGACGACGAGGCCACCGGCTCCAAGCCGTTGCGGGAGGTCCTGGAAGCCCACCTGCTCAGCGAGGACATCCCCCTGGCTCACCGGGGCATGCAGGGGCGGGTCTGGCGGGCCAAGATGGGGGCAGCCCGTAACAAGAGAAAGATGGCGGACACCCGGGCGCGCCGCCTCGTGCAGCGGGCGGCCCGCAAGACGGCCAAGTCGCCGGAGCAGGACTGATGCTCCACGTCACGCTCGCATTGGTAGCAACGCGCCCAGCGTGGCCGGACATCCTGGTGTTCGCGGCCAGTGCCTCGGTGATCCTCATCGGCTCCGTCGGTGTCGTCACCGCCCGCAATCCGGTCCACGCGGCACTCAGCCTGGTCATGACGTTGTTCGGCGTCGCCGTGCTCTTCATTGAGCAGGAGGCCGACTTCCTGGCCGCCGTGCAGATCATCGTCTACGCGGGTGCCATCGTCGTCCTGTTCCTCTTCGTGATCATGTTCCTCGGGGTGGACCGCCACGAGGACGTGACCACCGAGCCTCTGGCCGGGCAGCGCCCGCTGGCCTTCGTCCTGTCGGCGGTGACGGCGGCCGGCGTGATCGCCATGGCGGCCACGGCGCACTGGGTCACCGGAGCCCCCCAGGTGGTGGGGCCCATTCAGGGCCACATCACCGACGCCGCCTCACCCGCGGGCGAGACGGCGCAGTTGGGCAAGCAGCTGTTCACCACCTACCTCTTCGCCTTCGAGGCCACGGCGGCACTGCTGGTCATCGCCGTGGTCGGCGCCGTCGTGCTGGCCCGGCGGCCCCCGGTGCCCGAGCATCCCGACGACGAGCGGGCAGAGAGCGAGCTCTCCTCATGAGCCTCTCGGGCGCGTGGTACCTCGGGCTGGCTGCCGTGGTCTTCACCATCGGGGCCATCGGCCTCATGGTGCGGCGCAACGTGCTCGTCATGTTCATGTGCATAGAGCTCATGCTCAACGCCGCCAACCTGACCTTCGTCACCTTCGCCCGCATGCTGGGTGACATCGGCGGCCAGGCCATAGTCTTCTTCGTTCTCGTCGTGGCAGCGGCGGAGGTCGTGGTGGGGCTGGGCATCGTGGTGACCAACTTCCGCCGCCGTTCCACCACCGTGGCCGACGACCTCAACTCGTTGAAGGGCTGAGGAGACCGTGCTGCACTACGCCTACCTGATGCCCGTCCTGGCGCTGGCCGGCTTCTTGGTGCTCGTGGCGACCGGGCGGCGGCTGGGCGACCCGTTGGCCGGATGGCTGGGCACGACCGCCGTGGCCGGCTCCTTCGTGGTGGCCTGCCTGGTCCTCAACTGCCTCCTGCAGTCCTCGTCGTCGAACCGGACCTACGTGCACAACTACTTCACCTGGTTCCACTCCGGCGGGTTGACGGTGCCCATCGGCATTCAGGTCGACCCGCTCTCGGTGACCATGTGCATGTTCATCACCGGCGTGAGCGCGCTCATCCACCTGTACTCCATCGGCTACATGAAGGGCGACCGGGACTATTCCAAGTTCTTCATATACCTGAACCTCTTCGTCTTCTCCATGCTGGTCCTGGTGCTGGCGGACAACCTGCTGCTGACCTTCGTGGGTTGGGAGGGCGTGGGGGTCTGCTCCTACTGGTTGATCGCGTTCTGGTTCCACCGCGACTCGGCGGCGTCGGCGGGCAAGAAGGCGTTCATCTACAACCGCATCGGCGATGCCGGCTTCCTGCTGGCCATCTTCCTGATTTTCGAGCGGACCGGGACGATCCAGTACGAAAGCGGCCCGGGCGGGGGGATCTTCGGGCAGCTGCACCACCTGGGGGGCGGGACGGCCACCGCGGCCGTGCTCCTCCTCTTCCTGGCCGCCACCGGCAAGTCGGCCCAGATCCCGCTGTTCAACTGGCTGCCCGATGCCATGGAGGGCCCCACTCCGGTCTCGGCCCTCATTCACGCCGCCACCATGGTGACCGCCGGGGTCTACCTGCTCTGCCGGGTCAACCATCTCCTGGTGCTGACGCACTCCGGCATGCTGGTCATCGCCTCGGTCGGGGGCGTCACCGCCTTCGTGGCCGCCACCATCGCCTGCGCCCAGCAGGACATCAAGAAGGTGCTGGCCTTCTCCACCGTCTCGCAGATCGGTTACATGGTCCTGGCCGTGGGCAGCGGGGCCTACGTGGCCGCCATCTTCCTCATGGTGGCCCATGCCTTCTTCAAGGGTCTCCTCTTCCTGGCCGCCGGCTCGGTGATCCACGGGCTGGACGACGAGCAGGACCTCAAGCGCATGGGGGCCCTGCGCCGGACCATGAAGTGGACGGCGGCCACCTTCACCGTGGGCTGGCTGGCCATCGCCGGCATCCCTCCGCTGGCCGGCTTCTGGGCCAAGGGGGACGTGCTCGACAACGTGTACGCCCACTACAAGGTGCTGTGGGCCCTCGGCCTGCTGACCGCCGTGCTGACGGCGTACTACATGAGCCGGCTGCAGATCCTGGCCTTCGGCGACGACCCCCGCTGGGACAAGGTCGGCCCGGGCGGCGAGCCGGCCCACCACGCACCGCACGAGTCGCCGTGGGTCATGCGGCTCCCGCTGGTGATCCTGGCCGTGGCCGCCTTCCTGGGCGGCGCCCTCAACCTGCCCTGGGCGCACCGGGTCAGCCTGGACAGCTGGCTGGCCCCGATCTTCGCCGGCTCGCTCTACCACGACGGCCTGCAGCGGTCGGCCCAGTGGGCCCTGGCGCTGACCGATGTGGCGGCGGCGCTCATCGGCGTGATCCTGGCGGTGGCGCTGTGGCGGGGGTCCCGGGTGGACAAGCCCGCCCTGGAACCGCAGTTCCTGCAGCGGGTCTGGTACTGGGACGACGCCTACGACACCGTGCTCGGCCGGCCCAGCCGGAGGCTGGCCACCTTCCTGGCCTGGGTGATCGACGCCCGGGTGATCGATGGTGCGGTCAACGGCACGGCCCAGCTGGTGAAGGCCACCGGCACGGCCACCCGCAAGCTGCAGACCGGTTACGCGCGGCACTACGCACTCGGCATCGCCTTGGGCATGGCGCTCATCATCGTGTTCATGCTCACCCGGACGTGGTGGGGATGAACCACACCGTTCCCTTCCTGACCCTGCTGATCATCCTGCCGGCGGCGGGATCGGTGGCATTGGCGCTGCTCGGGCTGGACCGCCGGGTCTCCCAGGACCTCTGCTGTGCCCTGGGCATCGCGGTGTCCCTGGCCACGCTGGTGGTCGCCATCTCCGCCATGGTGGCCATGAAGGTGTCCACGGGCGGGTACCAGTTGGTCTCGAACCACATGTATACCGGCGACACACTCGGTGTGCATTGGTACCTGGGCATTGACGGGATCTCGGTCTTCCTGGTCCTCCTGGCCGCGGTGCTCTTCCCCCTGGCGCTCATCCTCGGCCGGGACCGGGCCAAGGGCCGCGCCTACTTCGCCTGGTTGCTCCTGTTGGAGGCGGCGGTGCTGGGGAGCTTCCTCTCCTTGGACCTGATCGTCTTCTTCTTCATGTTCGAGCTGACGCTCGTGCCTTCCTACTTCATCATCGCCGGGTGGGGCCACGAGCACCGCGCCTACGCAGCGATCAAATTCTTCCTCTACACCTTCCTCGGTTCGGCCTTCCTGCTGGTGGGCATTCTCGCCCTGGCCTTCATCCACCAGTCCCAGACCCATGTCCTGACCTTCTCGCTCGGGGCGTTGGCACAGACGCACCTGGCGTCGTCGACCGAGCTCCTGCTCTTCGGCGCCTTCACCGCTGCCTTCGCGGTCAAGGCGCCCCTGTTCCCCTTCCACACCTGGTCGCCCGACGCCTACACCGAGGCGCCCGAAGAGGGCTCGGTGGTCCTCTCGGGTGTCCTGGCCAAAATCGGCACCTACGGGATCATCCGGTTCGACCTGAACCTGTTCCCCCACGCCACGCGGACGCTGGCCCCGCTCCTGCTGACGCTGGCCGTCATCGGCATTGTGTACGGGGCCCTCGTCGCCTGCGCCCAGCGGGACCTGAAGCGCCTGGTCACCTACTCGTCTCTGGCCCAGATCGGCTTCATCGCCCTGGGCACGTTCGCCCTGAGCACGCAGGGCCTGGCCGGCGCCGTGCTGCTCATGCTCAACCACGGGCTGATCGTCGGGGCGCTCTTCATCCTCGTCGGCTTCATCTACCAGCGTCGCGGGACCTGGCAGGCCGGCGAGCTCCGGGGGCTCCAGAAGGCGGCGCCGGTCATGGCGGGGGTATTCACCGTGGCCATGATGGCGTCCATCGGCGTGCCCGGGCTCAACGGGTTCGTCAGTGAGTTCCTGGTCCTCTCCGGGACCTTCCTCACCCACCGCTGGTGGGCCGTGGTCGCCGTCCTCGGGGTGATCGTGGCCGCCATCTACCTGCTCTGGGCCTACCAGCAGGTGTTCCACGGCGAGCCCGGAGCCGACGACGCCGTGACCGGCGACCTGGTCTGGCTGGAGCGCCTGGTGGTGGCGCCCCTCATCATCCTCATCGTCTTCCTCGGCGTCTACCCCAAGCCCGTGCTGGACCGGATCAACCCGTCGGTGAACCAGCTCATCGCCCACGTCGAGAGCAGCACCGGCCACCACCAGCCGGCGGTGGCCACCACGGGAGCCGGGGGGCAGCCATGATCGCCGCCCTGCTGGCCACCGCGGCGCACGGTGCCACCACCTCCAACCCGGACCGGCTGGTCGTCCCCCCCATCCGCTACCTGAGCATTCTGCCCCCCATGATCATGATCGGCGGAGCCGTGGCCGTCCTGGCCCTGGCCTCGCTGGTCAGCCGGCCGTTGCGGGTGCGCGTGGGCACCGCCGGCACCGTCGTCATCTCCGGCACCGCCCTGGGGATCTCCCTCTGGCAGTGGGCCGACGTGCAGGCCCACGGCGCGCACACCTACGTCGCCCATTCGGTGGTGATGGACGGCTTCAGCGTCCTCATCTCCATAGTGATCTCCGCAGCCATGCTCCTGACCGCGCTGGTGGCCGACGGCTACCTGAACCGGGAGGGCATCGACGGGACGGAGTTCCATGTCCTGGCCCTGGTGTCGGCTTCGGGCGCCATGTTGATGGGGATGGCCAACGACCTGATCATAGTGTTCCTCGGACTGGAGATCCTCTCCATCGCCCTGTACGTGCTCACCGCCTTCAACCACCGGCGCGCCGCATCGGGCGAGGCGGCCCTCAAGTACTTCCTCCTGGGCGGGTTCTCCTCGGCCATCTTCGTTTACGGCATCGCCCTGACCTACGGGGCGACGGGGTCGACCAACCTGACCCAGATCGCCGACTTCCTCTCCAAGAACGTGGTGCTGGCCGACGGGCTGCTGCTGGCCGGGCTCTCCCTGATGCTGGTCGGCTTCGGTTTCAAGGTGGCTGCCGTGCCGTTCCACATGTGGACGCCGGACGTCTACCAGGGGGCGCCCTCGCCGGTGACAGGCTTCATGGCCGCGGTGGCCAAGGCGGGGGCGTTCGCCGCCCTGCTCCGGGTGCTCTTCTCGTCGTTCGGCGTGATCAGCTCCGACTGGCGCCCCATCCTGTACGGACTGGCCGTGCTGTCCCTGGTGCTGGGCTCGGTGCTCGCCCTGCGCCAACGCGACGTCAAGAGGATGCTGGCCTACTCGTCGATCAACCACGCCGGGTTCATCCTCCTGGGTGTGGAGTCGGCCCGGGCCGCCGGAGTGAGCGCTTCGCTGTACTACCTCTTCGCCTACACGTTCATGACCATCGGCAGCTTCGCCGTGGTCACCGTGCTGGGGCGCCAGGGTGACGGGGACCACGACCTCACCCGCTACCGGGGCCTGGCCAAGCGCCAACCGGTGCTGGCCCTGTCCTTCGCCGTGCTCCTGCTGGCCCAGGCCGGCGCCCCGTTCACGACGGGGCTGTGGGCCAAGTTGCAGGTGGTCTTCGCCGCCGTGTCGGGGGGCTCGGTGCCCTTGGCCGTGATCGCCATGGTGACCGCCGTGATCGCCGGCTTCTTCTACCTGCGGGTGGCCGCGCTGATGTACGCCGGGGGCGGGGACGCCGAAGGCGGGGGTGAGGCGCCGGCGCGTCCGGCGGGTCCGGACGCCGGAGCTGGCAACCACTGGGCTTCCCCCGAAAGCGTCTCCGGCTCGGTGGCCACCATGAACGACGAGATCCTCATGACCGGCCTGGCGGCGGCACCCTTCGGCGAGGAAACACCCAGCGTGGTCCCGGTGCCGGCACTCACCGGGCTGGCCATCGGCCTCTGTGTCGGCGTGACCGTGGTCTTCGGCGTGTGGCCCGGCCCCCTCCTCAATTTCGCCCACCAGGCGTCCCTGCTGTTCCTCGGAGCCTAGGCGCGGCATTGGCGCGCCCTCCCGCCCCGTATCCTGTATGAGGTCCGGGACGCCCAAGCAGTTCCTGATGTGCGAGAGGGAGGTGGGAACCAGTGGACGAGGAAGGCATCAGGGCGAACCTGGGCGGGTTGCCCCCCCTGGAGCACATCGACGACACGGATCTGCCGGTACATGAGGAGTTCGTGTTCGTTGCGCCCGCCGGGACGGTCCCCCCCCGCGCGCTGACCTGGCCCGGGACCACCAGCCTGTGGACCGGCGCGGTCGTCTGCGCCGCCGCCCTGATCGCCGCCTCGCTACTGTTCTGGCCCGGGGGCGGGAAGGCGCCGGGTGCCGGGGCGCACGGCGCGGCGCGGCTCACCGCCGCCGTACCCCCGACGTCCACGACCACGTCCCCGGCGTCGACCACCACGACCACGGCGTCGACCACGACAACCACGGTGGCCCCGAAGAGCACACCGGCATCTCGCCCCGGCACCTCCACGCCGTTGGCAAGCTCAGGCGGCACCACCACCACGGCCCCTCCGGACACCACCACCACGGCAGCGACCGGCAACTCGGGGACGGGGAACACAGGGGTGGGCAACACGGGGGCCGGCACGACCACGACCACCACGACTTCGACCACCACGTCGACTACCTCATCGACGGGACCCACCTGCACCACTCCACCGACGACATTCCCATGCACGCCACCTTCGTCTCCGTGACGTGATCGTGCGGCGGCAACCCCGGAGGCGCCGCCGCGGGTCACGAGTGGTGAGGCGGACGCTCCCGCTGCTGCTGCTCGGCCCAGCAGTGGTCGCAGTCCTCGCAGGCGCCGCCACCGGCAGCTGAGCGCACGGGATGTGCGCCCAGGTGCCCGCAGCGCGGGCAGGCGGCCGGGTACGGTGCGCTCATGGCCGGGGACCCGAGGGTTCGGCTTCCCGCCGGCCCGGCGCACCGTTGCCCTGGCCCAGCGCGGCCAGCACATCCGCGGGCACGGCCGGACCGCTGTGCTTGGCCGTCCCGGTGGCCAGCAGGCGCCCGATGACGGGGAGCTCGGTCAACGACTCGGCGCGCATGATCTGGACGGCCACCGGGACGAACTGTTCGGCCGAGTCGAAGACGATGTAGCGGGGGAGCCACCTCGGCTCGTACTTGGCGTTGAAGCGCCAGAGGGTCTCTATCTGGAGGACGCCGGAGAGCCGCCGCAGGGCCCAACGCTCGACCCGCTGGGTGACCCCGTCACCGGTCTCCCCCTCCAGAATGGAGCGCATGGCGGCGAAGTTGAGGCTCAGGCCCTTCATGCCCATCTCCTTCAGATGGGCAATGGTCGAGCACAGTGCGAAATCGAGCAACCCGTTGGGGTGGTCGGCCGGGTCCCGGCGCATGAGGTCGAGCGAGTACCCACCGATGGCCGGTGACGGGACGAACTGGCACATGGCCACTGGCTCGGAGTCGGGTCCCTCGACCAGGGTGAGGAGGAGGTCGGCGTCGCGGGGGTCGAACAGCCGACCGAGCATCATGGAGAAGCCCCGTTCCTGCTCGCCCCGCCGGCTCTTGGCCATGAGGTCCACCAGACGGGCCGCGTCGACAGGGTCGAGGTGGGCGGGATCCAAGAAGCGCACCGTGTAGCCGTAGCGGGCCACCCGGTTGACCGCCTGGCGCAATCCCTTCATCTTGCCTCCGTCGAGGGAGAACTCGCGGGGGTCGACCACGGCTTCGTCCCCGATGTAGAGGAAGCGCATCCCCGACGCCTGGTAGGTCGGGAGCCACTCCTCTCCGGCGGCCATGACGCCGAGTCCCCACCCGTGGCGGTCGACGAAACGGCGAAAGGAATCCCACACGTGGGCCCGCTCCGAGAAGGGGCCGATGGGATCGGGGGAGACGAGGCAGACACCGCCGAACACCGCGTAGGCGACCATGGAGTCGCGGTGGAAAAACCACTGCTTGTCGTCGCGCAGGGCGAAGTAGTCCAGGGTGCCGTTGCCGTGGCGGCGCACGATGTCGCGTGCCCTGAGCTCCGCGGCACGCCGCCCGACCGCTGCCCTCCCGGTGGAGAGTCGTCGATCGACCACGGGCCGGGTCAGCAGGAACAGGGCGACGAAGATCAGGCTCACGCCGACGGCGAGCAGGCTGGGAGCCGCGAACCGGTTGATGTGCGGCGGGAAGGCGACCCACTGCACACCGACGAGACGCTCGGCCGATCCGAGGAGCACACTCGGCCATCCCGGAAGGGGATGGTGGCGCACCCGACCGGCGAGCTCCACCCCGGCGAAGGACCCCAAGGTGGCCGTCACGCCGCCGATGGCCAGGATCAGGAAGGCGGAGACGATGGTCTCCCGTTCGGACTGGGCTCGGAAGAGCTCGCGCTGGACGACGAGAAGGACGAGGACCGCCACGCACACCACCATGGTGAGCAGGTCGGCCGCGTGGGCGATGTGCAGGACCAGCGAGGCGGTGAGCAGCGCAACGGCCACCAGCCACGAGCGGCGCTGTCCCCGCAGCACCCCCCGGGAGAGCATGATCATCCCGAGGCCGGAGATGGCGACCAGCGCCCCCGCGGCCTGCGACACCGCAACGGGGAGGTACTGGGCGAGGAGGTGGAGGTGGGAGCGGAGCGGGGAGGTCACTGCCGAGAGGAGGTCGATCATTCCGGCCACGAAGAGGGAGACGGCCGCGACCCGGCGGATCCGGCGGACCCGGATGTGATCGGCCGCCACTTCGGGGGCCGGCGGCCATGACGCTCCGCTGGGCCAGCTGGCCACCAATTCGGGGTGCAGGTCGGCCGCCTTGGTGCGGCCCTTGACCACGGTGTCGGCAGTGATGAGGCGCTCGCCCATGGTGGCCAGCGGGAGGTCCACCTCGGCCTGCATCAGCCGCACGTGGAGGTCGGCACCGGTCTCGAGCTCCAGGGTCGACTCCTGGCGGTGATGGAGGAAGGTCGGCGGCAGGCCGAACCGGCCGCGGTGCTCGTGGACGACCTCCGAGGTGGCACCCGGGCAGGCGAAGAAGCCGCTGTCGAGATGCGTCAGTTCGGGCACCAGTGCGCCTCCGACGACGACCCCCGCTGCGCCCCCGTCCAAAGCGGTCCGGGTGTAGTCGAGCGCATCAATCCCGTCGATGGTCAGGAGTGAATGCGCCGTGGGCCGGGCGCCCTGGTTGTGGGTGCCCAGACCGGCCCAGGGTACCGGGAGGCCCTCCCCACCCAGGGCGCGCCAGATGCCGCGTGAGAGGAAGGCCACGACCAGGCCCAGCCCGGCCAACAACGCGATGGCGACGGCCACGATGAAGAGGAAGCGGGAGAACCACGACGCGGCATAGGCGTGCTGGATTGCCCGTTGCTGGCGGGGCGAGCGGAAGACTCGCAGCAGCCCGTCAATGACCAGGTCCAGACGGAGCAACAGGGCCAGCGCGGCCAGCACCAATGGGGGCGCCCACACGTAGCGGCGGAGACGGCGGTAGAGGAGGCGCGAGGTGATGAAGCGCCGGGCCAGCCGGGGATTGTCCAGACGCTCTATGCCGATCAACCAGGGGCGCTCGTTTCCCGGAGCCGCCCCCAGGGGGGGGTTGGCGTCGGGCCGGAGCGTGCCGGCGCGCACCAGCACCGTGCGCACCCCGGTCCCGGTGATGCAGTGCAGATCGGCCCCGCTCTGCACGGACAGGCCCAGTGCGGTCAGCGCGCCGGCGAGCTCGTCGTCGGGAGCCGGGGAGGGCCTGACCACCACGACCTGGGAGTCAGGGCGGGCGGCGAACGTCGAGAGCGCCGCCGTCAGCACGCCATGGGAGCCCAGAGCGGCCGCCGGTCCGCTGTCCATGAAGGCGGAAGGGGCCACCAGCTGGCCGCAGATGATCACGATGCCGGGCCCCTGCCACTCCGCCAGGCGGTGGGCGATGTCGCGGCACGCCGCCAGTGAACTGGCCGTCGGCTCCGCCGGGAGGAGGAGGGCGCCGATCACCTCCACCCGGCGACCCAGTGCCACGTCGATGGACGGGCCCCCCGCGGTCACCGGGGCAGCGGGGCCGGGGCCCCCGTCAATGGTGTCTCCGAACATGGCGCGCCCATCGTGTCACCTTCCGGGTCGCCAGTTCCGGCCCTCTGCGGGTGTTGAGCTCGACCAGGTGGTGAACCGGTGCCCAGTAGGGTGGCTTCCCGTGCCCGGTCCCGGTCTCCCCACCCATCAGCGCAGCCATGCCGGCGCCTGAGGACGATCGGCTCAACTGGACCTGGCACGCCGGGGAGGGTGGGCAGCACCGGGGCGGCCCGGCTGTGGTCTTCGACATCGACGGGGTGCTCTCCGACGCCGCCGGGCGCCAGCACTATCTGGAGCGCGGGCAGCGGGACTGGTCGGCCTTCTTCGAGGCCTGCGGCGACGACCCGGTCATTGAGGAGATCGCCCGACTCCTCGAACTGCTCGACTCGTCCCTGGCCGTGGTGCTCCTCACCGGGAGGCCATGGCGCGTCCAGCCCCAGACAGTGGCCTGGCTGCACCGGTACGGATTGCGCTGGGATCTCCTCGTAATGCGTGAGCGCGGGGACTACGCGCAGGTGACCTCGTTCAAGCAGAAGGTGGTGGGGAACCTGCGCCGCCACGGCTTCGATCTCCGCCTGGCCTTCGAGGACGACCCGTCCAACCACGCCATGTACGTGGCAGCCGGGATTCCCTGCGTCTACATCCACTCGGGGTACTACGAGTAGACCCTGGTCCGCCTCTGCCGGGTCCAGCCGGAGATCAGGGCCAGGGAGGCGAGGACGAGGAGGGGCGGATCGCCCAGGTGGTCATAGAGCGTGAGGCCACGGCGCAAGGCAACCGTGGCCTCCAGCACCTGGCGCGGTCCGAGCAGGGAGCGCTGGAGCACCTGGCCTCTCTGGGTGACCACCGTGCTGTAGCCGGTGGGCGCGGCCTGCACCAGGTCCCGTCCGGTCTGGACCGCCTGAACCACGTCCGCCGCCAGCTCCTGGGTCGGGACCTGGGCCGCCCGGTACGACGACGTGTTGGTGGGGACCACGAGCAGCTGCGCCCCGGCGCGCACGGAGGGCCGGCTGCGGTCGGCGTAGAACACCTCAAAGGAGACGAGTGCGCCCAGTGGCCCGGCCGGCGTGCGCATGAGGCCGGTGCCGCGGCCCGGCACGGCATCGCTCGGCACCAGGGAGAGGTCGGCCACGTGCGAGAAGAAGGCCCGGAAGGGCACATACTCGCCGAAAGGGACCCGGTGCACCTTCTCGAACACCGACACGATGGAGCCGTGGGGCCCCCAGGCCACGATTTCGTTGCGGAACGAGTTGCCCGGTGCCGGCTCGGTCACCCCGGCCACCAGCGTCGTGTGCATTTTGGCGGCCAGGTGGCTCATGAGCAGAGCTTCGGGAGAGCCGGTCAGGCCGCGGTCGAGGGCGATCACGTCCTCGGGCCACAGCACGAGATCGGGAGCCCGGTGGTGCCGGGAGAACTGCTCGGTGGCGGCGACCTGGGCGTCGAACACGGTGGCCGGTGCCACCTGCTCCTTGTTCAGGCCGCGGGGTCCGCCTCCCTGGACGAGGGCGACGGTGATGGAGCGGAGCGGGGAGCCCCCGTCGGGCCCCACGGTCCCCGCCACGATCAGGATGGTCAGGCCGGCAAGGACGGCCAGCCCGGCCCACACGCCGGAACCGTCAAGGCGGCGCCCGGACTTGGCCGCGGCAACGAGCATGGCCCCGCCCACGCCGCCCGCCCAGATCCCGGCCGTGATGAGGAGCGGGCCGCCGAGCCGGGCCAGCTCCACCAGGGGGCCGTCCGCCTGGCCCAGGAAGATGCCGCCGAGGGGGAGGCCCCCGAACGGCCAGGTCATCCGGACGGCTTCGGTCAGCGTGCCGGCGGCCACCAGGGCGACAGAGCGCCCGCGCCCGGATGGCGTGAGCCCGCCGGCGGCGGCCATGAAGAGGGCCTGCAGGAGGATGAGCATCAGGGCGCCGTACCAGTTGAATGCCCTGGCCCACATGAGGCCCAGCCCGTAGCAGCCGATACCCGTGAGCCAACCGGACGACAGCCTGGTCCGCAGGGGTTGGCCGGCCAGGCGCCAGGCGAAGAGCCCGGCGCCGGCCAGGCCCAACGGCCACCATCCCCAGGGAGGCAGCGAAAGGGCGAGCAGTGCGCCGGCGGCGAGGGAGGGCAGCGCGATGTGGCCCCCGCCGTGGGGGGCTGTCACCACAGGGCGCGTGCCGCTGCCCGACCGCTGGCGATGCAGGCGGGGATGCCCACGCCCCGGTAGGCGGACCCGGCGACGGCGAGGCCGCCCAGCCGGGCCATCGCCGCCTCAATGCCCGCGGTGCGCAGAAGGTGGTGCACCCGATACTGGGGGAAGGAGCCGGGGTAGCGGACCACCAGCGACCCGGCGGGGTCGCCGGTGACACCGATGAACTTCCCCAGCTCGCGCCAGGCCCGCTCGCACACCTCGGCGTCGCTCCAGCCGGCGCACCGATCGTCATCCAGGCGGCCCAGCGAGGCGCGCAGGAGGACTTCTCCCTCCCGGGCCAGATGGGGCCACTTGCGGTCCAGATAGGTGCAGGCCGTCACGGCCCAGTCATCGCCGCGGCGTGGTCGGTGGCCGCCACGGGGCACCAGGAAGCCGGTGCCCACGAGGGGTGACGGCACGGCGGCGGCGTCGACCAGGAACGTCACCAGGACCACCGACGCGTAGTCGATGGCGCCGAGCAGGCCGGCCGCCTCGTCGTCGTGGGCCAGCATCAGGCGGCCGGCCGCCGGGGCCGGGAGGGCAAGCACCACGGCGTCGGCCTCGGTCTCCCCGCCCCCCGCCTGCACACGCCACGTCCCGCCGGTGCGTTCGAGTCGCTCGACCGGCATGGACCGCCGGACCTCCACGCCGCGCTCGCCCAGCCTCGACTCGAGCTGCGCCGGCAATGACGCCAACCCGCCATGGAGGGTCCAGAATAGGGGTGGGTCGTCGGGTGCCGGTGGCGGCACTTCGGCCCGCAGGCCCCGCATCAGGCTGCCCCTGCGCTGGGCCGCGGCCAGGAGCGGGGGGAAGGTGGCGGCGCTGGACATGTCGTCGACCGAGCCGGCGTGGATCCCCCCGATGAGGGGGTCGACCAGGGTGTCGACCACCCGCCGCCCGAGCTTGCGCGCCACCAACGGGCCGATGGAGCGGTCCCCGATCGGCCCGCGCTGGTCAGGGCGGGGCGCCAGCATGTCAAGGGCCAGCCCAAGCTGCCCGCGCAGGCCCAGGATGCCGGAACGGGCCGCCGGCCAGAAACGGGTCGGGATGCCCAGGGCCAGACCCTCGGGAAGGGTACGCAGGCGCCCGCGGGCCCACAGGCCGGCACCGCGCCGGGCGATGGGGACCAGCGCCTCGCCCAGTCCCACCTCGCGGCAGAGGTCCAGTGCCTCCGGACGACGCCCCAGGAACCCGTCGGGGCCGACGTCGACCACGCGCCCGCCGAACGCCTGGCTGCGCAACGCACCGCCGAGGCGGTCCGAGGACTCCATGATGACGATGTCCGGCGCTTGGCGCGCCGGCGCGGGCCCGCCGCTCAGCTCCCAGGCCGCGGCCATCCCGCTGATGCCGCCACCGACGACCACCACGCGCCGGAGCACCCCAGGAGCCACCGGCTCAGGCCGCCCTGGCGTCGGCCGCGGCGACGACGTCGGCCAGGGCGCCGAGGAACTGCGGGTCGTCGTTGAGCGAGGCGGTGCGGGCATAGGAAAGCCCACATGCGGCGGCCACGGCAGCCAACTCCACATCGAGGTCATAGAGCACTTCCAGGTGGTCGGCCACGAAACCGATGGGGCAGACCACCACCCCGTCGGTCCCTCCGGCGGCGGAGAGCTGGCGCACCACGTCGCGCACATCGGGTCCCAGCCAGGGCCCCGGCGAACGCCCGGCGCTCTGCCACGCCACCACCGGGCGGGGTACCCCCGCCGCCTCGGCGACCAGGCGCGCCGATTCGGCCAGCTGCTCGGGGTAGGTGTCGCCCGCCTCCCTCACCCTCTCGGGCACCGAGTGGGCGCAGAAGAGCACCGGGTAGCGGTCGAGGTCGCCGGCGCTGGCGGCGGCCAGCGTGGCCTTGACCCGTGCCGCCTGAAGTGACACGAAGACCGGGTGGGCGAACCACGGGGGCACGGCGATGAAGCGCGGCCCGTGCTCGAGCGCCGCCGCGGCGCGGGCCAGGTACTCCTCTGAGCCCATGGAGGAACCGTGCGGTGTGAGGACGAGCCCGACGACCCGGTCGACGCCGGCCCGGGCCAATGACCCGGCGGCGTACTCAATCAGCGGGTCCGTGTGCTTGGCCCCGAAGGCCACCACGTACCGCCCGGGCCGACGCGACTCAAGGGCGACGCGCACGCCGTCGACCTGGGACCTCGTCCGTTCGGCCAGCGGGGAGAGGCCACCGATGGCCGCGTAGCGGCGCTCCAGGTCCACCAACTGCTCGGGCTCAGGCGGGCGGCCCCGCCGAATGCGGGTGTAGAAGGGGGCGATCTCCGCCGGGCTTCCCGGCGTCCCGTGGGCCATGAGGAGCACGCCGGCCCGGCCCATCACGCGCCCGTGCTCTCGGCGTGCACCAAGTCCACCAGCGCGCCCAGGATCCCGATGTCGGCCTGGGGGGGCACGCCGTGCCCCAGGTTGAAGATGTGACCGGTCCCGCTGGCGTCGGCCGCGCCACTGGCCAGCACGGCCCGGGCCGCCCGCTCCACCACCGGCCACGGTGCCGCGCACAGGGCGGGATCGAGGTTGCCCTGCACGCCGAGGCCCGGTCCGATCCGGAGCCGGGCCTCTTGGAGCGGGACCCGCCAGTCGATCCCCACCACGTGGCATCCGGTCGTGCCCATGAGGCGCAGCAGCTCTCCCGTGCCGACGCCGAAGAGGATGGACGGCACCCCGAGGTCTGCGATGCCGTCGAAGACGGCCCGGGTGGCCGGCAGCACGAAGCGGGCGTACTCCTTTGGTGAGAGCGAACCGGCCCAGCTGTCGAAGAGCTGCACGGCCTGGGCGCCGGCCTGTATCTGGGCGCGCAGAGAAGCCACCGCCATGTCGGCCAGGCGGGCCATCAGCCGGCACCACAGGTCGGGATCGGCGTGCATGAGCGTCTTGACTTTGGCGAACGTGCGGGACGGCCCGCCCTCCACCAGGTAGCTGGCCACGGTGAAAGGCGCGCCGGCAAAGCCGATGAGGGCCACCCCGCTCCCGGCCAGCTCACGGGAGACCAGTCGTACCGCCTCGGCCACGTAGGGCACGTCGGTCTCGGGTTCGAGCGGCCGCAGGCGCGCCAGGTCACGGTCGGAGCGGAACGGCTCGGCCACCACCGGTCCCCGCCCCGGCTCGACGTCGACCCCGAAGCCGACGGCGTGCACGGGGACGACGATGTCGGAGAACAGGATGGCGGCGTCGACGCCGTAGCGGCGGACCGGCTGGAGTGTCAGCTCGGCGGCCAGGGCGGCGTCGCCGATGGCGGACAATATGGAGCCCTCACCCCGGGCGGATCTGTATTCGGGCAGCGACCGGCCGGCCTGCCGCATGAACCACACCGGCGTGCGCGAGACCGGCTGGCGGCGGCACGCACGCACGAGGTCCGTGTCGGCGACCGCCGGGGAGCTCACCCGAGCGGCTCTATGACGACTGCCGTGCCGTAGGCGCAGATCTCCGTCCAGTTCCCGCCCATCTCCGACGTGTCGAACCGCATGGCCAGGACGGCATTGCCACCGCGGGCTTCGGCCTCGGCCACCATGCGGCCCACGACCTCTTCCCGGCTCAGCTGGAGGTTCTTGGTCATGCCTTTGAGCTCCCCCCCGGCCAGTGCCTTGAAGGCGGCGCCGAACTGCGAGCCGATGTTGCGTGAGCGCACCGTCAAGCCGAAGACCTCGCCGAGGACCGAGGTCACCTTGTAGCCGGGCACGTCGTTCATGGTGGAGATGAGCATGGCCATCCTTTCGGTCCGGTTCATCGTAGGCGGCAGGCACCATGTGCCCCGGTCGGTGACCGTCGCCTAAGCTGAACCGTTTCCCTGGCGGGCGCGGGGAGAGAGGGGACACGTGCAGGAACATCCCGATCTGCAGGCTGAGCAGGAGTTCCTCAACCGCGCTCACGACGGCCTGGAATCGATGCGGAGCGAAGCTCGCCACATGTTGCAAGGGGTACTCGACCTCGGGAAGGGCGGCACATTCCAATCCCGAACCGAGCGGGACATCGTGGTGCGGACCAGCCTGGCCCGCCTTGAGCAGCTCGACATCGGGGACCAGGCCCTCTACTTCGGGCGGATCGACCGCTTCCCCGACGGCGATGCCGAGACCGGTTCGCTGCTCGGCGAATCGTTCCACATCGGGCGGTTGGCCGTGTCCGGGCCCGACCATGAGCCGTTGGTGGTGGATTGGCGGGCACCGGTGGCCGAGCCGTTCTACCGGGCCACCGGGTTGGATCCCCAGGGCCTGGCCCGCCGCCGTCACCTGGCCGTGCGCGGCCGTGCCGTGCTCGGGTTGGAGGACGAGTACTTCGTGGACCCGAGCCGGGCCCCCGGAGCCCCGCTGCTCCCGGTGTCCGATGCCGGCAGCGGCGCCTCCAGCGACGGGGAGCGCCTCTTGTCCGAGGGGATGGTGCTCGGCGGCCCCGGGGCCCTGCTCTCCGCCTTGAGCCAGGCCCGGACCGGACACATGGGTGACATCATCGGGACCATTCAGCGGGAGCAGGACGAGATCATCCGCTCCCCCCTTGCCGGCACCCTGGTGGTGCAGGGAGGACCGGGCACCGGCAAGACCGCGGTGGCCCTCCACCGGGCCGCCTACCTGCTCTACACCCACCGCTTCCCCCTGGAGCGTCAAGGGGTCCTGGTGGTCGGCCCCAACCCGCTCTTCCTGCGTTACATAGAGCAGGTCCTCCCCTCTCTGGGCGAGACCGGGGTGAGCCTCTCGACGGTGGCCGGTCTGGTGCCCGAGGTCCGGGTGCACGGGCTGGACGAAGCCGCCGTGGCCCGGGTCAAGGGCGACGCACGCATGGTCCAGGTCCTGGTGGGTGCCGTGCGCACCCGGCAGCGGCCCCTGCGCCGGGACGCCGAGGTGCCCTTCGGCGCCGGCGTGCTGCGCCTGCGGGCCGAGACGACCGAAGAAATTGTGGCGGCGGCCCGCCGGAGGCCGGGGACACACAATGTGCGCCGCCGCTTCGTCGAGGCCCAGGTGCTGCGCGCCCTCTCCGACGACTACCGGTCCCGGCTCATCCGGGGGCACGGTCCGCTCGACGAAGAAGGGCTCAGTGCCGAGGAGTTGCTGAACCTGGCGCAACGCCTGCGGCGCGTCCCCGAGGTGGTCGAGGCGCTCGACCGCATGTGGCCCCGGCTCTCCCCGCACGAGTTCCTGCACGACCTGCTGGGCGCCCGTCCCCTGCTGGGGGCGGCGGGCAAGGGCATCCTCGGCGGGCCGGAGATCCACCGCCTCTTCCGGCCCCGCAGCGCGTCACTCGATTCCGTGCGTTGGACCGTGGCCGACACCGCGCTCATCGACGAGGCGCGGACGCTTCTGGGTTCGCGGCGGGGCGGCGCCCGCCCCCCCGCGAACCGTCAGGGGCGCCATGAGGAAGGCAATGCACCCGAGGGTGGATTCTGGCCGCAAGGGTTGGCGGCCTCGCCCGTGCCCACCAACGGCGGCCCCAAAGGGAGCGACGACGAAGTCCGCTCGTTCGGCCACATTGTGGTGGACGAGGTCCAGGACCTCTCGCCGATGCAGCTGCGCATGCTGGCCCGGCGGTCCCTGTCGGGATCCATGACCGTGGTGGGCGACATCGCCCAGGCCACCGGCCCGTGGGCCCCGCAGAGCTGGGACGACATCACGCGCCACCTCACCGGCCCGCGGCGGCCCCGGCTGGTCGAGCTCTCCGTGAGCTACCGCACTCCTTCGGAGGTGGTGGCGTTGGCCGCCCACGTGCTGGCGGTGGCCGCGCCATCGATCGCGCCACCACGCCCCGTGCGCCAATCGGGCCACACCCCGCAGATCGTGCAGGCACCCCGCAACGGGCTGGCCCATGCCGTGGCCACGGTGGCCCGCCAGGAGGTGGCCGCCGTCGCCCCGGGAAGGGTCGCCGTCCTGGGCCCGGCCGTCCTGCTGCCCGAGCTGACCCGCGCCCTGGCCGATGCCGGCCTCGACCCCGTCGACCCCCGGGACCCCTCGGGAGACGGCCTGGCCGCCGGCCTGGTGGTCCTTCCGGCCGACGAGACCAACGGCCTGGAGTTCGACTCGGTGGTGGTGGTCGAGCCGGCCCTGCTGGCCTCCGTGGGTGAGCGGCCGGCGGGGGAGGGGCCACCGGTGGCCACCACGCGAGGACTGCGCACCCTGTATGTGGCGCTCACCAGGCCGACCCGGCGGCTGGCGGTCGTCCACGCCGAGCCCCTCCCCGTGGCCCTGGAGTGAAAGGGGCAGGGGCCCGAAGGCGGCACCCGGGCCGGAGCCGCGGCGTCGTCACCTGCTTGTTGGCGCCGCGAGGGCCCCGTCGACTAGAAATTGCCCTGTGACCCAGGCTGTTTCGGTCGAGCATCCCGCGCCACAGGGCAAGATCGTCCACGATCGACCCCCCATGCTGGCCGTGGGGGTCATGATCTGGCTGGGCTCGGAGGTCATGTTCTTCAGCGGCCTCTTTGCCGCCTTCTTCACCATCCGTGCCAATGCGCAGGGTCCCTGGCCACCGCCGGGGACGCACCTCGACACCATCCGGGGAGGCATCTTCACCCTGGTCCTGGTGTCGTCCAGTTTCTCCATGCAGTGGGCGGTCCGCCAGTGCGAGTGGCGCAACCGCAAATCCGCCCGCCGCTTCATCGTGATCACACTCATCCTGGGGGCCGCGTTCCTGGGCAACCAGGCCACCGAGTGGCTCTTCCTGACCACCCGCTGGTACACGAATGCCTACGGATCGCTCTTCTTCATCATGACCGGGCTCCACGGCCTCCACGTCTTCCTGGGCCTGGTGGCCATGGTCTTTCTCCTCGGGCGCATGAAGGGTGACATGGGCGGCGATCCCGGAGAGCTCTCGGCCATTCAGGGCGTCAGCTACTACTGGCACTTTGTCGACATCGTCTGGGTCGGGCTCTTCAGTTGCCTGTTCTTCCTCAAGTAGATGACAGGCGTGTCCTCCCACACCCGACGCCACGGTGGCCTCCGTTTCGTGCTCCCCGGCAGCCTGCTGGCGGCCGCCGCACTGGGCACGCTGACGCTGTTCTTCCCGGGTGCTGGTGCCGACGGGCAGACGGTGTCGGCCCGGGTGTCGCACACATCGGTTCCGCCCAAGGCGTGCGGCACGGTGAACCTCAAGGGTGTCAGTGCCACCCCCGACTCGGGCAACCCGTTCACGTCGAAGAACCTGACGTGCCGCGACGGCCAGATCGTGAGCTACGGCGACAGCGCCATCACCTACACCAACCCGCCCTCCGCCTACGTGGCCGCGGGCCGGCAACTGTTCGCCCAGACCTGCTCGAGTTGCCACGGCAACGAGGCCAACGGCGTGGCCCCCGACGGCCGGGCCTCCATCGGGCCCAACATGCAGGGCGTCGGCGCGGCCACCGTCTTCTTCTGGGTCAGCACGGGCCGGATGCCGGCCGCCGACATCAAGGCCGTGGAGGCGGAGCGCCGGCCGACCCGGCTGACCACCAAGGATGCGCTGGAGCTGGCCGCCTACGTGAACTCCCTCGACCCGGCGGTGCCCGCCGTACCAACGCCGAACCTGTCTGGCGCCGACCTCTCGGTCGGATCCGACCTCTTCTCGCTCGACTGCGCGGCCTGTCACACCATCACCGGTGCCGGTGATGCCCTGGCCTTCAACACCAATGCCCCGTCCATTCAGAACCGGACGGTCACCGCTCAGCAGGTGGCCGCGGCCATGCGCATCGGCCCGGCCAACATGCCCCGGTTCTCCGGGAACCTCTCAGACGCCCAGGTGCGCGACGTGGTGGCGTACGTGACCGAGCAGATTCAACATCCCGCCAACCCCGGTGGTGCCGGGCTCGGAGGTGTCGGCCCCGTTGCCGAAGGCTTCGTCGCCCTCCTCATCGGGGTCGGCGGCCTGGCCCTCATCTGCTTCTGGATCGGAGAGCGGTCGTGAGCGACTCCGACCACCAGGCCTCGCGCACCAGGGTGCCGATGCCCATCGCCACGCTGAACGACCCGCACATGGGCGACGCTGCCAAGAACCCGGGCCGGATTGAGGTCCTGGTGGCGCTCATCTTCGTGGTGGCCATCATCGCGCTGGCCGGCTTCGGGGCCGCCTACTGGCAGAACTGGAGCCCGTGGATCATCGGCGGCACCATGGGCGCCGGACTTTTCCTCCTCGGCTTCGGGCTGACCGCCTGGGGCAAGTACCTGATGCCGCAGGGCCCCTTCGTCGAGGAGCGCCACGTCCTGGCGTCGTCGGCTGACGAACGCGACTCCCTGGCGGCCGCCCTGGTCGAGCGCTCAGCCGTCGTGGTCAAGCGGCGCCGGGTGCTGGGCGGGCTTTTCGCACTCGGATCGGGCATCTTCGGGATAGTGGCCCTCTTCCCCCTCCTGCGCTCGCTGGGCCCCGTGCCCGGCAACTCCTTTGAGGTGACCGATTGGCGCAAGGGGTCGCTCCTGGTCGACTCCAACGGGCGGCCGGTGCACAAGGACACCATGGTGCCGGGCGGGATCCTGACGGTCTACCCCAAGGGTCAGGAGGCCAACCCCAGCGGTCAAGCCACCGACCAGACCGTGCTCATCCGGGTGCAGCGCACCGACTTCACGACCCGGCCGGGACGCGAGTCCTGGGCGCCCGAGGGCTACGTCGCCTATTCCAAGGTGTGCACCCACCTGGGCTGCCCGGTCGGACTCTACGAGCAGCAGCTGGAGCTGCTCGTGTGCCCGTGCCACCAGTCCATGTTCAACGTGCGCAACGGCGCCCAACCCCAGTTCGGACCGGCGCCCCGGCCCCTGCCGCAACTGCCCCTGGCCATCAACTCCGGCGGATACCTGGTGGCGCAGGGCGGCTACGACCAGGCCGTCGGCCCCGGCTTCTGGGAGAGGACCACCCGATGAGCGCCGCTCCCGCCAGGACCAAGCGCAACGCCAAGGCAGCCCAGGGCCCCTTCGGGCGGGTGGGCAATGTCGTCAACGAGCTCGATGACCGCCTCGGCGTCGCCAAGGGCGGCCGGGTCTTCCTGGACAAGATCTTCCCGGACCACTGGTCCTTCATGTTGGGCGAGATCTCGCTGTACTCGTTCGTCGTCATCATGGTCACCGGCGTCTTCCTGTCCCTCTACTTCGTACCGTCGACGAACGCGGTCATCTACCACGGCTCCTACGCTCCGCTGCGGGGGCAGACGATGTCCGAGGCCTACGAATCGACGGTGCGCATCTCCCTCAACGTCCGCGGTGGCCTCCTCGTCCGCCAAATGCACCACTGGGCGGCCGACATCTTCACCGGATCGATTGTGGTGCACATGGCCCGGATCTTCTTCACCGGTGCGTTCCGCAAGCCTCGCGAGCTCAACTGGACCATCGGCATCATCATGCTGATCCTGGCCATCTTCGAGGGCTTCATCGGCTACTCACTGCCCGACGACCTGATCTCGGGCACCGGCCTGCGTATCGGCTACTCCATCGCCGAGTCGATCCCCGTGGTCGGGAGCTACCTGACCACATTCCTGTGGGGTGGGACCTTCCCCGGCGACATCATCATCCCCCGCTTCTACATCATCCACGTCCTGATCATCCCGCTCATCCTGGCCGGTCTCATCGCCACCCACCTCGGCCTCCTGGTGCGCCAGAAGCACACCCAATTCAAGGGCGAGGGCCGCACCGAGAACAACGTGGTCGGCTCGCCGATGTTCCCGACCTTCATGGCCAAGACCACCGGCTTCCTCTTCATGGTGGCCGCCGCCTCGGCACTCCTGGGAGCATTCGCCCAGATAAACCCCATCTGGCAGTTCGGCTCCTACGACCCTTCCAAGATCTCCTACGCCGTCCAACCGGACTGGTACATGGGATGGCTCGACGGCGCGCTCCGCATCATGCCGTCATGGGAGTTCGCCGGGTTCGGGCACACCATCCCGCTGGAGGTCTTCCTCCCCGCCGTGGTCTTCCCCGGCCTCATCTTCAACATTTGCTTCCTGTGGCCGGCCCTGGAACGGCGGATGACCGGTGACGTGGCCCTGCACAACCTGCTGGACCGCCCGCGGGACCGCCCCAAGCGCACCGCCGCCGGTGCCTCGCTGTTCGCACTCCTCTTCACCCTGTTCGCCGCCAGTTCGACCGACGTGCTGGCCAACTACTTCCACGTGTCGCTCAACGTCGTGCTGTGGTTCTTCCGCTTCGCCACCGTCATCGTCCCCATCATTGTGGCCTTCGTCACCTACCAGCTCTGCGTGGAGATGCAGGGGGTCCACGGCATCGGGAAGCGCAAGCGCGCCCTCATTGTGCACCGCTCGTCCGCCGGCGAGTACTCCACGGTCACCTCCGACCTGCGACCCGACGACGAGCGCACCGAACTGCACCCCGAGCCGGTCCCGGTCCGCATCGACATCGAGCCACTGAGGGCGGGGTCGTCGGCCGCATCCGAGAGTTCGCCCACCGGCGTGCGGCAGGTCAACCGCTGACCCAACCGGTGGACCGGGTCGGCCACGCACTGACTGCGGCGCCCCCATTCACAGGCTCCGGATTCAGCCAGCACCCGTCTGCAGCGCAAGGGCCGGGTCCCCGGTCGGGGTGAGCGCCGCCTGCAGTTGCGAGGCGGTGGTCCCCGGGGAAGAGAACACCGCGTCCAGAAAGCGGACGGTGTCATCCCGCATGGTGACCTCGGCCGCACCGGGCCCGATGAAGGTGGTCAGGTGGTCGCCCCCGGCCAGGGTCAGCAGGGCCTTCGGCATCTCCGCCGCCTGGAACACCGCCAGCGAGCGGCTCAGCAGCCCGTACTCGTCCGCCGTGCCCACGGCCACCAGCAGGGCACCCTGGAAGGGAGCGCCCCAAGGCCCCTCGAGGCCCGCCGGGATCTCGCCGGACAGGGAAACGTAGGCCCGCACGCGGGGGTCGTGGTACTGGGGATTGAGCGCCATGAGCGCGACGTCCGTGCCGCCGTCACTGTGCCCGGCCACGGCGATCCGGGCGGTGTCGACGGGCCCGGCCACCCCGCCCAGTAGCGAGGTGATGACGAAGGACATGTCCCCCGCCTGTTGCGGGTAGTCGCTGATCGGCGCGCCGGGCAGCGTGCTGGCCGAGTCCGGAAAGGTTGGTGCAGCCACGAGGAATCCCGCCGCGGCCCACGTATCAAGCAGGGACTCGTACACCTCAGGGTTGCTGTTCCACCCATGGGCGAACACGACGAGCGGGAGCGGGCCCCCCAGGCCGAGGGGGCGACGGATGACCGTGACCAGCGTGCGCCCGGAGTGCCCCGGGACGTTGCCCCGCGCCGGGGTGTCGCGACTCGGATCGGACAGGGTGATGCTCTCGCCCACAATCCGGAAGGGCGGTCGCGGGGCGCTTGTCGTGGTGGTGTTGGTCGCCGCGCCACCCTGCCGGGGGGAAGACCGCCCTGGGGTCGCCGGCGCGGGTCGCGAGTGGACGGGGAGGGCGAGGGCGTACAGGACAAGGCCCAAGATACCCAGCGCCCCGATGCCGATCCAGACCTTCCTCCGGAGGGAAACGGGCGCTGAAGCGATTGTCCAGTTCAATGGGGACCCGACTCTCCGGTGGCTGGGGAAAAGTCTACTGTGGGCCGTACTCGCTGTACCCGTGGCGTATGACGCCGATCTCCCCTCCATGCCACGAAGACCGATGAACCGATCCCCTCGCAAAGCGTTCCTGTGGTCGGTCCTCGGCCCGTTGGCGCTCACCGCTTCTGCATGTGCCGGGCCGTTCCGGGGAGCCGCGCCCATCACGACCACGGTGCCCCCGACGACCACCACGACGGAGGCGCCGACCACGACGGTTCCGGTGCAACCGGGTTGGACACCGATCGCCACCGGCCCCAACGGCGTCATCACCGACCAGCGGAACGTCACGGTGCCGACCGGCCGGGTCATGACGGTGGTCCGCTTCCGGGCCGGGCAGATCCTGTTCAATCTGCACATCGGCAGCCAGGACCCGCCTGTGGGGAAAGTGATCCTCGGCCCCGAGTCCCTCTCCTACGTGAGCATGCCCGAGGTGTCGAACCTCCTGGCTGCGTTCAACGGGGGCTTCAAGGTCAATGCCGCCGCAGGAGGGGTGCAAGTCGACGGGCAGGTGCTTGCCCCGCTGACGACAGGCTTCGCCAGCTTCGTAATCGACGCCAACGGCTCGGGTCGCCTCGGCGTGTGGGGGTCCACTGTGCCGGTGCCCGGGGAACAGGTTTCCAGCGTCCGCCAGAACCTCATTCCCCTGATTGTGGGGGGGCAGATCAGCTCCCAGATCGGCAATCTCTCGCAGTGGGGATCGACCCTGCACGGGGTTGCCGCCCCGGCGCGCAGCGCCCTCGGCGAAGATGCGGCAGGCAACATCCTTTATGCCGGCAGCGCATCCGCCCTCCCGATCGACCTCGCCACCGCGCTGTCGGACGACGGAGCCACCGTGGCCATGCAGCTCGACATCAACCCGGAGTGGGTGCAGTGCGACGTGGCCACCACGCCGGGAGGCGCCCTGGCGGCCGCCGTGCCGGGCCAGAACCGCGGGCCCAATCAGTACCTGGTGGGCTGGACCCGTGATTTCGTCACAGTGCTCAACGCTGCTGTGGCCCCGAGCACGGCTCCGGGGTGACTCCCGCACCCGCCCTTGGCCGTGCGGACAGAATGGTGCGGTGACTGCCTGGGACTGCCCGAAGTGCGGACGCCGATTCAGCCGGGTCGGGCAGTCGCACGAGTGTGCGCCGGCCATGTCACTGGAGGAGTACTTCTCGACCGGCCCCGAGCGCGAACGTCCCATCTTCAAGGAGGTGATGCGGCATCTCGACACTGTCGGGCCGGTCCATGTGGAGCCCGTCTCGGTCGGCATCTTCCTCAAACGCGCCCGGTCGTTCGCGCAGCTGAGGCCGATGCTGCGTTGGGTGGCGCTCTCGTTCTCGCTCTCACATCCGGTGCAGCATCCGAGGATCACCAAGAAGGTGCAGACCTACGGGGGCCGTTACTTCCACGTGGCCAACCTGCGGGGTCCCGAAGACCTCGATGACCGGCTCCGCGGGTGGCTCACCGAGGCATATCTGCAAGCACCGGATTGATGGCGATTGAGAAGAGAAGGTGGCTGGCATGACTGACGAAGTTGAAGCGGGAACCACCACCGAGTTGGCGCCGGGAGTGGTACGCGGGGTGGGGCGCTATGCCATGGGGAACGCCGGGGACGAGCTCTTTGGCGTGACCCGCCGCTGCCGTCATCTGCGCGCCGACTTCGCCGATGGCTCCATTGACGAGAAGGCTCCTCGGTATCCCCTGGCACGGGGCGAAGTACGGCGTCACGTCGGGCCGAATGACCCCCGGGCCCCAGGGTGTCTTCGCCAAGATCCCTGGATTCAGTGCCGGCTTCCGATTGTTGACCGGGGTCTCTCCCCCTGGCCGGACCGAGGTGACCGGGCGGGACGGACGGGTCCTCGTGCGCGAGCAGCGGGACCGATCCGAGCCCTGGCCTGCGCCCTGGCGCAAGGCCGACGGTCACGGGCCGCGCCTACCATCGGTTGCGTGCAGATCCTGTGCGCCGGGTGCGGCTGTCTTGTCGATGCGGGAGTCCGGATAGCCGCCTGTGGGGACCCGGAATGCTGCTGTCGGGGGCTGCCGCAGCGTGCAGGCGATCCTGAATCCAAAGAGCCCGGCGCCGGGCCTACCTCCTGAGGACGTCGCTCGGAGGCAGAAAGCTCAGGGTTACGGCATGGCCGGCGACCGCCAGCGACATCGGCGTGCCGACCGGGATGGCCCGGGCAGGCCCCGAGAGGAGTTGCGCCGCCCAGGCCGGGTCAGATTCTGCGGTGATACGTCCACTGGCGGCGTAGGCCCCGGCTGCGGTGGCACGGAGCATGGTGACGCTGAAGTCGACCGTGCCGATCGGTGCGTTCGCCGTCGAGCAGGTGGGGCAGGCCACCAGGTCCGGACCACTGAAGCGCGATTTCCCGTCGGCCCGGATGTAAAGGGCACCACCGTCGGCGGTCCCGGCCACGTAGGAGCCGGCCACGGTTGAGAAGCTGGGCGGCATCGTCGAGGTCGAGATCGCCGTCCGGCTCGGTGTGGCGTCCCCGTGCGGTGTTCCCGGCGCCGCACAGGCGGCGGTCGCCGTCATGAGCAGGGAGAGCAGGCTGAGCGGGACGAACGAGCGGGGCCGGGCAGCGGTCACGGATCGATCCTACGGGTGGGATCCCGGCGGGGCGGGGCTTGACATGTGACTGAATGGTCACCTATATTGACGGGGTGGACGCGGTGTTCAAGGCGCTGGCCGATCCGACCCGGCGGAGCTTGCTGGACGAGCTCTTCCGACAGGACGGCCAGACGTTGAGCATGCTGGAGGAGCGCTTCTCCATGACCCGCTTCGGTGTCATGAAGCACCTCCGGCAACTGGAGGACGCCGGTTTGGTGGTGACGAGGCGGCGCGGTCGCCAGAAACTCCACTTCCTCAACCCGGTACCGGTCCGACTGGTCCACGACCGGTGGGTGAGCAAGTACGCGGAGCCCTGGGTGGCAGGTCTGAGCGAAATCAAACAACGATTGGAGAGACCGATGGAGAAGGTATACGAGATCTACATCCACACCACGCCCGAGCGCCTGTGGGAGGCCATCACCGACCCCGAGATCAGACGGAGGTACAACTTCGGTGCCGCCGTAACCTCCGACTGGAAGATCGGATCCCGACTTGAGCTAAGTGTGGCGGAGGCGGGCATGCTCCTCGGGGAGGGTGAGGTTCTCGCAATCGATCCCCCCCGCCGCCTGGTGCACACCATGGTGGCGCTGTGGAGTGATGAGGTGAAGAGCGAAGGTACCTCCCGGGTGACCTGGGAGATCGTCCAGATTGAGGATTCGTGCCAGTTGACCGTGACCCATGATCAGTTGCGTGACGGGGCCAACGATCAGCTCTTCGGGGGCTGGCCCATGATCCTCTCGGGCCTCAAGACGTGGTTGGAGACCGGTGAACTGCTCACGACCCCGGGATCCCTGATGTACCGCTGAGCACGCCGGCTTCCCGCCGCCGGTGGTTCACGGTTCCCACTGCGCCCGCAGGTCTTGCAGCCAATCGGGGAACTCCAGCGGCGGATCGGGCAGCGCCGTGGCGCCCTGCCGGGGTGGATCAGACGTGGCCGCCGCGCCGGCTCTCGACGGTGACGCCGGTCAGCGCGGTGAGGATCAGCGGCACGCCCAGGAAGATCAGCCACATGCCGAAGACCAGGGCCAGCACGGTGAGGAAGGCGCCCATGCCGAGAACGAACGGCCAGATGGAGGAGCCAGGGAAGGAGTTGATAACGCCGGCGCCCTCGGCGATGGAGGCGTCGTCCCGATCTTCCAACCGGTGGCCCATCCGCCGGTGCCAGAACCAGTAGTAGCTCCCGGGGAGGAACCCGAGCAGCGAGGTCCCGAGCAGCATCATGCCCCCGCCGTCCTCGTAGCTCCAGAACCAGTAGACGATACCGACGACGCCGAAGAAGACGCCCAGGAACAGGAGGAACAGCGCTTCGATCTTCATGCGACGGGCACGCGCTCCTTCTTGGGGTGGGCAGCCTTGCCGTGCGGGACCGTCAGGGCGTCCGGGTGGTTGTAGTCCCAGGTGGGGCGCTCCGAACGGATCGGTGGCAGGTGGGTGTAGTTGTGGTGCGGAGGTGGGGAGGTGGTGAACCACTCCAGCGTGTGGGCGTCCCAGGGGTTGTCCCCGGCCGGGATCGGGTTGCGCCACGAGACGACGAAGTTGACCAGGAGGAGGAGGAAGGAGAGGGCGATGAGGAACGACCCGACGGTCGACACCACGTTGTAGCTCTGCCAACCGAGATTCGAAGGGTAGCTGGCCACGCGCCGCGGCATGCCGAGCAATCCCACCACGTACTGAGGCATGAAGGTGACCCAGAAGCCGACGAACATCAGCCAGAAGTGCCACTTGCCGAGACTCTCGCGCAGCATGCGGCCGAACATCTTGGGGTACCAGTAGTAGACCCCGGCGAACCCGGCGAACACGGCCGTCCCGAAGAGCACCTGGTGGAAATGTGCGACCACGAAATAGGTGTCGTGCACGGCGAAGTCGATGGGCGGCGAGGCCAACATGATCCCGGTGACCCCTCCCATGAGGAAGGCGAAAAGAAACCCTATGGAGAAGAGCATGGCCGCGGTGAATTGCAGCTGCCCGTGCCAGAGGGTCCCGATCCAATTGAAGAACTTGATCCCGGTCGGGACGGCGATGAGCAGGCTCAAGAAGCTGAAGAACGGCAGGAGCACGGCACCGGTGGTGAACATGTGGTGCGCCCACACACCCGTGGAGAGTGCGGCGATCGCCATGGTGGCGAAGACCATCCCCTTGTAGCCGAACACCGGCTTGCGCGAGAACACCGGAAACACTTCGGTCACGATGCCGAAGAACGGCAGGGCGAGGATGTAGACCTCCGGATGGCCGAAGAACCAGAACAGGTTCTGCCACAACAGGGGAGAACCACACGAAGCGGTGGCGGCGCCGTTGACCAAATGGCACCCGACCGCCGTGAAGATGTGCGTGCCGAAGTGGCGGTCGCAGAACAGCATGACCATGGCGCTGGTGAGGACGGGAAAGGCGATCAGGATCAGGATGGCCGTGACCAGCATGTTCCAGGTGAAGATGGGCATCCGGAACATGGTCATGCCCGGTGCCCTCAGGTAGAAGATGGTGCCCACCAGATTGACCCCGGTGAAGATGGCAGAGAATCCGGTGAGGGCGATCGCCATGATCCAGAGGTCCCCCCCCGCCCCGGGCGAGCTGGTGGCACTGGAGAGCGGCGCGTAGGCCACCCAGCCGAAGCTGGCCGCTCCACCGGCCACGAAGAACCCGATCAGCATGGTGATGGAGCCCGTGAGGTAGAGCCAGTAGCTCAGGGCATTGAGTCGGGGGAACGCCATGTCGGGCGCCCCGATCTGCAGCGGCACGATGAAGTTGGCCAGTCCGCCGAACGCGAACGGTCCGGCGAACAGGTACAGCATGAGGCTGCCGTGCATGGTGAAGAGCTGGTTGTACTGGCCGAACGTGAGCAGCGACGAGTGCGGGGACGAAAGCTGCAGGCGGATCAGCAGCGCCATGATCCCGGCCAGGTAGAACATCACCAGCGACGTGATCATGTAGCTGAGGCCGATCACCTTGTGGTCGGTGGAGGTCAGCCACTTGAGGATGCCCGTGGGCCCGTGGCGCTCGTGCCCGCCGGCATGCCCTTCGCCCGACCCGTGCCCGGGGATCTGGGGCGGGAGCTCAAGCTGGGGTCGCTCCTCCTCCGTCTCAATTCTCGCCGGAGCGATGACGTCAGTCACCGTAAAGGCCACCTCCTGCCGTCGCACTGCCGCTTGAGCTGGTTCGGGGGTTCAGGTCGCTGGGGAGTCGCGTCACTGAAGACGGGTGGGCCCTCTGCTGCGCCAGCTCGGTGCGCAACCAATTCGAGTAGTCGCCCGGGGACACCGACTTCACGTCGAAGAACATGAGGGAGTGGTACAGCCCGCAGAGCTGGGTGCATTGGCCGCGGTAGTCACCGTTGTGAAGGACGTTGAGGTCGAAGTAGGTGGAATAGCCGGGGGTGGCGTAGCGGCTGAAGTTGAACTCGGGCACGTAGAAGCCGTGCAGCACGTCGTAGGAGTCAAGCCTGATCCGCACCGTCTCACCGGTCGGGACAACCATGGTGGGTTCGTTCGTCGTCTGGCCGATCACTTTGACCCCGTTGGGGTACTCGAACTCCCAGCCCCATTGGAACGCGTAGACGTGGATGCTGGCCGCCGGATTCGCCTCAACGGCGGTGACCTTGTTCTCGGCCAGAACCGTGAAGACGAAGAGCACCACGACAATGATGATGGGTACCACCGTGTAGATGATCTCGGTGGGCGTGTGGTACTGGGACTGCTTGGGGATCTCCTCGGATCTCCTGCGGTAGCGGAAGATCGCCCACAGGATCAACATCAGGACGAAGATGCCGACCACAATGCCGGCCACGAAGAATCCCTGCCAGAGGTGGTACTCGGTCCGGCTCTGGGTTGTTGAGCCCTTGTAGGCTCCGAAAGTGGGGAGCTGGCACCCGGTGAGCAGGAGACCGGCCGTCACCAGCCCGAAGGCGGCCAGGCGACGGTGGGGCCGCCCGGGAGGCGGAATTGCGGTGGTCGAGCCAGGCGTGCCGTGAGGGGGGCTGGTCAACGACGAGTCCACGGCGGTGACACTATCGAACCCGGCAAAAAAACACGAAGTTGCAGCACAGCGGGTCGCCGTCGCCAACCTCAGGGGGCGGGTGACGTGGGACCGTGATCGGTTTCGGCCAGGGACTCCCGGGCGGCCCAACGGAAGACGCCGCGGGCCATGGTCGAGGTGGCGCGCGTGGCCCGAGCGGTGAAGACCTCACGGCGCGCCTGCTGGACGGCCGTGTCGCCCGGGTTGGCCAGCCAGGCGCTCTCGACCAAGTGCCCGGCCAGGCGCAGGGCCTGGTCAGACGCATCGGGTTCGGCCGACCCCTCGGCCAGAGCCACCAGCTCGAGCGCCCGGTCGGCCAGGACGCCGGGACCGCCGGCCAGGCGAGCCAGCTCGGAGGCCAGGGCGCGTTCAGGGGCGGGCTTGAGCGTGGCCGGGTTCCCGTCCCACCACCCCCCGTACTGGCGCCAGATCGTGTGGACCACGAACTCCGGCTCGTCGTAGACGGGTCGCAGGTAGGGGCGTTCCTCAAGCTCAGCGGGGGGACGGACGGAGTGGATGGCCTCGCCCAGGCGCCCGCCCGCATTCATGATGCGCAACGTCTGGTCGACCAGGGAGTCCAGCAGATCGGCCGTGTCGGTCAGCGCCTGACGCACCCGGTCCGCCCCCACCACCGGCAGCCCGTGCCCGGGCAGGAGGAACTCGGCGTTGAGAAGCAGCATGCGCCGCAGCGCCTGGGCCCACTCGCGGGGGTAGCGCTGCACCTTCTGCGGGTTGCCCGCATTGGGTGACGCCCAGATGAAGAGATCGCCGCAGCACAGCACCTTGGTGTCCGCTTGCCAGGTGACGGTGTGGTCGTCGGTCTCGCCCTTTTCGTGCCGGAGCGCGAAATCAACCCCGCCCACGGAGATATCCAGGGCATCGTGGTAGGTGCGGTCCGGGTAGCGGTAGGTGGTGGGCCAGTGCAGATCGTCGAAGCCGAACTGCCGCCGGTTGACGACGGTGTTGTAGCCCGCGGTGAAGATGTAGCGGTCGAATCGCGCCGGCAGGGCGTGGTGCGCGATCACCTCGGGGGCGGCCCACCCCTGAGCACGTGCCTCCTCCTCCCACACCGGCACGCCGAAGACGTGATCAATGTGGCCGTGGGAGTAGATGGCGGTGTGGAGGCGGGAGGCGCTCCACCTCCTGATGTCGGCATGGACGACGGGAGCGAGGGGCAGGCTCCCTGTGTCGACGAGGAGCAGCCCGTCGGCGGTGTCGAAGGCCGAGACATTGGCGAAGGACGGGGTGAACCCGACGCCCTCGGTGATCTCCACAAAGCCGCCGACATGGTCGACCGGGTGCATGGTCGCGGTCGACAACTCACCACGCCAGAGGCGATCGGCCAGGTCCAGGACGTCAACAGACATCTTCCCCCCATCGGAAGTGGACCAGGGAACGCAGCCCCTGATCGGGCTCGGTCAACTCCCGGGTGTCGATTCCTCCGGGGCGGGGGCGGGGGCCGGGGCCGGGGCCGGCATGTCAGCCGCCCCGTTGGTCAACGCCGCGGTCGGGTTGGTGGCGCCGGACTTCTTGCCGTCGTCCAGGCCCTTCTCGAACTCGGTCTTGGCTGAGCCCAGGCTGCGCGCCAATTTGGGAATGGCGGCCCCTCCGAAGAGAAGCACGACGACGACGATGAGGACGATGATCCCCGACTCCCCGAAAAGTTCTGCCAGCATCTGCATCTCCTTCGACCGTGCCCACAACCAGGTGAACCGACCATCAGGTTAGACCCATTCGGTCGCCGCATCGCTCCAGCGGCCGGTGGGCCCGCAAGCTCAACCGGCCAGGAGGACGCCCATGACCAGGGCCGCCACGCTGGCCGACCCGGCCACCGAGCCCCACACGGCCAGGGCGGCCGGCGACGTCGAGCGGGCATGGAGGAAGGCGCCCAGGCCGGCGGCGGCCACCACCGCGACCTTGGCCATGAGCACGGCTTTCCACGCCCCGCTCTGGGCCGCCCAATGGAAGGCGGAGAGGTTCCAGAAGCCGGTGAGCACGAGGACGGCGTAGGCGGGCCAGGCCAGCCGCGCGAAGGCCCGGGCCAGGGCCTTGGGCGCCTCGGCACCCAGGGCGCGGGACGGTCCGACCAGGCCCATCATGACGATCTGCCCACCCACCCAGATGGCCGCCGCCAGGACGTGGAGGGTGAGCCGCAGGGTGTCGAGAGCAGGGGCGAGCGATTGCCCGGTGGCGAGCACGGTGGGACGACCGCCGGGCTACTTGCCCTGCCAGTTGGGTGGCCGCTTCTCGGCGAAGGCGATGGGGCCCTCCATCGCATCGGCCGAAGAGAAGACGATCCCGACCGCCTTGTCGTTGATGGCCCAGCCCTCAGCTTCGGAGACTTCGGCGGACTGCTTCATCACGCTCATGGAGTAGCGGACGGCCAAGGGCGCGTTGGCGACAATGCGGTCGGCCAGGGCGACGGCCTCAATGAGCAGTGCATCGGCAGGCACGACCTTGTTGACCAGGCCGAGAGCGAGGGCTCTCTCCGCACCGATGGGGTCACCGGTCATGGCCAGCTCCAGCGCGATGGCCCTGGGGAGCCGCTTGGGCATCCGGATGAGGCCGCCGCCGCCGGCGATCAGGCCCCGTTTGGCCTCGGGGATGCCGAACGTGGCGTGCTCGGCGGCGATCACCAGGTCGCACGAGAGCATGATTTCGAAGCCTCCGGCCAGCGCCGAGCCGTTCACTGCGGCGATGATCGGCTTGGGGAAGTCCCGCTTGGTGAGCCCGGCGAAGCCGCCGCTGGCGCCAATAATGTCGCCGCCCTCCCCGCTGGAGAATGCCTTGAGGTCCATGCCGGCGCAGAAGGCCTTGTCACCGCTTCCGGTGATGATGACGACCCAGCACCCGGCATCCTCGGCCAGCTCGTCCATGATTGACGACATGGCCTTGCTCACCCCGCCGTTGATGGCATTGCGCGCCTCGGGACGGTTGATGGTGAGGATCTCGACGTTACCCCGCCGCTCCCGTAAGACTTCATCTGCCATGGCACACCCCTTCGCTGTCGCCCGGCGCCGACGATCCGGCCCCGATGCGCCGCCGAGGCTACCGCTACCGTTCAGGGGAGAGGAACTGAGGGATACACCTGTCCTGGCTCGAGCAGTGCGGCACCACGTTGTTGGGCCCGATTGCTGTAGCGCACCGTGAAGGCGAACATGCCCCCGATGCACACGGCGGAGATCATCGGCGACACGGCCAGGAAGACGCCGGTGTGCAGGACCTTGGCCAACACCAGCCGGATGCTGGCCTCGGTCAGGAGACCGACGCCCCACACGGCCGTCAGCACCCGGAAGGTCCGTTCCCCGGTGGGGACGTTGTGCAGCTGGTCGTAGGCGGCCACCTTTTCGGGATCGTTGCCGGCCGAAAGGAATCGCCCGACGTAGAAGATCGCCGGACGCTTGTGGGTGTAGAGCGTGACGAGGCAGACGATGCCGAAGACCGCGGTCAAGGCCGAGTCCCGAGCCTTGAGCACGTAGGCGTTGCCGCCAAGCAGTGTTGAGGTGATGACGCCGACGGCGAAGCCGAAGAGGATGATGGCGCCGATGGGGTCGATCCTCCGGTCACGGGTGAATTCGAAGACGATCCACGCAGCCGGGAAGAACCCGGCGATTATGAGTGCCTGGGCGTCGGAGCGCACCGAGTGCCGCACCAGGAGGTAAACGGTCAGTGGTACGACCGCTCCGCCGATGACGCTGGGTAGGAGAGTACGTAGCGATGGGACGCCCGGCTCCCACGATCGGGCCGCCGCCGGAACGACTGGTCCCTCAGGCTCCAACCCTGCTTCGGACCCCCTCGGGCCGGGTTGGGTCTCCACGGGGTCAATTTATCGTCTGATTCCCCGGGTCTCCCCACGTAGACTCGTGCCGTGTCACTCCTGGGCCACGCCCTTGAGCTCATCCTGGCGCTGGGGCTCGTTGCGTTCTTGGCCGCCGCCGTCGCCTACCTGGTCGCCCGCCGGTTCGTCCGGCGTCGTTGGACGCGCCTCAGGTCCCACGTGGCCACCCGAGGCGCACTCTCGGCGTTCAGCCTGATCCTGGCCGGTCACGAAAGGGCAGTCGCCCGATTGACCCCCGAGGAGGCCTCCTGCGGCTCGTCCGCCCGGGTGCGGCGCCGCATGTGGGTGGCCATTGAGGGCGCGGAGGAGGCGGTACGCCACGCCGAGGTGTGCGACGCGCCCGTGGCCGAGCTGCCCGCGGTATGCCGTTCGTTGCGCACGCTGGCCGCCGAAATGGACCACCTCCTGCGCCTGGAGCGCCGCCTGCCCCCCGGCCCCGACCGGCCCACTGCCGTGCGGGTGCAGGTGGCCGAGCTGATCCGAGCCTCCCGGCTCATCCAGGGCGCGGCACTCGGTGCCTGCAGCGACACCGCCGAGCCCCAGGTCCGGTCCCTGGTGCGCCAAGCCGGCGACGAGGTGGAGATCGTGACAGCCGTTCTCACCCGCCTGCGCTCGGTCGCCCCCCACCCACGCTGACCTCACCAGGGTCGCGGTCCCATGCCCCGTGCCAAGCTGGACGGCGTGCCCGCGTCCGCCAAGCCCCGCCGGGCTACGCCGGCGCGGCGGCGCCCCCAGGAGGTCAGCCTCCTCGGTGAGGGTTTCGCCGTTGGGGTGTCCACGGCGGGCTTCGGGGTCGAGGGCGGATACAACGGCCACGGGGAGCCACACAACAACTGGGCCAGCTGGGAGCACACCGGCCGGGCCGAGCGCTCGGGCGTGGCCTGCGACTTCTGGCAGCACCCCGAGGAGGTGCTCGACCGGGCCGCCGCCATCGGATGCAACACGTTCCGCCTCTCGGTCGAGTGGGCCCGCCTTGAGCCCGAGCCCGGCCACTTCGACCAGGCGGCCCTTGAGCGGTACGCCGAGATCCTCACCCTGTGCGCAGCACGGGGGCTGCAACCGATGGTCACCCTCCACCACTTCAGCCATCCGTGGTGGCTCGGCGAGGAGTTCTGGCTGCGACCCGCCTCGCCGGACACATTCCTCCGCCACGTGGAGCGGGTCCTACCTGTGCTCGCCCAGCACTGCCGGCACTGGGTCACCATCAACGAGCCCAACACGGTGATGGTGATGGGGTGGATGGCCGGGGCGCACCCACCGGGGCGGCGGATGGCCGTGGCCGATGCCTACTGCGTGCTCGACAATCTCCTCACTGCCCACGTTCTGGCCGCCGGCGCCATCCTCGCCGTGCAACCGGACGCCATGGTCACCTGCAACACCAGGTCATCTTCCGTGTACGAGCACGATCGGCTGCTCACCGATCTCCTGCTCCTGCGCTCGTCCGGCGTCGGGCCCGGCGACGTGGACCGCTACGTCGACGAGAGGCGCACCCTGCACAACGCCGCGCACCCGCCCCGGCATGCCGGAGAGATGGCACTGCGACGCTCCTGCGCGCTGCTCTGCCCCTACGGCAACGGCGATGGGGTCGGCGGCGCTGCACTCTGGACCCGGGTGCGCCACCTCTCCCGGCGCCCGGCCCCCCGCCGCGTGATCGATGCCGTCCTCTCCTCACCCCGGACCCGCCCGCTCGGCGCCATCGGCATCGATTGGGACGACCCGGAGGCCAGCCACGCGCTGCGCGTACCGGGAAGGCCCGTTCCGGGAGGCTCACGCGACTGGTCGGTCGGCCGTGCGCCTTGGGACATCGCCCCCGACTCCCCGGGACTGCGGACGTGGTGCCGCACCGAGTCGGCATTCCATCCGGGACTTCCCCTCTGGGTGGTGGAGAACGGGATGGCCTCCCGGGTGGAGGGGGAGCGCCCCCTCCACCGCCCCGACGGTTGGGACCGTCCCCGCTTCCTGCGTCAGCACCTCGCATCGGTGGCCGACGCCGTGGCCGCCGGGGTGCCCATCCGGGCCTATCTGCACCGGTCCCTGGTCGACAGCTACGAGTGGGGCAGCTACCGGCCGCGGCGGGGGCTGTTCGGCGTGGACCGTAGCGATCCGGCGGGAGCGATCCGGTGGATGGACACCGACGTGCAGGGAGACGACTCGGCCGGGGAGTTCAGCCGCATCGTCCGCGGGCTGGTGGCGGGGGACCGCTCCGTCCTCGGCGCTCCCTAGCTCTGTCCCGGGTCGGCCCCGCTCCCCGGATCGGTACCGACCGGTTCGGCTGCACCCTTGCGGTGCCGGCGGACGCCGATGACCACGATGGCCACCACGACGAGTCCCAGCAACACGTACGAGACGATCCCCGACGCCTGCTCGACCTTCTGGCCCACGAAGTACCCGAGCAGGCAGAAGGTGGTCCCCCAGACGATGCCTCCGGCCATGTTGGCGGGGAGGAAGATCCGGTAGGGCATCTCCGACATGCCGGCGAGACCCGGCACCACCGCACGGAGGAAGGCGGAGAAGCGAGCCACGAACACGGCGATGCCGCCGCGGCGGTTCAGTTCCGCTAGGGCGCGGTCGATGCCCCGGTGGCGCTCGCGCAGCGGCCGTAGCTCAATGAGACGCCGGCCCCACCTCTTCCCGACCAGGTAGCCCACCGAGTCGCCGACAATGGCGCAGACGACGATGAGGATGACCAGTCCGACGATGTTCACCCGATTGCCGGCGGCCAGCACACCGCCGAGAATGGCGGCAGTCTCCCCGGGGAACACGAATCCCAACATGACGGCCGCCTCAGCGAAGATGAGGACGCCGACGAGGGTGTACGCCTGCCAACCCTGCAGGCCGAGGATGGGGTGGAGAAGGTGGCTGATCACGGCGCACGTCCCGGGAGCCGGTTGCCGCTTCGGACCGGTGCCACGCCGCCCGTCAGTTGACGGCGCGCAGCGTGTGCTGGCGAGGGTTCATCTGGCGCCAGCGGTCCACCACCTTCCCCATGAAGGCCTGGCCCGAGGAGACGTAGGTGAGGATGTCGGCCTGGCCCTGGGGTCGGGCCAGCATCCAGCTGTGCCCCCCGGGGACCCACTGCACCGGTGAACGGGCGATGGCCGCGAATTCGGTGGCCGCGGCTCCGGGCGTGATGCGGTCGAAGCAGCCCCACTCGGTCAGGATGGGCATCTGGTGGGCCACCAGGGCGCGCACCTCGGTCCGCTGGTCGATGGACATCAGCATGCTGCCGATGGGCATGGACTGGGCCACGGTGCGTATGTTGCGCCGCACATCGGGCAGGACGGAGCGCACGGTGGAGAACATGCGGCCGATGAAGAGATCCGGCAGGTCGAAGACGACCGCCGCCAGCATGTCGATCATGGGGGCGATGTCGGGCGCCAACGGGGAGAGGAGTGCGGGCAGGAGGCCGTGACGTTCCTTCCACCCCGGAGTAGCCACCCCGTCCCGGTAGATCATCCCGAGTGTCCGGCGTGGGTGGTCGTGGGCGAACTGCACGGCGACCGCGCCGCCCATCGAATGCCCGAGGAGAATCACGGGTCCGGCGCCCACCTGGTGGACGATGGCCATGACCTGATTGGCCAAGGTCTCCATTGAAACGTCCTGCCATTCGAGCGGATCGCTGCCGCCGAAGCCGGGCAGGCTCGGGTTGATGACTCGCCAGCCCAGCTGCTCGGCCAACCGGGCGCTCTCACGCCAGTACATGCCACCCCCGGCGAAGTAGCCGTGGATGTTGACGGCCCAGATGGGCGGCGTCCCCGGGCCATCGGGACCGAAGGCGCCGACGTTGTCCGACACGGCGAAACGCAACCGCCGACCCTCGACCATGATGGAGCTGGGGACCATGCGAATGGAAGGTGCCTTGCGAATTTTGCGGGCGTACTGGTCACGAATGACGCCCAGGCCATGGGGGGCATGGCCAGCATCGAGAAGTTCAACCGGGCTCGGGCCGTCCAGGGGCGCCATGAGGGCCCCCGATATCTGCAAAGTGTCCTCGGGCTGCGCCGCAGCCTTCCCCTTGAAAAACCGAGCCCTCATTGCGTGACACTCCCGTCGCCCTGGCTCAGGCGCATCTTCGCCCCCAACAAGGAGATTCCTCCGTCTCCCGACTCCAACCGTACCTGAACCCGGCCTCCCCGCGGCACCACCCGCGTGCGCCGGAGCGGCCAGAATGCCACGATGGGGTCATGAGCGCTGATCTGGTCATCCGTGGCGGAACCGTCATTGACGGGACCGGATCCCCTGGCCACGAGGCTGACGTGGCGGTGCACGACGGTCGGATCACCGAGGTGGGCGTCGGCCTCTCCGGCGCGCGCACGCTGGACGCCACCGGGCAGGTCGTCTGCCCCGGCTTCATCGACATCCACACCCACTACGACGCCCAGGTGTTCTGGGACCCGTCGTTGACCCCGTCCTCTTTCCACGGGGTGACGACGGTGGTGGCGGGGAATTGCGGATTCTCCATCGCACCCATCCGCCCCGAGGGCGTGGCGCTGATGGCGCGCACCCTGCAACACGTGGAGGACATGAGCTTCGACACCCTGGCCGTCGGCGTGCCGTGGGACGAGTTCGAAACATTCCCTCAGTACCTCGACGCCGTCGCTCGCCGGGGCACCGCGTTGAACTTCGCCTGCTATGTAGGCCACACGGCGGTGCGCCTTTTCGTGATGGGAGAGGAAGCGTATGAACGCCCCGCCACCGACGACGAGATCGCCCGCATGCAGGCAGTGGTGGCCGAGGCCATGGCCGGGGGTGCCGCCGGCTTCGCCACCAGCGCGTCACCGACCCACAACGGCGATAGCGGCCGGCCGGTGCCCTCCCGGGTGGCCGATCTGGCGGAGCTCCGGGCGCTCCTGGGCCCCCTGCGCGACGCAGCCCGCGGGGTGGTGGCCCTGCTGCCCGGCGGGGTGTTCGAAAACGAGGAGATCTTCGCCCTCCAGCGTGAGATCGGCCGCCCCTTCACCTGGACGGCGCTGCTGACCGTCAAGGGCTACCCGTATCACGAGAAGGTCATCGCCGAGCATGACGCGGCGTGGGCCGACGGGGTGGAGGTGTGGCCCCAGGTGTCCTGCCGGCCGCTGGTGTTCCAGATGAACCTGTCCGAACCGTTCACGCTGAACATGCGCCCTTCCTTCGCCGCGCTGATGGGCAAGTCCAAGAAGGACCGCGTGGCGGCGTACCGCGACCCCTCGTGGCGGGATTCGGCCTGGGCCGACGTCAGTGGGAAGAAGGGCGGCTTCCCGCTCAACTGGGCCGCAATTTCGGTGGCCGAATCGGGTACCCACCCCGAACTGGCGGACCGTCCCGTCGCCGTCCTGGCCGAGGAGCGGGGATGCACCCCCCTCGACGTGATGCTGGACATATCGCTGGACGACAACTTGGAAGCGCGCTTCTGGTCCGTGCTGGCCAACGACGACCCCGAGGCCATCGCCTGGCTGCTGCCGCGGGACAACGTGCTGCTCGGCCTGGCCGACTCGGGCGCCCACGTCTCGCAGCTCTGCGACGCCTGCTTCTCCACCGACCTGCTCGGCAACTGGGTGCGCGAGCGGGGTGTCATGCCGCTTGAGCGCGCCATCCACAAGCTGACCGCCGAGCCCGCTTCGGTATACGGCTTTCATGACCGCGGCACCATCGCCGTGGGCCAGGCGGCCGACATCTGCGTCTTCGATCCGGCCACCGTGGCCCCGGGCCCCCTGCGCCGCATCCGCGACTTCCCGGCCGACGGCGAGCGCCTCACGGCGGATGCCCCAGTCGGCATGACGCACCTGGTGGTCAACGGTGTACCGGTGCGCGTGGATGGTGAGCCCGACGCCGAGGGGTTGGCAGCCCGGCCCGGAGCGGTGTTGCGCGGCTGAGGAATTGGGTGCCCGCGACGCGGGATCGCCGGTGCCCTCACCAGCGCTCGTTTGGCGTTTTTATTGGGAAATTCGTGATTTTCAGAGGGTGCCTCGGTTTCACAGATCGGTCGAGAACTTCCCGATCGGAATCTTCGGATGCCTCAGTGAAATGAGTGGCCACATGTCCTACTCCCCTTGGAAGTCACATCGCTCCGTTGTGACACATCACCCATCGTCAACCGGAGCCTCGCTTTCGCGGCACGTGGTCCTGTGCTCCCTCCTCGGAGCGTTCGCACTCTTCTTGCCGTCCAACGCCAACGCCATCAGTAGCGCTGATGCCGTATCCGGCTCCGCATTCGGCGCCAGTGTCGCTCTCCTGAACACCACCGTCGTGCCACCCACACCGGCCGTGACGCTGCCGGCCACCGGTGCTGCGCAATCGGCCAACCTGGCCAACATCCCGGTCAACCCGCTGGTCTACACCGGTGTGTTGACGGTCACCACGGCAGCGACGCACGCCATTCAACCCACCCAGGTCGTCAACAGCAGCGCCGATGTCGCCAACGCGGCCCTGATCAACGGTGTCGTTGCTCCGGGAAACCTCGGAGCATCAGTCCTGTCTGCGGACGCCATCCACACCGTCTGCACGTCAGATGCCACGGGATCCACCGGTGGCACCACCCTTGTCAGTCTGGTCATTGACGGGACGCCGGTCCCGGTGAGCGATGCCATCAATCAGGTCCCCACCCTGCCCTCGGCCCTGTCGCCCCTCCTCAGTGTCGAGATCAACAAGCAGGTGATCACCAACTCCGTCGGGGCAACCGGCATCACTGTGGATGGCGTCGTGGTCACCTTGTTGTCCGGGTTGGACAATGGTGCGGTCATCATTCTGTCGCAGAGCAAGTGCGGGGCGACGGGTCCTGACATCAATGTTCCCCCGACGGCCACCGGAGTCGTACCCAACAGTGGGCCGACGACCAACTCCTCGAACACGGGAACGGGCGTGGTCACTGGAGCGGAGACCGCTGCAGTCACACCGGCTGCGACTGCTCCTCTCGCCCCGGCGGTGGTCGGGGTGACGGGCTGACCGCGCCTGCTCCGGGGGCAACAACAACCCGGAGCACGTGTGGGTGCCATGGCCGCACCGCTGGTCTCATGAGGAGAGTTGGGCGCACGGCGCTGGCCGCGAGCCTGGCGGCACTCACGCTGGCATCTTGCAGCAGCAGCAGCGGATCCCACCAGACGGTGTACGGGGCGACGCTCCACTTTCGACACCCATTCGTCCGCACGTTGCCGGTCGCCCCCCGCGGCACGACGTTGGTGGCCAACACCCATGGGGCGATCCCAGGGTATTCGGCACCCGGCGGGACACCTGCAGAGCAGATACCGGCGACATGGCACGGGGCGGTGTCCGCACTCCCGGTGGTGCGGGAGAGTCCGGGGTGGGTCGAAGTGCGCCTGGCCCAACGGCCCAACGGATCGATGGCGTGGGTGCGAGACAGCGATGTGACGTTCACATCGACCCCCTACAAGATCCTCATCGACCTGAAGACCACATCCCTCGTCCTCTTCAAGGATGACAAACCGATCTTCGGCGCTCCGCTCGGCATCGGGACGGTGAGTGATCCGACACCGACCGGTCAGTTCTTCGTCGCCTTCTTCGCCGCCTCTCCGAGCACGGGGTACGGGCCGTTCGTGATCGTCAGTTCCGGCCACTCGAATGCCATCTCGGACTGGGAGAGTTCGGGCGACGCCATGATGGCGATCCACGGTCCGCTCAATGCGGATGCCCAGATCGGCACGCTCGGCGCCCGCGTCTCGCACGGGTGTGTCCGCCTCCACGTCGCCGACCTCCTGCACCTGCGCAACGTTCCTGCCGGCAGTCCTATTGACGTGGTGGCTTCGTAGCAACGACGACCCGTGGCCGCCCGGCGTCCTCAGGTGACGTCGCGGCGGAACGTGGTGAAGTAGCCCAGCGCAAGGGGGATGAGGCCCCAGGCCAGCATGACCAGGCCGCCCTTCCACCAGCTCAGGAGCTGGAGCGCCGGGTCGTGGCGGTTCCCCAGGCCGCGGGCCAGCAAGCCGGCCAGGGCCTGGCTGGCGGCGGAGGGGAGCCAATTGAGGTTGTAATGGAAGATGGCCCGGGCCAAGAGGACCAGGAGCATCTCAAGGATGAAGGTGGTGCCGATGGTGATCAGGATGGCGGCCACCTGGTTCTTGACCAGTGTGCCGAAGCCGAGACCGAAGAGCCCCAACAGGATGGTGGAGGCCAGCAGCCCGGGCACCACGGCCCCGAATTGATCCACCACCTGGGAGCTGACGCCTCCCAGGGCGGCATTCCACGCCAGGCCGATGGCGAACACCGTCACCAGGGTCAGGCAGGCAATGAGCACGCACCAAAGCGTGGTGACGAAGACCTTGGCGGCCAACACGCGGGTCCGCACGGGCGTGAGCACGAACGTCGAGGTCATCGTCTTGTTGCGGTACTCGCCGGTGATGCAGATCACACCCAGGATCGGCGCCAGGAAGGTGATGCCGAAGTAGCCGGCTCCAAGAAGCTGGCGCAGGTGGGGCACCCCCTGAACGTAGGAGAAGGTGTGGCCGGGGTAGCCCTGCGCGGCGAAGAGCCCCGTCATATAGAGGATGGTCAGCGGGAAGGCCAGGCCGAACGTCACCCACACACCCGGCATGGTGCGCATCTTGAGCATCTCGGCCCGGATGGCGGTCATCACGAAGAGAGACTCGCCTCGCCGAACCCGAGCCCGGAGGTGAGCTCGAGGAAGATGGACTCCAGGTCGGCACCCTGGTTACTCAACTCGTACAGCACGATCTGGTGGGTGGCCAGCAGCGGCCCGATCTGTTCGGGCGTCACCCCGTCGATGGCGACCATGTCGTGGGCCAGACGGCGGAAGCGCAGGCCCTCCTGGTCGAGCAGGGAGCACAGGCGATCGCCTTCGGGCGTGCGCGCCTGCATGCAGGCGCCGGTGAGGCCCGACGTCATGGCCTCCAACGGGCCCTGTGCCTTGAGTTGCCCGTGCGACACGATGACGGCGTCGTCGATGGTCTGGGCCATCTCGGCCAGCAGGTGGGAGGAGACCAGGATGGTGCGACCCTCGCCGGCCAGGTAGCGCATGAATTCTCGCAACCAGGCAATGCCTTGCGGGTCGAGGCCATTGGACGGCTCGTCCAGGATGAGAATGTCGGGATCGCCGATGAGTGCACTGGCCAGCTCAAGGCGCTGGCGCATCCCCATGGAGAAGCCGCCGACCTTGCGGCGGGCGTCGTCGGTCAACCCCACCAGGTCGAGCACCACGTCGGCCCGGGCCTCGTCGTGGCCCCCGGCGCGAGCCACCATGCGCAGGTGGGTGCGGGCGCGCCGGGCCGGGTGGAAGCTGGTTGCCTCAAGCACGGCGCCGACCAGGCCCGAGGGATTGGGGAGTTCCCGGTAGAATTTCCCGCCGATGGTGGCCTGCCCGGCCGAGGGACTGACCAGGCCGAGGAGCATGCGCAGCGTGGTGGTCTTACCCGAACCGTTGGGGCCGAGGAAGCCGGTGACCCGCCCGGGCGCCACGGTGAACGAGAGGTTGTCCACGGCCACCACGTCACCGAAGTGCTTGGAGAGCCCACTGATCTCAATGGGTAGACCACGCGGCGTGGCGCTGGTGGTCATTGCAGCGACGATAGTGCCGGCCCTTCCTCAGGACCGGTCACCCGATGGGGCCCGGCGGCATCAAAAGGTGACGATCTGCCGGATGATCTCGCCCTTCTGCAGGGCGGTGATCCCGGCACCGACCTCTTCGAGGGGCAGGCGGGTGCTGATCATCCCCTCAAGATCAATGCGGCCGGCGCGCCACAAGCGGATCAGGCGGTGGAACTCGGTCCGCACGTCGGCTGAGCCGTAGAAGCTTCCCAGCAGCTTCTTCTCGGAGAAGAAGAGCTCGAAGCCGTTCAACTCCAGGATGGTCGCGCTACTGCCGGCCCCCACAATGACCGTGGTCCCGCCGCGCCGGGTGGCGTCCCAGGCCGCCCGGTAGGTGGACGGCGACCCGACGCACTCGAAGGCGTAGTCGAAGCCTTCCCCGCCGGTGATGGCGCCCTGCACCGCGGCAAGCTCATCGGGGTGCACGCCGTGGGTAGCGCCGAACCTCTGGGCGTCGGTGAGCTTGGAGGGGACCGTGTCGACGCCGACGATCTCCGCCGCGCCCGCCAGTCGAGCCCCCTGAATGGCGGAGATGCCCACGCCGCCACAGCCGTATACGACCACGGAGGACCCCGGCCGGACCTTTGCCGTGTTGATGGCGGCGCCGACGCCGGTAGTGACACCGCACCCGATGAGGGCGCCGATCTCATAGGGCACATCATCGGGAATGACCACCACGCCCTGCTCGGGCAGGACGGATTCTTCGACCCAGGTGCCCATGCCGGCGAACCCGTACAGGCCGCTGCCGTCGGCCCGGAGGTAGCGCTTGGCCGCGGCGAGCGAGAAGAAGATGGCGGTGCACAGATTGGGCTCGCCGCGCCGGCAGGCCGGGCAGCTCCCGCAGGGTGGGTTCCAGGCGACGATGACGTGGTCGCCCACCTGGCACGAGGTCACGCCCGGCCCTATCTCCAACACTTCGCCCGCCCCCTCGTGGCCGGGGATCACCGGGGCCATCTGGGGCAGCGTGCCGTCGATCGCGGAGAGATCGGAGTGGCAGATGCCGGCCGCGTGCATCCGGATCCGCACCTCGCCGGCGCGCAGCTCGCCGATGGAGACGTCGTCGATGATCTCGACCGTCCCGGTGCCGATGACGGTGCAGACGGCGGCGCGCACGGATCGCGCCCGCTACGCCTGGGAGTGGGGGTGCGTGAGCTCGTCGGGCAGGAGCAGGCGGACCGAGACGGCCAGCTCGTCGTAGACGCGGGCCATGGTGGACCACCCGTTGATCCATCCGACCAGCGCCGAGTACCAGACGTGGCCGATCATGCGGGCCCGGTCGGACATGTCGGGGATGACCGGCTCTCCCATGGCCCGGGTGATGATCCCCTCCATCAGCAGGGTGATCTGCTGCTGGCAGCCGACCGCGGCGGGATCCGGCGAGGAGAGCGAGGTGAAGACGGCGGCCACCAGGCGGGGTTGGCGGCCCATGGCCCGCAGCGCCCGGTCGAGCACGTCGAGCACCCGGTCGGCCGGCTGGGCGGCCCGGGGCGGGTGCTGGCCGATGCGGGTATCGAGCAACTCAATCCAGTGCACCAGGGTGGCAGCCAGCAGGTGGTCCTTGCTGGTGAAGTAACGGTAGACGGTGCCCATGGCCACATCGGCCCGCGCGGCGACGTCGCGCATCTGCACCCCTTCATACCCGCCGTCCAGCCCCAGCGCCATGGCGGCGTCGATGACCCGTTGGCGCCGCGCCTGCTGCGCACGGGTGAGCGGGCGGCTGAGCGTCTGCTCCATCCGGACATGCTAACCCCCGCCACCTGGATCTTAAGGATCGCTGGGGATTGTGGGGCGCCACTACGCTGCACAGCCATGAGCGGGCAGGCGCGGGGTCCGGGAGCCGAAATCGTCACCCTGGCCGGTTACACGGAGCCTCTTTCGACCACCGATGGGAGGGTCCCCGGGGAGCGCGGGCGCCAGACCCGGCGACGCCTACTCGACGCCACCGTGGAGTTGCTCACCACCACCTCGTGGCGCTCGGTCAAGGTGACCGACATCGCCCGGCGGGCCCGCACGTCGCCGGCCACCTTCTACCAGTACTTCGGCAACGTGGAGGAGGCCATCCGGGTGCTGGCCGAGGGGATGGTGGACCAGGCGGCCCGGCTCTCCGAGCTGGTCGGGGGCGACTGGTCGGAGGGAGCCAGCTGGGACACGGCCCTTGTGGTGACCGAGGAGTTCCTGGCCTACTGGGAAGACAACCGTGCCGTCTTCCGGGTCATCGACCTGGCCACCGCCGAAGGTGACGCGCAGCTGAGGGGCATCCGCGTGCGTGCCCTCAACGCCGTGACCGTGGCGCTGGCCCAGGTCATTGACGGTACGTCCGTGGCCGGGTCGGACCCCATGGCCGTGGCCGGGACCCTGGTGGCCATGTTCGCCAGTGTGTCGGCCCACCGGGACGGCTTCGAGTTCTGGGGCATCCGCACGGGCCACCTCATCGACACCCAGGCCCGGATGCTGCACTGGGCCGTCACCGGCCGGCCCGGACCGGTGGGCGGAATGGGGCGGGGAGGCCCGGGCCCGGACTACTTGAGGGCGACCGGGTTGAGCGGCGAGCCCAAGCCGTTGGTGAAGGGCAGTGGGGTGGCATCGAGCAGGAAGGTGTACTGACCGTCGTCGGCACAGTCCGCCGCCAGGCCGTCGAGGACCCAGTTCTGGCCCTGGGTCATCCCCATCTCCACCAGGTGGAGGAGGTGCACGGGGAGGTAGATGTCGTCGTACTGGCAGGGGAAGACCTCGCAGGCCAGGGTGTCGGTGGCCGCCGCCGCCACATCGTGCGCCCAGAACCACTCGGCCGTCTCGATGGTCAGCCCGGGCGACGGCCACGTGTAGGCGACCAGATCCCGCCGGGAAGGCTCCAGGTGCGTCATCTGCCCGGTCCGCACCAGCACGATGTCACCGGGCTCCACGACCACCCCGCCCAGCGCGGCCGCTGCACCCAGGTCGTCGGGGGTGATGGCGTACCCCGGCTGGAGCACGTCGAGCCCGCGGGCACGAGGCACATCGAGCAGGACACCCCGGCTGACCACCGTGGTGAGGAGGTGGATGCCACAGCGCCCGGCCCCCGCCCCGGTCACCGAGGACGCCGGGTAGTCGTTGTAGATCTTCCCGCCGTAGCTACAGTGGGCCAAGGCATCCCAGTGGGTGGCGCATTGGAGGGCGAGCGTCGCCACATCCTCGCTGGAGCAGACCCAGTCGGGATCGGCGCTCAGGGGCTCGTTGACCTGAATCATGGAGCGGGTCGGGTTCACCCTGCCCTTGATGAACCCCGCCTGGATCCCCTCGGCCTCGGACAGGGGGAGACCGAGGGCGAAGGCCTTCCCCTGGCGCACCGAGGCGGCCGCCCGCAGACGGGCGGTGTCGTCGATCAGATTGAGGGTGCCGATCTGGTCCTCCGGACCCCAGCGGCCCCAGTTGCGGACCCGGGCGGCGACCTCGGCGAAGGGTGCAGGAATGGCCACCGGCGCAGACTAGTGGCGGCCCCGTGACCAGCCCCGCCCTCCCGGTGCCGGGCGTCCCGGTTGTCTGGCGGCGCCGCGAGGACGATACTGAGGGCGCGATATCGGTCGACGTAACCTCCGGGAGGGATTCTCAATGACAACGCGTGCAGTGGTGTGTACCGGGCTGAACGAGCCCTGGAAGACCCATGAGATCGACATCGATCCCCCCGGCTTCCGCGAGATCCGGGTCAAGATGGTCTATTCGGGCATGTGCCACTCGGACGAGCACCTGCGGTCGGGCGACATCGGCGCACCCCCCGAGGTGCTGGAGATGCTCGGCGTCCCCTCCATGTTCCCCGTGGTCGGCGGGCACGAGGGCTCGGGCATCGTGACCGAGGTGGGCGACAGCGTGACCCAGGTCGCCGTGGGTGACCACGTGGCGGTCGCCTTCATCCCCGCCTGCGGCACCTGCCACTGGTGCGCCTCGGGTCGCCAGAACCTGTGCGACCTCGGGATGACCACACTGGTCGGCGGCATGATCAGCGACGGCACCTACCGCTACCACCTCGGTGACGAGAACCTGAACCGCATGGCGCAGCTGGGGACCTTCGCCGACGAGATGGTCTGCCACGAGAACTCGGTGGTCAAGATCGATCCCTGGGTCAACATGAAGGCGGCCGCTCTCATCAGCTGTGGCATCTCCACTGGCTACGGCTCGGCCGTCGACCGGGCCAAGGTCAAGGGAGGGGAGACGGTGGTCGTGGTCGGCTGTGGCGGTGTCGGGTCTGGTGCCATCCAAGGCGCCCGCATTGCCGGAGCCCGCTACATCATCGCGGTGGACCCGGTTCCCTTCAAGCTCGAGAAGGCCAAGGAGATCGGGGCCACCCACACGGCGGCCTCACTGCTCGACGCCCAGTTCATGCTGCCCGAGCTGACCCAGGGCCGCAATGCCGATGTGGTCATTCTCACCCCGGGCGTGCTCCACGGTGACCTCATCGCCGCTGCCAGCGCCGTCGGCTCAAAGGACGCCCGCATTGTGGTCACCGCCATCGCGCCCTTCCACCAGATGGACGTGCAGCTCAACCTGTTCAATTTCGCCATGAACAATCAGGCGCTCCTGGGCACGATCTTCGGCTCGGTCAGCCCGCGGGTGCAGGTGCCGAACCTGCTGAACCTCTACGAGGCCGGCCAGCTGAAGATCGACGAGATCATCACCCAGGAGTACACCCTGGACCAGGTGCAGCAGGGCTACGACGACCAGGCGGCCGGCACCATCATCCGCGGTGTGGTCAAGTTCGAC